>Ga0210115_1000635_pt1 | contig 10226 bp, 8 predicted proteins | sample MayberryNW_TuleB_2_FD_185526 | JGI IMG/M metagenome (GOLD analysis project Ga0210115, IMG submission 185526) | Wetland microbial communities from San Francisco Bay, California, USA, that impact long-term carbon sequestration - MayberryNW_TuleB_D2... | ecosystem: Environmental > Aquatic > Marine >... | reverse complement strand
CGCCATCTGGGTCTGGAAGCGCATCGCGTCCTGAAGCCGGTAGAACCGAAGGTACACCTCACCGATGTGGACGCCATAGTAGGCCGCGGCGAGAAACAGCACCAGGGAGACCACGCACCCCAGCGTGGTGCTTCCGCGACGGCCAGGCGCCCGGGCTACCATTGCGACTGCGCCCCCTCGACGATGTTGGTCACCAGCTTGTCGAGCGCCTTCTCCCGGCCCTGCGCCTCCTGGCCGGGATCGTAGTCGCCCTCCAGCAACAGCCCGCTCCGCTGCCAGAGCGGCTTGTTGTTGGCCTGGTCCATGATCTCCACCGAGACGCTGATCTGCACCAGGCGACGAGTGACGGTGACCTCACCCCCGCCCTGGTCGTCGCCGGTGTACGCGACCGGGAGGTCGGGTTCGTAGCGGGTGATCGTGCCCCGCACCACCGCATCGGCCTGCCGCTCGCTGGCCTGGCGCAGGCCGAGGCGTCCCTCGACCGCCTCACGCACGGCAGTGTTGATCTCCTGCGTGAGTGTGGGCTCCGGAGTCCGGTTGTCGAACGGGAGGACCGCCACCGTCTTGATGTTGGAAGGGAGCCCTCCCCCGGCGAATCCGTACAGGCAGCCGCCGAGAAGGAGGGTGCTAAGGCTTGCGAGAAACCCAGATATCAGGCGCAAAGGTGGCCTGTGCGGTCGAGAGGAAGGTGAGGTCCAGCCGGGCCGGCACACTGGGAACCGTGAGCCTCGCAGTCAGGGGAGCGCCGGTGGAGTCGAGGGTCGTCTCCGCGCGCCCGACGATCTCACCCCTGCGGCGTACCTGCGTCACCATTCGGACGGGGGTGCCCTCGGTGCGGGCGTACTCGACGGTGTCGGCACCCTCCACGTACTGCCAGGCGCGCGTGCCGCCGTCCGACAGGCCGCGCAGCTCGGCACCGGCCGACGGAGGCCGCGCCACGCCGAACATCCCCCACATCAGCGGGTAGTTCGGCACCATCTTGCTCACCGCGTCGGGCGGCTCCGCCCAGAGCGGCTGCTCGCCGATGACCGCGGCCGAGGCCGCGCCCGACCCGAACGGTCCGGCCACATCGAAGCGCATGGAGTCGGGCGGCGCGATACGCGCGCTGCCCCGCCCTCCCGCACTCGCCTTGTCGTCACGGAACAGCCACTTGAATCGATGGAGCCGGTGACTCTGCGGCTGCGTGCCGCGCACCCACTCCGCCACCTGGGCCGATGGTACGGGCCCGGCGGTGGCCGGGACAACGGATCCGGGCGCACCACCGCACGCCAGGCCGGCCAACGCCAAGCCAAGATATGCGAGCCGCGCTGGCCGGTCAATCAGAAGGCGTTGCGCCATCAATAGTTATGGCCGAAGAAGAAGCTCACGAAGTGCTTGTCGCGCTGGTCGCGCTCCAGACCGTAGCCCCGATAGTCGTCACTGGTGAAGCGCCAGCCCACGTCGAGCCGGAGAACGGCCAATGGACCGAGCGCCAGCCGAAAGCTAAACCCATAACTGCCGATCACGTCGCGGTCGATGTCCGTTTGGAAGTCCGCCTTCCCGACATCGGTGAAGAATGCCGCCTGGATCTCGGGCAGGTCCATGTCCCCGAAGGGCGTGCCCAGAGTGAGATGGGTGAGGACGGGGAACCGAAGCTCCTGGTTCCCCATCCAGGCCCGGGAGCCCACGATGTAGCCGAACTCCGGATAGCCGCGCATGCCGATGGTCCCACCGATGTTGACCCGCCGCGGACGGTCACCCCCGCTGTAGAAGCCGAACCCGCGGAGCGCCCAGGCGGTCCGGGGACCCAGCCGGAAATAGCGCCGCCAGTCGGCGCTTACCAGATAGCTGTCGAAGCGGGCGTTGGTGAAATCGCTGGAGAGCCCCCCGGTCACGCTGAAGCGGCCGCCGTCGATGGGCCCGCTGTTGACCCAGAGGGCATTGTCGTGCACGTAGCTCAGGTACTGCGAGGCGATCCAGCCGACCCTGCGGGGCTCGTCCACTTCCAGGGTGAAGTCCACCCGGTCCGAATGCTCGAAGACGAAGTTGCCCTCGAGCCGGGTGAACCGGCTGAGCGGATACCGCAGGAGTCCGAGCCCGCCATAGGCGGTCTCGTCGTAGGCGACGACACGGTCCCCCTCGAAGTTGCGGCCTCTGGTGCGGAACGCGCCGATTCCCCAGTTCACCCGGCGCGACCGGTTCACGTAGGTGAGGTTGGCGTTGATGTTGGCGACGATGCTGCCGAGTTCGCGACCCTGGAAGGAGCCCACCGAGCCGAAGAGGAGGTTGTCGGCAAGCAGGTCGCTGGCGACGAAGTAGAACCCTTGCGCCCCGCCATAGCCCGGAATCCAGACCGCGTCTCCGGCGGCGAAGTCGAGGGTCATCTTCGATTTGTAGGGCTCGCGGCTGGCGATCAGGCTGCCGGCGGTGTCGCCCGCGGTGAGCCAGCTCCAGCTGTCGACCGTATCGGGGCGAGCGAGCGAGAACCGCTCCTGTCGAGCGACGGTGTCCACCGGATAGCGGTAGAGATTCCAGCTCAAGTCGTGGAAGCCGCCCACGAGCAGGCCCGAGCCGTCCGGCAGCGGCACGCCGTCGAAGGCGCCACTCCAGGCGGAGGTCTCCCGCCGCCCTTCGCCCAGGGTATCCACGGAGAACACGTTCAGGACACCGTCGCGGTCGGAGGTGAAGTAGATCCGGCCGTCCTCCGCCCAGTCGGGCGATTCGTCCTTCCACGGCCCCGCGGTGAGCGGGGTGACGCGTGCGCTGTCCAGGGTCAGCAGGAAAAGGTTGGCGGCCCCCTCGAGCCCGTCGGCGGCCCGGTCGGAGGCGAAGACGATGCGCCTTCCGTCGGGGCCCGGTGTGGGATCGAGGTCCTGGTAGCGATCCGACGTGAGCGGCTCCAGCCTTCCGTCGGGCAGGTGCACGCGGTAGAGGTCGGAGATGCCGCCCTCCGAGAGGCCGCTGAGGACGATACTGTGCCCGTCGGGCATCCAGTGGGGCGAGAGCAGCGACACCAGCTCGGGGAACTGGTAGCGCCCCCGTACCTTGCCGTCCTCGAGGTCCCAGATGATGAGCGCGTCACGGTCTCCGTACCGGGCTACAAAGAGGAGCAGGCCCTCGCGGGACGCGTCCATCTTCGAGTCGAAGGGATGGAAGGATTCCATCTCCGCGGTCCGCCCGCCGGTCACCACGGTTCGGGCATGGCCGCCGTCGAGGCTGCGGTTGTAGATCGTGACGTAACCCCGGGCCGGCGAGACGTACAGCACCCCGCCCGACCCCCCGTTCGTGTCGGGCAAGAAGGCCGGCTTGACGGCGAGCTTGGCGACCTCGTGGCCAAGGACCGAGAGTGGGGCGAGGCTGTCCACCGACGGGTAGTACTTCCGCCGCATCGCGAGCTGGAACTCGTCGCTCAGCTGGTCGAGGGTTCGCCCGTACACGCCGAGGAGCGCGGCGTTGAAGTTGTCGTGCCGGTTCAGCTCCTTGTACATGGTGGCGATGCGCCAGTCGCCGTAGGTGTCCGCGAGCCAGCGGTGGATCTCCCCGCCGAGAGGATACACGATGCCGCTGGTGGTGTACGTGAGCACCTTGAACGGCGGGAGCCGGCCGCTGAGGGTGAGGTCGCGCAGGACCATCTCGTCGCGCGCGTCCTGGCCGCCGGACCAGAGCTCCGCCATGCCCTCCGTCCACCACAGGGGGAAGTTGAGCCTGGTGTGCCGCGGAGCCTGGTAGTAGGCCTCGTTCAGCAGATCGAGCTGGAAGACGTGGATCAGCTCGTGACGCAGGGTGTGGCGGAACTCGGCGAAGTTGCCTCGGAACGGCATGGAGACGCGACGCTTGAGGAAATCGGTCGCACCCAGCAGCCCTTCCGGAGGCGTGAAGGGAAGAATGTTGGTCTGCTCGAAATCCGTGTGGGAGGCGTAGACCACGAGGGGAATCCGCTCGGCCACCTCGTGACCGAACTGAACCGCGAGGGTGTCGTAGCTGGCTTCCGCGTACGCGAGCGCGGCGGGCGCCAGGTCGGCTTCCGCGGGGTAGTAGTAGAGGTCGACGTGGGGACCGCGGAGGATCCGCCAATCGAGCCTGCGGTACTGAATCTTGTTCTGGCCGAAGCTGAAGAACTGCGCGGACAGCTCTGCCGGGGCAGCCGCTCCCAGCACGACCGCCGCGGCCACGAGGAACGGCCACCGGCTCACACCTGCCATGTCTCCCTCACTTCATCCTGATCGTGCGGATCACATCGCCCTGCGTGATTCGCGCGAGGCTCGCGAGCCCCCCCGTCACCCGGCCGAACACCGGGTAGGTGCCGTCGAGGTGCGGCTGCGGGCTGAGAGTGATGAACCATTGGCTCGATCCCGTGTCCGGTCCCGAAAGCGCCATGCCGAGCATGGGGCCGTCGTACCGGTGACGATTGATCTCGTCGCGGATCGCACCGCCGGGGCCACCGAATCCGTCCCCCCGGGGATCGCCGTCCTGGACCACGAAGTTGGGCACCACGCGGTGCCAGCGGTTGCCGTCGAAGAAGCGCCGATCCACCAGCCGCAGGAAGTTGGCGACGGTCATCGGCGCCTCGGGGCCGAGCAGCTCGACCTCCATCGGGCCGCGCTGGTCGGTCTCGATGATCACCTTGGGCCGCGCCACCGAGTCCGGAGCCACGATGAACCGGCGGACCAGGTCGCGGTAGTCCTGGGCGCTGCGACCGGTGGCGATCGGCGCGGCGCGGCCCCACCGAGCGGCCAGCTCGGGCCAGTTCTCCTGGGCCCAGCGGCGCAGCAGGTAGTCGTCGGGTCGTGGCGCCGAGGACACGAATTCCTCCGCCACCCTCGCCCGCGTCTCCGCGGAGGCGCCGCCGATGGCCTGGATCGCGCCCAGCGCCGCCAGGGCCGCGTCCGGGACTGAGTCCTTGCCGGCGCGGCGGTAGGAGGCCACCAGTACCGTCAAATCCTCGGGGGCCGCTGCCCGGCTCAGCACATCGGCGGCCATGCTGCGGACGGCGGCGTCGGTGTGCTGCGCCAGGGGGCGAACCGCGGCCACCAGGACCGGGTCGGGGCCGTCCACCTCCGCCGACCAGGCCTGCAGTCCGGCCGCGATCACCCTCGGGTCGCGATCCGAGAGGAACCACGGCCGCCGGCCCGGACCGGCGATCGCGGTGCCCTCCGCCGCCGCGGCTCGCTCGCGCCAATCGGCGCTGCTTCGCCAACGCGCGGACGCCGACGTGAAGGCGGCCGTGTCGGCCCTCGCGAGTCCGACCAACGCCTCTCGCCGCACGCCGAAGGGACGGTTGGCGGCCGCGACCCGCGCGAGGGCCCGGGCGGCCTCGGCGCCGCCGAGCTCGCCGGCGGTCGTCGCCGCCTGCACCTGAACATTGGGAAGCGGGTCGTCGAGCAGCGGCACGACTTCGGACGCGAGCGTGGAGTCCTCGAAGCCGGCCAGCGAGCGAAGGGCGTTGATCTTCACCTGCGCGTTGGCGTCGGCGGCGGCGCGGGCCAGCAGCTGCGCCACCGCCTTGGAGGCGAGGCCCGCGGTGTCCGCGTAGCTGCGAGTGAGCGCGCGGGCCGCCATCGCACGGACGATCCCTTCGGGATCGCGCAACGCGACGCTGAGACGATTTCCTGCGGCGGGAGCCCGAAGCCGGCCGAGGGTGTAGGCCGCCCGCCAACGCAGCCCCACAGACGAGTCCTCCAGAAAAGGGAGGAGGGAGACCACGGGCGCGTCGCGACCCAGGCGCCACGACTCCAGCACTACCTGGCTCACCAGGGGGCGCCGGTCCTCCACCGTCGGCACGACGCTGCCGGCGAGAATGCCCTCGAAGAAGCCGCCGACCTCACGCCCGCCAATCTTCGCCAGCGCGGTGATCGCCTCCACCGCCGTGGGCCCGTCGAGCGCCGGCGAGCCGGTGATACGGTCCATGAGGGGCCGGGCCCCGACCGGGTCCCGCAGGAGGCCCAGCGCAAAGGCCGCTGCCACGCGCACGGTCGAATCGGGGTCGGTCAGGAGCGGCAGCACCAGCGGCGTGGCGCGCCGATCGCCGATCCGGCCGGCCCCGAGCACGGCGAGGCGCCGCACCACGGAGTCGGGCGAGACCACGGCACCGGCGATGACCGGCTGCTGGAAGTTCCTCGCGTCTTCCGCGGCGAGGACCGAGGCGATCTGCTCCACCACGGCCTCCTGCTGGGCAGCCATCGGCGGTGGTGAGGCCGCGAGCACGAGCCAACCCGCGAAGGCCAAGGCGACACGAGGGAGACGGCGGGGATCAGCCATGAAGGGTCACGGGGTCGGGGATCGCCCGCATGGCGCGGCGAACCGCGTCGGGCATACGGGTGAGATTCATGGTGCCATCGAGGGCCATGAGCGAGGTCGTGGCCGTGGCGAGCAGGCGCCCCTCCTCGGCATGCTCCACCGCGTAGCCGAAGTCGATCCGCCGCGAGACCAGCTCGCGCACCCAGCAGCGGATGCGGACCCGATCGTCGTAGCGGGCGGGCAGCCGGTAACGCACCGAGATCTCGCTGACGACCAGCCGAAGTCCCGCCTCCTCCAGCTCGCGATAGCTCATGCCGGCGAGGCGAAGGTGCTCCGTACGAGCGATGTCGAGCCAGACCAGGTACCGGGCGTGGTAGACCACACCCATCTGGTCGGTCTCGGAATAATTCACCCTCACCAACGTCTCCGATACGTCGGGGGCGACCGCGGGGGACTTCACCGGTAGACGCCCGGGACGGCGCGAAAGTGACATCGGGCGGCCAGGTTGCGGCGGTCTTCAGCGGGACCCATCTTTGGCCGCGTGCCGGGCCACACCCTCGTCGTCGTCTCGGACGCCCACCTCGGCGTGACTCCACCGGCCGTCGAGGAGGCGCTGATGGCCTTCCTCGACGCCGTGCCCGCCCTGGGCGACTGTCTCCTGCTCAACGGCGACCTCTTCGATTTCTGGTTTGCCTACTCACGCGTGGTACCCCGCCGCGGCTTCCAGGTGGCGGCCGCGTTGGCGACCCTTGCGCGCCGGATGCCGGTCCTGATGGTGGGCGGCAACCATGACCGGTGGGGCGGCGATTTCTGGCGCCAGGACCTGGGACTCCGGTTCGACCCCTACCGGCTGACCTTCCGGCTCGGCCGACTCGGTGTCGCGGCGATCCACGGCGACGGTCTGGCGGAAGGCCGGTGGCGCGCCAGGATCCTCCACCGCCTGATCCACCACCCCGCGACGTCCGCGATCTACCGGACACTGCACCCCGAGCTCGGCTTCCGCCTGGTCGAGGCCTTGAGCCCCCATCTGGGCGACCAGGAGGTGAGCGAGGAGCGCCTCGCGGCGGCCGCGACCCACCAGCGCGCCTGGGCCACCCAGCTGATGGCGAGAGAGCCGGAGCTCGGGATGGTGATCATGGGGCATACCCACCGGCCGGAGCTCTCGCGCACCGAGGGCGGTGGAACCTATCTCAATCCGGGTGCCTGGTTCGAAGGACTGCGCTACGCGGTGGCGACCGAGGATGGCGCGGAGCTCCGGCAGTTCAACCCAGGGGCACCACCTCCGCGCGCCCCAACCGCTCCCCGATGAACCTCGCGCCCACTTGGCGGAAGCGGGCCTCGTCGTCGCTCACCACGAAGCGATGCTCGGCGGCCGAGCCCCCGGGCGCCTCGAGACCGCGCTCCCGCAGCACCGACGCCACCACGCGGGCCGTCTCCTCGCCGCTGTCGATCAGGCGCACGTCCGACCCCATCACCTGCTGAAGCAGCGGGCGCAGGAGCGGGTAATGGGTGCAGCCGAGCACCAGCGAACCGACACCCGCCGCTCTGAGCGGCGCGAGATACTCCTCGGCGATGAGGGCGGCGGCTTGGTGCTCGAACCAGCCTTCCTCCACCAGCGGCACGAACAGGGGGCAGGCCTTCTGCTCCACCCGCGCGTCGCCCCGGACCCGCTGGATCGCCTTGGCGTAGGCGTTGCTCGTGATGGTGCCGGCGGTCCCGATGACACCGATCGACTTCCCGTTCGCCGGCCCGGCCGCGGCCCTCGCGCCCGGCTCGATCACGCCGATGACGGGCACCGGCGACTCGGCCTGCAGCGTCTCCAGCGCATGCGCCGTGCTGGTGTTGCAGGCGATGACCACCGCCTTCACCTGCTGCTCCAGCAGCCAGCGCAGGATCTCCAGACTGTAGCGCCGCACCGTCTCGGGAGACTTGGGCCCGTAGGGCACCCGGGCCGTATCACCGAAGTAGACCGTCGATTCGTGGGGGAGCTGCTCGAAGATCGCGCGGGCGACGGTCAGCCCGCCGATCCCCGAATCGAAGATGCCGATGGGCGCCCGGTTCATCGGAGCTGCGGCATGCTCAGGGAGGCCCCCACTCCACCAGGGACGGCGCGGAAGCGCAGGTCTCCGGGGAAGTCCGCCAGGTGGGCACCGACGTAGGCCTCGAGCGCGGCGAAGACGTGGTTGAATGCGAGGAGCACGAGCCAGTCCTCGTGCTCCTGGCGCTTGCTGTCGGCGCGTTCCGAGCCGGTGCGGCGGAGGTAGTCCAACTCATGGCGGGTCTTGAGCGTCATCCCGAGCGTCACGCCCTCCCAGGCGATGAAGATGCCGCCGGTGAGCTTCCGATTGAGCCTCGCCTGCCCCCAGCCCGGCAGGAGAAACGAGCGCCACAAGGCGCCCACAGGACTGATGGGCCGGAACACGGCGCTGTCCCCCGGCTGTGGTCCGGCGCCGGCCCTCGCAGGGGCCGCGGCCGTGGTGTCCTGGGCCAGGAGCGGGCGCGGTGCGGCTCCCGCGGCGAAGAGCAAGACCGCAAGCATCGGGGCACGCGGCAGGGACACGTCCCGGGTGGCTCCGGCGTCGGGGTGGTCGAGCGCGCGAGTGGCGGGAGCGTGTGGGAATCGAACCCACCGGAGCCACCGGAGGCGCCTCCGTCGCGGTTTTGAAGACCGGCCAGACCACCAGGCCCGATCCGCTCCCTGGACCCTCGAGTGCATGGAGTATAGCGGACCTGGGGCTGGCTCCGCAGCATCCCGGACGTTCCCTTGCAGGACGGCGCCGAGCGAGGTTTCGTGGAATCCAGCAAATGACCCTGTCAACCAAATGGCAACAGGCCATTCCCACGGTTCTCGCAGCCCTGCTCCTCGCCACCGGGTGCGGGACGACACACGGGCCCGCACCGACCGGCTCGAGCCTCGGCGTTCCCGACTGGGCGGAGGACGCCATCTGGTACCAGATCTTCGTCGAGCGCTTCCGGAACGGCGACCCCTCCAACGATCCCACCGCGCACGACATTAGCGGCGTGACTGACCAGCTCCCGCCGGAGGACTGGCGGCCGACGCCCTGGACGCAAGACTGGTACCGACAGGAGCCGTGGGCGGCCGCCACCGGTAAGGACTTCTATGGAACGGTGCAGCTCCGGCGTTACGGCGGCGACCTCCAGGGCGTGCTGGACCGCCTCGACTATCTGCAGGAGCTCGGCGTCACTGCGTTGTACCTCAACCCGGTCAACGACGCACCCTCGCTGCACAAGTACGACGCGCGGAACTACCGCCACATCGATCGCAACTTCGGGTCCGACCCGCGTGGCGACGAGCAGCGCATCGCAGCCGAGAATCCGACGGATCTTTCCACCTGGGGCTGGACCGCGGCCGACAGCCTCTTCCTGGAACTGGTCCGCGAGGTTCACCGCCGTCGCATGCGTGTGATCGTCGACTACTCCTGGAATCACACGGGCATCACGTTCTGGGCTTGGCAGGACGTGCTCAAGCGGCAGCGAGCGTCGCCTTACGCGGACTGGTACGCTATCGAGGCGTTCGACGATCCGGCTACACCCGACACCAACGAGTTCCGCTATCGCGGCTGGGTCGGGGTGCCCTGGCTGCCGGAGTGGAGGAAGATCGGGCGGCCCGACGGCAAGACACACGGGGCGATCGACGGCACCCTGGCGCCGGGCGTTCGGAAGCTCGTCTTCGACGTGACCCGTCGCTGGCTCGACCCGAATGGCGACGGCGATCCTTCCGACGGCGTGGACGGCTTCCGGCTGGACGTCGCCGAGATGGTGCCCCTCGGCTTCTGGCGGGAGTACCGGCGGTTCGTTCGCGGCATCAATCCCGAGGCCTACCTGGTGGGCGAGGTCTGGTGGGAGTCCTGGCCGGACCGGATCTACGACCCGGCGCCCTGGCTCCAGGGTGACGTCTTCGACGCCGTCATGAACTACCGCTGGTACATGCCTACTCGAAGCTTCTTCACCGGCGCGCCGCCGGGCCTGGGAGCTTCCGCCTTCGCGGC
>Ga0210115_1000634_pt1 | contig 10228 bp, 4 predicted proteins | sample MayberryNW_TuleB_2_FD_185526 | JGI IMG/M metagenome (GOLD analysis project Ga0210115, IMG submission 185526) | Wetland microbial communities from San Francisco Bay, California, USA, that impact long-term carbon sequestration - MayberryNW_TuleB_D2... | ecosystem: Environmental > Aquatic > Marine >... | reverse complement strand
CCGCTCGTCCGTGGGAGGTCGGCGGTTGGCTGCTCGGTTACTCCGACGAAGAGGAGGGAGCGATCGTCGTCACCCATGCGACGCCGCCCAGCCACGGCACGCCCTTCGGTATTCGCATCAGCGGTCGCCGCCATCGCCGCTATTTCGATCTGGCGTGGTCCGCAAGTAGCGGTCACGTCACCTTCATCGGCGACTGGCACACTCATCCCGGTGGCCTGGCCACCCCCAGCGAGCGTGACGAAGAGGCGATGCGCCAGATCGCGGGCGATCCGGACTTCGGCGACGGCCCGACCCTCATTGCTATTGCGGTGACCGGCCGCTGGCGACGCCCTGCCTCCGTCGAGACAGCTTTCTACGTTCTCGAAAACGACGCGCCGGTACGGCTTCAACCCCGCCGCATCGACCAGCTGCCGGCACCTGCCGATCGCGTTCCCATGTGGCGCTGACCGCGCTCGTTCAGCTTGCCCTACCGGAAACATCTCGCAGCCGTCCCGCCGATGCGCGTCGCCTAGGATGGAGTTGTGAGCAGTCTCGACTCCTTCGGCGCCCGCGCGACCCTCGACGTCGGTGACAGCTCCTATGAGATCTTCAGACTGGATGCCCTCCAGCAGCGCTTCGACGTAGCGCGGTTGCCCTACTCGATCAAGGTGCTGCTGGAGAACGTGCTGCGCTTGGAGGACGGGGTCTCGGCAACTGCTGAAGACGTCGAGGCGATCGCGAGCTGGGACGCGGCAGCTGCGCCGAGCGCCGAGATCCCCTACCAGCCGGCGCGGGTGCTGATGCAGGACTTCACCGGCGTGCCGGCGGTGGTCGATCTGGCGGCGATGCGCGACGCGATGGCCGAGATCGGCGGTCAGGGAGCGGAGCGACCGGTCGACGCCGAAGGCGTCGCGGAGAGGATCAACCCGCTGGTCGACGTCGATTTGGTGATCGACCACTCGGTCCAGGTCGACGCCTTCGGCAACGAGCGCGCCTTCGCGATCAACGCCGAGCGCGAGTTCGAGCGCAACCGCGAGCGCTACTCGTTCCTCAAGTGGGGCCGCGGGGCGTTCGACAACTTCCGCGTCGTCCCGCCGGCGACCGGGATCTGCCACCAGGTCAACCTCGAGCACATCTCCCAGGTCGTCTACAGCAGCGCCCGCGGCGGCACGCTGCAGGCCTATCCAGACACGCTGGTCGGGACCGACTCGCACACGACGATGGTCAACGGCCTCGGCGTGCTCGGCTGGGGCGTCGGAGGAATCGAGGCCGAGGCGGCGATGCTCGGCCAGCCGGTCTCGATGCTGCTGCCGCAGGTGGTCGGCTTCAAGCTCGACGGCGAGCTGCCGCAGGGCGCCACCGCGACCGACCTGGTCCTGACCGTGACCGAGATGCTGCGCGAGCACGGCGTCGTCTCCAAGTTCGTCGAGTTCTTCGGTCCGGGGCTGGCGACGCTGGGCCTCGCCGACCGGGCGACGATCGGCAACATGTCGCCCGAGTTCGGCTCGACCTGCGCGATCTTCCCGATCGATGCCGAGACGCTGCGCTACCTGGAGCTGACCGGGCGCTCGACCGAGGCGATCGAGCTGGTCGATGCCTACGCCCGCGAGCAGGGTATGTTCCACGACGCGGATTCCGAAGACCCGACCTTTTCGGCGACGCTGGAGCTCGACCTGCGCGAGGTCGAGCCGAGCATCGCCGGACCGAAACGTCCACAGGACAGGGTTCCGCTGCCGGCGGCGAAGGAGGCCTTCCTCGAGGCGATGCGCGAGTTCTCGCCCGAGGCGGCGCAGCGAATGGGCAACGGCGTCGACGAGGCAAGCGAAGAGTCGTTTCCGGCGTCGGACCCGCCGGCGGAGGACCATGACGACGAGCGGGGAAAGCCCCGCCCGGCGCTCAGCGGCGCCCCGGCGGCGACGATCGGGCACGGCAGCGGCGATCAGATCGAGGTCACGCTCGAGGACGGCACCACCGTTGAGCTCGACCACGGTCGCGTCGTGATCGCGGCGATCACGAGCTGCACCAACACCTCCAACCCTTCGGTGATGATCGGTGCCGGCTTGCTTGCTCGTAACGCCGTCCAGCGGGGGTTGGAGCGCAGGCCCTGGGTGAAGACCTCGCTCGCCCCCGGCTCGACCGTCGTCACCGATTACCTCGAGCGGGCCGGCCTGACCGAGTACCTCGACGCGCTCCAGTTCAACCTGGTCGGCTACGGCTGCACCACCTGCATCGGCAACTCGGGGCCGCTGCCGGCGGAGATATCGGCCGCGGTCGAGAAGAACGACCTCGCCGTCTGCTCGGTGCTCTCCGGCAACCGCAACTTCGAGGGCCGGATCAACCAGGACGTGAAGGCGAACTACCTCGCCAGCCCGCCGCTGGTCGTTGCCTACGCGCTTGCCGGCCGCATGGATATCGACCTGACCACGGAGCCGTTGGGCGAGGGCGCCGATGGCGAGCCGGTTTACCTGCGCGACGTCTGGCCCGACCCGGCCGAGGTGAAGGAGACGATCGGCCGTTCGATCGCCTCGGAGATGTTCACCCGCAACTACAGCGGCGTGCTCGAGGGCGATGAGACCTGGCGCGCGGTCGAGGTCCCCGCGGGCGACCGCTACACCTGGCCCGACTCGACGTACGTGCGCAAGCCCTCCTTCTTCGCCGGGATGCCACCCGAGCCGCCGCCGGTCGAGCCGATCGCCGGCGCGCGCGTGCTCGCTCTGCTCGGCGACTCGATCACGACCGATCACATCTCACCCGCGGGCGCGATCAAGAAGGCGAGCCCGGCCGGGCAGTGGCTGATCGAACACGGGGTCGAGCCGCGCGACTTCAACTCCTACGGCTCGCGTCGCGGCAACCACGAGGTGATGATCCGCGGCACCTTCGCCAACATCCGCCTGCGCAACCGGCTGGTCGAGCGCGCCGGTGGCTTCACCCGGCACTTTCCCGACGGCGAGGAGACGACGATTTATGCGGCGGCGATGGCCTACGCTTCCGAAGGCGTCCCGCTCGTCGTCCTCGCCGGCAAGGAGTACGGCTCCGGCTCCTCGCGCGACTGGGCCGCGAAGGGGACCAAGCTGCTCGGCGTCCGCGCGGTGATCGCCGAGTCCTTCGAGCGCATCCACCGCTCGAACCTGATCGGCATGGGCGTCCTGCCGCTGCAGTTCCCCGCGGGAGAGTCGGTCGCCTCGCTCGGCCTCAGCGGTGAAGAGGTATTCGGCGTCGGCGATCTAGAAACCGGCGCCGCGAAGACCGTCAGCGTCAAGGCCGGAGATACGGAGTTCGAGGCCACGGTCCGCCTCGACACCCCGAACGAGGTCACCTACTTCCAAAACGGCGGCATCCTCCAAGCCGTCCTCAGGAATCTGAGAAATGCCTAAGGGTCCCGAGACGCCTCCGCAAACACCAAGGTGGTGCAGCGGGGCCGCGGGAGGCAGGGGGTCCGCGCGACCCTCACTGCACCTATGCGTCGGTAGCCAGGGAGGGATGCCGACGCGCCTGCCTCCTTCGAGCGGGACTGCCCGACGGAAACAGTTCAGGTACTACCTATAGCGCCTACCGCCCTCAGAATCAAGCCTTCTTGAGCGAATCTATGGCGATTCAGCGACTTTTTGTGGGGAATTACTGACCCCCCAGCCACGCCGCTCGATCAGTTCGATCCCCACCACACTCCCCACCGGTCCGACCGGGGTTAGCGTAGCCGCCAGCAACGTATACGGTGCCTCCCGCCGAATACAGGCCACCCAGATGACAATGCAAAGGGCAATGAACCCAAGTCCGTGGGCCCACCCAAACACCATCGTCTCAGTCTCAAACCCGGGCACCAACCAGAACAAGATCAACCCCCCGAACACCCCCAGCTCCACCCAGGAGAGGCGCTTGACCCAGACAAACAGCTCCCCGGGAACGGGCTTTCTCATCTACGCGCCAGGGGTTAGCGCGGTGAGCACGATCCGCTCCTGCTCCCGTGCGTGCGCCACCGAGTACCCCTCGCCCGGGCTGGCCCGGGTCGGCCGCCCGACGTAGCCAAGCTCGATCCCCTCCGGCATCAGGTCGGGCAGGCGCCGCGACATCACCTTCCAACAGCCCATGTTGCGCGGCTCCTCCTGCGCCCAGACGATCTCCTTCAGGTTGGGGTAGGAGCCGATCAGCTCGCGCAGCTGCTCCTTGGCGAACGGGTAGAGCAGCTCGACCCGCGCGATCGCGACGTTCTCCGCCGCCGCCCGCCGCTCGCTTGCATCGATGTCCCAGAACACCTTGCCGGTGCAGAGCACCAGCCGCTCGACCTTCTCGCGGCGCTCGGCCGCCGCCGGGTCGTCGAGGATGAAGTGGAACTGGCCGCCGGTCAGCTCGTCGATCGTGGCGGCGGCGCGGTCGAGTCGCAGCAGCCCCTTAGGGGTGAAGACGATCTGCGGGCGCGGCTTGCGGATCAGCGCCTGGCGGCGCAGCAGGTGGAAGTACTGGGCGGCGGTGCTGGGGTTGGCGATGCGGATGTTGCCCTCGGCGGCGAGCGCGAGGAAGCGCTCGATGCGGGCGCTCGAGTGCTCCGGCCCGGAGCCCTCGTAGCCGTGCGGCAGCAGCAGCGTGAGCCGGCTGGTCTGCCCCCACTTGGCCTCGCCGGAGACGATGAAGCTGTCGACGATCACCTGGCCGGCGTTGGCGAAGTCGCCGAACTGGGCCTCCCAGAGGACGAGCGCGTTCGGCGTCGCCGCCGAGTAGCCGTACTCGAAGCCGAGGCAGGCGATCTCCGAGAGCGGGCTGTTGTAGAGCTCGAACGGCGCGGTCGAGGTGGGCAGGTTCTGCATCGGGCAGTAGGGCAGCCCGGTCTTCTCGTCGTGGAGGACGAGGTGACGGTGGGAGAAGGTGCCGCGCTCGGTGTCCTGGCCGGTGAGCCGGATGTGGACGCCCTCGCCGAGCAGCGAGGCGAAGGCAAGCGCCTCGGCGTGGCCGAAGTCGATCCCGTCCTCGGTCAGCGCCTCGCCGCGGTTGCCGAGCGGCTTGCGCAGCTTGCGGTGGATCGTGAAGCTCTCCGGCACCTCGAGCAGCGCCGCGTTCAGCTCGGCAAGCTTCTCAGCCGGCACCGCGGTTTCGACCGGCGGGCTGGCGCTGCGGTCGAGTTCGCCGGTGCTGGAGGTGGTCACGGTCGGATCTTCGTACTCGCCCAGCTCCATCTTGCGGCGCAGGCTCTTGAGCGAGGTCGACATCTCGTCGTGCCGCTCCCTGCTCGCCTGCTCGACTTCCTCGCGGGCGATCGTCCCCTCGTCGACGAGCTTCTCCGCGTAGATCTCCGAGACGGGTGGGTGGGCCTTGATCTTGGCGGCGACAGCGGGCTGGGTGTAGGCGGGCTCGTCGGTCTCGTTGTGGCCGTAGCGGCGATAGCCGATCACGTCGATGACGATGTCGAGCTGCCAGCGCTCGCGGTAGGCCATCGCGAGGCGGATCGCCGCTGTGCAGGCCTCGACGTCGTCGGCGTTGACGTGGACGATCGGGATGTTGAAGCCCTTCGCCATGTCGGCCGCGTAGGGGGTCGAGCGGGCGTCCTCGGGGTCGGTGGTGAAGCCCACCTGGTTGTCCTGGATGATGTGGATCGTGCCGCCGGTGGTGTAGCCGTTCAACGCCCCCAGGTTGAGCGTCTCGGCGACCACACCCTGGCCCGGGAAGGCCGCGTCGCCGTGCAGCAGCACCGGCACGGCGCGCTCCGGTTCGTGCTCGAGCTTGGGCCCGTCGAGCTCCGATTGCAGGAAGCGCGTCGCGCCCTCGACGACGGGGTCGACGAACTCGAGGTGGCTGGGGTTCGGGTAGAGGCGGACGGCGACCTTCTCGCCCTCGTGCGTCTCGTAGATCCCCTGGTGGCCGTAGTGGTACTTGACGTCGCCGGTGCCGCCGTGGGGGATCGCCGCGACCGCCTTGACCTGCTCGATCTGCTTGGCGCCCTCGAACTCGGCCAGGATCGACTCGACCGAGCGGCCGAGGTTGTGGGCGAGGACGCTGAGGCGGCCGCGGTGGGCCATGCCGAAGACGACCTCCTCGGCGCCGGCGCGGCCGGCGAGCGTGACGAGCTCGTCGAGCATCGGCACGATCGCGTCGAGCCCCTCGATCGTGAAGATCTTTTGCCCCAAATAGGCTTTCTCGATGAAGCGCTCGAACTCGAAGACGTCGATCAGGCGCTCGAGCAGGCGGCGTTTCTCGTCGTCCTCGAGCGGCTGCCGGTGGGCGCCGGTCTCGACCATCTCCCGCAACCAGGTGCGCTGCTGGTGCGATGAGAGGTGCTCGAACTGGTAGGCGATCGTGCCGCAGTAGGCCTCGCGCATGCGCGGCAGGACGTCGAGCAGGGTCTCACCGGGGACGCCGATGCGGAGGACCGAAGCGGGCACGCGCGCCATCAGCTCCGGCGTCAGGTTGAGGTTCTCCGGTTGGATCGCCGGATCGCCCTTGGGCTCACGCCCGAGCGGGTCGAGCCGGGCGGCGAGGTGGCCGTGGGTGCGGTAGCCCTTGAGCAGGGCGGTGGCGGACTGGACGGCGCCGAGCAGCTCCTCGTCGACGGCGCCGGGGGGGGTCGGGGGCGCGGCGCCGCCGAGCGGCGGCGCCGAAGCCGAGGCCGGATGCGCGGCGGCAAGCGGCGCCGGATCGAGGCCGAGATCGCCAGCGACGGCCTCGTAGAACTCCTCCTCGCCTTCCAGCAGCTGCTCGATCCGGCGCAGGAAGGCGCCCGACTCGGCGCCCTGGATCACGCGGTGGTCGTAGGTCGAGGTCAGCGTCATCGTCTTCGAGACGCCGAGCTGGCGCAGCCGTTCGGGTGAGGCGTGGGTCCACTCGGGCGGGTAGGCGATCGCGCCGGCGGCGATGATCGCGCTCTGGCCCTTCATCAGGCGGGGAACCGAGGCGACGGTGCCGATCCCGCCCGGGTTGGTCAGCGAGATGTTGGTCCCCTGGAAGTCGTCGGCGGTCAGCTTCGACTCGCGCGTCTTCGTGATCAGGTCCTCGTAGTAGGAGTGGAAGGCGGCGAAGTCGAGTGAGCTGGCGCCCTTGATCGCCGGCACCATCAGGCTGCGCGAGCCGTCCTTGCGCTCGATGTCGACGGCGATGCCGAGGTTGACCGGGGCGCCCTCGATCGCGAACGGCTTGCCGTCGCGCTCTTCGAAGCTGCGCGCCATCACCGGCCACTCCTTCGCCGCCTGAACGATCGCCCAGGCGATCAGGTGGGTGAAGGAGACCTTCATCCCACGCTCCTTGAGCTGCGCGTTGAGCGCCTTGCGCTTGGCGTCGAGCGTGTCGACCGCGACCGTCCGGAACGAGGTGGCCGTAGGCACCTCCCGGCTCTCCCCCATGGCCTGCGCCAACATCGCGGCGGGCCCCCTGAGAGCTTTCGCCTCCCCCGCACCGGCGGCCACACCGCCCCCGTCGGCAGCCGCAAGCACATCGTCCTTGGTCACCTTGGCCCCCGGACCGCTGCCGTTGACGGCGGCAAGATCCACTCCAGCTTCCTCAGCCACGCGGCGCGCGACGGGAGTGGCCCTGACGCCATCCGCCCCGTTGCTCCCGCCACTCCCGCGGGTGGCGGAGGGGAGGGGGGTGTTCGGCCGGGTGAGGCCGCTAACACCCCCCTCCCCTCCGACAGGACCCGCGGTTGAAGCGTCTGAGCCCTTGCCCGTCCCGTCCCCACCGCCAGAGTCGCCCTCACCAGGCTCCATCTCAGCCAGCGGCGCCCCCACCGGCACCTCCTCATCGACCTGCGCGATCAACTTCGTGATCACGCCGTCGGCGGGCGCCGGAACCTCCGCGTCGACCTTGTCGGTCGATACCTCGACCACCGTGTCGCCCTCGTGGACGAAGTCGCCCTCGGCCACATGCCATTCGAGCACGATGCCCTCGGTCACGGACTCGCCCATCTCGGGCATCTGGATCTGCAGGGTGGCGGTTTGCGCCATTTGTCGATTGAGTGTATGAAAGAGCGATGAACTACTTCGTCACCGGCGCCACCGGCTTTATCGGCCACAACCTCGTTGGCCGTTTGCTGCAACGCGAGGGGACGGTCTACGCGCTGGTCCGCGCCGGCTCGCGCGGCCGGCTGGAGGAGCTGCGGACCGCCTGGGGAGCCGACGGGGCGCGGGTCGTGCCGATCGACGGCGACCTCACGCAACCCGGCCTCGGCGTCTCCGAGGAGGACCTTGTGACGCTGCGCGGCAACGTCGACCACTTCTTCCATCTGGCCGCGATCTACGACATGGCCGCCGGCGCCGAGGCGCAGGAAGCGGCAAACGTCGAGGGAACTCGCCATGCGGTCGAACTGGCCGGCGCGATCGAGGCGGGCTGTTTCCACCAGGTCAGCTCGATCGCCGCTGCCGGCCTCTACAAGGGCACCTGGACAGAGGACATGTTCGAGGAGGCCGAAGACCTCGACACGCATCCGTACTTCCGCACCAAGCACGAGTCCGAGCGGGTCGTGCGCGAGGAATGCCGCCGCCCCTGGCGGGTCTACCGGCCGGGGATCGTGGTCGGCGACTCGCGCAGCGGCGAGATCGACAAGGTCGACGGCCCCTACTACATGTTCAAGCTGCTGCAGCAGGCACGGCGGGTGCTGCCGGCGTGGCTGCCGACGCTCGGCATCGAGGGCGGCGAGATCAACATCGTCCCGGTCGATTACGTCGTCGCGGCGATCGACCACATCGCCCACCAACCCGACCTCGACGGGCAGGCGTTCAGCCTCACCGACCCGAAGCCGAAGACGGCGGGCGAGGTGCTCAACCTCTTCGCCCGCGCCGCCGACGCGCCGCAGGCGGCGGTGCAGCTCGACTCGGGCATCACCGATCCGGTGACGAACCTCGCCCGCACCGGGCTGCGCCTCCTGCCGCCAGCGAGAGGGGCATTGAGGGCCGGCCTCGACCGGCTCGGGATCCCGCCGGCGGTGCTCAACTACGTCAACTACCCGACCCACTTCGACTCGACCAAGGCGCAGGACGCGCTGGCCGGCTCGGGGATCGAGGCGCCGCCGCTGGAGAGCTACGCCGAGCGGATCTGGGACTACTGGGAGCGCAACCTCGATCCCGACCTGTTCAAGGACCGCACGCTCTCGGCCGCGGTGCGGGGCAAGGTGGTGCTGATCACCGGCGCCTCCTCGGGGATCGGCAAGGCGACCGCGGTCAAGGTCGCCGACGCCGGCGCCACGGTGTTGCTGGTCGCCCGCTCGGTCGACAAGCTGGAGGAAACCAAGGCCGAGATCGAGCGCGCCGGCGGCATCGCCCACATCCACCGCTGCGACATGTCGGATATGGAGGACGTCGCCCGCATGGCCGAGGAGGTACTCGCCTACCACGGCCAGGTCGACATCCTCGTCAACAACGCCGGCCGTTCGATCCGGCGCTCGGTCAAGCTCGCCTACGACCGCTTCCACGACTACGAGCGGACGATGCAGGTCAACTACTTCGGCGCCGTTCGCTTGATCCTCGCCCTGCTGCCCTCGATGCAGGCGCGCAAGTCGGGGCACATAATCGACGTCAGCTCGATCGGCACCCAGACCAACCCGCCGCGCTTCTCCGCCTACGTCGCTTCGAAGGCGGCGCTCGACGCCTTCGGGCGCGTGATCGCCTCGGAGGTCTTCGACGATGGGGTGCGGATCACGACGATCCACATGCCGCTGGTGCGGACGCCGATGATTGCGCCGACGCGGATGTACGACATGTTCCCGGCGATCACGCCGGAGGAGGCGGCCGAGATGATCGCGGGGGCGATGATCTCGCAGCCGAAGAAGGTGGCGACGCGGCTCGGGACCTTCGGCGAGTTGCTCTACGCGGTTGCGCCGACGGTCAGCGATCGGATCCTCAACACGGCCTTCAAGCTGTTTCCGGAGTCGCAGGCGGCGAAGGGGAAGAAGGACGAGGCGCCCGATCGGGCGCCGACGACCGAGGCGGTTGCCTTTGCTCACCTGATGAAAGGCGTGCACTGGTAGGCAGCTCGCGGCGGACGGGAGTCGCCTGCCCACCCCCACCGATTGCTGCATTTTCCCCACCACGTGTGGAAAATGCTGCAATCGATTGGGCGGCCTACGATTGCGGCGATGAGTGAGCGGCGGTTGAAGCATTGGGGGTGGGGGTATGAGGATCAGGCGGCCTCTCGGGGAGAGCTGGAGAGGGCTGGGGCTGGGATCAGGGAGCAGTTGGGGTTTGGGGGGGAGGTTGAGGAGGCCGTGCCGCTCGATGAGGTCGAGATTCGGGCACCGCGGTTGCGGGCGCCCGATGGGTTTGGGGACCTCTTTACC
>Ga0210115_1000633_pt1 | contig 10231 bp, 11 predicted proteins | sample MayberryNW_TuleB_2_FD_185526 | JGI IMG/M metagenome (GOLD analysis project Ga0210115, IMG submission 185526) | Wetland microbial communities from San Francisco Bay, California, USA, that impact long-term carbon sequestration - MayberryNW_TuleB_D2... | ecosystem: Environmental > Aquatic > Marine... | reverse complement strand
GATCGAAGGGCTCGTCAAGACCGCGGACGTCTACGCTCGGGCAGCGATGAAGGTCTGTGCAGTCGCCTGATCGGACACTCGAGAGAAGGAGGGGACGCAATGCCGCTCTACCTGACGAGGTTCAGCTACACGCCGCAGACGTGGGCTCGGATGATCGACAACCCGGAGGACCGGCGAGCGGCCGCGCAGGAGTACATCGAGTCCGTCGGCGGCACGTTGCAGGGGTTCTGGTACGCGTTCGGAGAGCACGACGGGTACACGCTGTGGGAGGCTCCCGACAACGTGTCCATGGCCGCCGTCGCGCTGGCGATCGGCGGTGGTGGTGCGCTGAGCTCGTTTCAGACGACAGTGCTCCTGACGGTCGACGACACGCTCGAAGCGCTCGGACGAGCGCAAGAGATCGGGTACCAGGCACCCGGCGCGTAGCGCGATGACGCGGGACCGCTTCCACGAGCTTCTGCTCGCGTACGCAGGAAGGAGTTGCGGATGAAGCTCGTCACGTTCGGCGAGTCGCAGGTGGGAGTGCTCGAGGGCGACGAGATCGCCGTCCTCGATGTCCCCACGATGCGCGAGTGGTTCGAGCGCGGCGGCGCCGACGAGACCGGCGAGCGGATCGCGCTCGCCGACACGCGGCTCCGCGCGCCGATCGTCCCGAAGAAGTTCTTCCACACCGCCGGCAACTTCCGCGAGCACGAGGAGGAGTCGAAGCAGGTCGGCTGGTCGCACGAGATCGCCCCTTGGATCGTCTTCTTCCAGAACGTCGACGCGATCGTCGGCCCCGACGAGGCGGTCGTGTATCCCGAGCACCTGACCGAGGAGCTCGACTACGAGCTCGAGCTCGCCGTCGTCATCTCGAAGCCGGGGAAGTGGCTCTCCCCCGAGGAAGCGGCGGGCCACATCGGCGGCTACGTGATCTTCAACGACATCACCGCGCGCGACATCCAGCGTCGTGAGATGCGCTCGGGGGTCTTCTCCTTCTGCAAGGCGATCGACACCTTCTGCCCGCTCGGGCCCTGGATCGTCACGCCCGACGAGATCCCCGACGCGCACGACCTCGCGCTGGAACTGCGCGTGAACGGCGAGCCGCGCCAGGTCTCGCACACGGGCCGCATGAGCGTGAGCATCCCGGAGATCCTGAGCCACTACTCCGCGCTCGGATACTCGGCAGGAGACGTCGTGTCCACAGGGACGGTGTCCGGCGTGGCCGGGTTCTCGCCCGACGCGGCGTCGCTCTACCTCCGGCCCGGCGACGTGATGGAGGCGGAGATCGAGCGCATCGGCGTGCTGCGAAACCCGGTCGTGTCCTGGCAGGACGCGCACGGCGAGCCCGCGCCGGAGCGCGTGCAGTGGTAGTCGGCGAGCTCGAGGTCGTCCCGCTGCTCGACGCGGTCGGGACGCTCGCCGAGCTCGACCAGGCCTACCCGGACGTGCCCGCGGAGGAGTGGGCGCCGTACCGCGAGCTCTACCCCGAGCTCTTCGCAGGCTCGCGCTGGCGGCTGCCGGTGAAGGTGCACGTCATCCGGGCAGATGGGACGACCGTCCTCGTCGACGCCGGCGTCGGCCCGCCCGGCAGCTTCTCCATGTGGGCAGGGGAGCAGGAGGGGCTGCTGCCCGCCGCGCTCGACCAGCTCGGGGTCCGGCGCGACATGGTCGACATCGTCTTCCTCACGCACGTGCACATCGACCACATCGGCTGGACGACCGACGCCGAGGCCGACGTCTTCTTCCCGAACGCGCGCTACCTCGTGCACCGGGAGGCGCTCGCGTTCGCGCGCTCGAGCCCGGATCGATCCCACATCCGCCGGTGCGTCGAGCCGCTCGCCGACCGTTTCGAGCAACTCGACGGTGACGCCGAGCTCGCGCCCGGGGTCACGGCCTTCGTCGCTCCCGGCCACTACCCGGGGCACATGGGCCTCCGTCTGCGCTCCGCCGGCGCCGAGGCGGTGCTGCTGGCGGACGTCGCGCCGCACCCCGCGCTCCTCGACCGGCCGGAGTGGGTGTACGCGTTCGATGACACCCCGCAGACGACGACGCGTGCGGAGCTGGTCGCCGACCTCGCCGACCGGGACGTCCTGGCGATCTGCGGGCACTACCCCGGGACCGGGGTCGGCCGGGTCGTCAGCCGGGGCGCCCGCGTCGTCTGGGAAGAGGCTCCGAGCGGCTGATAGCGTCGCCGCCATGGACGACGGGTTCCGGGTCGAGGTCGACCTCGACGACGCCGAGCACGGGTACTCGGTCCGCGAGCGGCTGCGGGCACTCGACCTCGACGACAAGGCGCGCGAGAGGCTCGGCCACGGCGTCCTCGTCACCCGCGACGGCGCGCGGCTCTTCCTGTACGCCCCGAGCGAGGCGCACGCGCGGGAGGCCGCGGGCGTCGTGCGCGGGCTCGTCGACGACGAGCGCCTGACCGCGGAGCTTCGCGTGACACGCTGGCACCCGGTCGAGGAGGCATGGAAGGACGTGTCGATTCCGCTTCCCGCCACCCCGGCCGAGGAGGCTGCCGAGTACGCCGCCCGGGAGCGCGCCGAGGCTGCCGAGGCGGAGCGCGAGGGCGGCTATGACTGGTCCGTCGTCGTGCACGTGCCCGGCCGCGGCGCAGCCGGCGAGCTCGCCGAGCGTCTCGCCGCCGAGGGCGTCGACGTCATGCGGCGCTGGCGCTATGTCGTCGCGGGCGTCCCGACCGAGGAGCGCGCGCAGGAGCTCGCCGAGCGGCTGCGCGGCGAGCTGCCGGAGGCCGACGTGCGGGTCGAGGTCGACCTCTCCGACGTCGAGCGATCGCCGCTCCAGTTCCTCCCCTTTTGAGCCTCGCCGGCGCTTGACGAGCCCGCGTGTCGGGTGTTCGATGCGTGCGTGAGGCTTCTGCTCGCCGTCGCGGCCGCAGGGGCGCTTGCCGTCGGCTGCGGCAGCGCAGAGAACGAGCCGAACCTCGCGGCCGCGGTCCGTAAGACGGAGGCCGCCGGCTCCTCGCGGATCGAGCTGTCCGGCACGGAGTCGCAGAGCGGCGACAGCCTCGAGTGCCGCGGAGAGGCCGACTACGCCGGCGCGCGTCTCGCTCTCGACTGCGAGTGGGGCGCGACGGGCACGCTCGAGCTGATCGGGATCGGAACCGTGACCTACATGCGCGGCGACACGCTGGGCATCACGAACGCCGGCTCGACGTGGCTCGAGCTCAGGGACGTCGACGAGAGCGCGGCGGCCGCGCTCTCCCCGCGAAGCCTGCTCTCGATGCTGCGCGACGCGAGCACGGAGACCGAGCGCCTGGGGGAAGAGGTCGTGCGCGGCACGGACACGGTGCGCTACCGGCTCGAGGTGGACTGCGAGGTGGCGGAGCTCCACGACTGCAAGGGCCCGACGGCGCCGGTCGAGGTGTGGATCGCCGACGACGGGCTCGTCCGCAGGATCGCCCTCGAGGCCGAGTCCGACGACGTCACCGTCGAGTTCTACGACTTCGGTACCGAGGTCGCGATCGCGGCGCCACCGGCCGACCAGGTCGTGGACGTGGACAACTTCGAGCCGCGATCCTGCACGGGCGGTGGCTCCCCGATCGACGGGGACATGGTCGTCGCTGCGCTCCGCGGCGCGGGCCTGGAGGGCGAGCACGGCCCGGAGTGCGTCGGCGGAACCGTGCAGACCGTCGCAGGTGCCCGCGCGGAGACCGGCGGCCAGGCGATGTTCTTCATGTGCTACCTCAGCGAGTCGCCGCCGGAGGGCGCCGGCACGGCCACGTCCGTGCGCTCGAGCGCGACCAGCGTGCAGCTGCGACTCGCGAACCTCAGCTGCAACATGTACGCGGCGGCCGGAGGCGCGCCGAGCGGCGAGAACGTCGAGGCGCTCCGGGACGCGTTCGACGACCTCGCGCGACGAATCCGCCCGTAGGATCGTCCCCGTGCCCTGGCCGCGGGACGACGCGAAGCTCGAGCGCGTGCGCGCGCTCATGGGGGAGCACGAGCTCGACGCGCTCGTCGTGCGGGCACCCGACAATGTCCTCTACCTGACGGGGTTCTGGGGGATGAAGGGGTACGACGTCTGCGTCTTCCCGCGCGAGGGCGAGCCGACGCTGATCTGCCTGGAGGCGAGCGAGGAGGACGCACGGCGGACGGCGTGGACCGAGGACGTGCGGCTCTTCGCCGGGTACGACCCCTCGGACCCGCGCCCGCCGCTCCTCCGCGCCCTCGAGGTCGCGAAGGAGGCCGCGGCGGAGTACGGGGCGGTGGGCCTCGAGCTCACCCTCGGGACGCAGGCAGCAGACCGCATGGTCGGCGAGCCGACGACGTTCACCGCGGGCTGGTTCGGGGCGTTCGGAGACGCCGAGGACGCGACGCCGCTGCTCGCGGAGGCGCGCGCGCTGAAGAGCGGGCAGGAGCGCGAGCGCATGCGGCTCGCGAACGAGATCGCGGCGGCCGCGATGGAGCACTGCAAGCTGATCGTCGAGCCGGGGATGAGCGAGGCGCAGATCGCGGCGGAGTGGGAGGGGTTCGTCCACGGCGAGGGCACCGGCTGGGAGGGCAAGGTCGAGCTCGCGCTCCCGTTCTCGCTCGTCTGGTCGGGCGCCGGGATCAAGACCTTCACGGCGACGACCGCGCGTCCGGTCGTCGAGGGCGAGCCGACGCTGTTCGAGATCTGGGTCTGCGCGGACGGCTACTGGTGCGACCACACGAAGAACCTCGTCGTCGGGGAGCTCACGCCGCGGTACCGCGAGCTCGAGGCAGGGCTGATCGAGGTCTACGACGCGGCCGTCGCCTTCTGCCGCCCGGGCGCGAGCCTCGCCGAACTCGACCGGACCGTCCGCGGGGGGATCGCGGAGCTCGGCTTCCCCGGTCAGCCCTCGCACCCGATCTGCCACGGCGTCGGCGCCCGTGCGCACGAGCCGCCGTACGCGCACCAGGCGGGCGGCGGGGAGATCGCCGAGGGCATGGTGCTTGCAATCGAGCCAGGGTGCTATATCGAGGGCGGCGGCGGCCTGCGCGTCGAGGACAACTTCCTGGTCACCGCCGGTGGGGCCGAGAAGCTCTCCCCCTTCCCCGATGGGATAGTGCAGGCGTGACGCTCGACCGCTCGAAGGTGTGGACCGGCGACCTCAACGCCCACGCGCTCGAGCCGCAGCCGCACGGGACGATCGGGCTCTACGACACGACGCTGCGTGACGGCGAGCAGACCGTCGGCGTCGTGCTGACGCCCGAGGACAAGCTGGCCATCGCGACGGCGCTGGCGGAGGCCGGGGTCGATCGCATCGAAGCCGGGTTCCCGCGCGTCTCCGAGGACGACGCGAACGCGATCCGCGGCATCGTCGAGGCGGAGCTCGACGCCGAGATCTGGGGCTTCTCACGCGCCGTCCGGGCGGACGTCGAGGCGCTCGTCGAGCTCGGGCTCACCGCCTCGGTGATCGAGAGCCCGATCTCGGACGGGAAGCTCGCCGCGCTCGGGGTCACGCGCGAGACGATGCTCGAGCGGATCCGCTCGGCCGTCGCCTTCGCCGTCGAGAGCGGGATCCGGGTCGCGTTCTTCGGTGTCGACTCGACGCGGGCCGACCTCGGGTTCCTGCGCGCTGCCTACGAGACGGCGGTCGACGCGGGTGCCGCCGAGGTCGTCGTCGTGGACACGCTCGGCATCGCCACCCCGGAGGCGGCGGCGTTCCTGGTCGGCGACGTCGCCGAGCGCTTCGACCACGAGGTCCCGGTCCACTGGCACGGGCATGACGACTTCGGGCTCGCCACGGCGGCTGCGATCGCGGCGGTGCAGGCCGGCGCGACCTGGATCCAGGGGACCGTGAACGGGATGGGGGAGCGGGCCGGCAACGCCGACCTCGTCGAGGTCGCCCTCGCGCTCGAGGCGCTCTACGGCATCCCGACGCGCCTTCGCATCGAGCAGTCCCGCTCGCTCGCCCGCCTCGTGCAGGAGCTCGCCGGCACGACGCTGCCGGCCTGGAAGCCGGTCACCGGCGAGAACCTCTTCGTCCGGGAGTCCGGCGCCGTCGCCTCGCAGTTCCACGATCCGCCAGCGATCGAGCCGTACGCGTCGGAGCTCGTCGGGGCCGAGCGCGGGATCGTGCTCGGCAAGAAGAGCGGGCTCGACTCGATCCGGATCAAGGTCGGCGAGCTCGGGCTCGACGTGCCCGAGGAGCGCTTCGCGGCGCTCCTCGACGCAGTCAAGCGGGCGGGCGCGAGGAAGGGCAGGCTCGTCACCGACGCCGAGTTCCGGCGTCTCGTCCGCAAGGGAGGCTAGGCAGATGCACCAGCGTGAGCTCCTGAACCCGGCCGGGCTGCACCCGGCGCCAGGCTTCAGCCACGTCGCGATCGCGTCCGGGACGAGGATCGTCCACTTCGCGGGCCAGGTCGCGCTCGCACCGGACTTCGCGCTCGTCGGAGGGGACGACCTCGAGGCGCAGACGCGTGCGGCGATGGAGAACCTGAAGGTCGCCATCGAGGCCGCCGGCGTCGGCTGGGACGACGTCGTGCGCCGCACGATCTACACGCTCCACCCGACCGAGTACGAGACGATCACGCGGGCGATCGACGCGGTGACGGGCGGGGCCGAGCACCCGGCGCAGACGATCGTCGGCGTCACCGGCCTCGCGGTGCCCGGGCTCCTGATCGAGATCGAGTGCACCGCGGTGCTCGCCTGAGCTGCAGGTCCCGTTTGACTGACATGTCAGAAGTCTGGATACTCGCCCCATGGCGGTCACGTGGCGTCGGGGCGCCACTGAGAGACATCTGCGGACGGCGTGATCGACCGTTTCTGCATCGTCGGGGCAGGGGTCATCGGCAGCCTGCTGGCGGGGCATCTCGCGTCCGTCAGCGAGGTGTCCGTGCTGACGCGGCGCCGGGAGCACGCCGAGGCGCTGAACCGCGACGGCCTGCGGATCAGCGGGCGGAGCGACCGGCACGCACGCGTGAGCGCAACCGACGACCCTGCGGAGCTCGTACCGTTCGACGTGGCGATCGTCGCGACGAAGGCGTCCGGGCTCGAGCCCGCGGTCTCGGCGCTCGCCGGCCGGTTCCCCGAGGCGACCGTGATGACGGTGCTCAACGGGATCGGTGCCGAGGAGATCGTGCGCGCTCACGGCCCCTGGCCCATCGTCTCCGCCGTCACGTTCATGAGCGGCACGCGCCACGCCGACACGCACGTCGAGTACATCCTCGACACGGAAACCTGGCTCGGGCCTTACGAGGACACATCCTTCGAGCACGTTCGGGAGATCGCGGACACGATCGTCGCGTCAGGCCTTCAGGCAGAGGCGCTCCCCGACCTGCGGCCGGCGCAGTGGTCGAAGCTCGTCTTCAACGCCGCGGTCAACCCGGTCGCGGCCCTGACGGGCCTCCCGCACGACGCGCACTTCGCCGCCGAGCAGAGCCCGTCCGACCTCGGCCACCTCGTGCACGGGCTCGTGGACGAGGGCAAGGCGGTGGCGCGCGCTGCCGGGATCGAGCTGCACGACGACCCCTGGGAAATGAACGTGCTCGCGACCGGGCGGGGCTCGGCGCACTACCCGTCGATGCTCGAGGACGTCGACGCGCACCGGCAGACGGAGATCGACCTGATCACGGGCTCGCTCGTGCGCGAGGCCGGGAAGCACGGCGTCCCGGTCCCGCTGCACGCGCTGCTCCACGGCCTGGTGAAGGGGAAGGAGGCCTCGTGGTGAGAAGCGAGGCTACGAGCTGGCGAGAGACATGGGACACGACAGGAGGGAACAGATGACCCGAGCAGGAAAGGCGGCGATCGTCCTGGCTGCGGCCGCGGTCGTCGCCGTCGCCGTCGTCGGCGGCAGCACGGCGGCGAGTCAGCAGGCGAAGACCGTCACGATCGGTTGGGCCTACGACGGCATCGGCTCGATGGCGCCGTTTGACGGGCCCGCGCTCGCGACCGCGAAGGCGCACATCGCGCAGGTGAACCGCCGTAGCAACATCAAGCTGAGGCTGCTCACCTGCAACACGCAGGGCAACAAGGCGACGATCGCGAAGGCGTGCGCCACCAAGCTGCTCGGCCAGGGCGCCGACATCATCATGACGACGTGCGACGTCGACCTCGCGGCGCCGGTCGTGCAGGAGTCGACCAACCGCGGCAAGCTGACGGTCGCGGCGTGCATCGGCACCGACCAGATGGGGCCGAAGCGGTTCGGCGCCAAGGGTCGGCTTGCGTTCTCGTACGGGAACGTCGCCCAGGACGAGGGCTCGGCGATGGCCGAGTTCGCGTGGAAGCGCGGTTGGCGGAATGCGTCGCTCGCGACGGACACCGTCATCGTCTACTTCCGGAACGTCGTGCAGGCGTTCGAGGCACGCTGGCGCCAGCTCGGCGGGAAGGTCGTGACCAAGGAGACCTACCAGTCCGCTGGCGGCAGCCCAGCGTCGTGGCAGAACGTGGTCAACCGCCTCAACTCGCGGCGGGCCGACGTGATCGTGACCGCGACGGCGGCTGCGTTCGGGGCCCAGGTCCCGATCCTCAACGGGCTCCGCACGCTCGGCAACCGGACCCCGGTGCTGAACTCCTGGGCCGGCGACGGGAACTACTGGTACGGCGGCGCGAACCCGCCGGTCTCGAACTACTACTACGTCACGTTCGCCTCCGCGTTCGGCAACGACCCGGTCAAGGCGGTCAACCGACTCGCCGCACAGAACAAGGCCGCGATCCAGAAGGCAGGCTCGACCGGCGGCTTCGTCACCGGCCCGGCCGCGATCGACGGGATCATGGTCGCGCTGCGGCGGCTGAACGGGAACACGAACGGCGCGCGGCTCGCAGCCGCGATGGAGAAGTTCAAGAACGTCCCGACGATCTCCGGCCGGGTGAGCTTCTCGAAGCAGCTGCACACCGTGTTCGGACGGAGTTACCGGGTCATCCGCGTCGAGAACAACACGCCGCGGGTCCTGACGACGGTCAAGGCCAAGGTCATCCCGAAGATCTAGGACGGCTTGGCCGACGAGCCTCAGCGCGACGACACGAGGCGGCCCGGGGCGACGCTCCGGGCCGCCTCGGTGTCTCGTGCGTTCGAGGGCGTGCATGCGCTTCGCGAGGTCACGCTCGAGCTCCACACCGGCGAGATCGTCGGTCTCATCGGGCCGAACGGCGCCGGCAAGTCCACGCTCGTCAACGTCCTGACCGGGTTCGACTTCCCCGACGAGGGCTCGGTCGAGCTCGAAGGCCGCGTCATCACGCGCTGGAGCCCGCACCGCCGGGGCCGGCACGGCCTCGCGAGGACCTTCCAGCACAGCCGCTCGTTCCGGGAGCTCTCCGTGCGGGAGAACGTCGAGGTCGCGGCGCTCGGCTCCGGCGCCGGCGTGCGGGAGGCGCGACGACGGGCCGAGGATCTGCTCGAGCGGCTCCGGCTGACCACCTATTCGCGCGCGCCGGCGAGGTCCTTGCCACACGGCGACGAGCGACGGCTCGGGGTCGCGCGGGCGCTCGCGACGCGCCCCCGCTTCGTGCTCATGGACGAGCCCGCGGCCGGGCTGCCGGAGGCCGAGGTTCCCGACTTCGCCGCCGTCGTTCGCTCCGTCGCCGACGAGCACGAGGCGGGCGTCCTCCTGATCGACCACAACATGGCGCTCGTGATGGACGTGTGCCACCGCATCCAGGTCCTCGACCACGGCGCGACGCTCGCCGAGGGAGCGCCGAACGAGATCCGCGCGAACCTGGACGTCACTTCTGCATACCTCGGCGAGACCGCGGTCCACGAGGAGACGGCGTGAGCGCCGACACAGCGCTGGCCGTCGAGGGCCTCCTCGTCTCCTACGGCGGCGTCCCGGCAGTGCGCGACGTCTCGTTCGACGTCGCCGCGGGAGAGATCGTCGGGCTGATCGGGCCGAACGGCGCAGGGAAGTCGACGACGCTGCACGCGATCGTCGGCCTCGTCCGCGCGCAGAGGGGCGAAGTCACGCTCGACGGGCGTTCGCTCCGCGGACGGTCGCCGGAGGCGGTCGCGCGGGCGGGGGTCGCACTCGTCCCCGAGGGGCGGCGTCTCTTCGCCGAGCTCACGGTGGAGGAGAACCTCCGGCTCGGGCTCGCGGCGCGCCGTGAGAACGGCTCCGTTCGGGACGCGCTCGCCGAGGTCTTCGCGCTCTTCCCGATACTGGAGGACTTCCGGAAGCGCTCCGCGGGAGCGCTCTCGGGCGGACAGCAGCAACAGCTCGCGATCGCACGCGCGCTCGTGGCCAAGCCGACGGTGCTCCTGCTCGACGAGCCCTCGCTCGGTCTCGCTCCGACGATCGTCGATCTCGTCTTCTCCACGCTCGCCGAGATC
>Ga0210115_1000632_pt1 | contig 10242 bp, 8 predicted proteins | sample MayberryNW_TuleB_2_FD_185526 | JGI IMG/M metagenome (GOLD analysis project Ga0210115, IMG submission 185526) | Wetland microbial communities from San Francisco Bay, California, USA, that impact long-term carbon sequestration - MayberryNW_TuleB_D2... | ecosystem: Environmental > Aquatic > Marine >... | reverse complement strand
CCGCGCCGGCCTCGGCCTCGGGCGTCCGTCTCCCCGCCGATCCGGGCCCGTCCGCGCGTGCTTGGGTGTCGCTGACACCTCACCCTTTCGGGTGCTTCCACAAGGCATCACGACGCCGACAATGTCCCCATGGCGGCACTGCTCTCCTCCGGACGACCTCAGGCCTCCGCCGCGCCACGGCCGGTCCCGCACGCCGGGATCAAGGGAACCACCATCACCGCGGCGATCGCGCGACTCGCAAGCGGGCGCCAGGCGGCCTAGCGCGTACGCGCACGCCGCCGCCGGTGCGGCGCGACGGGTTCCGCGTCGGGAACCCGCGCCGCCCGGCCGGACGATCGCGGCCGTCAACGCCTCGCGTACACTCGCCCCATGGCGACGACCGAGACGCGTCCGGACGCTGCCCACGCGGCGGACGCCCTCGGGGGACGCGGCCTCGCCGAGCTCCACACCCACCTCGGCGGCTCGGTCGACCCGGCCGTCCTCTGGACGCTCGCGCACGAGCAGGGCATCGCCCTCCCGGTGAAGGACTACTGGGACTTCGTGGAGCTCGTGTGCGTCGATCCGCGCGGCGTCGACGGGTTGCCGCAGCTCGACGCGATCTACAAGTGGACGGAGGTCATCCAGTCGAGCCCGATCGCGGTCGAGCGGTCGGTGCACGGGGCGATCGGGGGCGCGTACCGGAAGCAGAACATCACGACGCTCGAGCTGCGCTTCAACCCGATGAAGCGAAACCGCGGCGGCGAGCGCGACCTCGACCACATCATCATGGCGGCGATCCGGGGCCTCGACCGCGCGAGCCTCGAGTACCCGCAGGTTCGCGCCGGCCTCATCCTGATGATGGACCGGACGTTCACGCCCGAGCAGAACGCCGTCATCGTGGACAAGGCGATCCGCTACCGCTCGCGCGGGATCGTCGGGATCGACATCGCCGGCCCCCGGCCCGACCCGGGCCGCTACCCGTACCGCAACCTCGAGCCGCTCGTCGCGACCGCGCGCGAGGCCGGCCTGGGCGTGACGATCCACGTCGGCGAGGAGGGCGGCGGCACCGGGATCGAGGAGATCGTCGAGGTGGTCGAGATCCTCCGGCCCGAGCGCATCGGGCACGGCATCCTGGCCGCGCAGGACGCGGAGGCCCTCCGCCTCCTGCGCGATGCCGGCACGGTCCTCGAGCTCTGTCCGTCGTCGAACCTCCTCACCCGCGCGCTGGCGAGCGAGGACGCGGTGCGCGACACGGTGCGAGCGTTCGTCGACGGCGGCGTGCAGTTCACGATCGCGACGGACGGCCCCGAGATGATGCAGACCCACCTGCGCGACGAGTTCGCCCTCCTGCTCCGCGTGGGTGCGCTCACGGAGGACGAGGCCGTGGCCGCCAACGACCGCGGCCACGAGGCCAGCTTCCTCGCCGCGATCTAGCGCCGCCCGGTCGGCCGGAAAGCCGGCGCCCGCCCGTTTGGCACGTTTCGGCTGGGGGCACGTGGAGGCCGTTCGGGATCCCCTACTTGGAGGCTTGGCATGAGGAAGAGGATGCTTCTGCTGCTGCTCGCGTTGCTCGTGGCCGCGACCACCGCGGGCGCTGCAAACGCGGTGACGCCGCTACGGCCGGCGCCGACGCCGCCGGACACGGACAGCGTGCTGATCCTGCACGGCGCGTTCAACTACCCCGGCTACTGGTGGGACCACACCGACCTGACGGTGGCGGTGCAAGCGCATCCGAATGTCGACGAGGAGTCGCTGGCCGCGGTGCACCAGGCCATCGCCGACTGGGACTTCGCGCTACGCCAGGAGTTCGGCGGGCTGATCACGCTCACCGACGTGACCGACCAGTACACGGCCACGCACAAGGCCGACATCGTGCTGCACTACAACCCCACGGCGGGGGGAAACGTGTTCGGCGGGTACGCGATCTGCGGGGCGAACTCGTGTCCGAACGTCATCGTGCGCTCCGACCTGACGCCGCCCGTCGGGTTCACGTACCCACCCCAGTATCTGTACTACGTGACGATGCACGAGCTCGGCCACGCGCTCGGCCTCGGGCATGCGCTGCCGCTGACCGAGTCGACGGATCTGATGGGGTACGGCTGGCACTGGAGCAACGGGATCGTCCCGACGCTGTCGGAGTGCGACCTCGCGGGCATCGCGGTCGTGTTCGCGTGGGCGCTTGAAGGCGTCGACCCCTATCCTCCGACGCAGCCGTCGGTGGCCTGCGACTGAGGACCTTCCGCGAGGGGCAGCCGCTCGGCTGCCCCTCGCGACCGCCTCGCGCCCGACCTTAGGCGCGAAGGCGCCTAGCGCCGAGGCTGCGCGGCCCGCGCCAGGCGCGGGAGCCGGACGCGCGGGTGCTCGTACTCGCCGATCGCGACCGCCTTCTTCAGGAGCCCCATCGCCTCGTCCCGGCGACCGAGCGACTCGAGCAGCTCCGCGTGCCGGCGGTAGACCCGCACGAGGTAGCGGTTCGGGTTCTTCTCGAGCAGCTCGGCTGCGAGCTCGTACAGCTCGCGGGCCCGCTCGACGTCGCCGAAGCCGGCGAAGAGGTCGGCGAGGAGCGTGTAGCTTCGCCCCGCGTCCTCGACGTTCGCGTTGACGATGACGCCGGTGACCTCCATCGCGAGCGCGGCGGCTCGCTCCGTCTCCCCGAGCCCCGCAAGCGCGCGTGCCTCCTCGAGGCGGTACTGCGCCTCCTCGACCGGGCTCGAGTCGTCGAGCAGCGGCCGGCCGCGTTCGAGGATCTCGAGGGCCTCCTGCGGCCTGCCGCGGTCGATCTCGATGTGCGCGAGGAGCTGGTGCGCCCGGGCGACGTAGGCCCGGTCCTCGATCATCTGCACGATCGAGAGCGCCTTCCGCGCGTAGCCCGCGGCCCGCTCGGGGTCGTCCTGCTCGGCGTAGAGCCGCGACTCGAGCCAGTACAGGCGCGCGTGGAGCACCGGATCCTTGATCTGCTCGGCGAGGTCGACGGTCTGCTCGAGGATGCCTTCCGCCTGGTTGAACTCGGCCGCGTCGATGAGCGCGTGCCCGAGCAGGACGCTGAACCTGGACGCCTCGATCTTGTCGCGCCGCGCCTGCGCGTCGGCCAGGCAGCGGTCGTAGATGTCGATCGAGGACCCGAGGTCGCCGAGCATCGCGTGCGCCCGCCCGAGGGTGTCGGCCAGCTTGGGATGGTCGACGACGTCGTCGCCGAACGCCTGCAGCGCCTCGTGGAAGTACTCGACCGTCTTGCGCGGGTCCCCACGGCGGAACGCGAGCTGCCCGAGGCCCTCGAGGGCGCGGCCGCGCATGCGCGGGTCGTCGCCGTCCTCGAGCGCCTCCTTGAAGAGCGCCTCGGATGCGTCGAGATCGTCGAACCGGAACGCGAACTCGCCCTGCGTGAGCAGGTCGTCCTGCCGCCCGGCCCCCTCCTTGCCGGTCGCGAGGTATTCGCCGGTCACGCCGAGCCGCTGCCCGAGGAGCTGGAGCACCTGGAGCGACGGGGTGCGCATGCCCGCCTCGATGCGGGAGATGTACGCCGACGAACAGCCGGGAAACGCCAGCTGCCGCTGGCTCAGACCGACCTTTTCTCGCGCTTCCTTGACCCGATTCCCGACGGAAACGGGATCGTCTATGTGTGTTGACTTTTTCCTCGGCAAGTTGACATCCACCTTATATACTGGCGCGGATTCTGGGCCCGGGATCGCTCTACGTAGTTCGACGAAGAGAAAGGACGATCCCGATGAAGATGCGGCTTGCCATCGTTTGTGCCGCTCTTGGGTCGATCGCCGCGTTGGTCGGCGGCACGCCCTGGGGCTAGCGTACCTGCGGCTGCGAGGGGTGGGCGTCGCCTGCCCCTCGCAGTCCTTTCCGCCTGCACCCTCGGCCGATGCCGCCGGACCATCTGCGGGATTATGCGGATTTTTCCGCCACTGTCCAGGTATCGGTGAAGCCGGCCGGCGGAAACCTCTCCGCCTTGCCTTCGGGCAGCGCAGAACGACAGCCGGATGACTTTCGGACTCCCCCGGTTCGGGGATGCCTCGGCGCGGGCCGTCGGGCATCGTGAAATCGGGAGCGCCGCACGTCCGGAAGGCGCCGGACGGGCTCCCGACGGAAGGAGGACGCCGCGGATGAGCGCGGAGGCCGGGGGTTCGGGACCAACCGGCGACGACCGCAGCTGGGTGCTGGGGTGCGAAGGCATGCGCGTGGACGGGCCGGAGGGCCCGATCGGCGTGGTCGTGGCGCCGATCTACGAGCCGAGCGCCCGGTGGGACAGGCCGTGGGGCTTCGTAATCGAGGGGCCCCGGGGACCCGTACGGATGCCGATCGAATCGATCGACTCGGTCGATGCCGACGAGCGCCGGCTGCACGTGTCGATACACCCGGCGGGGTAAGCCCGCAAGATACGTCCCCGGATCGATTGCGCAACGCGGGCGGCGCCGACACGATGCCCGGCATGCTCATTGCCGAACGCGACCAGTTCACGCTCCGCCAGCGCCAGGTCGTCCATCTGATCGCACGAGGGTGCTCGAACCTGGAGATCGCGGATCGGCTCGGCATATCGCCACGGACGGCGAAGGCGCATTCCGACACCCTGAGGACGAAGCTCCGTGTCTCCCGCCGGCGGCAGATCCCCTCCGCCTTCCGGGAATTGACGGGCGAGGATCCCCACGAGCTCGATGTCCTCGAGAACGGCCGGTCGGCCCGCCCGTCCGCGGTCTCGCCGAGCTAGGACCGGGAGAGGAAGCCCGCGTCCGCCGAGGTGGCACGGCGGACGCGGGCCTCCCGGGAAAGGACAATGGCGCAGACGCCGCTGGCGCGGTACGCTCCGGCTTCCCCGTGGCCAGCGCATCGATCGCCGATTCACCCACGGCGGATGATCGCGCGTCGTCTGGTCTGCCGCCGCTGTTCCGGCGCCACATCCGTCGGCCCCGCCTGACGCGACAGCTCGACGCGAGCAAGGCCCGGATCCTGATGCTGACCGCGCCGGCCGGGTACGGCAAGACGACGCTCGCGGCCGAGTGGCTACAGGCGCGCCCGCCCGAGGAGGTGGCCTGGTATCAGGCGACCGCCGCGTCGGCCGACGTGGCCGCCCTCTCGGTCGGGATCGCCGACGCGGCCGCTCACATCCTCCCGGCAGGCGAACGCCTGAAGCAGCGCCTGACCGTCCCCCAGCCGCCGAAGGACCCCGCGAAGACGTACGCAGAACTTCTCGCCGTCGACTTCGCCAAGTGGCCCAAGTCGGCCTGGCTCGTGATCGACGATTACCACCAAATCGTCCCTTCGGAAGCGTGCGAACGGTTCGTGGAGGCACTGGTCGAGCTGTCCCCGGTCCGCCTATTGGTGACGACGCGAGGTCGTCCGTCCTGGGCATCCGCGCGAAGGCTCGTGTACGGCGAGATCGCCGAGATAGACCAGTCATCCCTCCGTATGACAGATGAGGAATGCACAAGTGTCCTCCAAGCAGCAGATGTCGCAACCCAGGAAGATTTTCTACGCGCAGTTGACGGCTGGCCGGCACTAATCGGCATAGCCTCGCTGCTCGGCGGGCTCGCACTGGGCGAGGAAGGAAAGATTGGCCCAGCTCTGTTTGAATTCCTGCAGGAGGAGATCCTCAAAGGGACTTCCGCTGAGACGTATGCCCTTCTGGTTGCGCTCGCACAACTGCCAACCGCCGATGACGCACTGATCGAGCATTGCTTTGGCAAGGGGAATGTCAGCAGCCAACTGAGCGACCTCGTCGATGCCGGCCTCGTCACGAGTAGTCAAGGGGAACGGCACCTGCACCCTCTGTTCCGCGAAGTCCTCCAGTCGCAGGACATAGGGCGATCGGAGCATGGCGGGCTTATCGAGCGCGCCCTCTTGTACTACGAGAGCGCGAGCGAATGGCAGAACGCCTTGACGCTTGCTACAGCCCGGGGGCTGCGTCGCCGAGCGGCCGAAATCGTCGGCGCCGCCGCACCAGGTCTCCTTCGAGAAGGACGGCTGGAGACCCTCGATTCGTGGATCGCGGAAGTGGGCCACTGGGCGTTTGTCGATCGTCAGCTGATCCTTGCCCGTGCAGAAATGCTGCTCCGGCGAGGCCGTCCGCTCGAAGCGCGTCTCCTCGTGACGGAAATTCTTCAAGCAGATGAGAACGATCCAGCCGCATCGAATGTTTGGCGCATCCTCGGACAGGCGTCGCATCTGCTCTCAGAATACGAACGCGGCTTGGAGTGCTACGAGCGGGCTGAGACTCTGGCCTCGTCCGACGATGAACGAAGAGCAGCCGCATGGGGGCTCGTAATCTGTGGAGCACCGTTGCACTCGCCCGAAATTCACAACTATTACGCCCGTTTTGAAACCCTGAGTTCGCAAACTCCCGACGACCTCCTCCGACTGGCCGCGGGACGTGTCGCAATTGCCGACATGCAGGGATCCTTCAGCGGCCTGTGGGAGCACCTCTTGGCGCGTATTCCGTTACTGGAGATGGCAACGGACCCGCTCGCCATCTCTACTTTCACCCGCTGCCTCTGTTACGTAAGCCTGTCTCAGGGCGATTTCGCTACTTCTCACTCATTTGCGAACAAATTGATCTCCTTCTGCCGCGACGTTGGTCTCACTTTTCCCGTGACCTACGTCTTGGCCTATAGAGCGATGGCGGAGATTGGACTGCGTCAGTTTTCTTCCGCCAGACGCACTCTCAGCGAGCTCGAGGAAGCAGCTCCGGCGCTGGGAGACCCACATTTGGTCTTCGACGTTGAGCGAATAAAGGTGCGCCTTGCCCTCGCCACCGGCGGCGCGGCTGAATGGATCTCAGAGGGCGCGTCCCCCTCTCGACCTTCAGCGCCTGTCGATGCTTGGGCCGACTACGCCGCGATATGTGCACTGGCCCACGCGTGTGTCGGTGACCCGACTGTGGCCGCGGCGCTCGCAAAGGAGGCGCGAGGCCTCTGCGGCTACCCATCCGTTGTCGGAGCCTGCGTCGTGGCGACATCCGTGGCCGAGCTGCGACTGGCTGAACCAGCTCGCGACATGGACGAAAGTATCTCGGCCGCCATCATCGAGTGCGGCAGAATCGGAAGCCTTGAGCCGGTTGTGGTTGCCTACCGGGCCGAGCCACGGATTCTGCGTGAGGCCAAGCGCGACCCGAAGGCCCTCGCGATCCTTCTGAGACTGCTCGACCATAGTCGCGACCGCAAGCGCGGAATCGCAGCGGGACTTTACGCCAATTCGACGGACGCCGGAAGCAAGGATCGCCCAATCTTGACGCCTCGGGAAGAAGAGGTCATGCACCTCCTTGCCCAGGGTAGATCGACTCAGGAGATCGCGGCGTCACTTGTTATTGCTCGAAGCACTGCCAAGGTTCACGTAAACCACATTCTCCGCAAGCTTGACGCCTCTTCACGCCTTCAAGCAGTTCTCCATTGGCAGCGGTTGAGCCTCGACGCGGCTGGCGATGAAGGATCGAGCGATCAAGCTGCCGCAGACGCGGGCTCCGATGGGAGACTCGAAGGCCACAGCCACTGAGCAGCGACTCCGAACTCCGGTCGACTGGCGGCCAGGTACGTCTCTCCCGATTCTGCAAGGAGCCTCTCGAAGGCGGCGACGACGACGGGATCGAACTGAGAACCTGCCTCAGACTTAAGCCTTCGCCTTGCTTCATCCGCAGTGAGCGCGCCACGATACGGCCGACCGGATGTCATCGCGCTGTAGGCGTCCGCGACTGCCAAGATCCTCGCAAGGAAGGGAATCGCTCGTCCGGAGAGCCGATCCGGGTATCCCTCGCCATCGAGTCGTTCATGGTGGTGGCGAACGATGGTGGCGATATCGGCGTACTCTTCCACGTTGCTCAAAATCCGCTCGCCGATCTCCGAGTGGGCTTCCATCTGCCTCCGCTCCGCCGGAGTTAGCGGCCCCGCCTTCTCAAGAAGCCCGGACGGCAAGCCAACCTTGCCGATGTCATGGAGGAGTCCAGCAAGGTGAACCCGCTGCTGGTCCTCGGCGGACATTTCGAGTTCCCGTGCAATGTCCCGCGCATACACTGCGACAGCAGCGGAATGCCCTGCTGTGTACGGATCTCGGGCGTCTAGCGCCGCCACCAGGGCGGCGGAGAAGGAGACGCTCGCATGCTCGAGTCGTCTGTTGGCGGCCACGAGGTCGTCCATCAGAAGCCTCTGCTCCTGATAGAGGAGCAATAGGCGATGGGCTGCAACAGCCGGCAGGGTGAAGAAGAGAAACGTCCACGGAGAGAGTTCGGTGTACGCGTACGCAAGCACTGCCACGATCGGCGTATAGAGCGGTGCCGTTACAAGCAACACGCGCGTCAGAAGATGGAACGTCTGTCCGAACGCGCCTCCGTGCCGCAAGCCGACCGTACCAGAGGTAAGAACCGCGTCACCAATTCCCTCCACCGCCGCCGCGGCCGCGACCGCCAATAGGACGCGGGGGAAACCGGGACTTCCCTGCAAGAAGATGCTGGCCACTACTCCAGCGGCTCCGGCCACGATCATGCGCGATGATGTCCAGATGGCCCAGCGCAGGACGGGTCGACCCACGTACGGCAACAGCGCACAAAACCCGACCACCATCCCTGCCACCGGCCCGAAGACGACGGATGCGAAGAGAATTGGAAGGACCGACACCGATGTGTGAGTGTGAAGACCAACCTGAACGCCTTGACGTTCCGCTACCGCGGCGAGCGCTCCCAGCCCGACAAGGACCCACAGGTTCCCCTCATACGTAGCTCCCCCGGCGATGAGGGAGAGAAGAAGCGCAGTAGACGCGGTGGACAGAGCGATCGCGTAGATGCTCAGCGGTGTGAGTCGAAGCGACGAGCGGTGGACAACTGGCACCTTGAGACTCCCCCAAAAGGGTGATACCGTGCCCTTTGTCGTCGTGTCCCCCCTTGAAAGGAGCCGCATCGTGCGAGTCCTCACGCGATTCGTCGGTGTTGCAAGTGCGGCCATCAGCTTCGCCACGGTGGCAGGCCTTTCCAGAGGCTGGTAGTTCCGTAAAGCTGACGCAGTCTGCGGCTTTCCACAGTTGTCGGCATCCCTCGCCTGAGGGATTCCCACAGGTTGTGGAAAACCAGGGACTGCTGAGCTAGGCGAGCGAGCCGCGAGCTAGGCCACGAGGCCGCGGCGGAAGCCGATGGCTACGGCGTGTGCCCGGCTGCGGGCCTGCAGCTTTGCCAGCAGGTGGCGAACGTGTGACTTGACGGTCTCTTCCGAGAGGAAGAGCCGCTGGCCGATCTCACGGTTTACCAGGCCCTCGGAGATCAGCTGCAGCACCTCGATCTCGCGCATCGTGGGCTCCTGCTCGAGTTCCCGCATCGGGGGTGTGAACGGGATGACCTCGGCGCTCTGCCCATTGCTCTCGCGCCGGGCCGCGACCTCGTCGAACTGACGGGACCGCTCGAGATACCGGTTCAGGATGTCCTTGCGCTCTGCAGCGTCCATCGGAGGCAAGCATCGGCGCGGCCAGAACCCCGCCGTACCCCAGAACGAGGGAGGCCGCCCTCCCCCCTCCGGACGCCAGATTTGGCGATCTTCTGCGCTTCAGACGAAAAAAGGCGGCCCGGAGGCCGCCCTTTTCCACAGGTTTGTTCTCGGGCCTTACGCCGCGACGGACGAGAGATCCCGGATCGCGGCGAGGCGGGCCAGCGCCTGGGCCTCGAGCTGGCGAACGCGCTCACGCGTCAGGCCGAGCTCGTGGCCGATCGCCTCGAGCGTCCAGGGCTCGCCGTCGAAGCCGAAGCGAAGCTCGAGGATCCGCCGCTCCCGTTCCGGGAGCGCGTCGAGCGCGCGGCGGACGCCCTGCTTGCGCAGCGACTCCTCCGCCTCGTCGAACGGATCCGCGGCCTCACGATCGGCGAACAGGTCGCCCAGCTCGCCCTCGTCGTCCGCCCCGACGTTCTGGTTCAGGGAGACCGATGCCTGGGCGGCGCCGAGCGCCTCGTCGACGTGCTGGAGCGGCAGGCCGGTCGCCTCCGCGAGCTCCTCCTTCGTCGCCTCGCGCCCCAGCTCGACCTCGAGCCGCCGTGCGGCCCGGCCGAGCTTCTGCTGGCGCTCGACGACGTGGACGGGAACGCGGATCGTCCTCGCGTTGTTCGCGACGGCGCGCTGCACCGACTGGCGGATCCACCAGGTGGCGTACGTCGAGAACTTGAACCCGCGCCGCCAGTCGAACTTCTCGACTGCACGGTTCAGGCCGAGCGTGCCCTCCTGGATCAGATCCAGGAACGGGACGCCGAGCCCGCGGTAGCCCTTCGCGATCGAGACGACGAGCCGGAGGTTCGAC
>Ga0210115_1000630_pt1 | contig 10247 bp, 9 predicted proteins | sample MayberryNW_TuleB_2_FD_185526 | JGI IMG/M metagenome (GOLD analysis project Ga0210115, IMG submission 185526) | Wetland microbial communities from San Francisco Bay, California, USA, that impact long-term carbon sequestration - MayberryNW_TuleB_D2... | ecosystem: Environmental > Aquatic > Marine >... | reverse complement strand
ACCGGCCAGCGAGGAGCAGCTGAATGCCGCGGAGCGGCGCCTCGGGTTCGCGCTGCCGCCGCTGCTGCGCAGGTTGTATGCCGAAGTCGCGAACGGCGGCGTTGGGCCTGGCCCGGGCCTGCTCGGCGTGAAGGGCGGCCAGGCGAACGACCACGGCAAGACCGTCGAGGACCTGTACGCCGAGATGCTCGAGGCCGTACGGGAGAACCGGCGCTGGGTCTGGCCGGCCGGGCTGCTCCCGATCGTCGACCACAGCGGCATGTACGTGTGCGTCGATGCGACGGCCCCACACAGGATCGTCGAGTTCGACTTCGAGGAACTCGACGAGGAGGGTCGCGACGGCGGCTGGTCACGTGCATTCAGCGACGTGGCGGCGTCGTTCGAGGAGTGGCTCGCCGCGTGGCTGGCCCGGCCCACCCCCGCCGAGCGGGAAGCCGCCCGCCAAGACGCCGTCAAGGCGTCGATGACGAGCGTGCCGGAGGTGACACGTACGTACTGGCTGTCGATGACCCCGGCGCAGCGCGCCGAGCACGGGCTGCCGGAGAAGGGATGGGGTCGGGTGCTCTTCGGCGACGCCTGGGGTGATGATCCACGGGACGGCTCCGGGGCCGCCTAGGCCGGGGCAGGCTCCCGGGCAGCCGTCGCGGCCAGGATCCAGGCCTCCACGGGACGGCGCCGGCCCTTCACGCGGGTCGGCCCGAGCGGCGTGCCCTCACGCCCGGCGCCCAGGGCATCCCACGTCGAGTGCGCGACGATCACCTGGCCCGGTTCGCCGATCCCGAGCAGGCGCGCCGCGGTGTTGGTCGTATCGCCGATCACCGCAAAGGAGCGCCGCTCCGTCGACCCGACGTTGCCGACCACCGCGGGGCCCGTGTTGACGCCGCAACGGAACATCGGCCAGCCGGGGTGCTGCTCGGCGAGCTTGCGACCCTGCGCAGCGATCGCCAGAGCGGTGTCGGCCGCCCGCCGCGCGTGGTCGGGCGTCTCCCCGGTCGTGTTGTAGCTGGCCATGACCCCGTCACCCGCGAACTGCTCGACGACGCCGCCCGAAGCGTGGATCAGCGGGACGAGCTCGCCCCAGAAGCGGTTGAGCATCGCGATGACCTCTGACGGCGCACGGGTCTCGCTGAACGTCGTGAAGCCGGCCAGATCGGCAAACACTACGCTGACCTCCCGCTCGACGCCGCCAAGGCGGCCGGCACTCGGTTCGCTGCGCAAGTTGCTGGCCACCTGCGCAGGCAGGTACGGTCGGAACAGCGCGTCGAGCCGCTTGACCTCGCCCGCGGCCTCGGCGATGAGCGCGATCTCATCCGAGCTGGCTCCTTCCCTCCGCAGCTCGTCCAGGACGCGCTCCGACGCCTCGGGACGGTCGCCCGCCGCCGCGACGGCGCCGATGGCCCGGGCGTGCCAGCGATCGATGCGTGCCAGCGTCGCCTCGAGGTACAACCCGCCGAACGCCGCGGTCAGCGAGCCACTGCGGCGGTACTCGGCGCGCGTGCCCAGCGCGATCGCCAGGAACGAGATGAGCATCAGCACGTGCCACAGCCACCAGCTCAGCTGCCAGTTGCGACTGACGGCGATCGCCAGCATCGCCTCACCAAGCAGCGCAAGCGCCACGGCGATGGCCAGCACGAGCACGCCTCCGCGCTCGAAGTAGAAGCGGAACGAACGGAATGCCGCGAAAGCGAATAACCCGATGCCGGCGATCGCGATGAGCGCCAGCGGGCCTGCGGCCTCGGTGGGCGGCAACGGCCCGTTGAGTGGCGGGACGGATGCGAGCGACGCGACGGCCCACGTCAGCATGAGCCCCACGAGGAAGCCCAGCATCGCCGGGCGCAGACGGAGCACGATCACCGCGCGAGGACCACCAAGCGCCGTGACGGACGCTGCCGCGAACAGGGACGCGATGAACAGCCCGACCGGCGTCGCCAGGACGAACCCGGCGTTCGGGGCGTCGAGCAGGACGCCGGGCGTGGCCAGCGCGTGCAGGCCCAGGAACCCGGCGCTGGCGAGAAAGGCAAGGGAAACGAGGACCAGCCGCGCGTCGCGCTGTCGGACTGCGACGACGTTCGTGATGTAGGCCAGGGCGACATTGCCGGCTGCCGTCACCAGCACGATCCAGAAGTGGCTCGGGTGATGCTCCCAGTGCAGGTCCAGCTCCGGCCGGACGAACAGGAGCAGCAGGCCGACGATCGGCAGGGCGAGCAGAAGCGCCCAGGGCCACGGCGTGGGGGCGGGCAGGGTCTGGCCCGGAGCCGCACTGGACATGGCCTGATCTTACGAGGTCAGCGTCCCGTTTCCGTAGCGGCGATCTCTCGGGGCTCGCCGCTTGCCGCCTCCTCGAGGCCGTCGTCACGCTGGTAGGGCACGTCGACGACGACCGTATGTGGCCTCCCGAGGAGTGCCCGGCGCAGCCGCTTCGCCGACTGGTTGTAGAGGATCCTTTCCCACCAGCTCCGCGCCACGTACTCGGGGATGACGACGAACGTGATCGGCTCGGGCTTGTCGGGCGGCCATGCCGCGGCCAGCACGTCTAGGTACGACAGGAGCGGCCCGACGAGGGCGCGATACGGCGACTCCACGACGACCAGGGGGACATCCGGGATCTGGCGGACCCATCGCTCACGCGTTCGGGCGCCCTCGTCGGCGTCGTCGGCGATGTACACGGCCCGGACATCGGGGTCGATCGAGCGCCCGACGTTGAGGGCGTGGATCACGGCGCGGTTGATGCCGGGAACCGGGACGACCACACGTTCCTCGCGCGACGGTCCGGGCAGGACGCCCTCGTCGGGCACGGCCAGCCGCTCGCGGGACGCCTGGTACTGGTGATGGATGAACAGCATCATCAGCACGAGCAGCGGGATGACGATCGCGACCAGCAGCGACGTCGGCGCCTTGGCCACGGTCACGACGACCGCCACGACCGCAGTGAGCGCACAGCCGAACCCGTTGATGGCAAGCCGCCGCTGCCACCCTGGTCCGCGTTCCTCCGCCCAGTGGCGGACCATCCCGGCCTGGCTGATCGTGAACGACACGAAGACCCCGACGGAGTACAGCGGGATGAGCGCATGCGTGTCCCCCCCGAACAGCACCAACAGGGTGATTGCGATCGCCGACAGGATCACGATGCCCGCCGTGAACGCCAGCCTGTCGCCCTTGAAGGAGAACTGGCGCGGCATGTAGCCGTCAGTGGCGAGGATGGCCGCGAGCCGCGGAAAGGCGTTATAGCTCGTGTTCGCGGCAAGGAACAGGATCAGGGCGGTGAATGTCTGGAACAGGTAATAGCCCGCCGACCCATCGCCGTAGACCGTCGCCGCGACCTGGCTGATCACCGTCTGACTCACGGGCTCATCGATCGGCACGATCCCGTAGGCGTCTGCAACGAAGGTGATGCCGATGAACAGAATCGCCAGCAGGACCGCGACGGCGGTGAGCGTTTTCGCGGCATTGACGGGCTCAGGCGGCTTGAACGCCGGAACGCCGTTCGCGATCGCCTCGGTACCGGTCAGCGCTACCGACCCCGATGCGAAGGCGCGGAGGATCAGCAGCAGGCCGACCGCCTGGAGCGGGTCCGGGGCACCGGGCAACGGGTTCGGCGGAGGCCCTCCCTCACCGAAGACCAGGATCCGAACCGATCCGAGCGCGATCATCAGGAGCGCGGAACCGACGAACAGGTATGTCGGGATCGCGAAGATGTTGCCCGATTCGCGGAGGCCACGGAGGTTTCCGACGGTGATGAGCAGGATCGCAAGGATCCCGATCACGACTCTCGCGTCGAACAACTCCGGGATGGCTGACGTGATCTGCGCGACGGCAGAGGCGGTCGACACCGCCACGGTCATGACGTAGTCGACGAGCAGCGCACCAGCAGCCACGAGTGACGGGAGCCGGCCAAGGTTGGCGCGAGCGACCGCGTACGCTCCACCGCCCGACGGGTAGGCGTAGCCGATCTGTCGATAGCTCGTCGAGACGACCGCCAGCAGGAGTGCGATGGCCGCGGCGATCGGCAGGCTGAGGAGCAGCGCGCCGGTCCCGGCGAGGACGAGCACGCGGAGGATCTCCTCGGTCGCGTACGCCGACGAGCTGATCGGGTCCGAGCTGAAGATCGCGAGCGCCTTCTTCTTGGGCAGGCGCTCCTCGATCTCCTCGTAGTTCGCGAGGGGCCGCCCGAACATGGCCGACCTGACGCGGGCGAGCGCCCGCCCCGAGCGCGAGCGCGGGCGGGAGGCAGACTCGCGGGCCACCAGCTGACCCGGCCCTGTGTAACGGAAATAGGCAGTGTGCGGGCGCTCCACGCGGACCCTTCGATCACCAGCCTTCCGACCCTGCAGTGGCCGTCGACCGCCGATCATTCCTCGCGCGGACCGATGTGGACTGTGACCGCTTGGCCATCGCGCGACACGGCAAACCGCACGCCCGCACGCTGGGCACGGGCGAGCGCGTCGGCCGCCACGTCCTCGACGCCCGGGAACGCTGCGAGGACAATCGTTCGAGCAGCTCCGCTGGCGACGAGATCGATCGCGCCGGAAAGCTCTTCGATCAGGTCCTCGCCGAGCGCGCTCGGTGCGAATGGCAGGCGGATCACGTGTGGGCTGTCCACGTCTCCACGCTACGTGCGCCCCCAAGAGGAGGGAGCCCTGCGGCCTGGTCGGCGCCCTCAAGGGCGCCTCAAGAACCGGGCTTCAGGGGGAACGAACGCGGTAGCCGACCCCCGGCTCCGTGACGATGAGGTCGCGCAGCGATCCATCGGGATCGGCTGCGGACAGCTTGCGCCGCAGCTGGCTGACGTAGACATGGACGTAGTGATCCTCGCCCTGGTACGCCTCGCCCCAGACGGCGCGCAACAGTCGTCCGCGCGTCACGAGGCGGCCCTGGTGCGTCAGCAGGACGCGCAGCACCTCGAATTCCCGCGGCGTCAGGTCGACGGGCTGCCCGCCGACCGTGACCATGTGCCGCGACCCGTCGAGGACGAGCGCCCCGACTGCCAGGCGGCCGACGGCATCCGCCCCCGGCCCGGCCGCCCGTCGCAGCAGCGCTCGCAGCCGGGCGAGGAGCTCGGCGGTGCCGAACGGCTTGGTGACGTAGTCGTCCGCGCCCAGCTCCAGGGCCTGCACCTTCGTCCGCTCCGCATCACGGGCGGAGAGGACGAGGATCGGTGTCTCGGCCTCCCGACGGACGTGGCGAATGAGGTCGGTGCCGTCGCGGTCGGGCAGGCCCAGGTCGAGCATGATCACGTCCGGCCGGCGCGCGTCCCAGCGGGCAAGTGCCGATCGGACGTCGCTCGCAGCGTCGACGCGATAGCCGCGCGCCGTGAGGTGGCGGTCGAGTGCGGTTCTCGTCGCGTCCTCGTCCTCGACGAGCAGCACGAGGGGACCCGGCTCGGTCACCTGCTGGCGTCCACCGGTGGCAGATCCGGAAGCGGCAGGACCGCCGCCGGCAACGTGATCTCGACTGCCAGGCCACCGAGCTCCCCACGGCGCGCCAGGGCGGTGCCGCCCATTGCTTCCACGAACCCACGGACCACGGCGAGGCCGATCCCGGTTCCGGAACCTCCCGGGCGGGTCCTCGAGCGGTAGAACTTGTCGAACAGGTGCGGCAGCTCGGCATCGGGAACGCCCGGCCCGGCGTCGTCGACCGTGATCCGAACCCGGTCACCGGGGGATGCCGTCGCCGTGACCCGAACCGGCACGTCTCGCCCGCCGTGCCGCCGGGCGTTGTCGAGGAGGTTCACGAGGACCTGTTCGAGCAGGATCGGGTCCGCGCGCACGACGGTTTCATCGGGTATGTCCACTTCGACGAGGCCCGATTGGACGGCTCCCTCCAGCGGAGTGACGAGGCGCACGACCGCGTCCTCGAGGTCGATCGCCTCGTCGGCGACACGGAGCGCGCCGCCCTCGATTCGGCTGAGGTCGAGCAGGTTCCCGACAAGTCGGTTCAAGCGGTCCGCCTCAGCGTCGATTGCTGCTGCCGAAGCGCGTGCGTCCGCCGCGTCCACCGGTACTTCCGGGTCGATCAGCGTGCCCGCGAGCGCACGGATCGTGGCGAGTGGGGTGCGCAGGTCATGCGACACCGACTCCAGCAGCGCGGTCTTCAATGCGTCACTCTGGCGGGCAACCTCGGCTCGGCGGCGTTCCTCGGTGAGGCGCTCGTGCGCGAGCGCTTGGGCGATGAGGTCGGCCGCGACCTGCAGCAGGCGGGTGGTCGGCTCGGCCGGTTCGGGCGTGGATGGCGAGCGCGTCGCCCAGATCGAGCCGAGCGGACGACCGGTCTCCTCGATCCGGACCCGAAAGTGGCGAACGGCGCCGCCGGCGGCTCCGACGCCGCCACCGCGCGCGGCCGGCGGTCGCACGATCGTCCACGCGGCCCGGCCGCCCTCGGCGGGCCGGTGGAGGACCGCCACGGATCGCGGAGGCCACGGGGTCTCCTCGCTGCCTCGCGCCGCCACGCGCTCGCTCGCGTCGTCCGGTCCGAGTGCAACCCAGACCTGGTTCATCGCCGCCTCGCGAGCCAGTGCGGCACAGATCGCGGGCAGCGCCGCCGCCGTGGACTCGCCGACGGCCAGCGCCCGCGTGATGTCGAAGAGTGCCCGCGACTCGCGCTCTCGCTCGAGGGCCGACTCGGCGCGGGCGCGCTGCAGCGCGGCGAGCTGTCCGACGATGACCGCCACGAACAGCAGCAGCACGAGCGTGAGCCACTCGCCAGGGTCCGACACGGTCAGCGTGTGCAGCGGGTTCACGAAGAGGAAGTCGTAGACGACGACTGACGCGACCGCCGTCAGGATCGCGCCCGGGATGCCGAACCGCAGCGCGATAATCGCCACGGCAACCAGGTAGAGGCTGGACGCGTTCGGCACGCCGACCGGCCCCTCCAGCACGGCGACGGCCAGCGAGGCGACCGCAACCGCCGCCCCCGCGGCGATCAACACGGCTGCCAGCGCAGCAGCGGATGGCCGATTCACGCGTCGGATCGTACGCTCCGCCGGGCGCGTCCACCTCCGGCAATCCGGGCGACAATGGTGCGACCGCACATCCCGACCGCGACTACCCGGAGGTGAGCCTTGCGCGCCACGACCCCGCCGATCGCCGACCGACCGGCGATCCCGCGCGAGTACGGAGTGAGCACGGGCTCGAAGGGGATGCTCAGTTGGGAGGCCGTCGAGGCTCAGCTGGCCGCAGCAAAGCTGTTCTGGGTCGCGACGGCGTCAGCCGGGGGCAGGCCGCGGGTGCGGCCGGTCGACGGGACGTGGTTCGAGGGGTCGATCTATGTCGGGGGCAGCCCCGAAACGGCCTGGGTTCGTGACCTGCTTTCCAACCCGAACGTGTCGGTCCATCTCGACAGCACGGACGGCATCGTCATCATGGACGGCGTCGCGGCGAGCGGCGGCGGTGGCATCTCGGGCGACGCGGCCGAACGACTTGCCGACCTGCAGGACGAGCGCTTCCCGTACGGGCGGCCCAAGGCCGAGGACTACGCGGCCGTGGGCTCAATCGCCATTCGCCCGCGCGTCATCGTCGCGTGGCGCGATTTCGCGAAGGACCCGACGCGCTTCCGCTTCGGTTGAAGAGGCGCTGATGACCTCTCGGGCTGCCGGAGGTGCTCCTGGAACAACAGATTCGCTGAATCGGGTCGGCGATTCCGCGCCCGGCGGGCCGATGACCCGGCGATGCTGTTCCGTGCGCACCATCCGGCTACGGATCGAGGGTTCGGTCTGGTGATTCCCCGAATCTGTTGCTCCACAAACACATCCTGGTCTGACCGTGGAGCACGCGGATGACCGATCGGGAAGCGGCGCCGATCCTGCGCCGAGCCGTCGATGCGGACGTGGCGCCGATCACCGCGCTCGTGGCCGACGCCTATCGCCATTACGAACCGCTGATCGGCCGCACGCCGATGCCGATGCTGATCCATTACGAGGAGGCAGTCCGGGAGCACGAGGTGTGGGTGCTCGAGACGGACGGCGTCCTGCTGGGAATCCTCGAGCTGGATCCACGACCGGATCACCTCTGGATCGAGAACGTGGCGGTCGCTCCGCGCTGGCAGGGCCACGGCTTCGGGCGCCGGCTGCTCCAGCACGCCGAAGCCGAAGCGCGCCGCCGCGGCCTCGACGAGCTCGGGCTGCTGACGAACGAGCGCTACTTTGACAACATCGCGATGTACGGCCGCTACGGCTACCGCGAAACGGACCGTGTCCCGTACCGGGGCACGGATCTCGTCTACTTCCGCAAACGGCTCGAGGAGCCGGATGCGGGAGACTAGTTGTCGCCGGCCTGGCGGGGCTCGAGGTCGCGGAGCATCTGCTCGAACGACTCGGGATCGCTGAACGCGTCGGGCGGCGAGTGGGCTTCACGCGCGGCCATCGCCGCGGCAAGCTCGCGTGAGGCCCGGTCCATGCGCTGTACCAGGGACCCGTCGGCCGGGACGCCCGAACGACCCCAGTCCTCGGACGCCGCGTACACGGCCGTCCGAACCGTGTCCGCTCCGAGATAGCTGAACAGGGGCCGCAGGGCGTGCTCGAGCGCCAGCGAATGGCGTGCGGTGCCGCCCGTCGCCGCAAGGAGGACGGGCCTTCCCTCGAGGCTGTCGTGCTCGATGACGTCGAAGAACGTCTTGAACAGGCCGCTGTACGACGCATTGAAGATGGGGCTGGCGACGATGAGCCCGTCGGCGCGCGCCACGGCGTCGATGGCCGCCTGCAGTGTCGGGCTGGGGAAGCCTGTGACGAGGTGGTTCGAGAGGTCCTGCGCGTGGTCGCGCAGTTCGATCACCCTCGCGACCGGTTCGATCCCCGCGTCGCGCAGGTGGCGTTCGGTCGCCGCCACGAGGCGGTCCGCCAGGAGCCGCGTCGATGACGGCACCTGGAGCCCGGCGCTGACCGCGACCAGCGAGCGAGTCGGCGCCATGTCAGGCGGCACCCGCGACCCCGCCCAGCGCGGCCGTCACGCGGGGGTGGACCGGCGCATCCGGAGTGTTCGGGGGGCGACGCGCCGCGAATTCGCGGCGCAGGACCGGGATCACCAGCTCGCCCAGCATGTCGAGTTGCTCCAGCACGACCGATCGGGGCAGGCCCGCATGATCGATCAGGAACAGCTGGCGCTGGTAGTCGCCCACGTACTCGCGGAACGTCAGCGTCCGGTCGATGACCTCCTGCGGGCTTCCGACGGTCAGCGGGGTCTGCGCGGTGAAGTCCTCGAGCGACGGCCCTCCGCCGTAGACCGGCGCCTCGTCGAAGTAGGGTCGGAACTCGCGAATCGCGTCCTGGCTGTTCGGGCGCATGAACACCTGGCCACCCAGGCCGACGATCGCCTTGTCGGCCGGCCCGTGCCCGTAGTGCTCGAAGCGACGGCGGTAGAGCGCCACCATCTGCTGGGTATGCTCCTTCGGCCAGAAGATGTGGTTATGGAAGAAGCCGTCACCGTAGTAGGCGGCCTGCTCGGCGATCTCCGGGCTGCGGATCGAGCCGTGCCACACGAAGGGCGGCACGCCGTCGAGCGGTCGCGGCGTCGAGGTGAACCCGGTGAGCGGCGTCCGGAACTGGCCCTCCCAGTCGACGACGTCCTCCCTCCACAGGCGGTGGAGGAGTGCGTAGTTCTCGAAGGCCAGCTGGATGCCGTTCCGGATGTCCTGGCCGAACCACGGATAGACCGGCCCCGTGTTCCCGCGGCCCAGCATCAGGTCGGCGCGGCCGTCGGCCAGGTGCTGGAGCATCGCGTAGTCCTCGGCGATCTTGACCGGGTCGTTCGTGGTGATGAGGGTCGTCGCGGTCGACAGGATGATCCGGTTGGTCCGCGCCGCCACGTAGCCGAGCATCGTGGTGGGGGAGGACGGCACGAACGGCGGGTTGTGGTGCTCGCCGAAGGCGACGACGTCCATCCCGACATCCTCGGCCCGCAGGGCGAGCTCGATCATCGAGCGGATGCGTTCCTCTTCGGTTGGCGTTCGGCCGGTGGTGGGGTCCGGCGTGACATCGCCGACCGTGAAGACCCCGAATTGCATGCTTCTCCGTTCTCGTTGTGCGATGCCGACAGCGTACCGCATGATTGTTGCGCGTGCAACTATCTGCATACGAAAGGACATGGGCCGCTCCCTTGCGTTCTAGCGCTACGCGATCGTCCTGGATCCGGACGGCACCAGCGTCGACCTGTTCGCGCCGCTCGACGCCTCGACCTAGTCCTGCGTCACCGACAGGATGTTGCCGGCCGGGTCGCGGAACCAGGCCTGCCACGGCCCGGGATGGGCGATGCCCTTCG
>Ga0210115_1000629_pt1 | contig 10259 bp, 9 predicted proteins | sample MayberryNW_TuleB_2_FD_185526 | JGI IMG/M metagenome (GOLD analysis project Ga0210115, IMG submission 185526) | Wetland microbial communities from San Francisco Bay, California, USA, that impact long-term carbon sequestration - MayberryNW_TuleB_D2... | ecosystem: Environmental > Aquatic > Marine >... | reverse complement strand
TTGATCTCCAGCGCCTTTATTCCGGGTAGCTCTTTGCCTTCAAGAAATTCGAGTGTTGCCCCCCCGCCGGTAGACAAGTGGCTGATCTTCTCTTCCACGCCCGCGGCGCTGACTGCGGCAACCGTATCGCCACCCGCAATAATACTGACGATGCGCGGATAATTGTCTGCTAAGGCGGCCGCTAGCGTGCGGCTGCCGTGATCATACGGCGGGACTTCGAAAAGGCCAACGGGGCCGTTCCACAAAACCATCTTTGCTCGGGCGATCTCGTCTGCAAATGATGAGGCGGTTTCGGGCCCGATGTCCAAGCCCATGCGCTCCGGTGGAACCGCGCCTTGACAGGTGCTGGGATTTCCTTTTTCCGTGTCGCCGGTAACGTGATCTATAGGTAGTAAAACGCGCACGCCAAGGCTCGAGGCTTCCTTCAAAATATCTAAAGCAACGCTGATCTTGTCCCGCTCGAGCAGTGATTTCCCCACTTCAACGCCCTGTGCTTGGAGGAATGTGTAGGCCATGCCGCCGCCGATCAAGAGGGTATCGAGTTTTGGCAACAAATTCCTGATCACACCGATTTTGTCGGACACTTTGGCACCGCCCAAGATGGTCACGAAAGGCTTCTCCGGATTGGTGAGAATCGGCGAGAGATAATCCAGTTCCTTCTGTAAAAGCAGGCCGGCGCCTTTCGCCGCAAAGAAACCTGCCATTCCTGCGATTGAAGCGTGAGCGCGATGCGCGGCCCCGAACGCATCGTTTACGTAAACTTCGGCGAGAGACGCCAATGCTCTGGAAAAGACAGGATCGTTTTTCTCTTCTTCCGGGTGAAAGCGAAGATTCTCCAAGAGAATTATTCCGTGGCTGTCGTCGCGAATGAGGCCGCCGACTTCCGCGCCGACACAATCAGGAGCTAAAACGACCGGGCGCTTCAAAGCGCGTGTCAAATAATCGCGCACCGGCAGCAGACTATATTTTGGCACCACCTTCCCATCCGGGCGGCCGAGATGAGAGGCGATCACCACTTTTTTAGCTTGGCGCAGTATAAAATCGATGGTCGGTAGCGCGCTGTCGATCCGATGACTCTCCGTAATTTTGCCAGCATCGATCGGCACGTTGAAATCCACACGAATAAAGACCGTTCTGTTACGAAGTTCCAAATCGGCAAGTTTTCGTATCATGATGATCATCCGTTTTTAGGGATTTATCATGGAAATCCGCATTCTCAATTGACTAATTACAAGGCTTGTAATACTTTTTCAATTATCTGCCATTTGTCTGCAATGTTCTTTTTTTGGTCACTTCCGTTGCTGGTGCAAGATTCCCTCTCGCCGCCACAACATAGCATACTCGATCTCGTTCGCGGATCGAGCTTGCTGGTTCAAGCGATCCTCTATCTGCTGGTTTTGTTTTCAGTTATCAGCTGGGGGATCATCGCTCAGAAATTCAGGCAGATTCGGCGCGCTAAACGGGAATCGGAGAGATTCATCGAAATCTTTTGGGAGCGGCGCAACCTGTCGTCAATTCATGATGCCAGTCGCGAGCTCACCGCCAGTCCGGTTGGCCAGGTGTTCCGTTCAGGATATGAAGAGCTCATCCGAGTTTCTCGTTCCAAGAAAGAAACTACGCCGGGCGAAAGTTTTACGACAGAGCTTGGTGGAGTCGACAATGTTTCGCGTGCCATGAAGCGGGCAACCAGCGTCGAGACGACGAAACTGGAAAAAAACTGTTCCTTTCTCGCGACCACCGCTAGTTCGGCGCCATTCGTCGGACTATTCGGAACTGTTTGGGGTATCATGAATGCCTTCCGCGGCCTGAGCGTGACGCATTCTTCGAGCATTCAAGCCGTCGCTCCGGGAATCGCTGAGGCTTTGATCGCCACTGCAGTTGGCTTGGCTGCGGCGATCCCTGCTTTGATGGCGTACAATTACTTTGTTCAGCAAATCAAAGTACTCGCCGTGGAGATGGACAATTTCGCGCATGAATTTCTTAACATCGCCGAGCGTCACTTCTTCAAGTAAGCAAATTTCAGAGTATAATCGTAGCGACCCTGCGGCAGCGCTTGGATCGAACCGCTTCCGGGCAGCTGGAGCTGAGTGGGGCACAGCCGGGACTGCGCTCCGCTAGTAGCGGACAGTCTGGATAAAGGGATCATTATGGCTATAGAGGCATCCTCGCAGCGGGACAGCACCACAATCTCGCAAATCAACGTGACGCCGCTGGTCGACGTGATGTTGGTGCTGTTGGTTATTTTCATGGTCACGGCGCCGATTATCCAGCAAGGCGTGCAGGTCAATCTTCCCCAGGCCAGATCAAACGCGATCCCCGGCACCGAGGAGCATTTGGTAGTGACCGTTGCGAAGAATGGTCGGATTTACCTAAACGATAACGCTATGTCTCTGCCGGAATTGGGCGAAAAATTACGTGCAATAAAAAAGCTCGACGCCAATAAACAGATTTATCTAAGAGCCGACCAAGACGTGCGCTATGGAACCGTCATGCAGACTATCGCCGAGATCAAGCAGGCTGGTATTGAAAGATTAGGTATGGTCACGCGACCGCCGTCGGAAAAGGGCAATTGATCGATGGTCGACAGAATTCCATCAGCGACGATCAGTCTTAGGGAGCGCTCGTTCTCTGACAGCGGATCGGAAGAACGATTGCCGAAGTGGTTTATATTTTCGCTCATCGCGCATTTGGTTTTGATTGCCGTTATTTTCTTGTCGCCGATGTTGCCTTTACGCGAGCCACCGCCGCCTGTCGTGACGGTGGTGGATTTGGTGGGCGGGGAAAAGATCGGCGCCCCCAATTTGGGCACGGAGTTGCCGGTGGTAGTCAAACAGCCCGTCAAGACCCGTCAAGAACTGCCTGCGCCCGAACCTAAACGAGAAGCTAAAAAAGAGCTGCCGGCGATCGAAGAGAAGGTCAAAGTTAAATCAATTGAAAAAAAGGCCCCCGTAGAAGAAAAACCGGCAGTTAAGGAAAAAATCAAAACCGAGCCAATGAAAACGGAATCGTCGGTCAAAAAAGAAGTGAAGCAAGCGAAGCCGGCGAAAGACGAAGCCAAAAGCGAAACCGCGTCGGCTGACGCCGTTCGGGAAAGATTGATTCAATCGGCCGTCGATCGCGCGAAGAGCCGAACCGAAACGGCTCAAAAACTCTCAAAGGGAGAAACCCTCAGCGCCGGGTCTGGGGAAGGGGAGGGCGCGGCGGGGCTCGGCGCGGGAGGAAGGGGCGGTCCCGGTATCGTCAAAGGAATAGATTTTATCATGTATCAAAACCGGATGCTCGCGACGATAAAAGAGAACTGGGCATGGGTGGGGCAACGGAGCAATCTCCGAGTCGTGGTTCAATTCGGTATCAGGGAAAATGGTGACATCGTGGGGCTTAAAATTGTGCAACCGTCGGGAGATCCGTCCTACGATGAGTCGGTGCTTAGGGCATTAAAAAAATCCAGCCCGCTGCCGGCGCCGCCGGAAAACTATCGTAAGGATTTTGCCGACGTGGAAATATCATTCCGGCCACGGGATTTGGGAGCTTGAACGATGAACAAGGTTATTCTAACTCTGTTTTGCTTGTTGGCGTTTAAGTTGACCGCGCATGCCGCGAGCTATGAGATTGTTGGTCAGGGCGGTCAGCGCTTTCCGGTCGCCGTATCGCCGCTAAAAAATTTGGGCGCATCTACCGGCGATTCCGGACGCCTTTCGACGGGTATCGCCGATGCGATGGTACACGACCTGGAGTTGTCCGGTTGGTTTCGCGTGCTTGACCGGTCTGCGTATATCGAAAACGCGCAGAGCGGCATCACCCTCGGAACGTTCGATTTCAAAGATTGGTCGACTATTGGCGCCGAAGGACTAGTAAAGGGCGGCTTTTCCGTTCAGGGGGATGAGATTACGGTCGAATTGCGGTTGTTCGATGTTTATCAAAACAAAGAAAGAATCGGCAAGCGTTACACCGGCCGGGTGCGCGACTTTCGGCGCATAGCGCATAAATTCGTCGACGAGATCATTAACCAATTCACCGGAATTCCCGGCGTTTTCAATACTCGGATCGCCTATGTTTCGAACAGCGGCGGACGGTTCAAGGAAATCTACGTTTCACACTTGGACGGCAGTGAAAAATTTCAGGTTACCAACAATCGCACGATCAACCTTTCGCCGGCGTGGAGTCCGGATGGCAAATCGGTGCTCTACTCTTCGTTCAAGGATCGTAACCAGACGTTATTCCTTTTTGAATTATTCAGCGGCAAGGAAATCAAGTTTACGCCCCAAGGCGGGGGCAGGTATCTCAGCGGCAAGTTTTCTCCGGACGGTCAATCGATTGTCGCGACCTTGGAGTCGGGGGGCAATACCAACCTCTATTTGCTCGATCGGAGTGGAAAGGTGGTTCGCCGGTTGACTCAAGATGCCGGCATTGAAGTCTCGCCGGCCTGGTCGCCCGACGGCAAGCAGATTGTCTATGTTTCCGACCGCAGCGGTTCACCCCAAATATATATTCTCGATCTTGCGAACGGCAAATCCCGCCGGCTCACGTACAGCGGCAACTACAACACGTCCCCCGAGTGGTCGCCGCGAGGCGATCGGATCGTTTACACCGGCCGTGTCGGTAATCGCTTCGCGATATTTACCATTTCCGCTGATGGCGGCGAGCCCCGCAAATTAACATCGGAATCTTTCGATAGTGAAGATCCGACCTGGTCTCCGGATGGGCGGTTCATCGCGTTTTCATCGAATCGGGCCGGTAGATACCATCTTTATGTGATGCAAATGAGCGGAGACAACCAACGCAGATTGACAGGTTCCGGGGGGGATGATACAAAACCTAATTGGTCCCCACGTTTAGACTGATTTTCAAACTCACCGACAACTTCAGAGCCCCGATGACTTCAGAGTAACGCAGGAGGTCCTGATGAAATCACAAATTAAAATATTGTGTTATTGCACCCTAGCCTTTGCGTTGGCCAGCTGCGCGCCGAGCGCCAGTACGGGTCCCGACACAAAAGCGGATACCGGTTCCACGACCGGCGCCGCGGGCTCCGGCACTGATAGTAGGGCCGGAGAGGGTGCTCGAGGAGGGGCGCGCGAGTCCGATACGGGTGCATCCAGTTTGAAACAGCTCCAAGAAGGAAAGTCCCCGATCACTCCTGGATCGAGTCCGCTAAAAGACGTTTATTTCGACTTTGACCGATACGATCTAAGCGCCGATGCGCGCACGGTTTTGCGGGCCAATGCCGACTGGCTCAAGGCAAATTCAGGCGCTCGCGTCGAAATCGAGGGCCACTGTGATGAGCGCGGCACGAACGAATACAATTTGGCCCTAGGTGCGAAAAGAGCGCAAGCGGCCCGTGAATATTTGACCAGCCTGGGAGTCGCTGCCGGACGACTTTCGACGATTAGCTACGGTGAAGAGATCCCGGTCTGCAAAGAGCAAACTGACGCGTGCTGGAGACAAAACCGGCGCGCGCGGCTCGTGATTCTCCAGGATCGGCCGACAAGCTAGCTGGGGGTACGACCGTGAGAGTCGTGATTGTAAGACATACGTTATTTGTAATTGCTGCGCTGCTACTGGCTTCGCTCCCCGCCTGTGTGAATCCTCAACAGGTGGACGTGCTTGAGAGAGAACAGCGTCGGTTACGCGGTGACATGAACACGGTGCATTCGGATGTCGACAGTTTTCGTTCGACGCTTGCCGATACACGCGCAAATATGCAGCAGATGCAGAGAGATATCAGCGCAATCCGGGAGCGCATCGACGAAACAAAAGTTCAGGTCGGGCGGCAGCTCGGCCAAACCAACCGCGAAGGCGACCAACGGGTTAAGAATTTGGAGGCGCGTTTGCTCAAGCTGGAGGAGGACGCGAAAATTCAGTCGGAGTTGCTGAGGAGTCGTGAAGAAGAGTTGCGTCAGCTTCGGGAGTCGGTTCAGGCGCAGGCTGCTGTGTCCAAGTCGGGCTTCGGTGGTGCTTCCTTCGATCTTTCTCAGGCAGAGTCCGACAGCGTGCGCAGAGACTATGAAACTGCGTTACGGGCATTTGAGAAAAAAGATTATCGCGGCGCAGTCGCGCGTTTTAGAGACTTTGTCAAAAAAAATCCTCGAAGTAAGCTGGCACCTTCCGCCCAAGTATCCATTGGCGAGAGTTACCTTGCTTTGAAGGAGTACAATAACGCCATTGTCGAATTCGACGAGGTGCGACGACGATACCCACAAACGGAAAAGGTCCCGGCATCCCTTCTCGGCCAGGGTGCCGCTTTTTCTGAGTTGGGAGAAAAGCTAAACGCCCGCTTGGTGCTGCAGGAGCTGGTGGAAAAGTACCCACAATCACCGGAGGCGGCGAGCGCGAAGCAGCGACTGAAAGCCCTTGAGTCGTAATCAGGCTGTTGATCCGGCCCTTTGATTGTTTGTTTGCAGCGGGGATATAGGTTGAAGGTTGCCGGGAGGGTTAGTCGGGTCTGCCGCCTGTAAACGATGCAGATTATACGTCACATCACTGAAAATAATCAGAATCTCGCCGGTTCCGTTGTCACGTTGGGCAATTTTGACGGTATTCACCGAGGACATCAGGCGCTGATCAACGGCGCGGTGTCCGATGCCAAGCAACTCGGTATCCCGTCAATTGTTCTAACTTTCGATCCACACCCACTCAAAGTGCTGGCGCCTGGACGGGCGCCGAAGCTAATCCTTGCGCCCAAGGACAAGATGCAACTATTGCAGAGCCTGGGCGTCGATATTGTTGCTGTACAACAATTCGATTTGGCCTTTGCCATGCGAAGCGCCGAAGAATTCGTCAGTGATCTGCTTGTGAGAGGACTTAAAGCCAGGAAAATCTGGGTTGGTAGAGATCTTAGATTCGGGCAGGGTAGAAAGGGAACTGTTGACGATCTGATTCGTTGGGGTCGCGACCTCGCTTTCGATGTCGCGGTCGTCGAACCGATACTCGTCCAGGGGAACCGGGTAAGCAGCTCGCGTATCCGTGAGCTTGTAAGCAAAGGCCGCGTGGATGAAGTGAAAAACATGTTGGGCCGTTATCACTTCGTTTCGGGGCGAGTCGTCGAAGGCAACCGCCGTGGCCGTGAATTGGGTTTTCCTACAGCCAACCTTGCCGCGCGAACCGAAGTATTGCCTTCGGACGGTATTTACGCAACGGTGTTTCATTTAGACGGGCGGGCTTTGCTGAGCGTCAGCAGTATCGGCCGGAATCCTACTTTCGGTCCGGGACCTAGAACCGTGGAAACTTTTATCATCGACTTTCACGAGCAAATCTACGCGAAAAGCGTCCGACTATCGTTTATTAAGCGGATCCGGGACGAAATGAAATTTTCTTCTGTACCGGAATTGATCGCTCAGATCCGCAGTGATGTGCAGAGCGCCGAGGCTATTTTTCGCGAAGGAAGTATTTTCTCCAATTTGCCTGGTATTTTTACTTAATGAACGCATCCGGTACCCAAGAAGTGTGGATTGATGATGGGGCGGCAGGAAGCCGCTTGGATTTATTTTTGGCGCGCCATCCAACTCCTGCCAAGACCCTTGGCGCGACATTCAGCCGTTCTGAAATCCAGCGATTGATCGACGAAGGCCAGATCACTTTGAACGGCGCGAGAACAAAGGCCAGCACTCGAATTAAAGAGCATGATCGCATCGATATCCGTCTTTTGCCGCCGCGCGACGCCGAGGTTGGTGCCGAGGCCCTCCCTCTGGCCATTCTCTATGAGGATGCCGACTGCATCGTTCTGAATAAAGCCCCGGGAATTACGGTCCACCCCGCCGCAGGTCATTGGAGCGGCACGCTCGTAAACGCATTGCTGCATCACTGCCCCGAGATGGATGGTATCGGCGGTATCCGGCGTCCGGGTATCGTGCACCGATTAGACAAAGACACCTCGGGAGTGATGATCGTCGCCAAGAATATGGCCGCGTACCACAACTTGGTCCTACAGTTTAAGAATCGTACCGTCGAGAAGGAATATATCGCGATAGCCTGGGGTAATGTCATTGGAGACAAAGGTGTTATCGACCGGCCGATCGGGCGGCATCGTTCGGACCGAAAAAAAATGTCGAGTGTATTTTTCTCCAAAGGTGCTCGTGAAGCTTTGACCGACTGGGCGGTGGAAGAGCGGTTTGCATTGGCTTCCACCAACGGTGCTTCCTGCTTCATGACCCTTTTACGGGTTCGGCCTCGCACCGGTCGAACACACCAGATCAGAGTTCATCTCGCCGATTGCGGACATCCGTTGCTTGGAGATTCCATGTATGGCAAGAAGCGCAATCACAGCGCAAGATGGCTGGAAAGCGGTGATCCCCGAATTCAGTTGTTATCAAGGCAGGCGCTTCATGCCGAAAAACTGACTATTAAGCATCTGCGAACCGGCCAGCCGATTCGCTTTACGGCTCCGCTCCCTGAAGATCTCGTCGCGCTGCGGGACTATCTCAGGCGAAAACGAAACGGACCTGCCGAATGATTTCCTGAATGGGGTTGACAAGTCACTGACATTAAAATACCATGATCATCAGATAGATTTTGATCACAAACCTTAAGTCATCCCCACATTATAGAATTTCACTCGGCTATAAGCGTTCAAACTTGAATTGTTTTTCAAAAGATAAGTTTTTTTCTGTGTCGTACGTCCTGTCGCACTGACAATGCGCTTACGCAAAAACGTCGGTTGTGCGTATCACGATTCGATTGCCTACTGATTGTGGCATGCCTCTCGTACGATAGCGTCTTAACAATTTCATCGACAATCGCGCACCGGGGTGCCTAACGGCGGCTCAAGGGTGATGAAAGGAGATTCTTAAAGTATGGTTCGTGGTAGGACTCGCGTCGCCGAGCCGGACGCCACCGTTGAAGACAACGGTCTTAATCTAAAAGCGCTCAAGGAAAAAAAGATCGGCGATCTGGCGTTGATCGGCAAGAATTTTAATATCGAGGGCGCTGCTAACATGCGTAAGCAGGAACTTATCTTTGCGATCCTGCAGGCGCAGACCGAACAGAACGGTCACATTTATGGCGAAGGGGTTCTGGAGACGCTGCCGGACGGATTCGGATTCCTTCGAGCCCCCGATTACAATTATCTTCCCGGGCCGGATGACATTTATGTTTCGCCCAGTCAGATTCGTCGTTTCAATTTGCGAACCGGCGACATCATTTCGGGTCATATTCGCCCGCCCAAAGAAGGTGAACGTTATTTCGCCCTTCTTAAAGTCGAGACAATCAACTATGAGGATCCTGAAAGAGCACGGGAGAAGATTCTTTTCGACAATCTTACGCCGCTCTATCCAAACGAGCGATTGCGTCTTGAGTGCCAACCCGATGATTACACTACCCGGATCGTCGACTTGTTGACTCCGGTCGGTAAAGGCCAGCGTGGTTTGATCGTCGCGGCACCGCGCACAGGCAAGACGATGATGCTGCAGCACATCGCCAAAGCGATTGCTCACAACCAGAAGGAAGTCATACTGATCGTGCTTCTGATTGATGAGCGGCCTGAGGAAGTGACTGATATGCAGCGTTCAGTGGACGGAGAGGTGATCAGCTCGACGTTTGACGAACCGGCGACGCGCCATGTGCAGGTGGCCGAGATGGTTATCGAGAAGGCAAAGCGACTCGTGGAACACGGCAAAGACGTGGTCATCTTGTTAGACAGCATTACCCGCCTGGCGCGCGCATACAATACGGTGGTTCCGCCGAGCGGGAAGATACTTTCCGGCGGTGTCGATTCGAATGCGCTGCATAAGCCGAAGAAATTTTTCGGAGCCGCGCGCAATATCGAAGATGGCGGAAGTTTGACGATCATCGCGACGGCTTTGATCGATACCGGAAGCCGAATGGACGAAGTCATCTTTGAGGAGTTCAAAGGGACCGGCAATATGGAGATCCATCTGGATCGCCGTTTGATGGACAAGCGGGTTTTCCCGGCGATCGATATCAACAAATCGGGAACGCGCAAAGAGGAGCTCTTGATCGCCAAAGAGGACCTCAATCGCATTTGGATTTTGCGCAAAGTGCTCTCTCAGCTCAGCGTTGTCGACGCGATGGAATTCCTGCTGGACAAAATGCACGGAACCAAGACGAACAAGGAATTTCTCGAATCCATGAACCAGTAAAGTCCCGCTGTCCGTACTGAATCTTGCGTCACCGTTCGAACTCTGTTAAAAGCGCAAGATAATCAACGTCTTTACGAATTTCTGGAATTCTGGCTGATTGCCAACGCGGTATTGCGCCGCGTCAGCGTCGTCTATTGACGTATTTCACACCCTTTCTGATCCGCG
>Ga0210115_1000628_pt1 | contig 10265 bp, 7 predicted proteins | sample MayberryNW_TuleB_2_FD_185526 | JGI IMG/M metagenome (GOLD analysis project Ga0210115, IMG submission 185526) | Wetland microbial communities from San Francisco Bay, California, USA, that impact long-term carbon sequestration - MayberryNW_TuleB_D2... | ecosystem: Environmental > Aquatic > Marine >... | reverse complement strand
AGGGCGTTGTTCAGCACACCCGTCTCGCCAATCACGATCGCGTTGTCGAGCGATCCGCCGAGCGCGAGCCCGTTCTGCCGCAGCATCTCGACTTCCTTCAGGAAGCAGAACGTCCGCGCAGGCGCGATCTGCTCGATGAAGGCGTCCTCGGTCAGGCGGATCGTCCGCGCCTGGTGCCGCAGCATCGGGTGATCGAAGCTGATGCTGTAGGTGACCTTGAAGTGGTCCGACGGGTAGAGCGCGATGCGCTTGTCGCCCGTGGAGAGCGTAATCGGCCGCACCACTTTCAGGTACTGCCGCGCCGCCGCGAGCTTCCTGACACCCGCTTCCTGGATCAGGTAGATGAACGGTGCGGAACTGCCGTCCATGATCGGGACCTCGGGCCGGTTCAACTCTACGACCGCGTTGTCGACGCCGCAGCTGACGAGCGCCGAGAGCAGGTGCTCGACGGTGTCGACCGATCCTGCGTCACGCGCGAGCCCGGTCGCGTACTGGATGGCGCCGAGATTCGCGATCGTCGCGGGAATCTCGAGACCATCGAGGTCGGTGCGGCGGAACCGGATGCCGAAGCCTGCGGGCGCGGGCCTGAGCGCGAGCGTGACCTTCTTGCCGGAGTGCAGACCGATTCCCGCGCAGGAAACCGATCGTCGGAGCGTACGCTGTGAGTCCATTCAATCTCTCTGGCGGATCGAGTCGGGCCGCCGCGCCAAAGAGCAAAGGGGATGCCGCGTAAGGCCGAGCTGGAGCGCTGATGCTAAGGTAAGAACCGTCAACAACTTACCCGACTCGTGTCGCGTCCATGCACCGTTCGATCACCGGTACCGTGGCAGACCAGCCACACGGATTCATGACGGGACTGTGGCAACGTTACCACAACCTCCAGGCCGATTCGATTGCTCCCGGCGACTGGCTTCGAGCGCAAAGGCTTCGGCCAGCACCGTTCCCGTATGAGAACCCGGCGCCGCCGCGACTTCTTCCGGGGTGCCGGCTGCGACGACCCGGCCCCCGCGCGCCCCGCCCTCGGGCCCGAGGTCGATCACGTGATCGGCGAATCGAATGACATCGAGGTTGTGCTCGATGACGAGCACGCTGTTGCCCTGATCGACCAGCTTGCCGAGGACGTCGAGCAGCTTTCGCGTGTCCTCGAAGTGCAGGCCGGTCGTCGGCTCGTCGAGGATGTAGAGCGTCCGCCCGGTGCCACGCTTCGATAGCTCGCGTGCGAGCTTCACCCGCTGTGCCTCGCCGCCGCTCAGCGTCGTCGCCGACTGGCCGAGCTCGATGTAGCCGAGGCCGACCTCCTGCAGGGTGCGCAGCTTGTTGGCGATCGGCGGCACGTTTTCGAGCAGCGGCAGCGCCTGATCGACCGTCAGATCGAGGACGTCCGCAATCGACTTGCCGCGATACCGAATCTCGAGCGTCTCGCGGTTGTACCGGCGACCCTTGCACTGCTCGCACGTGACGTACACGTTCGGGAGGAAGTGCATCTCGATGGCAATCACGCCATCACCCTGGCACGCCTCGCAGCGCCCGCCCTTCACGTTGAACGAGAAGCGCCCCGGCTTGAACCCGCGCGCGCGCGACTCGGGCAGCATCGCGAACAGCTCGCGGATGAACGTGAAGAGGCCGGCATACGTCGCGGGGTTCGATCGCGGGGTGCGCCCGATCGGCGACTGATCGATCTCGATCACCTTGTCCACGAGCTCGATGCCTTCGATGCGATCGTGCTCACCTGGCTCGTCGGCTGCACGGTACAGCTGCCTGGCCAGCGCGCGATACAGGATGTCGTTGACGAGCGTCGACTTCCCCGAGCCGCTGACCCCGGTCACCGCCGTGAGGACGCCGAGCGGCACTTCGACGTCGACGTCCTTCATGTTGTTCGCGCGCGCCCCGCGCACGAAGAGCGATCCCCGGAGCTGCGGCCGCCGCGCGCGCGGCGTGGGAATGCTGCGCTCGCCGCGCAAGTACGCGCCGGTGAGCGACGTGCGATCGGTCTCGACGAGCTCGGCGGGCGTGCCCTGGAAGATCACTTCGCCGCCGTGATCGCCGGCGCCGGGGCCGAGGTCCACCACGTAATCCGCCACGCGAATCGTTTCCTCGTCGTGCTCCACGACGATGACCGAGTTGCCGAGATCGCGCAGGCGCTGCAACGTCCCGAGCAGCGCACGATTGTCACGCTGGTGCAGGCCGATCGACGGCTCGTCGAGCACGTACAAGACCCCGGTGAGGTTCGATCCGATTTGCGTGGCCAGGCGGATGCGCTGCCCCTCGCCGCCCGAGAGCGTCGCGGCGCTGCGTCCGAGGGTCAAGTACCCGACGCCCACGTCTTCGAGGAAGCGCAGCCGGTCCTGGATCTCCTTCAGGATGCGCTCCGCGATGATCCGCTCGCGCTCGGAGAGCTCGAATCGATCGAAGACCGCGCACGCATCGCCGATCGGCAGCGAGACGTACTCCGCAATCGTCCGTCCCTTGACGCGCACGGCCAGGCTCTCCGGCTTCAACCGTGCGCCGTTGCACGCCGGGCATGTCCGCAGCGCGCGGTACGGCTCGAGCTCCTCCTGAACGGTCCACGCGCCTTCCTCGTACCGGCGGCGCAGGTTCGGAATCACGCCTTCGAAATCGCGCCCGTACGGCTCCTCCGTGCGCGCGCGCGCCTTGCGTCTGCTCGCCGATTCGGCGGCGCCATTCCCCGGCCCGAACAGCAGCAGGTCGCGGGCCTTCTTCGGCAGCTTCCCGAACGGTACGTCGAGGGGGATGCCGTACGTCTCGCCGAGCCCGGTCAGCGCCTCGCGCACCAGCTTACGGTCACCGCGCGACCAGGGCGCAATCGCGCCGTCCTGCAGCGGCAGCGCGGGATCCGGCACGATGCGGGCCGGATCGAAATCCCACAGCGCCCCGAGGCCCTGACACGCGCGGCAGGCGCCGTGCGGCGAGTTGAACGAGAAGGCGCGGGGCGTCATCTCGGGCACGCTGATGCCGCACTGGACGCACGCGAGCCGCCGCGAGAACAACCGATCGTCTTCCTCGAGGCTGTTGATGATGACGATGTCGTCGGCGAGCCCGAGCGCGGTCTCGATCGAATCGGTGAGCCGCCGCTCGATCCCGGACCGCACGATCAGGCGATCGACCACGATCTCGATCGTGTGGTTGCGCCGGCGATCGAGCGAGAGCGGCTCGTCGAGTGACCGGAACTGCCCGTCGATCCGCGCCTTGGTGAAGCCGCGCGTTCGCAGCGCGGCCAGCTCCTTCTTGAACTCCCCCTTCCGGCCGCGGACGATCGGCGCAAGCACGTTGATGCGCGCTTCCTGCGGATACGTCATGACCAGGTCGACGATGCGCTCGAGACTCTGGGACGTGATCGCGAGCCCGCAATTGGGACAGTGCGGCACGCCGATATTGGCGAAGAGCAGCCGGACGTAGTCGTAGATCTCGGTGACGGTGCCGACGGTCGACCGCGGATTGGAGGCGGTGGTCTTCTGCTCGATCGAGATGGCTGGCGAGAGCCCGTCGATGAGATCGACGTCCGGCTTCTCCATCTGCTCGAGGAACTGGCGGGCGTAGGCCGACAGCGATTCGACGTAGCGGCGCTGCCCCTCCGCATACACCGTGTCGAAGGCCAGCGACGACTTGCCGGACCCCGACAGGCCCGTGATCACGACCAGGCGGTCGCGCGGGAGGTCGACGTCGATGTTCTTCAGATTGTGGACGCGGGCGCCGCGCACCGCAATCCAGTCGTGAGCCATGGATCAATGAATCCGGCTGAAGCCGGATCCCGCGAAGACACTGTCGTGTGCCGACCCGCACCTGCAGGGTCGGTGGCGAGTAGTAGAACAGGGAATTGTACCATGCGGTCCGGTCTGGGCGTTTGCGGTCCAGCTGGAACGTTCGTGTTCCGGATCCGCCGAACAGACCCGTGCGGTCGACGCGTCACGTGCGGTGTGGGATCCGGCTTCAGCCGGATTTCTCGCCCGTCTGTACCTGACGGAGCGACCGGAGGGCGCTGTGCCGGTAGCCGTAAAGCGCGTAGATCGCCAGGCCGAGGCCGAGCCACAGCCCGAAGCGCTCCCAGGCCTGATACGGCAGGCCCTTCATGATGAAGATGCAGGCGGCCGCTCCGGTGAGCGAGACGGCCCACACGAGCGGCACGCGGAACGGCCGCGGCCGATCCGGCTCGGTGTAGCGGAGCACGAGCACGCCGATGCACACCAGCGCGAAGGCGAAGAGCGTGCCGATGTTGGTCAGATCGTAGGTCTCGGCCGCATCCCCGATGAGCGCGCCGCACGCGACGACCGCGCCCGTCAACGTCGTGGTCACGTGCGGGATCCGATGCCGCGGATGGATTTTCGCGGCCCACGCGGGCAGCAGTCCGTCACGGGCCATGGCGTAGAAGATCCGCGGCTGGCCGTACTGGAACACGAGCAGCACCGCCGCCATCGACACCGCCGCGCCGAGGGCCACGAGCCAGCCGGCGGTGGTGAACCCTGCAATCTGCAGCGCACGCGCGAGCGGATCGGCAACCGCGAGCTGCTGGTACGGCACCATGCCGGTCAGCACCGCGCCGACGACGACATAGATCACCGTGCAGACGGCCAGGCCGCCAAGGATACCGAGCGGCAGGTTGCGCTGCGGGTTCTTCGTCTCCTCGGCGGCCGTGGAGATCGCATCGAAGCCGATATAGGCGAAGAACACGATGGCGGCGCCCTGGTGGATGCCGGTGAAGCCGTTCGGCGCAAACGGGTGATAGTTCGCCGGATTCAGATGCGTCACACCAACGGCGACGAACAGGCCGAGCGCGGCGAGCTTGATGATCACCATGACGTTGTTCGCGCGCGAGCTCTCCTTCGCGCCGCGCAGCAGCAGCCAGGTGATCGCGGCAACGATGCCGAAGGCCGGAAGGTTGATCAGGACCGGGATGCCGAGGATCCGCGGCGCCGTGTCGATGAGCGCGTGCACCCCCGGCGTCGCGCTGAGGAGCGCCGTGCGGTAGCCGGTCGTGAGGTGCGCGGGCAGGTCGATGCCGAACCCGCGGAGCAGCGTGGTGAAGTAGTCGCCCCACGAGATCGCCACGGCGACGTTGCCCACGGCGTACTCGAGCACCAGGTCCCACCCGATGATCCACGCGACCAGCTCGCCGAGCGTGGCATACGTGTAGGCGTAGGCGCTCCCGGCCTGCGGGATCATCGACGCCAGCTCGGCGTAGCACAGCGCGGCGAGCGCGCACGCGCCGCCGAGCAGCAGGAACGAGAGCACGAGCGCAGGGCCGGCGCCGTACCGGATCACTTCACCGTCAGGACCGACCTGTCCTGCCGCCGCTGTCCCGATCGCGCCGAAGATGCCGGCGCCGATCACGGCGCCGATCGCCAGCATCACGAGGTCGCCGGCGCCGAGGACGCGCTGAAGCCCCTGCCCCGTCGACTCGTGCAGCAGATCTGCGATCGGCTTGCGGTGAAACAGGCCGATCATCGGCCGCCGGCCGCCGCTGCGGGCTCGCCGGCAAAGCCGAACACACAGTCGTTCGATGCGAGCACGAATCCTCCGCCTGGCGTGAAGGCCACCCCGATCAGGTTCTCTCCGGACACCGCGATGGTTCGCGCGCCGTTCTGCGCGACCTGGAACAACCCGCTGTCGCCGGCGAGCGCATCGGTCACAAACAGGCGCCCGTGCGCGTCGAAGGCGAGCCCCTGCGGCCGTCCGAAATCGCGCGCGAGCACGTCGGTCGATCCGTCCATCTGTATCCGATAGATTCGATCGCGCGTCGTCAACGTCGGCGCCGTCACGTACAGCGCACGTTCCGGCCCCATCGCGAGGTGATACGCCGCGACGCTCGGAGGCAGCGTTGCGATCATGAATGCCTGACCGTCCGGCCGAACGCGAAAGATGTTACCCGATCGGTCGCCGACGAACAGCGCGCCGTCGTGCGACCAGGCGAGACCGCACGGCATACCGAGATGTGTTGCAAACTCGTTAGCGGTACCGTCGTCGGCAACACGGTAAACGGTGCCGTTGAAGCGGTTGGACACGTAGAGGACGCCGTCGGGCGAGAAGGCCATCGACGTCGGGTTGGCGATCGCCGAGGAGAACGATTCGCGCGCGCCGGTCGGACCGACGCGGAAGATCGAGACCGGCACCTGCTGGCCGCGTGATCCGCTGTAGGTCACATACAGCCGGCCCGCGCGATCGAACGCCGGGCTGTCCACCTGGTTGACACCCGTCGCAACCGTGCGGCCGATCTCCAGCAGCACCGAGACTCCCGTGCCGTGTCCGATCCGCAGGGGCAGCTCGCCGCCCGCCGATGTCGAGGGCACCCGAATCCGGAGCGTGCGCCGGCCGGCGAACTCAACCGGCACCATGTCATCGCCGAGCCGCACCTCGGGCACGACACCGTCCGCGATCAGATCGTCGCCTTCGACGAGTACCGAGCCGCCCGGACACGCCATTGGCGGGTAAACAGCCGATATTGTTGGAGAGAGATCCGCTGGCATGCCGGATTGCCGCACGCGGGGAGCACGCTATCGAAATCCGGCTGGAGCCGGATCCCACAACGTATCGGGCCTCGAAGTATGGATCGTCCCGAACATCCCGTGGGGTCCGGCTTTGGCCGGATTCGGCTCGTTGGCCCTTGCGCGGCCGGTTCCGCTCAGGAATCGTCGAGCTCGACGTTCCAATAGAGATAGTCGCGCCAGCTCTCGGGCGCGTGGCGCAGACCGATCGTAATGCGGACCGACGGCGCGGAATCCGGCCGCCGCGGGTGCGCGATCAGGCGCATGCCGGCTTCCTCGGGCGTACGCCCGCCCTTGCGCCTGTTGCAGCGGATGCAGCAGGTCACGATGTTCTCCCAGTCCTTGCGGCCGCCCTGCGCGACCGGGATGACATGGTCGAACGTCAGTTCGCTCGTCGGGAAGCTGTGAGCGCAGTATTGGCAGCGGTGACGATCGCGCGCGTAGATATTGGCCCGCGAGAACGGAACATAATCGAACCTCCGCTTGATGCGGATGTGCCGGAGGAGCCGGATGACCGACGGCAGCTTGAAGCTGACAGACACCGACCGCACTTCGCGGTCGTAGACCGAGATGACCTCGACCTTCCCCTGGCACCAGAGCGTGACGGCTTTCTTCCAGTCGACGACCTTGAGGGGCTCGTATGTCGCGTTCAGAAGGAGCGTCTGCTCCATGCCCACAGTATATTGGGGCGTGGTGCGGCGTACTGTCAAGAACGTGACACCCGCCGGGCGCGGGCGTCAGGGTCTCAGGCGGGCGCTACGAGGCCGCACCGTCGCGTGCTGCGCGCTGGCGCTGCTGGCGATTTTCGCCGCTGGCTGTGCCAGCTCAGGCGCTGTGCCGCGGCCTTTTCCGACGCCGGGCGGCACACCGCCGGCGGCACCGGCGCCGTTCCCGAGCGCGGCCGCCGACGGGTACGCGATTGCCGGAACCGCTCTGGCGCTCCAGGGAATTCCGTACCGGAGCGGCGGCGAGGACCCCTCAGGCTTCGACTGCAGCGGCCTCGTGCAATACGTGCTGCAGCAGTATCACATCGCGTATCCCCGCGTCGTGCGCGATCAATACGAAGCGGGCCAGCGGATTTCCGAGAACGAGATCCGGCCCGGCGATTTACTCTTCTTCGTGACCGAAGGCCGGGATGTCAGCCACGTCGGCATCGCTATCGGCGGCGATCAGTTCGTGCACGCGCCGAACGCGCGCGGTGTGGTTCGCGTGGATTCGCTCAGCACGCGCTATTGGCGGGATCGATTCGTTGGCGTGCGGCGTGTGGCTGACGCTGGCCAGCCGCAGCTGACCACGCGCCAGTAGCCCGTTATGCGGCTCCCGATGCGAACTTGTACTCGGGGTGACGGCTGGCCGCGGGAGCGCGGCAAAAGAGACTGCCGGACTAGCCGCTCTGCCAGGAAACCAAGGGCAGAGGGCTTGGCTGGTTCCAATCAGGCCGCGCGATGCTCGCCGGTGCGGACGAGCCGGCGCGAGGTGTCTGCCAGGAACTGACGGACGTGAAGATCGTCCGCCGTGTACCGCGTCTGCAGCGGAAGATGCTTCAGCGGCTCGACGCGCACCGTGCGGTCGCCGACCTCCGGCTGATCGGCGGCGAGCTCGACGTATCGCTGCGGGAATGACGGGAATTGTCTGAACGCTGTCCCCACCACCCCGCCGAAGCGCGCCGTCAACCCCGCGAAATCGTAACGAAGGAACTCGTACACCTGCGGGTCGGGTCCGCTGGCAAGGTACGCGCGGACGAGCGAGGCCACCTGATGGAAGAACTCGGGGCTGTGCGCGTGCGGAGAGACGCTGCCATCGGCACGCAGGATCCGACGGATCCCGCATCCCTCCGGATCGATGTGATAGAGCTCGTGCACGATCGTGTCGAGCTTGGCGACCCAGGGCTCCGCGGCAGGGTAGAACACGTGCTTGCGCGAGCGTGCGAAGGTCTGATCGCAGAACCGCGGCAGGCAGAATGAAACCAGGTAGTCGATGTGCGTCGCGCCGAGCTGCACGATCGGCGACTTGGTGACGAACCACTGCGAGCGCCGGGTGATGCGTCCCGTGCCGCGATCCTTCCAGAAGTAGTACCCCGGATCGGTCGGCGGCAGGTTGAGGCAGTGGCACGTCGCGTACGCGCCATCGGCCTGCGACCGGCCGAACCGCGCGAACACGAGCACGCGGGCGGGATCGATATAGCCCAGCGTGGGTACGCGCTTCACGATGTCGTCGACGAGCATCGTGATGCGCTCGGTATAGTTGACCATACGGTCGTACCCGTGCACACGCGCACCATGCGCGGATGCCGGCGTTCTCAGCTGTGTGACTGACAGACGAATGAGCCGGTGCCGTTATAAGGCGCGCGTTTCCAGGGTGTCAAGCTGGGGCGCAACGTCCGGCCGGTATTCACCGGTTCTTATCGGCACATCCGTGCGCGAGTTGAACTCAGCTGCGCGCGCGGATGCGCATCGGTGCATTCGGGACGCGCGCACGCGGCGCTCAGCGAGCGACGCTAGGCGGTCCGCCGGACCCGGAGGGATCCGCGTCGGCATCGGATGGCGGGAGCGGTATCACGGCGCCCATGCGGCGCAGGATGATCCGTTGGCGCCTGCGCAGCCGCGTGTTCGGATGTGCAGGCTGGAGCACTCGCGGGTTGACGAGCGCAGCCGCCAGCAGCGCGGATTCCGCACGATCGAGCGACGACGCCGGCCGCCGGAAGTACGCGCGTGCGGCGGCTTCGGCGCCATAGATGCCGTCGCCCCATTCGACGACGTTCAGATACAGCTCGAGGATGCGGCGTTTGCTCAGCGTCGCCTCGAGCCGGCGGGCGATGATGAGCTCGCGCAGCTTCCGCGCGGGCGTCCGCGCCGGCGAGAGGTACAGGTTCTTCGCCAGTTGCTGCGTGATCGTACTCCCCCCGCGCGCGAAGCGCCCTCGTTCGAGGTTGGTTTCGATCGATTCTTTCAGCTGATCGAGATCGACACCGTCGTGCTGCCAGAACGCGCTGTCTTCTGCGACGAGCACGGCGCGCTTCAACTCGGGCGAGATCCGGGAGTACGGGACCCACCGCTGATCCCGCCGCGCGGGGTGTCCCGTTGCGTGCGCCTCGGCGGCGCGCAGCTCGATGAACGCCGTGGTTGCCGGATTCGTGCGCTGCAGCGGCCGCACGTCGGGCAGCGTGAGATACACGTAAATGAGCCACCCGAACGCGAGCGCCGCCAGCGCGACGCCGGCCTGGGCAGCCCGTAGGAGCCCCCGCTTCACGCGCGCGTATCGAGCAGCGGCAGCGCCGCGGCCGTGCCACGGCCCGACGGCGCGCGCCCCTGCGCGCGGGCAATCAGGTGATCGAGTCCATCGAGCAGCAGGACGACGGCATCGCGCGACGCGCCGGCGCCCATCAGCCCGATGCGCCAGATCTTCCCCGCGAGCGGTCCGATGCCGCCGCCGATCTCGATCGCCCGCAGGCTGATCGACGCCTGGCTGAGCGCCTGAGTCAGAGCCTCTCGGAGAAGAAATCGAGAATGATCTCGGCGCGCTGCTTGCGGTGGACGGGGGAGCCCGAGCGGGAGAGCTCGTGGTTCTCGCCGGGGAACCGGTAGAAGGTCACGTCGCGCCCGAGCAGGCGCAGGGTGACCCACAGCTCCTCGGCCTGGCTGATCGGGCAGCGGTAGTCCTCTTCCGAGTGGATCAGCAGCATCGGAACGTGGATGTCGCGGGCGAGCACGCTCGGCGACATCCGCAGGTACTCCTCCGGATCCTCGACCGGGTCGGGCCCGTGCTCGA
>Ga0210115_1000627_pt1 | contig 10275 bp, 9 predicted proteins | sample MayberryNW_TuleB_2_FD_185526 | JGI IMG/M metagenome (GOLD analysis project Ga0210115, IMG submission 185526) | Wetland microbial communities from San Francisco Bay, California, USA, that impact long-term carbon sequestration - MayberryNW_TuleB_D2... | ecosystem: Environmental > Aquatic > Marine >... | reverse complement strand
GAGCCGCCGTTGCGGATCTTGTAGGCGCGGATCAGGACCGGGTAGCGCGTGTCGTTGACGAACGACATCGTCTGGGTCGACGAGCCGCTCTTGAACACCGTTGCGTCGAGCCCCAGCGGGTAGCGGTCGATGTAGTAGTAGTGGTTCCGGCGAGCGCCCATCTCGTAACCGGCGCGCAGCGCCGCGTTGAACAGCGTGGTGGACGTCGAACAGATTCCGCCGGCCAGGGCGCCCTGCGGTTCGGTCCGCCCGTTGATGATTGCGCCACCGTCGCGGTATCCGCGTTCCCGCGTCACCGGGCCGATCGCTTCCCAGAAATCGAACGTGTCACCTGGCGCCACGACGTGCCCGTCGAGATCCAGCGCCGGGATCCAGATGTTCGCCCCGAAGCCGTTCTTCTCGGTGATCGGGAAGTACGTCGTCCACTCCGAGATCTTGCGCATCTTCGGGATGACCGCGCGGGCCTGCGACGTGGTCAGCTTCGGCCGAACCACCGTCATGACCGCGTTCAGCTCATCCGCGTCGGCGCTGCCGGCAGCACGGTTCGCCAGGAGTGTCTCGACTTCCGCCGCCGTGGCCTTGACGTCCATCGCCTTGCCATCACGGCTCGGGATGACGCCGGTGATCTTCGCGCCGCTCGTCTTGTAGCTCGCGCTGCGCGCGGCGACGTTGATCTTGTTCGCAAGCTTCTTGAGCGCATTGGGCAGCTTCTTCGTGTTGACGATCGGGGCGTAGGCGCCGGCCTCGTTGACGCCAAAGCTGATCCAGCCGCGGATCCGGCTGCCGTTGAGGCGTACCTGCTTGTCGTCCCGCTGGAGGTACACCGCCACCGCGATGCGCTCCGCGGTAGCCTTGGCCTCCTCCGCGTCGGCCGTCGTGACCGCCGGCTCGACCGGCGACGTCTCGAGGTCGACCTCGATGATCTCCGGCGCGTCGAGCTCGCCGACGGCCGACAGCGCGGCCTCGATTGCGGCCGTGGCATCCGAGGTGCGCCCGTGGGAGCCCTCGGTCAGCTCGAACCCTTCGTCGGTCGTGGAAACGAAGGCGTCGACCGGGTCGCGATCGAGCGTCCGCGCGAGGCGTTCGATGTTCCTCGCGACGGCTTCCGCGTTAAAGCTGACCGTCGGCTCGATGCTCGCTCCGCGCATCGCGGTGCGTGCGCCGGCGATCACGCGGTCCACGGCGCCACCGGAGCGGCCGACGCCGAGCGCTGCATCGACGAGCGCCTCGGCATCCACCCGGCGCTGGAGCAGGCGGTACGGCACCTTCAGCGGACCATCCGGGGTATTGACCTGGATGGCGCCGTCGCCGACGAACGTATACGCGGCGGCAACGCGTTCGACGGCCTCCTCGCGGGTCAGGCCCGCCAGATCGATGTCCGCAACGCGGACGCCGGGCAGGATCCGGCCCTGGTACTGCTGGTCATAGGCGTACAAGGCGCCGACGCCCAGGGCCATCGCGGCGATCAGGCCGACGAGGAACGCGATCGCGAACCTCAGCGCCGCGCGGGGGCGCGGACGCGTCGTTGTTGGCTCAAAGGTTTCGTCGGTCATCGAGCGGAAATCCTATCAGGAGACGGGGCACGGGCCGTCACGGTACCCGCGGATCGGGCACGCGTCGCTGTGACGAGTGGGCCGTCGGGTGCTGTGACGATCGGCGGTCAGCCGAGGTCCCGGGGTACCAGGACCACCCGGCGATTGGGCTCCTCGCCGATCGACTGGGTGGCGACGTTCGGGTGGTCGCGCAGGGTGAGATGCACCCAGCGTCGCTCGAGCGCGGGCATCGGCTCGAGCTGGAGCATCTTGCCGGTCTCCACGACCCGCGTGGCTGCGCGGTTGGCGAGATCGCGCAACTGGCGCTCGCGCCGCCCGCGGTAGTCCTCGACGTCGACGAGCACCCGTGTCCACGTGCCCACCTCCCTGGACAGCATGAGGTTCACGAGATGCTGCAGCGCCGACAGGCGCTCTCCCTTGCGGCCGATCAGCGCGCCGAGGGCCTCCTTCTCGTCGCCGGTGCCGACCACGTTCAGGCGACTCGTCTCGCCGGAGTCGACCTCGACCGTTGCCTCGAACCCGAGGTGGACCATGAGCTGCTCGAGGATCGCCTTGCCGGCAGCGAGTGCCTCGGGCGACGCCTCCGCGGCTTCGAGCTCGGCCCGCTCCGAAGCGAGTGAACCGCGCGCGGCGGTCACCTCGGCCTGCTCGTCGGCGGACAGGCTGCCGCCGCCCTGATCGGGGCGCGGGGCGCGGTCATCGCGTCGACCGCGATCGCCGCCGCTCCGGGTGCGGTCGTCGCGGCGCGGGGCGCGTCCACGGTCGTCGCGGCGCGGGCCACGGTCGCGATCGGCGGAGCGGCTGCGGTCGTCGCGGCGGGGGCCATGGTCGCGCTCGCCCCGGTCCTCGCGCGGTGGCGGCGCAGGAAGGGGAGTCGCCGCCGCCGCATCCCGCTTCGGGGCGGCGCCACCGAGCGCGGAGCGCGGCGCGGCCACGATTCGGGCGGGCTCGGCGCCCATGCCGAGGACCCCGCGGCTACCGGGGGTAAGGATCTCGAAGTCGAGGTCGTTGAGCTCGGCACCGAAGGCTTCGCGCGCCTCGCGGAGCGCCTCCTCGACGGTCTTGCCGGTGAACTCCCTGTAGGCACTCATGTCAGCGTCGTCTCCCTCGTCGGCTCTGGCGTCCGCGCCGTCCCTGGCGGATCGTCTTGTCAGCCGAGGATTTCTTGTCGGCATCCGTCAGGATCGCCGAGCGTTTGCCGGGCTCTGGTGGCGGTGGCATCTCCACGGGGAACCGTGGCGTGTGGTCGCGCGCGAAGGCGGGCTCCCATTTCAGTACCGGGAACATGCCACCCCAACCCACGATCAGGTACTGCTGGACGATCGAGAAGAGCGTCGCAACGATCCAGTAGATGAACAGGCCGGCGGGCAGGAACCCGCCGTAGATGATCGAGATCAGGGGCAGGAACAGCATCATCTGCCGCTGCAGCCGCACGTTCGGGTCGCTGTTGGTGGGATCGGGCGGCGGCAGCATCATCCTCGACTGCACGAGCTGGAGCAGCGCCGAGAGGATGGCCAGGATGCTGATGCCGATCCCGGCGACCGCGGCAATGGTCTGGGGCTTGCTGATGTCGCCCAGGATCGGCACGTGCGTTTCCATGCACGGCTCGCTCGCATTGACGGTGCCGTCGGGCTCGATGTTCTGGCACTCGATCGTCACGACCTGGACGCCGAACACATTCAGCATGGCGTTCGGGTCCTGGTTGGTGATCCCGTTCTGGATGACCGAGTACATGATGAACAGCAGCGGCAGCTGGAGAAGCAGCGGCAGGCAGCCCGATAGCGGGTTGACGCCACGTTCCTTGTACAGCTCCTGCTGGGCCTGCTGCTGCTTGAGGCGATCGCCCTTGTAGCGCTTCTGGATCTCGCGCATCTCGGGCTGCAGCATCTGGATCCGCCGCTGCGAGACGAGCTGCGCCCGGAACAGGGGGATCAGGATCGCCCGGACGACGAGCGTGAGCACCACGATGGCCCAGGCGACCGCGCCCGGCATGCCGAGGGCCCAGAAGAGGTTGTAGGCCGCCGCGAGAACGATGAACAGCGCCGTGAAGATGGGCGTGAACAGCCACGCCAGCAGGCTGACGGGATCGGCGCCGGGCTGGGCCGGCTCGAGGGGCGGCTGGGGGCTCGGCGAGATCGGGTTGCCGGAGGCGTCGACGCCACCGCTCCCCGGGACGCACGCGGCAACGACGACCGCGGCCACCGCGATCAGGAGCAGCGGTCCGATCCAGGACCGCCTCGGGCGGAACGTCACGCGCAGCGTGCCTCGCTAGCGAACCGGGTCATAGCCGCCCGGGTTCCAGGGATGACAGCGTGCGATCCGCTTGGCGCCCATCCAGCTACCGCGCAGCAGGCCGTACTTCTCGATGGCCTGCTCGGTGTAGCGGGAGCACGTGGGCTCGAATCGACAGCTCGACGGCAGCCACGCGAACACGATCCGATAGAGCTGGATCAACGCGATCCCGATCCGTCTCACGTGGCCGATGGCCCTCCGAGTACGCCGCCCCGGACAAGCGTCCGGCGCAATGCCCCGACCAGTGCGTCATGGTCGGTCCCGACGATCGCGGGCCGGGCGATGATGAGGACGTCCCAGCCGGGCTGGAACGAGGGCGCCATCACCCGGAGCGCCTCGCGGAGCCGGCGGCGGACCCGATTGCGGACGACGGCGGTGCCGAGCTTTCGCCCGGTCGCCAGGCCGAACCTGGTCTTCCCCAGATCGGTCCGCAGGAAGCGCGCGGTGAGGAGCGGGTGGGACTTCGTGGTCCCGGCGCCCTCGAACGCCGCGAACTCCGTTGGACGGGAGAGCATCACGAGCCGCGGCCCATGTGTGCCGCGACGATCCGTCAGGCCGACAGCCGTTTGCGACCGCGAGCGCGCCGTGCGGCAAGCACGCGCCGGCCCGGGGTCGTCCTCATCCGGGCGCGAAAGCCGTGCTCCTTGGCGCGGTGACGCTTCTTGGGCTGGTAGGTCTGCTTGGTCATCGGGACTGTCCGGGATCCTCTCCATCCGGCCTCGGGGACTTGTCGTCTGCACCCCGCAGAGGCACGCAAACGCGCCGGCGCCCGAGAGCGCGTGGCGCGTCGTCGTCCGGCGGATGATATGACGGGCCCGAGACGAGTGTCAAACCTCGGCCAGGGTGGATGACGAGCACTCGGACGCCAGCCGCCATTACTCGAACGGGCGCGCGCGAGGACCACCGCGTCGTCCAGACGACCGCGTGGCGGCCCGTGCTCGGATACCCCTGGGGGGTATACCAGAATCGCCTTGCGACGGCGAGCGAGGCGGTGCTATCCTCACCGGGCCCTCGGCGCCGGGACGCACGAGAGCGGGTCCTTGGAACGCCCCGAGCAGGGGATCCCGGAGCCGTCACTCCCGGTGCGCCGGTCGTACTCGAGATAGCCCTCGCGGCCCCGTCCCTTCCCTTGGCGCTCCGCGTTCGACGCATCGCCATCATCCGACCATTTCTTCAGGGTCTAACCATCGAATGGATGCGAAGCAAGTCTGGCGGGCCGCCCTGGGCGAGCTCCAGGTGTCGCTGTCACCCGCCAATTACGAGACGTGGCTCAAGGAAACCCAGCTCGTCGACGTGGACGAGCAGCGCTTCCGGATCGGCGTCCCGAACGGCTTCGCCAAGGACTGGCTCGAGACCCGCTACCGCTCGCTGATCAGCCAGACGCTGGCGCGCATCGTGGGCTACAGCGTGCAGGTGGAGTTCGTCGTGAGCGCCACCGAGGCATCATCCGTCGACGCCGTCGACGGAACCCCGGCCGCCGCAGCGCACGTCCGCCTGGAACCCACCCGCGTTGGCGGGGAGGGCGGCGCGACGAACCTCAACCCGCGCTACACCTTTTCGACCTTCATCGTCGGCTCCGCCAACCGCCTCGCACATGCCGCGAGCCTGTCGGTCGCGGAGCGCCCGGGCCACGCCTACAACCCGCTCTTCCTGTATGGCGGGGTCGGGCTTGGCAAGACCCACCTCATGCACGCGATCGGCAACCAGGTGGTCGCCAAGTTCCCGCGCAAGCGGGTCGTCTACGCGACGAGCGAAAAGTTCACCAACGAGTTCATCACCTCGATCCAGCAGGGCAAGATCGACGAGTTCCGGGCGCGCTACCGGCGGATCGACCTGCTGCTCATCGACGACATCCAGTTCATCGCGGACAAGGAGCGCACGCAGGAGGAGTTCTTCCATACGTTCAACGCGATCCACGACGACGGCAAGCAGATCGTGCTGTCCTCGGACCGGCCGCCGAAAGCGATCCTGACGCTCGAGGAGCGTCTGCGCAGCCGCTTCGAATGGGGCCTCATCGCGGACCTCACGGCGCCGGACCTGGAGACGCGGATCGCGATCCTTCGTGCCAAGGCCGAGGAAGGCGCGGTTCCGATCACGTCCGACGTCATCGAGTTCATCGCCCGCAAGGTCGTCAGCAACATCCGCGAGCTCGAAGGCGCGCTGAACCGCATCGTCGCCTATGCATCGATGGGCGCGATGCCCATCTCGATCGAGCTGGCCCAGGCCGTCCTGTCCAACGTCCTGTACAACCCGAAGAAGCGCCAGGTGACGCCGGAGCGCATCGCCAAGGCCGTTTCGGACTACTACAGTGTCCCGATGGACGCGCTGCAGGGCCAGAAGCGCGACAAGGCGATCGTCGTGCCCCGCCAGATCGCCATGTTCCTCATGCGCGAGGAAACCGACGTCTCGCTCCTTCGCATCGGCGCCGAGCTCGGCGGGCGCGACCATTCGACCGTGCTCCACGCCTGCGACAAGATCAACCGCGAGGTGGCCGTCAACGACGAGCTGCGGCGCGAGATCGCCGCCGTCCGCGAGCTGATCTACGCGGACTGAGCGGTCCGGCGCACGGTCCCCGCGCCCGCTCTCCTGGCCCTTTCCTGTGGATAACTGCCGCGAATCGGTGGAAAACCATGCCCCGCTGTGGACATTTGGGAACTCCAGGACCGGGATAACGGCCCCGCCTGGCGTGGATCGCCGGGGATGATCGGCAGCAGGCCGGCACGGCGTTGCCAGGTTGTCCCCGAACCGTCCCGGATGGCGGCCCGGTCCATGCCCCGCTCATCCACCGTGGCGGCCCACTCGTCAACGCCGTCGCCACGCACGGCGCCTGCACGCTGTCCACGCTGCCCACAGCGTTATGACGGTGATGACGGACCAGAAAGAAAGAGAGAAGATATGCACCCACGAGAGAACGTCCTCCGGCCACGCGCGGCAGGTAGCGCAGCGGGAGCGCCGCCGGGCCGGCGGAGAGGTCCGTCGCCTGAGTTGGAGTCGCCCACGTGAAGTTGTCTGTGATGCAGGAGAACCTCGCTCGCGGCCTGTCCGTCGTCAGCCGGGCCGTCAGCAGCCGGAGCACCCTGCCCGTCCTGGCCAACGTCCTGCTCAAGACCGAGGATGCCGGGCTGAAGCTCACGGCAACGAATCTCGAGATCGGGATCACGTACTGGGTGCCCGGCAAGATCGAGTCTGATGGTGCGACCACCGTGCCCGCCCGGCTGCTCACGGACCTGGTCTCCTCCCTGCCTGCGGGCGACCGGGTCGATCTCGAGCTCCAGCCCGGAGACACGCTGCATCTGAAGTCGGGACGATTCGAGACCAACATCAAGGGCATCGACGCGGACGAGTTCCCGGCCATTCAGGCAGCCGGCGAGCGGCCCACGACGCGGATCGCCCAGAACGTTCTGCGCCGGGCCCTGGCCGAGGTGACGTTCGCCGCCGCCAGCGACGAGGCACGGCCCATCCTGACCGGCGTGCTTGCACGGTTCGAGGGCGACCAGCTCACGCTCGCCGCGGCGGACAACTACCGGATCGCCGTGCGCACGATCCCGGTGCTCGACGCCGTGCCCGATACGAGCGTGGTCATCCCCGCCCGGGCGCTCAACGAGCTGATGCGTGTGCTCGCCGACGTGGACGACCCGGTCGAGGTCGTCCTCGCGGGTGCCCGCAACCAGGTGCTGTTTCACCTCGAGGGCGTCGATCTGGTCAGCCGGCTGATCGACGGCCAGTTCCCCAACTATCAGCAGGTCCTCCCGCAAAGCCACAACACGCGCGCCGTGCTCGACCGGGAAGAGCTCCTACGGGCGGTTCGTCCGGCGGCCCTCATCGCGCACGAGTCGGCCAACATCGTGAAGCTGCAGATCGGCGGCAACGGCGATCCGGGCGTGACCGTCAGCGCGAACGCCGAAGTGGGCGATCACGTCGGCGCCGTCGAGGCGGCCGTGGAGGGCGATGGAACGACGATCGCCTTCAACGCGCGCTACCTGGCGGACGTCCTGACCAACGTCGATGCCGATCAGTTCGCGCTCGAGTTGAACGGGCCGCTATCTCCGGGCGTGTTCAAGCCGGTGGGCGACGACCAGTACGTGCACGTGGTGATGCCCGTCCGCACAACGTCTTAGAGGCGACCCTGCCATCGCTCAGCTCGACCGCCTCGCCCTCGCCGATTTCCGGGGGTACCGGGAGCTCGAAGCTGCCTTCGAGCCTGGACCGCAGCTCGTCTGGGGCCCCAACGCGGCGGGCAAGACCAGCCTCCTCGAGGCGATCGTGCTGCTCGCCTGGGGACGCTCGCACCGCACGACCTCGGACGGCGAGCTGATCCGCTGGGCGACCGACGTCGCCCGCGTGGAGGGCACGATCGGCCACGAGGTCGTCGAGGTGGGTGTCGTCCGCACCGGGGCCAGTGGATCCGGCGGCCGAAAGCGAATCCGTGTGAACGGCGTCGGCCGCCGTGCATCGACCCTCGCGTCGCTGCTGCGCGTTGTCGTCTTTGCTCCCGAGGAGATGCTGCTCATCGCCGGGGCCCCGGGATTGCGCCGCGCCGCTATCGACCAGCTCGCCGCCAGCCGCTCGGCGATCTACGCGGACGCGCTTGCGACCTACGGGCGCGTCCTCCAGCAGCGCAACGGCCTCCTGCGGGCGATCCGTGAGGAGACCGCCTCGCGGGATGAGCTGCGCTTCTGGGACGGCGCTTTCCTCGACGCAGGTGGACAAATCGTGGCGGACCGCCTGCGTCTGCTCGACGAGCTCGCCTCGCCGCTGGCAGCCGCCCATGCCGAGATCGCTCCGGAGGAAGGCGCCGAGGCGGCACTGACGGTCCGTTCGGTGACGAACGCGCCGGCACTCCCGGGTGAAACACCGCGGGACGCGCTGGCACGTCGTCTCGTCGAGACCGCCGAGAAGGAGATCTGGAACGGCTCGACGCTCGTCGGCCCGCATCGGGACGACATCGTGTTCGAGCTGGCCGGCCGCGACCTGGCCGCGTTCGCCTCGCGGGGGCAGCAGCGCACGGCCATCCTCGCCTTCAAGCTCGCCGAGCTCGACCTGCTGACGGCGTTCGACGGCCGTCCGCCCCTGCTCCTGCTCGACGACGTGTTCTCGGAGCTCGATCCGGAACGGCGGTCCCACCTCGTCCGCCGGATTGCGGCACTCCCGCAGGCCTTCGTCACGACGACCACGCTCGACGACCTCGACCCCGCCCTGCGCGCAATCGCCCACCACTGGGAGGTCCGGGCGGACGCCGCGGGAGCCAGGCTGGTTGGCGGGGCGGGAGTCACAGGATGACCAGTCGCCGCCGTCCGATGACCCGGATCGGCGAGCTGATGCCGGCCACGGCCCGCGCCCTCGGCCTCGAGGACGAGCTTCGCCTGTCGCGCGCGATCGCCACCTTCGAGGCGATCGTCGCCGAACGCGTGCCCGCGGCCGCCGGCGCATGCCGCGTGATCCAGCTCGAGGGATACGCGCTCGACGTCGAGGCGGACGCTCCGATCGTCGCGCAGGAGCTGCGCCTCCGGGCGCCGGAGTTGCTGGCGGCGTTCAGCGCAGCGCCCGGCGGGGTGGGCGTCCGTGACCTTCGGGTCCGAGTCCGGCGTGACACGCCCCGGCTATAATGCCCGTCGCCTGCCAGCCATCTCGGAACGAGCGTTGTTGATCGAACCGGGATCAGCACCGACCGTCCAGCATTGGCCGTCCCGTCTCGGGTAAGCCGTCAACGAGAGGCCCATGGCCGTCCGCCTGCACATGAAGCTCGGCGTCGTTGCCGAGCACGATCGCCTCCCCGACTCGCCGGACACGGTCGTGGTCGTCGAGCCGTCCGTCGGCTCCGTCGCGCGCTCCAAGGGACACCTGTACCTGCTGGTCACGGCGCAGGTCAGCTCGCGCCATGCGCTCGAGGCGACGCGGCTCACCGCCGAGACCATCCGCAACGAGTACTACTACGACGAGTCGGCCGGGATCCGCGTCTGTATCCAGAAGGCCATCGCGACGGCCAACAAGCGCCTTGTCCACCAGGCCGACCGGCTGGGGCTCAGGAGCCAGGGCGGCAACGGGCCGATCGGCGTCGGCGTGGCGGTGGTCCGCGGCAACGAGATGTACGTCGCGACCGTGGGCCCGGCCGAGGCCTACCTGATCCGCCAGGCGCGCCTGTCGACGTTGCCCGACCCGCACCGCGAGCGCGGTCTGCCGTCAGGCGAGATCGAACCGGACGTTTGGCGCGGCGAGATCTCGGTCGGTGACTCGCTGGTGCTCGTCAGCCCGAACGTTGTTGCCAAGCTCGGTCCGGAGGAACTCAAGGACGCGATGCTGACCCTCCATCCGCAGTCGGCGATGGAGCACCTCCACCACCGTTTCGTGGCGGCCGACGGGTCGGGCAGCGACGGCGCGATTGCGTTCGAGGCGACCGAGGTCAGCGCCACGGCACGCCAGCGCACCCTGG
>Ga0210115_1000626_pt1 | contig 10276 bp, 6 predicted proteins | sample MayberryNW_TuleB_2_FD_185526 | JGI IMG/M metagenome (GOLD analysis project Ga0210115, IMG submission 185526) | Wetland microbial communities from San Francisco Bay, California, USA, that impact long-term carbon sequestration - MayberryNW_TuleB_D2... | ecosystem: Environmental > Aquatic > Marine >... | reverse complement strand
ATGTCCTGACGATAGACAATCATCTGCAACCTTTCTGACCCTTTCGGCTGTTTTGATCCATTCTGAATACCAGCTTTCAAATTCGCCTTCACGTATTCGGTAAGCAGTTGATAAACACTCTCCGATGTCTGCTCCGCCATAATATGATGAACCGATGGTCCGGAGTAGCTGAAAGGAGAAAGCGGGATCATTAAAAACTATTTTCACGGCTTCTATCTTAAAACAAGGGTAATTTATTAAGGTAGTTGTCAGTTCGGAATTATTAGATCAGAATTCAAATTCTTATCTTGACAACCTATCGCAAGGTGCACATCAAGACTATATCTAGTATGTAGGTTTTTGAAAATTTTACCTTTAGGAGATACAAACCTCCTTCATGACTTTGCGTTGAACTTTGCCTGTATGGTATACTCTACAAACTGTCTTAAAGAATACTGTACTTTTAAGGTCCCATTATTGAACTGTATAAAATAACCGACTATCCTGTACCCATTAACCTATCTAATCATAAAGATAGCGTTACCATATATAGGTAGATTTCCAGTGGAAGTTAATATTCTGGTAGTCCTGCCGTCTTTTTCTCTAACCTTCATTCGTGACCCAGCACATTTTTTTCAGAGTGAAGGAATTCGAGTAATCGTTACTACAGAACCCACTTCAGCTGCAGATTGTGTAAGAACTTTTGTGAGTCAAGGCGAGTCTGTTTCTGCTGGCAATGTTCCTGCAGAGGATAATCAAGATGTAGCTTTTGATCGAGTTCAGTTCATCAGCGATGTCGATAGCGTTTACGTTTACATCACCAACATTTCCCTATTAGTAATCTAAAAGAGTACCGGAGCCAGCGAGCTAGTTATTTACGATGGCAGGGATTTGGAACTATTCCGATTTTATACTCATGTCTCAGGACTCGGTCTATAGTCAGGTCAATGTAATGTATCTAGCCTACCCCGCCAAACCCGAAACCTGCTCCGATAATGACCAGGAGTATGAATAGAACTAGAATCAAAACAAAACCGCCGCCATAACCGCCGCTCCCACCGGACATCGCCGCGTACCCAGCCGAATTAACCGTATCACTTCCACTCAACAATTCTTTATCAATTCCGTTCGCTTTTAACCACTCAAAAGCTGACAAGAGTTGTTGTTCATCAATCTCTTCAAATAATTCTTTATCAATTCCGTTCGCTTTTAACCACTCAAAAGCTGACAAGAGTTGTTGTTCGTCGACTCCACTTAGCAATTCACTACTTAATTTATCCAATTTGAATTCTCCACCCGTCTGTACGCCAATCACATTTATCGCATTGCCGTCACCGTGAATTTGAGATTCTAGGTTCTGGCACAGAACGTTAAACAGAAAGCTTCCGTTTCCACAGTCATTTGCTAGTGATGCTACTTGGCTTTTAGTATACCCGCCGGCAATTACGATATTCGCGCTCGTTACTTGAGCTGTTATCAATAGCATAATTGTAACTGCTATCATTATTGGAACAAATGCGCTCTTTTTCATATGCTAGTAGTATAGAATTTCAATCACTCACTTAACTGAATTAGGCCACTCTTATTACTCAGAAATATTTTATTTTTATTAAAGTGAAATATGATAGAGAAATTACACCGATATTAGGAATAGCGCATTGAGTATGTACCCTGTCCTCCAGAAGACATATGTTATAGCAGTGAATATTGGGTAGGAATTTTATTAGAGAATTGTCTGTTACTATTTCCAGTACTGGAAAAAGAAGAGAGATGGCTAGCGGACTAATCTAGGCATTCCTTGCACTGATGCCGCCGCTGCATCTCTTGCTGTATATGGTAGCTCTGAACGTTGATATCCTGTGTGTTCCCATTGTGATAAGTCTGTTCCGAATATTTTCTGCAACGTTTGTACTTCCTTGATTATGTTTGGATCCGGTTTCTTCTTAGTATTGGTCATTTATTACTCCCCGCTGTTCTCTTCTTGGTATAGTGTTTCATCCTCTTCTTGTTCCGCCGGCATCTCCCACCACTCAGGAAGTCTGTAATTGACCCCGCTACAAATGTCGCACATCCACATGTCAGAAAGTCCTGTTCTAATGTTTTTTGAAAGTATTGAAAGTATGAACAGGCAAAGAGTGGCTTCTTTAACGTTACTATCCCAGAAGATGTAACATTCGCTATTGAAGGAGTTAAACCAGGTGCGTATGGACCGGCTCTTACTGGGGGTAACTTTCTTTTCCTGAAATCCATTTCAGAAGGCCTCATACAATCAAGTACGAATTTGAGGAGGTGCTACTTATTTAACATATCAAAATAGCACTCAATAAGGAAAACATTTTGTGAAAGTATTAAGCGAGTATGGGTTGCCGAGTACCTGTAAAAATGCACGCCGTTCTCTATAGGCTACTTTTTGGTTAATATAACCAGTTACTATCTTTCTTTCAGACAAATTAAGAAAGTCATGTCCAAACAGAATTGAAATTTATTTTGATAATGTTGGCGGAAAGCATTTAGAAGCAGATATAGACAACATGAAATCATTTGGTAGATTTGTACTTTTTGATATCACGATATAATCTAACTTCAGCACCTTTAGGACTTCCAAATCTCTTTTTAGCAGTACCTAATCGACTCAAACTTCAAGGATTTATAGTAAGAGATCATTATGATAAGTTAGCATCATTTCACTAACTTTTTTATTAAGGCTCTAAGAAGCCTTAATATAGACAGATATCACATAATTGTGAACCCTCTATGAACCGGCTTGTTTATTTCATGAGCTTAATATTTTTCTCTTGTTCTTTATTTTTAGCATTATTATCATCTACCAGTAGTAGTAGCTATAAATTATTTGGAGAGGCTAGTGTAAGGGAACCAGATTTTGAGTTGGAGAAGATCGTAGATGGATTATCTAGGCCTACTGGTATTTCATTTTTGGGCCCTCAAGACTTTTTAGTAATTGAGGAGGACACTGGGAAGGTAAAGCGAGTTGTTGATGGACAGGTAGCTCAAACAATACTAGATCTAGACGTTTCTACTGATGACTCTCAAGGTCTGATAGGTATTGATTCAGTTAATGATGGGAACAGGACATTTGTATTTTTATACTTTACCGAATCATCCTCGGGAGAGGATGAAGGAGAACCTTTAGGAAATAGGTTGTATAGATATGAACTAGCAAACGACGGCAACAGTTTGATTGATCCAAAACTGCTTTTAGAAATATCTACTGGACCAGGTTCAAAGGATAATGGAGGCCCGGTTTTGGTAGGGCCCGATAATCAGATATATCTAGTAGTTGGCCATATTGCAGGCGATAATGACGAGGGTCATGAAACCAAAGCACAAAACTTTGAGAATGGTCCTGATGCAGACGGGACAAGTGGAATACATAGAATTACACAGGACAGTGATATCATTGATTCTGGAATCTTAGAGTCAAGAGTTTCAATGGATACATATTTTGCATACGGAATAAGAAACAGCTTTGGAATGGATTTTGATCCCATAACAGGAAAGCTCTGGCTCAGTGAAAACGGTGTCTATACAAACGACGAGATTAATTTAGTAGAGCAGGGATTTAATGGAGGTTGGAAAGACGTGACAGGACTGGCTCCCTCTGATTTTAATTATGGCGGGTTGGTCACATTTAATGGAAGTGGAAAATATAGTGACCCCGAATTCGTATGGAATAACACTGTATCACCTACTGCACTTCTATTTTTCAATAGTGACAAATTTGGGGCTGACTACAAAAATGATATGTTTGTAGGTGATTACGAGTTCGGTAGAATCTATCACTTTGAACTGAATCCAGAACGAAATGCATTTCGCTTAAATGGTTCCTTAGCTGATAAAGTAGCTGACTCAGACTCTGAGCTGCAGAGTATTATTTTTGGAGAGGGCTTTGGAGTTCCAACTGATTTGGAGATTGGCCCTGACGGAATATTATACATTTCTTCCTTAAGGGATGGCGCTGTATATAGAATCAGCAGATAGTTATTCGTATGATGGTAACATGGTCATATTACATGGCAGCAACAGCATTATGATACGTGTCACTCCTCGTCAAGAAGGCGCAGACTAATTTTGCAATCTACATTTCATTTTTTCAATCCTTGGTATATTCTCAAGCCCCTGGATTTGACGACTATCCATATAATAAAAAAAGATTTATCTTATTTCACCCGACCGAATCCTGTATAAGAACTAACCTACTTGATATTTGCAGATAAGAAGTATCATTCACATATATAGCGCCAAATTGAAAATATGATTCCAATAGTACATGTCATCGCTTGCAGTAAATAGTTTGATTTCAATCCTCGTTTACTGAATTGGGCTTTAATATTGACCTGGCAGAGGATGATCACAGCCAATTTCACGTTGGTGGCTGGATTAGCATAATGGGTCTGGTTATTTTAGTATCCATTGCAATAAATTTAGTAATTAATAGCGATAATTTGGTCTTTGCTGCTGTGACGCAGTCGAGCAGAAATATTCCGATTGTTGTTCCTGTTGATACGAATGTATTGTCCAATTTTGGTAGTGGCGGAGTCGCTGCTGCAGAGGCCAACAACGACGTTCTTGTTCTTGGTAAAGACAAATTTAATGATACCACTATAATACCGTCAAGCAGTACAGCAGAGACAACTGAATTACCGCATTATTCTTATGATTTCAACGGTAGCATTATCGTAGATCAGGCATACACGCCGTTAGTTAATAACCGCCTTGGGGGGAATAGTCATCCTTCCTATCTATTAGATCAGGCAAGGAATCAATATATTGTCCTCCTAAAACCTGCTGCCGTATCAACATCATCAGACTCTCCAATCCTAACACAGCTGACTGAAGATGAGGGGGTGGAGAAGCAGCAGCAGCAAAAAGACAGAGTGCGAGTGATGGCTGCTCAAGCCGCCCGAGAAGGTGGTCAAGTCACGAGGATTTATGAAAATCTCGATGGGTATGCAGTAAGGGCCCCTGCTGATGATCCGAGATTTGTAGAGAGGTTGAGAAATGATCCCCGTGTAGCTCATGTTGAAGAGGATCAAATTGTATATGCAATGTTGCAGTCTCTTCCTACGGGGATTAATAGAATTGATGCTGATCTTTCAAATGCTAAATCTGGAGATGGGACGGGTTCGGTTAATGTTGATGTTGCTGTTCTTGACAGTGGTATCGACTCTGCCCATCCCGATTTGACCGTATATCGGTCAAAGACTTTTGTTTCAGGTACGTCTTCTGCCAAAGACGACAACGGACACGGAACATTTGTAGCAGGCATAATCGGAGCAAAGGATGATGATGCGGGAGTAGTTGGAGTAGTGCCAGGAGCAAGGCTGTGGGCCGTCAAGGTACTTGACAGGAGTGGAAACGGTCTGATCTCTGACATAATTGCGGGTATTGACTATATTGTACAGAACGCAAAAGAGATAGATGCCGCAAATCTCAGTTTTGGCTGTGAGTGCAGCTCTTCTGCCCTCAACTCCGCGATAAATAAAGCGGTTTCTGCCGGAATTTCGTTTGCGGTAGCCGCCGGCAACAACGCCAAGAACGCCAATTCATTTTCTCCAGCAAATAATCCCAACGTGATAGCCGTATCGGCCATAACTGACAGTGATGGGAAGTGTGGCGCAAAAGGTCCACCTACTGGCTTCGGCGCAGACGATCGACTTGCAAGCTTTAGCAATTATGGTTCCACAATCAGCATTGGTGCACCGGGAGTTGAGATATTGACAACTTCGATGAATGGTGGATATGTAAAAGTGAGTGGAACAAGTGCTGCGGCTCCTCATGCAGCCGGAGCAGCTGCACTTTACAAGGCTGCTAACCCAAGCGCTACGCCATCGCAAGTAAAGTCTGCTTTGATTTCAAATGCAGTGAAATCTTCAGTTAGTACGTGCGACGGCAATGGTTTTGGGTATTTCTCAGGAGATAAAGATACTTTTCGCGAACCGTTACTGTATCTTAAGGGTATGGGCCCTACTAGTGATAGTGGTAATAATGCTCCTTTAGTCAATCGCGCTCCAACGGCAGATTCAAAGAGTATCTCATTGAAGGCAAACGCAGCTATTGACGTTATTTTATCCGGTAACGATCTAGACAATGATCCCATATCATTTAGTGTAGTAGATCTTCCTAAAAATGGACAGCTATTATCGGTATCAAGCAATACCGTAAGATACGTGCCAAAGAGTGGATTTATGGGGCAGGATAGCTTCACTTACCTTTCACATGATGATAAAGGTGCTTCTAGTACAAACAAAGCTACAGTTAGTTTAACTGTTAGCCAAATGGCTGTTTGTGAAACATTGAGTTCGAATGCTGTGATTGCCTCAGGTGACGATGGCAACGTCCCCTCCAACGTCTTAGATAACAATCTCAATACTAGATGGTCTAATCTAGGACAAGGCTCTTGGATACAGCTAGACTTGGGTGCAAAGAAGAGTATCTGCAGTGTTGATATCGCATGGTACCTCGGTGATCAGAGGCAAAATAATTTCGTAATTTCGGTATCAGATGATGGCACGACCTTTACAAACAAGTTCTCAGGTACCAGCAGCGGGGCTACTACATCTCCTGAGAAGTACAATATGCCAGCAGGTACTGAAGGCAGATATGTACGAGTTACTGTAAATGGGAATACACAGAATGAATGGGCCAGCATAACAGAGATTGCAGTGTTTGGTGGTGCTACTAGTGGAGGAGGAGGAAGTAATGTAATTGGAACCCTTTTCCACAAATGGCAAACATCTGCAGGAAGCAATACATGGTCTTCCTACGCATCGCTGAGCGGTGCCATGGCCCCAAACACTGATCTGGCTGTAGCCATGAATAGTGACGGAAGGTTGCAAGTATTTGTCGTAGGAACCAACAATCAGTTATACTTCAAGACACAGACGGCAGCTGGAAGCAGTACATGGTCCTCATCATGGACATCACTGGGTGGCATAATAAAAGCAGATACAAGTCCTGCTGTAGCAAGGAATAGTGACGGTAGATTACAAGTATTTGTAGTAGGTACGAACAGTGAGTTATATTCCAAAACACAGACTGCAGCAGGAAGCAGTACATGGTCTGCATGGACATCGCTTGGCGGTACTGTGAGGGCCAATACTGACCATGTGGTTATACCAAATAGCGATGGTAGGCTGCAAGTGTTTGTGGTAAGTACAAACAATGCGCTGTATTACAAGGTACAAACCTCACCTGGTAGCAGTACATGGTCTGGATGGACATCTCTAGGTGGCATAATAAAAGAAAATACAAGCCCAGCAGTAGCAAGTAATAGTGATGGAAGGTTAGAGGCTTTCGTTATAGGTATGAATAGCGAACTTTACCATAAGGCACAGACGTCAGCTGGTAGCAGTACATGGTCCTCATCATGGACATCTCTCGGTGGAGGCTTAAGAGCTGGTACTGATCCAGTAGTTATCGTAAATTCAGACGGAAGACTGCAAGTATTTGTCGTAGGTACCAATAATCAATTATACTACAAGACACAGGCATCAGCAGGCAGCAGTACATGGTCCTCATCATGGACATCACTGGGTGGAGGAATAAAAGCTGATATAAGTCCTGCCGTAGCAAGGAATAATGATGGCAGGCTTCAGGTATTCGTTGTAGGTACCAATAATCAGTTATATTACAAGACACAGAGGTCAGCTGGTAGCAGTACATGGTCTTCCTCATGGACATATCTCGGTGGAACACTCAGGGAAAATACAGATCCTGCAGTTGTTCCAAATTCTGATGGAAGACTTGATGCTTTTGTAATGAGTCCAACGGGACCTGCCAATCAACGACCTACTGCAGACTCAAAGAGTGTAACCACAAATATTAATACACCAGTGGATATTACTCTATCAGGAAACGATCCAGATAATGACCCTATAACTTTCAGCATAGTTGACCAACCAACACGAGGTACACTCAGTGCAATAACCTCTCAAAATACGGTAAGGTATACACCTAACACCGGATACGTGGGAGCTGACAGCTTCACTTACATTGCTCGGGATAGCAAAGGCGCAACAAGTATTAGCAAAGCATCAGTAAGCATTACGGTGTCAAGTACTGATACGGGCACCAATGATAAATTCGGAATCAAGAAGATGTATGCGACAAAATCCGGAGGTGAGGAGTGGTATATGAACATGCCGAGTCCAACCAATGATCCGCGATTTAATTCAGGTGGTGTGTCATTGACAAAGAATGCAGATGGCTACTCATACAAGGTAGAGTCGACTCAAGTTAGATTCCGGGCGTTCACGTCTTCTGGCTATAACCCTAATCTAATTACCACCCTAAATCAACAACAGCTTGCGACTAAGGGTTATATGCAATCACCTAATGATTGGAAAAATGTCGAGATAACTGGATATTTCAAGGTTAACAGCCATACTTCCGGGACTGCCAATGGAGGCGTACATTTAGTGCTCTCTTCCCGAGGAGGAACACATTCAAGCAACGCACCATGTGAAGGTACGGCCTATCATTCAAACTTGTATCAAACAGGGAGTGTTAAATTTCAAAAGGAATTAAGACATCCAGACGCATATGCTTCAAATGGCCCACAAAAATCGGGTGCTACGAATACTCTTCTAGGCAGAGGATGGTTTGGATTCAAAGCCGTCGTCTACACTTCACCAATCGACGGATCCGTCAAATTAGAACAGTATATTGACGACACGGCAAACAATAATTGGCGCAAGTTATTAGAATTTAAAGATAATGGGAACAATTGGTTTGTTTCTGAAAATCTTTGTGGAGGCACTTTGGGTCAAATGATTAGCTGGGGCGGGCCCTGGGCATTGTTTAGATGGGATAACATTGACGACATGGATATCAAGGACTTTAGTGTAAGAGAAATAGTACCTTCGTCAGTTTAAAATGAAAATAAAGGTGTTGGCCATATTAGTCCCAGAGTAGACCTGTAACTGTTACTAGACAATCAGCCTCTAATACGAGTAGATATTAAAATGAAGGGAACCTTACTTAGTACTTCTAAAACCTTAATTAATATCTGCTCTGTTGCATGATTCACTACGCTTTAAGTGATACTTGTTTGACCAATCTGCATTTAGCTACGAATAGTAATTATTCTATATACTATGATTGACTAGCATTCCTATAACGAATCACTGGTCAGGCGTGGTCAGGTCCTCTTAGATTTTGATGTACTTGATGGATGGGATAATGATTATCTCAAATGAACCATGATAAGATTGGTGAACCCTATGATTATCCTGATTCTTTTATTCAGCTCCTGGGCTACAGGAGAGCATATATTTTCACCTACTATAAAGACAAACACAGGGTGTTGTTATAGTAAGAGTTACCGCATGTTTACTGAGTGGCTGGTAGAAGCTCACTATCTCAGAATGCTCCTCAAAATATCTAGAATACTCATTTCACAACATTACAGAAATTTAAAGTAGAATGATCACTTGTTTCATGGCTCTTCCTCTTGTCAATGTCAAGAAGGTATTCTTTGGAATAGACTCATCCGGATTCAAGTCAATCCATTCATCGCGGTACTACACAGAAAAAGCCTCAATGTTCGGTGATCAAATTAGCCAATTCGGGATATGGCTAAGTTCTGTCTCCTATTCTCTCACGGTTGCCATATGTAAACCACGTTAGAGTACCTCAGTAGGTGATACCTCGGGGAAGTGCTCTATGTAAATATTTTGGATATCCAACAATTGAAATCCATCATTTTCTTTTCTTGTAACGCTATTGCATCTTTGGATTTTGGGAATGATAATGTGTAGCTTGATCCAAGAGTGTGGAGGGGGTTCCTATCTAATTTCATAGTGAAATTTCCATTAGGATAGGCAGGCGACATAGGTTTTCTTGCTTAGGTATATGAAATTACCTCTAATGAAGGCTGTCGTACCGCATTTGAAAATATGAAAAACCTATTTAACGGATCTAGCGTATTCTTGGCACCATTTAACTAAATGACCCAAAGCGGGCCGAAGTATTAGCACTTGTACTTTTTACAGCGGCGTTATTTTTACATTGTCGAACCCTACCGCTGCATCCTCAGTGTAAAGTGCTATCGGACCACCTTGTTTCATCGTTTCAGAATTGCGCGGAATAGCAGGATGATTATCGACGTAGTCCACTATCTTGGTGCCGTCTATCCATACTTGAATTCTTGGTGTTCCAGTTTCAGTTCCTGACACCGTTATCTGCCATGTCTGCCATGTATTCATCTTAACTGATGGACTATTTTGTGTTATCAGATAGATTTCAGCACCATCATCTTGATTATTGTTATCCTTCT
>Ga0210115_1000624_pt1 | contig 10282 bp, 11 predicted proteins | sample MayberryNW_TuleB_2_FD_185526 | JGI IMG/M metagenome (GOLD analysis project Ga0210115, IMG submission 185526) | Wetland microbial communities from San Francisco Bay, California, USA, that impact long-term carbon sequestration - MayberryNW_TuleB_D2... | ecosystem: Environmental > Aquatic > Marine... | reverse complement strand
GCCGATTATCAGCAGTGCGAGTACCGCCCTACGGCGGCGTACTTGCTTGCGGTACACGTGGAGAGCCTAGGTCTTGTGCCTTATATGGATGGGGGCTAAGCGACACGGGCGGTCCCGGTGCTCATCTTGCTCGCCCGGTGGATCGTCTCGAACTCCTCCAGCGAGATGCCGGAGCCGACCGCCACGCAGGTCAACGGCGACTCTGCCAGCTGACAGGGCATCTGGCACTCGTCGCGGAGGCGCTGTTCGAGGCCTTGCAGCAGCGCGCCTCCTCCGGCAAGGGTAATGCCTCGGTCCATTATGTCCCCGGCGAGCTCCGGCGGCGTGCGGTCGAGCGTGTCCTTGACCGCGTCGACGATGTGAATGATCGTTTCGTCGAGTGCCTCGCGCACCTCGGCCGAGCCGAGCGTGATCGTCTTCGGCAGGCCGGAGACCAGGTCGCGGCCGCGGATCTCGACCTCGACCTCCTCCGGCAGCGGCGAGGCCGAGCCCGCCTCGAGCTTGACCTCCTCTGCGGTCTGCGTCCCGATCGCCAGTTTGTAGTGGGCTTTGCAGTGGTGGACGATCGCCTCGTCGAGCTCGTCGCCACCGACCCGGATCGATTGCGAGACGACGATCCCGCCGAGCGAGATCACGGCGACCTCGGTCGTGCCGCCGCCAACGTCGACGATCAGCGAGCCGGTCGGCTCGGCCACCGGCAGACCGGCGCCAATCGCCGCCGCCATCGGCTCCTCGATCAGGTACGCCTTGCGAGCGCCCGCCGAGAGGCAGGCCTCCTCGACAGCGCGCTTCTCGACCCCGGTGACGCCGGAAGGCACGCAGACGACGACCCTCGGGTGGGCAAAGCGGTTGGAGTGAACCTGTTTGATGAAGTGACGCAGCATCTGTTCGGTCACGTCGAAATCGGCGATCACCCCGTCCTTGAGCGGCCGGATCGCCGTGATCGTGCCCGGCGTCCGACCGAGCATCCGCTTCGCTTCGACCCCGACCGCGTGCACCTGGCCGTTGCGCGAGTCGATCGCGACGACCGAGGGCTCGGAGAGCACGATGCCGCGACCGCGCACGTAAACCAGAGTGTTTGCGGTGCCGAGGTCGACCGCCATATCGCGGCCGCCCAGTCCGGTCAGGTAGCTAAAGATGCCCATTTGCGCAATTTGGCGGAAAAGCCGCCGCAATCATCCCAGATGCGCCCCGCCAGCTTTGCGCTACAGCTACCCAAGCAACTCGGGGACCAGATCGAAGAGCAACCCGACCGGCAGCCCGACGACGTTCGAGACGCTCCCCTCGACCCGCTCGACCAGGGTCGACCCCAGCGTCTGGATCGCGTACCCGCCGGATCGCCCCCGCCACTCGCCGAACCGCACATAACGCTCCTTGGTCGCCTCATCCAGCTCCCTGAACACGACCGTGGTCCGTTCCAACCCCGACCGCTCCTCCCCATCGACAAGCACGACCAGCCCGCTCATCACCACATGCGCCCGTCCCGACATGCGGTCCAAATACTCCCGCGCCTCAATCTCATCGGCAGGCTTCCCCAGCGCCTTCCCCTCCAACACCACGTCGGTATCGCAAGCTATGACGACCCCGTCGTGCCCAACGGCCTGCGCCTTCCGCCTCGCGTTCTCGACCACCTCAAGCTCCGGATCCCCGCCCACCAGCTCCTCCACCCCCGGAACCACCACCTCGAACTCGATCCCAAGCTTCTGAAGGATCTCCCGCCGCTGGGGCGATCCCGAAGCCAGAACCACGTTCATGCGCTAGGCAAGCTCAGGGAACCAAATCGAGATCTCGCGCTCGGCCGATTCGTCGGAATCCGAGCCGTGGACCATGTTGAAGGTGACCTCGAGCGCGAAGTCGCCGCGGATCGAGCCAGGGGCCGCCTCGACCGGGTTGGTCGCGCCGATCACCTGGCGGGCGGCGGCGACGGCTTCGGTGCCCTCGAGCACCATCGCGACCAGGGTGCCGCCGGTGATGAACTCGACCAGCTCGCCGAAGAACGGCTTCTCGGTGTGCTCGGCGTAGTGCGCATGCGCGATCTCCTCCACCGCGACCATCGTCTTCAGCGCCACGATCCGCAATCCCTTGCGCTCGAAACGGGCGATCACCTCACCGCTGAGGGCGCGCTCGAAGGCATCAGGCTTGACGAGGATCAGGGTCCGGCTCACGGCTGGGGCTCCTTTGTTGTCGTTTTGGCTTGGCTGAGTCTTGGGGTGATTCGCGCTGCAGCTCTTTCCGCGGCGGTGGCTCGCTCGATTTGGCGCGCTCGGCTTTCGGTCGCGGTTTACGCTCTTCTCCGGGCTCCTTGCGCTCGGCGCGCTGCTTGCGTCCCTCGGGGCGCGGTTTGCGCCGCGGCCGCTCACCGCCACCGAGCACGGTTTCGCAGTAGGGGCACAGCGCCCAGTCCGGGGCGACGGGCTTGGAACAGCTTGGGCATGGCCGCTTGAGACGGCGCTGACAGGCGGGGCAACGGAGGAAGTCGCGCTCGGCCGGGAAGCCACAGCCCGGACAGGCGTGCTCGCTCAGCTGCCGCACCCGCAGCTCGGCCGCCCTGATCTCCAGCTCGCGTTCGTGCGCGTCCTCGAGGAACTCGGGGGGGCGGACGATCGCGTAAACGGCGGTGCCCAGGTAGGGGATGAAGGAGGCGAGCGTCGCGCAACCGATCAGGAACGGGTCCTTGATCCGGCGCCTGGCGTCGAGGTAGGTGAAGACGATCAGCGCCAACCAGACGACGATCAGCATCAGGATGAGCAGGTTGACGACCAGATTGAGGCCGTTGTTGCTGATGCCGAAGGTCGCTGTAAGCATGGCTATGCGCCCACCGCCCGCACGGGGGAGCGCGGTGAGTCTACTTCGCCACCCCGCTCACGAACCCTGTCCCCGCCACCCGCTCAGAGAAACAAGCTGCCGAAGAGGTAGCCGAGCCCAAAGAAGACCAGGATCACGGCAGCCACCACCGCGGCAACCAAAGCCATCATCGAGAGCAGTTCAGACCCGGCGCTTTTCTCAGAGCCCATCGAGCTCAATCGTCCCATACACAGGTCCCGAAAGCGGTCTCTGAGTCGGTACTTCGCATCTTGTACTCGGCGGTCAACTACGGATCACGCTGGCTTCTTCCTTGCGGATACTGCCTGCATGGCCGAGGTTGAGCAGGCGGACAGCGGGCGCGAGCAGGCGATCGAACGTCTGAAGAAACGCCGCGACTTTCAAGGGCACCTGGTCGCGTATGTGGTCGTCAACGCAGGACTGTGGGCGATTTGGGCAGTGACCGGCGCTGGCTACCCGTGGCCCGCCTGGGTAACCGGTGGCTGGGCGATCGGCCTCCTTCTGAACGCCTGGGACGTCTATTTCCGGGCACCGATCACGGCAGCCGATGTCGAGCGTGAGATGAGCCGCGTCCAGAGCAGGGACTAGCGGCCGAGATCCAAAGCCTCTCGGGCCGGGGCGAGGGCATAGTGCGATCCGGTGACGAGCAGGACGCCCCCCGTCTCACGCGCGAGCTGCTGCCCTCGCGCCACCGCCGCGGCGAAGTCAGGTTGCGCCTCCCCCGCCAACCCCAACCCCTCGCAAGCACGCACCAGCTCCCCAGCCTCAAAACCCCGCCGACGGGCCTGAAAGCGGCCATATAGGCCGCTTTCAGGCCCGTCGGCGGGTGGGAGGTTGGTGCAGACGGCTTGGGTTAGGGCTGGGGCGAGGGCCTCGATCATCGCGGGGGCGTCCTTGTCGGCGAGGATCGCCAGGACGGCGATCACCGGGCGGCCACCGGTGGCTTCCGGGAGGGCGGCAGCCAACGCTTTGGCGCCGTCGGGATTGTGAGCGGCGTCGAGTAGAGCTGGCGGGTCGCCGGAGATCGTCTCCAGCCGGCCGGGAATCTCGATCTCCGCCGCCACCGCGGCGATCTTGTCCGGGTCCAGCTCGCCGAGGAAAGCCTCCGCCGCTGCGCAGGCGAGGGCGAAGTTGCGGCGCTGGAAGGCCCCCGCTGGGCGTAGGCGGATCTCTGCGCCCGGGTCCTCCGGTGCGACGATCAGCTCGGCGCCGCGCTCGGCCGCCGCCCGCTCCGCCAGCGCGGCGACCGCGGCGCTCACTTGCCCGAGGACGAGCGTGGTCTGATCGCGCAGGACCGCCAGCTTCTCGGCCGCGATCTTCTCCTCGGTCTCACCGAGCCAATCGGTGTGGTCGAGGCCGATCGAGGTCAGGACGGTCACTCTGGAGGGGATCGTGTTGGTCGCGTCGAGCCTGCCGCCCAGCCCGGCCTCGATCGTCGCCGCATCGACGCCGGCGTTGGCGAGGGCGACAAAGGAGGCGGCAGTCGCGAGCTCGAACTGGGTCACCGCCCCGCCCTCGCCGAGGCCGCGATTGACCGCCTCGGCCGCTTGCGCGGCACGCTCGACCGCAACCGCGAACTCGCCCGCTCCGATCTCTTCGCCGTCGATCAGCACCCGTTCGGACCAGTGAGCCGCGTGCGGCGAGATCGAGGCGCCAGCCGCGACGCCGTGTGCTTCAAGCAGCGCCGCGATCATCCGCGCGACCGAGGACTTGCCGTTGGTGCCGACGACGTGGACCGACGCAAAGCGATGCTGCGGCAGGCCGAGCAGGGTGCTGAGCGCGCGCATCCGCTCCAAGCCCAGCTTCCACCCGATCGGCTCGAGCGAGTCGAGGTAGGCCTCGGGGTCTGCGACCGCTATTCCGATAGCTCCTCCAGCTCGGCCCGGTAGCGCGCGAGCTTCTCCCGCTCCTCCTCGACCACCTCGGCCGGAGCGCGGTCGACGAACTTCTCGTTGCCGAGTTTGCCCTCGGCCCGCTTCACCTCCGCGCGCAACTCGTCGCGGCGCGCCTCGAGCCGGACGGCGATCGCCTCGACGTCGATCTCGGCGGAGGCCAAGATCCTGACCGGCCCTACCGCGGCGACGGGGTCTCCCCCATCCTTGCCGAACTCAAAGCGGGAGAGCCGACCGACGAACTCGCGCGGCTCGATCCCCTCCGCTCGGGCCGACAGCACGCTTGCCGCCGGGGCCTCGACCAGGTCGCGCCAGGCCCGCAGGCGTCGGGTCAGCTCGATCGCCTCCCCCACCTCGGCCTCGGCCTCGGGCTCGCGCAACGACTCATCAGGCACCGGGAACGGGTGGACGGCGAGATGACCGCGGCGCGAGGGGTGGTAGGACCAGATCTCCTCGCTGACGAAAGGCATGATCGGGTGCAGCAGCGCAAGCACCCGCTCCAGCGTCCAAAGCAGGGTCGCCGAGACATCCTCCTCTTGCTCGTAGAGGCGGGGCTTGACGATCTCCAGGTACCAGTCGCAGAGCTCGGACCAGAAGAAGGCGTACGCCTCGCTTGCGGCATGGGCGAAGTCGTATTCCTCCAGCCTCGCCGTGACCGAGGCGATCGTCGCCTCGAGCCGCGAGAGCAGCCAGCGATCCTCGACATCGCGCGGGCGAGGAGCGGCTTCCACGTCAGCGACATTGAGCAGGATCAGCCGGCTTGCGTTCCAGAGCTTGTTGGCGAGATCGGCCCCCTGCTGCACCTTGGCATCGGAGAAGCGCACGTCCTGGGTCGAGGACATCGCCAGCAGGCCGAAGCGCAGCGCGTCGGCGCCGTGCTGCTCGATTTCCTCCAACGGGTCGATCCCGGTACCGAGGCTCTTCGACATTCGCCGCCCGTCGCGCGCCTGGATCACCGAGTGGACGTAGACGTCGCGGAAAGGCACGTCGCCGGCGAACTCGGTCCCGGCCATGATCATCCGCGCCACCCAGAGGAAGAGGATCTCGCGCGCGGTGGTGAGGAAGCTAGTTGGGTAAAAGGCACGCAGCTCGGGGGTATCGTCGGGCCAGCCCAAGGTGGCGAAGGGCCAGAGCGCCGAGCTGAACCAGGTGTCGAGCACGTCCTCCTCTTGGCGCAGCGGTCCGTCGCAGGCGCCGCAGCGCTCCGGCGGCTGCTCGGCGACGTAAGTCTCTTCGCAAGCATCGCAGTACCAGACCGGGATCCGGTGGCCCCACCAGAGCTGGCGCGAGACGCACCAAGGGCGGATCTCGCGCATCCATTCGAGGTAGACCCGCTTCCACTGCGCCGGCACGATCCGCACCTCGTCGCGCTCGACCACGTCGATCGCCGGCGCCGCCAGCTCGTCCATGCGGCAGAACCACTGCAACGAGATCAGCGGCTCGATCCGAGCGCCGGAGCGCTCCGAGAACGGGACCGAGTGCACGTAGGGCTCCTCGGCGCGCAGCCGCCCCTCCTCGCGCAGCGCGGCAACGATGGCCTCGCCCGCCTCGGCCGCGGTCATCCCGGCGAAGCGCTCGCCAGCCTCGGTGCTCATCCGCCCGTCAGGCCCGATCACGCCGATCTCCTCCAACCCGTGCCGGCGGCCGATCTCGAAGTCGTTGGGATCGTGGCCGGGGGTGATCTTGAGCGCACCGGTGCCGAACTCAGGGTCGACGCGCTCGTCGGCGATGATCGGCAGACGCCGCCCGACCAGCGGCAGGATGCAGTGCCGGCCAACCAGCTCGGCGTAGCGCTGATCGTCGGGGTTGACCGCGACCGCGGTGTCGGCCAGCATCGTTTCCGGCCGCACGGTGGCGACGGTCAAGGCCCGCTCGGAGCCCTCGACCGGATAGTCGATCGAGTAGAGCGTGTCCTCGACCTCGTGGTTTTCGACCTCGAGGTCGGAGATCGCCGAGTGCGAACCGGGATCCCAGTTGACCATGTAGTGATCGCGGTAGATGTAGCCCTTGTCGTAGAGCTGCTTGAAGACGCGGTAGACCGCCCGCACATAGCCCTCGTCGAGGGTGAAGCGCTCGTTCTCGTAGTCGAGCGAGGCGCCGAGCCGTTTGTACTGCCCGACGATGCGCGAGCCATACTCCTCTTTCCAGGCCCAAACGCGCTCGACAAACGCCTCGCGCCCGATCTCCGTCCGCGACGTCCCTTCCGCCACCAGCTCTTTCTCGACCACAGCCTGGGTCGCTATTCCGGCGTGGTCGGTGCCCAGCGTCCACAGCGTGTTGCGCCCCCGCATCCGGTTCATCCGCACCAAGGCGTCCTGCATCGACCCGTTCAGCGCGTGCCCCATATGTAGCGCCCCGGTCACGTTCGGCGGCGGAATCGCCACCGAGTAGTTCTCCTCCGCCGTACCCTCGGGCCGGGGGTGGAAATACCCCCCCTCGATCCACTCGGCAAAGATTCGCGTCTCGACCTCCGCCGGCTCGTAGCGAGTCTTCTTCTCTAAAGCCTCTAGGCGCTCGTCAGCCATCAGCGCCGAGTCTAGATTGCCTCAGGCGGTTTCCTCGCCCAGCCCCTCCTCGGCCTCGCCGATGTCCTGGTGCGCGGCCTCGGTGACCAGCGTCGGCCGCCGGCCCTGGGCGATCGTCTCGCGGGTGACGACGCACTTGGTCACGTCGCGGCGCGAGGGCAGCTCGAACTGGACGTCGAGCAGCGTCTCCTCGAGGATCGAGCGCAGGCCGCGGGCACCGGTCTCGCGCTCCAGCGCCTTGTCGGCGATCGCCTCGAGGCTGTCCTCGGCGAAGACCAGCTCGATGTCGTCGAACTCGAAGAAGCGCTGAAACTGGCGGGTGAGCGCGTGCTTGGGTTCGGTCAGGATCGTGATCAGGTCGTCGCGGGTGAGCTGGTGGATCGCGGCAACGACCGGCAGGCGGCCGATGAACTCTGGAATCAGGCCATACTCGATCAAATCCTCAGGCAGCACCTGCTCGAACCACTCGCCTGTGTCTTTCTCCTCGCGCGAGGAGATCGCCGCGCCGAAACCGACCCCCCGGTCGCCGACGCGCCGCTCGATCACCTTGTCGAGCTCGGCGAAGGAGCCGCCGCAGACGAAGAGGATGTTGGTCGTGTCGATCGTGAGGAACTCCTGGTGGGGGTGCTTGCGGCCGCCCTGCGGCGGCACCGAGGCGGTCGTCCCCTCGAGGATCTTGAGCAGTGCCTGCTGCACGCCTTCACCAGAGACGTCGCGGGTGATCGACGGGTTGTCGGCTTTGCGCGCGATCTTGTCGATCTCGTCGATGTAGATGATCCCGGTCTCCGCCTTCTTCACGTCGTAGTCGGCGGCCTGGATCAGCTTCAAGAGGATGTTCTCGACGTCCTCGCCGACGTAGCCGGCCTCGGTCAGCGCGGTTGCGTCGGCGATCGCGAAGGGGACGTTGAGGATGCGGGCCAGGGTCTGGGCGAGCAGCGTCTTGCCGCAGCCGGTCGGGCCGAGCAGAAGGATGTTCGACTTCTGCAGCTCGACCTCGGGATCTTCGCCACCCGAAACCATCTGCACCCGCTTGTAGTGGTTGTAGACGGCGACCGAGAGGGCGCGCTTGGCGGCCTCCTGACCGACCACGTACTCCTCGAGGATCGCGTGGATCTCACGCGGCTTCGGCAGTTTCTCGAGTTCGACCCCACTGCCGCCGGGAGGCGTCAGCTCCTCGTCGATGATCTCGTTGCAGAGGTCGATGCACTCGTCGCAGATGTAGACGCCGGGGCCCGCGATCAGCTTCTTGACCTGCCGCTGCGACTTGCCGCAGAAGCTGCAGAGGAGTTGCTCATTTGAATCCGTGGGGCGTGCCAAAACGAAATCCCCTCCTTGCGGGGCTGGTAGTTGCCTACCGGCGTCGCGTCCACAGCTTAAAGGGGGACGCAACCCGGCCCTGTCGCTGCCGTCGTTTACTGCGGCACGGCGGCGGTCCCTTCCCGCGGGCGCAGCCTTGCGCCGAGCTCGTCCTCAGCGAGCAACAGCGCGATAGGTTGAATCCATGGCCACCGACCTTCGTATCGACCCGATCTCAGCCGTTGAGCTGGAGCGGCTATTGCCGCTGATCGCCGCCTACCAGGGCTTCTACGAAGTCGAAGACATAGACGACAACCGCAACCGCGCCTTCTTCTCCCGCTTCCTCGCCCCCAGCGACGACGGCCTGCTGCTCGGCGCCTGGCGCGGCGAGGAGCTGGCCGGCTACGCCTGCCTCTACTGGCACTTCACCTCGCTGGTCCCGGCCGAGACCGTGCTGATGAACGACCTCTACGTCGTTCCGGGGCACCGCGGCGAGGGCATCGGCCAGGGCCTGATCGAGGCCGGCGCCGAGGTCGCCCGCCAACGCGGCGCCCACCAGCTCGAATGGGTCACCGCCCCCGACAACAAGACCGCCCAACGCCTCTACGACAAAACCGGCGCCACCAGCGAGCCCTCGATCGAGTACGAGCTGCGACTTTAATCTTCGCGTAAAGGCGACAAACGGTTTCGACCGCCTCGAAGCGTAAATTCAGGCAATGGGAAAGCTGGAGCGAGGGGCTCATCGCATAGCAGCGCAGGCCCTGCATCAGCAGGAGGAGATCCTCACGGAGCTGCGCACGCGGACCGGGACGCTGCTCACGGCCGCTTCGCTTATAGCGTCCTTCCTCGGTGGGCAGGCCCTCGCCCGAGAGGGACTAAGCGTATGGATCATCCTGGCCCTCATTGCCTTCGGTGCTTCTGTGATCCTCTGTATTTACGTTCTGCTTCCGAAGGGGGGCTTGATCTTCGCACTCGATGCTCCGGCGACCTACAACGCGCTATACGACGCCCGCGAGGACGAGCAAGAGATAGATCGACGGCTGGCCTATTGGCTGCAGTCTTTTCGAGAAGAAAATCACCCGACGGTGGAGCGCCTCACGAGTGCTTTTGAGATAGCCGGATTCGCCTTATTGGCCGAGATCGCCTTTTTGGCGGTGGCGCTGGCGATAAGCTAATAGGGATGGCAACGTCTTCGAAACAGCCGATATCGGCCACCGCGGATTCCTCTGGTGCGAAACCCCCGCCCCCGCCACCCCCCCCACCTCCGGGTGTCGGCATTCCAGAGACTCGCGGCGGTGGCCAGGACCACCCGAAATAACTAGAACCTTCGGTTACGCGCTCGGCTTGCGCGGTCCAGCTGAAAGCAATCAGTGGTGCTCGATGACGCGGTCGACGATGCTGTACTCCTTCGCCTCCTCCGCGGTCATGAAGTAGTCGCGATCGGTGTCGTTGGTGACTTTGTCGAAGGGCTGGTTGGTGTGCTTGGCGATGATCTCGTCGAGGCGGCGGCGGGTGTCGATGATCTCTTTGGCGTGGATCTCGATATCGGCCGCCTGGCCCTGGAAGCCGGCCGAGACCTGGTGGATGAGGATCTTCGAGTTGGGCAGCGCCATCCGCTTGCCGCCGGCGCCGCCGGCGAGCAGCAGGGCGCCCATGCTCATCGCGATGCCGACGCAGATCGTCTGCACGTCGGGCTTGATGAACTGCATCGTGTCGTAGATCGCCAGGCCGGCGTAGACGTCGCCG
>Ga0210115_1000623_pt1 | contig 10295 bp, 12 predicted proteins | sample MayberryNW_TuleB_2_FD_185526 | JGI IMG/M metagenome (GOLD analysis project Ga0210115, IMG submission 185526) | Wetland microbial communities from San Francisco Bay, California, USA, that impact long-term carbon sequestration - MayberryNW_TuleB_D2... | ecosystem: Environmental > Aquatic > Marine... | reverse complement strand
TCGGAACCCTCCAGCTGATCCCCAGCACCGTGCAGTACTTCTTCCCCGACAACACCCGGGTGGCCGTCCCGGTGCTGCTCCTGTCCCTCGGTGCAGTGCTCGTCGGGGTCGCGGTGACGGTGAGCCGTCGGCGACAGCGGACCGGCCCTCGGATCGGGCCGGGGCAGGGCGCCGTCCGCCGGGGCTAGACTCGACCGGTGACATCGACCGCTTCCCCGCCGGTCGCGAGTGGTTCCCCTGGCACCGGCCCGGTCAGCACGTCCGGCAGCGACGGCGTCGACGTCGCCGGGATCACCGCCTCCAACTCCTCGCTGCGACGGTTCCTGCACGGGCTCCCCGGCGTCGACCAGGTCGGTGCCGAGGCCCGTGCGGCCACCTTGTCGACCCGCTCGATCAAGACGACGGCCAAGGCGTGGGCGATCGACCTGGCGATCTCGATGATCGACCTGACCACGCTCGAGGGTCAGGACACCCCGGGCAAGGTCCGCGCGCTGTGCGCCAAGGCGCTGCGCCCCGACCCGTCCGACCCCACGACCCCGAGAGTGGCCGCGATCTGCGTCTACCCCGACATGGTCCCGATCGCCGTCGAGGCGCTGCGCGGCAGCCAGGTCCACGTCGCCAGCGTCGCGACAGCCTTCCCGAGCGGGCGGGCCAGCCTCGACGTCAAGCTGGCCGACACCCGCGACGCGGTGGCGGCGGGCGCCGACGAGATCGACATGGTCATCGACCGCGGGGCGTTCCTCTCGGGTCGTTACCTCGAGGTCTTCGACGAGATCGTCGCGGTGAAGCGGGCCTGCGGCTCGGCCCACCTCAAGGTGATCCTCGAGACCGGCGAGCTGGTGACCTACGACAACGTGCGCCGCGCGTCGTGGCTGGCCATGCTCGCCGGCGGCGACTTCATCAAGACGTCCACCGGCAAGATCCAGCCGGCGGCCACCCTCCCGGTGACGCTGGTGATGCTCGAGGCGGTCCGCGACTGGCGCACCGCCACCGGGCGCCAGGTCGGCGTGAAGCCGGCCGGGGGCATCAAGACGACCAAGGACGCGGTCAAGATCCTGGTCCTCGTCAACGAGACAGTCGGCGACGACTGGCTCGACCCCGACTGGTTCCGGCTCGGCGCGTCCAGCCTGCTCAACGACCTGCTGATGCAGCGCACCAAGCTGACCACCGGCCGCTACAGCGGTCCCGACTACTTCACCCTGGACTGATGGCTGTGGCCGAGATGGGCTCGAAGAAGTTCGACTACGCACCCGCGCCGGAGTCGCGGGCCATCGTCGACATCCAACCGTCCTACGGGCTGTTCATCGGCGGCCAGTGGGTCGACCCGACCGACGGTCACGCGTTCAAGACGATCAGCCCCTCGAGCGAGGAGGTCCTCGCCGAGGTCAGCGAGGCCGGCCCGGGCGACGTCGACCGCGCCGTCAAGGCAGCCCGCAAGGCCTACGACACGGTGTGGTCCAAGCTGCCGGCGCGCGAGCGCGGCAAGTACCTCTTCCGCATCGCCCGCATCCTGCAGGAGCGGGCCCGCGAGCTGGCCGTCCTCGAGTCCCTCGACAACGGCAAGCCGATCCGCGAGTCGCGCGACGTCGACGTGCCGCTGGTGGCCGCGTGGTTCTTCCACTACGCGGGCTGGGCCGACAAGCTCGACCACGCCGGGTTCGGCTCCTCCCCGAAGCCGCTCGGCGTGGCCGGGCAGGTCATCCCGTGGAACTTCCCGCTGCTCATGCTGGCGTGGAAGGTCGCTCCGGCGCTCGCCTGCGGCAACACGGTGGTCCTCAAGCCCGCCGAGACCACGCCGCTGACGGCGCTGCTCTTCGCCGAGATCTGCCAGCAGGCCGACCTTCCTCCCGGCGTCGTCAACATCGTCACCGGCGCCGGCGACACCGGCCGCTCGCTGGTGGAGCACCCGGGCATCGACAAGGTCGCCTTCACCGGCTCGACCGAGGTCGGCAAGATGATCGCCCGCTCGACGGCGGGCACCGGCAAGAAGGTCACGCTCGAGCTCGGCGGCAAGGCCGCCAACATCGTCTTCGACGACGCTCCGGTCGACCAGGCGGTCGAGGGCATCGTCAACGGCATCTTCTTCAACCAGGGCCACGTGTGCTGCGCCGGCTCGCGGCTGCTCGTCCAGGAGAGCGCCTTCGACGAGGTCCTCGAGTCGCTCAAGCGCCGGCTGTCGACACTGCGCCTGGGTGACCCGCTGGACAAGAACACCGACATCGGCGCCATCAACTCGCTCGAGCAGCTGACCCGCATCCGCGAGCTGTCCGAGGTCGGCGAGTCCGAGGGCGCGGCCCGCTGGACGGTGGCCTGCGAGCTGCCGGACAAGGGCTTCTGGTTCCCGCCGACCGTCTTCACCGGCGTGAGCCAGGCCCACCGCATCGCCCGCGAGGAGATCTTCGGCCCGGTGCTGTCGGTGCTCACGTTCCGCACGCCGCAGGAGGCCGTCGAGAAGGCCAACAACACGCCGTACGGCCTCTCCGCCGGGGTCTGGACCGACAAGGGCTCGCGCATCCTCTGGATGGCCGACAAGCTGCGGGCCGGCGTGGTGTGGGCCAACACGTTCAACCGCTTCGACCCGACCTCGCCCTTCGGGGGCTACAAGGAGTCGGGCTACGGCCGCGAGGGCGGCCGGCACGGGCTGGAGGCCTATCTCGATGTCTGATCGCATCGACGTCCGCAAGACCTACAAGCTCTACGTCGGCGGCAAGTTCCCGCGGTCCGAGAGCGGCCGCTCCTACGAGGTGACCGACCGCAAGGGGCATTTCCTCGCCAACGCGGCCATGGGGTCGCGCAAGGACGCCAGGGACGCGGTCGTCGCGGCTCGCTCCGCGTTCCCCGGCTGGTCGACCGCCACGGCGTACAACCGCGGCCAGGTGCTCTACCGGGTCGCCGAGCTGCTCGAGGGCCGGCGGAGCCAGTTCGTCGACGAGGTCGCCGCCGGCGAGGGCCTGACCACGCGCAAGGCCGAGGCCGCGGTGGACGAGGCGATCGACCGCTGGGTCTGGTACGCCGGGTGGTCGGACAAGATCGCCCAGGTCCACGGCTCGACCAACCCGGTCGCCGGGCCGTACTTCGACTTCTCGGTGCCCGAGCCGACCGGCGTGGTGGCCGTCGTGGCCCCGCAGGACTCGTCGCTGCTCGGCCTGGTGTCCGTCCTGGCGCCGGTCGTCGTCACGGGCAACGTGGCGGTCGTCCTCGCCAGCGAGGAGCGCCCGCTGCCCGCGGTCACGCTCTCCGAGGTGCTGGCGACCTCCGACGTGCCCGGCGGCGTCGTCAACGTCCTCACCGGCCGCACCACCGAGGTAGCGCCGTGGCTGGCGTCGCACATGGACGTGAACGCGATCGACCTCGCCGGCGCACCGGCCGATGCGGTCACCGAGCTGCAGGTCGCGGCCGCCGACAACCTCAAGCGGGTCGTACGCCCCGAGGCCACCGACTGGGCCCGCACGCCGGGCCCGCAGCGGATGCTGGCCTTCCTGGAGACCAAGACGGTCTGGCACCCCATCGGCGTCTGACCGGATGGGTCAGGACGGGCTGGTGGCCCGGGTCGTGCTGCTGGCCGGGCCCTCGGGCTCGGGCAAGACGCACCTCGCCGAGGTGTCCGGGCTGCCGCTGCTCGACCTGGACGACTTCTACAAGGACGGCGACGACCCGACGCTGCCCCGGCACCCGACGCTCGGCATCGTCGACTGGGACCACCCCGGGTCCTGGGACGCCTACGCGGCGCTCGACGCCGTCGAGCGAATCTGCCGGTACGGCACCGGCGACGTGCCGGTCTACGACATCGCGCACGACGGCCGGGTCGGCAGCCGCCACTTCGACCTCGACGGCGCAGCCGCGTTCGTCGGCACCGGCATCTTCGCCGCGGAGCTGGTGGCCGCAGCGCGCGAGCGCGGCCTGCTGGCCGACGCCGTGGTGGTCCGGCGGTCGCGCGTGAAGAACTTCCTGCGCCGCCTGCGCCGCGACCTCGCCGAGCGCCGCAAGCCCCCGATGACGCTGGTGCGGCGTGGCCTCACCCTGCTGCGCGACGAGCATGCGGTCGTACGCCGTCAGGTCGACCTCGGCTGCCGGCCCTGCGACCGGGCCGGCACCCTGGCAGCCCTCCGCGCGGCTGTTGAGCGATGAATCCCGGGCTCAGGGACCGGAAAGACGGCGCAACGGCCGCTGCACGCGAGTGCGGCGCCTCCCACGGGCCGTTGCACCGTCTTTCGTGCCGCCGACTGCTGCCCCCCGGCGACGTGGCTTACCGACGGTGACGAAGCCGGCGCTTTCGGCCATTCCGGTTGCCACCTCCGGCTGCGCCCAGTACGGCGGCTGCTGGCCGTACGTCGGGGCGGGCGGCTGCTGCCCGAACGGCGGGGCCGGCTCCTGCTGGCCGTACGGCGACCCTGCCACCGGCGGCGGCTCGAAGGGCGACGTCGCCGCCGACGGGGTCGGCCACGACTGGCCCCGCATCGGTGGGGCCGGTACGGGCGGGAGGGGCGAGCCGACCGGCTGGAGGTCGCTCCTCCGGACGACCTGCACGCTGGCCAGCTGGATCAGCGCGATGATCGCCACGATCGTGCCCGGGACGTAGCCCTTGCCGGTGACGGTCAGGAAGACACCCACGGCCGTCGTGACGCCTGCGGCGCCGAGGCCGGTGAGGCGGGCTTCCGGAGAGTGGCTGGTGCGCAGCACGATTCCGCCGCCGGCCATGAGCACCGCGAGCACGAGCTGCAGGGGGCCGTGGGCGCCCCCGTTGTTCTGGGCGGTGATGCCGAACAGCAGGAGGAACGCGGCGGCGATGAAGAAGTTGACGCTGATCCCCGCATAGCAGGAGCGACCCATCGTGCCTCCGTGGCCGAGCCGGTCCCCGTCGTCCCGGCCTCGCCCCTAGCTCGGCATCCACCCGCACCGACTTGAGGGCACGCCGCTAGTCCCAGTGCGCGCTGACCTCGGCGCAGACGTCGGCAGCGAGGTCGACGAAGTGCGCGGCGTAGGCCGGCAGCTGACGGTCGGTGTGCCACAGCAGCGCGATGTTGCGCGGCGGCATGCCGGTGACGTGCGGCACCACCGCCACCTCGGGGTCGTCCTCGTCCACGGTCAGCCGCGGCATCAGCGCGTAGCCCAGCCCGGCAGCGACGAAGCCCTGCACGGTCGGGTTGTCGTTCGACCGGAACACGATCCGGGGCTCGACGCCGGTGCGCCCGATCTGGCGCAGCATCTCGGCGTGCAGGTCCTCGTCCAGGAAGCCGATCAGCGGCAGCCGGGCGGCCTGCCGCAGCGAGATCGATGCGCTGCCCGCCAGCTCGGCGTCGGCCGGCGCCAGCAGCACGAAGGGGTCGTCGAGGATCCGCCGCACCGCGAAGGGGCCGTCGCGCACCGGCAGCGGGGCGAAGGACAGGTCGAAGCGCCCGGACTCGACCGCGCTGACCAGCTCGGCGTGCTCGAAGGTCTCCTGCGGCGACAGGGTCACGTCCGGCCGTTCGGCGCGGAAGCGGCGCAACAGCCACGGCAGGACCTTGGTGCCGACGCTCTGCATCGTCCCGACCCGCAGGGTGCCGCGCTCCCCGGCGGCGATCGCCTCGAGGTCCGCGCGGGCGGCCTGCAACCGGGCGAGGACCGCCCGGGCGTGCACGACCAGGGCCTCGCCGGCCGGGGTGAGGCTGACCCGCCGCGGTCCGCCCGGGCGGACCAGCAGCGTCGTACCGACGACTCGCTCCAGGGCCGCGACCTGCTGGCTCACCCCGGACTGGGTGTAGCCGAGCTCGTCCGCCGCGGCGCCGAACGTGCCGGTGTCGACGACCGCCACGAGGGCCGCCAGCTGTCGCGAGTCCGGGAGCAGAGCATCAGTCACGCTTATCAATAATGCCAGCAGGAGTCGTTGGACTGATCTACCGGCGACCCGCACGATGGACGCATGTTCCTCACCGACTGCCACGCGTGCGGCCTGCGCGAGCTGCGCGGCGCGCGCTCCATCGAGCTCCTCGCCAACACCGCCCACGGCGCTGGCGGACCAGTCCTGGTCTACCGCTGCACCCGGTGCGACGCCGGCAACGTGCTCGGCGCCTCGGCGCCGCCCCGGGCCTACTCGGTGGCCAGCGCGGCGTAGCGCGGCTTGATGACGTCGTTGATGAGTGCCAGCCGTTCGTCGAAGGGGACGAAGGCCGACTTCATCGCGTTGACCGTGAACCACTGGAAGTCGCTCCAGCCGTAGCCGAACGCCTCGGCCAGCTGGGCGAACTCCTTGGTCATCGAGGTGCCGCTCATCAGCCGGTTGTCGGTGTTGATCGTGACCCGGAAGTAGAGCCGGCGCAGCAGGCCGATCGGGTGCTCGGCGATCGACTTGGCCGCGCCGGTCATCACGTTGGACGTGGGGCACATCTCGAGCGGGATGCGCTTGTCGCGCACGTACGCCGCCAGGCGACCCAGCCGGACCTGCGCGGGGTCGGTGCGGACGCCCTCGGCGGCCTCGATGTCGTCGATGATGCGCACCCCGTGCCCGAGCCGGTCCGCCCCGCACCACTGGATGGCCTGCCAGATCGACGGCAGCCCGAAGCCCTCACCGGCATGGATCGTGAAGTGCGCGTTCTCGCGCTGGAGGTACTCGAACGCGTCCAGGTGGCGGGTCGGCGGGTATCCCGCCTCCGCGCCGGCGATGTCGAAGCCGGCCACGCCGTCGTCACGGTGTTCGACGGCCAGCTCGGCGATCTCCATCGACCGGGCAGCGTGCCGCATGGCGGTCAGCAGCGCACCGACCTGGATCTGGTGGCCGGCCTCGGCCGCCCGCCGCTCGCCTTCACGGAACCCCTCGTTGACGGCACGAACGACCTCCTCGAGGTTCAGCCCTCCCGTCACGTGCAGCTCCGGCGCGTAGCGCACCTCGGCGTAGACCACGCCGTCGGCGGCCAGGTCCTCAGCGCACTCGGCCGCGACCCGCTTCAGCGCGTCGGCGGTCTGCATGACGCCGACGGTGTGGGTGAAGGTCTCCAGGTAGTCCTCGAGCGACCCGGAGCTCGCCGCCTCGACGAACCACCGGCCGAGGGCCTCGACGTCGGTCGTCGGCAACGCGCTGTAACCGGTCTCGAGGGCAAGGTCGACGATGCTGGCCGGGCGCAATCCGCCGTCCAGGTGGTCGTGCAGGAGGACCTTGGGCGCACGCAGCAGGTCGGACTCGCCAAGGCCGGACCACGCGTTGGTCAAAGAGTTGGTCACGGGCGGAGGTTACCGTCTGCCAGACTCTCAACTTCGGGGTCCCGAGGCACGATGAAAGAGGCATGACGGTGGGTGCACGCGAGGACGTCCGGATCATCCGGCCCGCGGCCATCCTGGACGAGCGCGCCGCAGCGCAGGTGCTCCAGCAGCTGCGGCGCCTCGACGTGTCCGCGGGCGGGGTCTGGAACGCCAGCTCGTCGCTCTGGCAGCGCTACGACGCCCCGTGGGACGGCGTCGGCGGCACCCGCGGTGAGGCGCAGCTGCTGGGCTCGATCGCCGTCATGTACGACAGCCCCCACCGCCACGAGATCACGATCTACAAGGTGACCGTGACCGAGCACGGCCTCGACCAGGGCTGGACGGTCGAGAGCCTCTGCGACGACGCGCTGATCTGGGCCGGCCTCACGATCGCCACCTGCCCGCGGGCCGAGCTCAACTCGCCGCCCGAGTCCGACCCGTTCCGCCGCCGGTACTGACCGCGAGCGCTTCCGACCCGCCCGACACGCCTGGTCCTCGCGTGCCGACTCGCAGCGCTCGGCGTCGGGCTCACCCCTCCCGGTGGGCGAGGTCCGGGTCGAAGGCCGGCAGGCAGACCGCGACGTACTCCGCGCCCTCCGGGCCGACGCTGTAGCGCACCCGCTCGCCCGCCCGGGTGATGACGGCCTGGCCGGCCGGCACGGTGAGGCTGCCCCCGTCGTGCTCCACGACGACCGACCCGGCCAGCACGAGGGTCACCTCGTCGAACTCCGGCACCTGGGCCGGCTCGTCCCAGCCGGCCGGGGCCCGCATGTGGGCGACCGACACCGCGCCGGTGCCGGTCGTCGCCTTGCCGACGTACTCGTCGATCACCTTCCCGCCCGGCACCGGGATGCGGGTGGGCTCGTCGACCAGCCGCGGCGTCACTCGGCGACCCGGTCGAGGACGAGGCCGGGCAGGTCGGGACGGTCACCCTCGGGGACGATGACGACGGCCTCGGCGAGCACCTCCTCGGCGCCGGCGAAGCGGTCGGTGTCGTCGCTGTGCAGGGTGAAGAGCGGCTCTCCGCCGCGGACCGCGGCGCCGGGCTTCGCGTGCATCTCGACGCCGGCCCCGGCCTGCACCGGGTCCTCCTTCCGGGCCCGGCCGGCACCGAGCCGCCAGGCGGCCATCCCGACCGCGTAGGCGTCCAGACCGGCCAGCACGCCGTCGGCCGGCGCGGGCACCACGGAGGTCTCCCGGGCCGTCGGCAGGGTGGCGTCCGGGTCGCCCCCCTGCGCCGCGATCATCCGCCGCCAGGCGTCCATCGCCGAGCCGTCGGCGAGCCGGTCGGCCGGGTCGACGTCGGTGATGCCGGCTCCGGCGAGCATCTCCCGGGCGAGCAGGAGGGTGAGCTCCACGACGTCGGGCGGCCCGCCTCCGGCGAGCACCTCGACCGACTCGCGCACCTCCAGGGCGTTGCCCGCCGTCAGGCCGAGCGGGGTCGTCATGTCGGTGAGGAGGGCGACCGTGCGGACATCGTGGTCGCTGCCCAGTGCCACCATGGTGCGGGCCAGCTCGCGCGCGGAGTCGAGGTCCTTCATGAAGGCGCCGGAGCCGACCTTGACGTCGAGCACCAGCGCACCGGTGCCCTCCGCGATCTTCTTGCTCATGATCGAGCTCGCGATGAGGGGGATCGCCTCGACGGTGCCGGTGACGTCGCGCAGCGCGTAGAGCTTCTTGTCGGCCGGCGCCAGGTCGTCGCTGGCGGCGCACACCACGGCACCGACGTCCGCGAGCTGGGCGAGCATCTCGTCGCGGGTCAGCGTGGCCCGCCAGCCGGGGATGGACTCGAGCTTGTCCAGCGTGCCCCCGGTGTGGCCCAGACCGCGGCCGCTCAGCTGCGGCACGGCCGCCCCGCAGGCGGCCACCAGCGGCGCCAGGGGCAGCGTGATCTTGTCGCCCACACCCCCGGTCGAGTGCTTGTCGGTGGTCGGCCGGCCGCCCACGGACTCGGGCGGGAACGACATCCGGATGCCCGACCCGATCATCGCGTCGGTCCACCGCGAGATCTCGCGCCGGTCCATGCCGTTGAGCAGGATCGCCATCGCCAGGGCGGACATCTGCTCGTCGGCGACGTCACCGCGGGTGTAGGCGGCGACCACCCAGTCGATCTGCTCGTCGGTGAGTGCCCGCCGGTCCCGCTTGGCCCGGATCACCTCGACCGCGGACTGGCTCATTCGGCTCGTTCCATCAGGTCGTCGGGGCCGAAGGCGTCGGGCAGCACCTCGCTCATCGGTCGTACGCCGCGCGCCGTCTCGAGCAGCATGTCGGGGCCGCCGTTCTCCCAGAGCAGCTGGCGGCAGCGACCGCAGGGCATCAACGGGTTGCCGTGCTGGTCGACGCACGACACCGCGACCAGCCGGCCGCCGCCGGTCGAGTGCAGCGCGGACACCAGGCCGCACTCGGCGCACAGCCCGACGCCGTAGGCCGCGTTCTCGACGTTGCAGCCCACGACCACCCGGCCGTCGTCGACGAGCCCGGCCGCCCCGACCTTGAAGTGCGAGTACGGCGCGTAGGCACGGGCCATCACGTCGGTCGCAACCTTCCGCAGCGCAGCCCAGTCGACCGCCGGGGGATCAGCCACCTTCGCCTCGTCGGTAGGGCAACCCGTCCGCCGCAGGCATGCGTAGTCGTTGCGACGCGAAAGCGAGGACGAGCAACGTGGTGACGTACGGCGTCATGTTGGTGATCTGCTCCGGCAGGGTGTCGGTCGACAGGTACCAGAAGAGGAAGACCGCGCCGGTCACGGCGCAGACCGCGGCACCGACCGGACGGCGGCGGACCGCGAGCCAGATGGCAGCAGCGACGAGCAGCACGCCGACGAGGAGCAGCAGGGCATGGACGGCCTCGCCGCTGCGCAGCTGCAGCGAGTCGGTGAAGCCGAAGAGGCCGGCTCCGACGGCCAGGCCACCCGGCCGCCAGTTGCCGAAGATCATGGCGGCGAGGCCGATGAAGCCTCGGCCGCCCGTCTGCCCCTCGCGGTAGCCGTTGCCGAGCTCGAGCGCGAGGTAGGCGCCCCCGATGCCGGCCAACCCGCCGGAGACGAGCACGGCGGCGTACTTCATCAGGTAGACGTTGAC
>Ga0210115_1000622_pt1 | contig 10312 bp, 9 predicted proteins | sample MayberryNW_TuleB_2_FD_185526 | JGI IMG/M metagenome (GOLD analysis project Ga0210115, IMG submission 185526) | Wetland microbial communities from San Francisco Bay, California, USA, that impact long-term carbon sequestration - MayberryNW_TuleB_D2... | ecosystem: Environmental > Aquatic > Marine >... | reverse complement strand
CTTCGCGCGCATTCATGGGGCGAATGGCATGCAGGTCCGACGGCCTGACTGACCGCCACGGCGCGGAATCGCTTGTCGCGCCTTCGCCTCATGAATGCCCAGCAAGCGATTGGCAGGATGACCCCCGGAAGCCTGTGCTCGCATTCGCCCGATGAATGTTCGAGAAGCGCAGCATGCCGCTGGGCAGCCCGCCGAGCTCACCGCTCGGAGGTATCGAGCCAGATCGTGAACGGCCCGTCGTTGACGAGCTCCACCGCCATCGAGGCGCCGAACCTGCCCGTCGCGACCGGAATGCCAAGCGCGGAGAGCGCTCCCGCAAACCGCTCGTAGAGCCGCTCCGCCTGGTCGGGCGGTGCCGCGCCACTGAACCCGGGCCGGCGACCTCTGCGCGTGTCGGCGAACAGCGTGAACTGGCTCACGACGAGCGCGCCGCCTTCGACGTCGAGCAGGGACAGGTTCGTCCGGCCTTCGTCGTCGGCGAAGATGCGCAGCTCGGCGACTTGCCGGGCGAGTCCGTCGGCCACTGCGTCGTCGTCGTCCGGACCGACCCCGACGAGCGCGACCAGCCCGCGACCGATCTCCCCCACCGCGTCATCGCCCACGCGTACCTCGGCGCGCGTCACGCGCTGGAGGAGCGCCCTCACCGCGACCGCGACTCGGCCGCGGTGGTGAATGTCTCGCGCCAGGCCTCGGCCCGGCGGTCGTAATCGTCACGCGCGGCGCCATGCCGCTCGACGACCAGTGCTTCGGCCGATGCCGGCACGAGCAGGTCGTAGTCACGCACCCCGTCGGGGTTCATCCGGCCGTCGCTGCGCAGCATGATCACCGGAATCCCGCCCGCCTCGATCGTGTCCGTCAGCTCGTGCGCGAGGTGCTTCGGCAGCGCCGTGAAGCGCACCATCCGGTCGCGCGGGATCGGCGGCCGGCCGTCGTTGAGCTGGAACTGGTAGCCCTCATCGGCGAGCGCCCGGATGAGGCGCACCTCGCGGCCCATGTCGCGGCCCTTCACGAACAACGCCGAGCCCACGACCAGCACGTCGGTCCCCTGCGCGCCGACGAACTCCGCGGTCTCCCGGTTGACGCCACCATCGACGTGCACCTCGCCGCCGTACGCCTTGTGGCGGAGTACGTCGCGGGCCGGCAGGAGCTTGTCCTGGGCCACGTCGCGCATGAAGGACTGGCCACCGAAGCCCGGCTCCACGGTCATCACCATCACGATGTCGAGCAGCTCCGCGTAGGGCTCGAGGGCGGACAGCGGGGTCTTCGGCTTGACGGCGAGGCCGGCTGCACGTCCGGCCTCGCGGATGTGGCGCAGCGTCGGCTCGACGGCCTCCTCGATCTCGACATGGAGCGTGATCGAGTCGCAGCCGGCGTCGAGATACTCCTCGATGTAGCGGCCCGGCTCGCTGATCATCAGGTGGGCGTCGAACGGCAGCTCGGTCCGCGGACGCAGGTGCTTGATGGTCTTGGCCCCGAAGGTCAGGTTCGGGACGAAGTGGCCGTCCATGACGTCGAGGTGGACGCGATCCGCTCCGGCCTTCTCGACCCGCCGGACCGCGTACGCCAGGTTCGACAGGTCCGCGTCGAGGATGCTCGCCGAAATCCTGGCGCGTCCGGCTCCCATCAGTCCCCGACTCCGCTCGGCACGGCCTCGCGGCTGCGCTCGCCGCGCAGGGCAGCGGCGCTCGCCTCCACGAGCAGCTGACGACGGCGCGCGACGACGGGAGCGGGCGGCTCGCCTGCCCGCTCGGCGGCAAGCTGGCCACATGCGGCCCCGACCTCCTGGCCTCGGTTCCAACGGATGGTGGTCTGGATGCCTGCGGACCGCAGACGCGTGGCGAATCGCTCGATGACCGGGGCCGCGCTGGCGGTCCACGGCGTGTGGGCAACGGGGTTCATCGGGATCAGGTTGACGTGCGCGTGGTCGCCCCGAAGCAGGTCGGCGAGAGCCGCGGCATCCAGCTCCGTGTCATTCACGCCCCCGATCATCGTGTACTCATAGCTGATCCGACGGCCCGTCGCGCGGGCATGCTCGCGTGCGGCCTCGACGACCTGCGCCACGGGCCAGCGCCGGTTCAGCGGGACGAGGACGTCGCGCAGGGCGTCGCGCGCGGCGTGGAGCGAGACCGCGAGGGTGAACTGCGGGCCGAGCGCGGTGAGCCGGCGCATTCCGGGGACGACACCCGACGTGGAAACCGTGATGTGCCGCGCTCCGAGCCCGAACCGGTGGCGGTCGTTGAGCGCCTCGATGGCCGGCAGGACGTTGTCGAGGTTGAGCAGCGGCTCGCCCATGCCCATGAACACGATGTTGGTCAGCCGCCGGCCGTCCCGCGCCAGCCGCCGCGCCGCATCGCGTGCCTGGTCGACGATCTCGGCCGTGTCGAGGTCTCGGGTGAACCCCAGCTCGCCCGTGGCACAGAACGGGCAGCCAACCGCGCATCCGGCCTGGCTCGACAGGCAGAGCGTGTGTCGTTCGCGCGAGCTCGCTCGAGCGGGGTAGTGCATCAGGACCGATTCGACCACGGCACCGCCGGTCAGCCGGTGCAGTGACTTCTCGGTGAGCCCGCCGTCCGCGACGACCACCTCGGTCGTCTCGATCGCGTCGAAGCGGAAGGTGCCGTCCAGCTCGTCACGCAGCGGCCCGGGCAAGGTCGGGATGTCTTTGGCCGAACGGGCGTGAGCGCGCCATAGGCCGTCGGCCACCTGGCGCGCGCGGTAGCGCGGGTGGCCGCGTTCGGTCAGCCATGCTTCGAGGGTTTCGGGCAGAACGCCCGAAAGCCCGGGGCGCGGATCGTGATCCATCACGACCAATGCTAGTGCGGCCCGCTGCGGATGTGACAGAGGCGTGACCGTGGGCGGGCCGTCCGGATCTTGGCGAGCGGCCCCTGGCGGTAGACGATTCGTGCATGGCACGACGCCTGATCCCGGTCCTCGCCGTAGCGGTGCTCATGGCGGTCGCGACGCTGCCGCTGACCGTGCAGCCCGTCGCGGCGGGGTCGTATCCGGTCCACCTCGAGGCCGGGCCGCAGACCGCGATCGTGCTCGAGCGCACGACGCCGGTCGACCCGCCGGCGAAATCCATTCTGGCCAGGCGATGAGGAGGGCGTCATGAGCGGCTTGACTTCAGATGCGCCCCGGCCGGTCATCCGGAACCGCCTGTTCACGATCGCGGTCATCGTCGTGCTCTGGGCGACGGCGATCCAGGCCCGCCTCGTCTACCTGCAGGTGTACGAACACGGCGACATGGTCGCGCGCGCCGAGCGGCAGCAGAAGCGATCGATCGAGCTGGCCGCCAAGCGCGGCGAGATCGTCGATCGTGCGGGCCGCGTGCTCGCCTACAGCATCGACGTGGACTCGATCTACGCGGTGCCGAGCGAGATCAGCGACGCCAAGCACGTCGTTCGCCAGCTGTGCCTCTCGATGCGCGACGGCTGCGATGCGGAACAGCGGTCGACGCTGCTCGAGCGGCTCTCGCGGCGCCGTCCCTTCGCGTGGGTGCGGCGGCAGGTCTCGTCCGAGGACTCACGGCGCGTCAAGGCGCTCGATCTCGACGGCATCGGATTCATGAAGGAGAGCCGGCGCTTCTACCCGAACACCTCGCTCGCGGCGCACGTGCTCGGCTACGTCGGCCTGGACAACGAAGGGCTCGCGGGGATCGAAGGCGCCTACGACGACACGATCCGCGGGAAGAACGGCACCGCGCTCGTGCAGAACGATGCGCGCCGGCACGTGTTCAGCCGCACGGAGCGGCCGCCGACCACCGGCGCGAGCGTCGAGCTCACGATCGACTCGATCCTGCAGTACATGGTCGAGCGCTCGCTCAAGGCCGGCGTCGACGCGCATCGGGCCAAGGGCGCCACCGCGATCGTCATGGATCCGTGGACCGGGGAAATCCTGGCGATGGCCAGCGTGCCCACGTTCAACCCGAACGCCTTCACCCGCGTGACGGATTCGGACGTCTTCCGGAACCTGGCGACGCAGCTCACCTACGAGCCCGGCTCGACGTTCAAGACCGTCACCGCCGCCGCAGCGCTCGACGAGAAAGTGATGCGTCCGAGCGACATCGTGGACGTCAGCGGCGGCTACATCAAGATCGGCGCCCGGCGCGTGAACGACACGCACAGCTACGGCGCGCTCTCGTTCACCGACGTCATCGTCAAGTCGAGCAACGTGGGCGCCATCAAGATCGGGTTCCGGCTCGGCGCCGAGCGGTTGATGCGGTACGTGCACCGCTTCGGATTCGGCAGGTCGCTCTCGCCGGACTTCCGCGGCGAGGAGTCGGGCATCGTGTGGTCGGAGCTGACCGATAGCGCGCTCGCGTCGGTTTCGATGGGCTACCAGATCGGCGTGACGCCGCTTCAGATGGTGTCGGCCGTCAGCTCCATCGCCAACGGCGGCCGGCTCATGGAGCCCCACGTGGTGCGCGCGATCCGCCGCTCCGAAGGGCGCACGGTCGTGCAGCCGAAGGTGCTGCGCCAGACGATCACGAGCAACACGGCCGCCGAGCTGACGGCCATCATGGAAGGCGTCGTCGAGCGCGGGACCGCGAAGATCGCGCAGATCGACGGGTTCACGATCGCGGGTAAGACCGGGACCGCGGCAAAGCTGGTCAATGGCGCGTATTCGAAGTCCGAGTACCGATCGTCGTTCGTCGGCTTCTTTCCCTCGAGGAAGCCCGTCGTCGCGGTACTCGTCGTCGTCGATACGCCGCGGACGGGCGTGTACTACGGTGGCGTTGTCGCCGGGCCGATCTTCAAGAACATCGCCGAAGCGACCATCCGTCACCTCGGCATCCCGCCGTCGATCGATCCGCAGCCGCCGGTGATGGTCGTGCGCGAGCGCGACCAGGAGCCGGTGCCCACCGCCGGTCCCGCCCGGATGCCGGATCTGCTGCAGGTGGCGCGGTCACACCTCCTGCCCGACGTGCGCGGGATGAGCGCGCGCGACGCGGTGGCGATGCTGGCAAAGATCGGGGTCCGGCCGCGGATCAGGGGCAGCGGGTACGTCGTCGACCAACAGCCGGTCGCGGGCACGCCGCTCGACGATGCGGCCGTCTGCAACTTGCGGCTCGAGCGCGCGGTGCACCTGGGAGGCGCCCAGCCGTGACGCTGGGCCGCCTCCTGGCCGCACTCGTCGACCCGCAGTTGCTTGCGGAAGCGCCCGCGTTGCCCGCGGGCGTTGCTGATCGGCGGGCCGGCGGGATCGCGTACGACTCGCGGCGGGTCGCGGCAGGGTTCGTGTTCGTCGCGCTGCGCGGGCAGCACGCGGACGGGAGCGCGTTTGCGCCCCAGGCGGTGGCGCGGGGCGCCGCGGCCGTGGTCGCCGAGACGAACCCTCCGGCCGGGATCACGGTGCCCTGGATCACGGTGCCCGACGCGCGGCTCGCGCTCGCGCTGCTCGCCAACCGCTTCCATGGCGAGCCGAGCCGCGCGCTCGATGTCGTCGGGATCACGGGGACGAACGGCAAGACGACGACGGCCTACGTGCTGCGTGCAATCCTCGAGGCGGCCGGGCGCCCATGCGGACTGCTCGGCACGGTCAGCTATCTCATCGCGGGCGAGCAGCGCGCGGCCACGCGCACGACCCCGGAGGCGCCGGAGCTCCAGTCGATGCTGCGCGAGATGGCCGATCGCGGCAGCCGTGCCGCGGTGATGGAAGTCTCGTCACACGCGCTGACGCTGCGGCGGGTCGACGGGGTGCGATTCGCGGCGGGTGTGTTCACGAACCTGACGCGCGACCACCTGGACTTCCACCGCGACATGGAGGAGTACGCGCGCGCCAAGCGGCGGCTGTTCGAGCTGCTGCCAGACGGTGCTCCCGGCATCATCAACGCGGACGATCCGCGCGCGCTGCTGTTCGTGGAGGCTGCACGGCGCCCGATCACGTATGCGGTGCGGCGCGCGGCGGATGTGTCGGCGGGCCGGCTGTCGCTGACGCTCGAAGGGATCGATCTCGACGTCTCGTCGCCGGCCGGTGCGCTCCGGATCCGCTCGTCGCTCGTCGGCCAGCCGAACGTCTACAACATCCTCGCGGCGGTCGCGACCGCTATCGCGCTCGATGTGCCGCGCGAGGCGATCGAGGCGGGCGTCGCGACGCTGCCGGGCGTGCCCGGGCGGTTCGAAGTCGTTTCCGGGCTGCACGACGACGTCACGGTCGTGGTCGATTACGCGCACACTGACGATGCGCTGCGAAACCTGCTGGAAACGGCGCGGGGTCTCGCTCCCGCGCGGGTGATTACCGTTTTCGGCTGCGGCGGCGATCGCGATCGGACCAAGCGGCCGCTGATGGGGGCCGTCGCCGGGCGGCTGAGCGACGTCGTGTTCGTCACCTCGGACAATCCCCGCAGCGAGGATCCGGCGGCCATCATCGACGAAATCCTGCGCGGTGTGCCCGCGCGATCCGAGCGCACGGTCCAGGTGGGCGCGGAGCGCCGCACGGTTCGCGGCCCGGAGGTCACGACGGTTGTCGACCGCCGCGCCGCAATCGAACGCGCGATTGCGAGCGCCGAACCCGGCGCGCTGGTCGTGATCGCGGGGAAGGGCCACGAAAAACATCAGCAGATCGGCGATCGCACGCTGCCGTTCGACGACGTCCAGGTTGCGCGCGGAGCGCTCGAGGCGCGCCGATCGCGCTCGAGGGCCGTGTGATGGTCTCGAGCGCGCGCGAACCGATCGTGCTGACCGCCGCGGACATTGCCTCCGCTGCGAAGGGACATCTCCTTCGCGGCGCGGGCGCACGCGCGGTCGATCGGATCTCGACCGACTCCCGCACGCTCGCCCCCGGAGACGTCTTCATCGCACTCCGCGGCGAACGCTTCGACGGCGCGGCATTCGCCGCACGTGCCCTGGAGATGGGCGCCGCTGGCGTGGTCGTCCCCATGGATGGCGTTGACCGCATTCCTCCGGCGGCTGGCGATGCGTTCGTGATCGCGGTCGACGACACCACACGCGCGCTGCAGGCGCTCGGCCATTTCGTGCGGCGCCAGTCGGGCAGCCATGTTGTTGCCGTGACCGGAAGCGCCGGCAAGACGACGACGAAGGAAGCGATAGCGGAGCTGCTCGCGGAGCGCTACACCGTCTATCGCAATCGTGGGAACCTCAACAACCACATCGGCCTGCCGATCTCGCTGCTCGATCTGAGAACGCGGCCCGACGTGGCCGTCGTCGAGCTCGGGATGAACCATCCGGGCGAGGTTCGCCTGCTCGTCGCGATTGCCGAGCCCGACGTCCGGGTGTGGACGAACGTCGGCGACGCACACATGGGCTTCTTCGAGTCCGCCGACGCGATCGCCGATGCGAAGGCGGAGATCCTCGAGGGCGCAGGCATGAATTCGCTGCTCGTCGCCAACGCGGATGACCCGCGGGTGATGAGCCGGTCGGCGTCGTTCAGCGGCCGCATGCTCACGTTCGGCACCACGCCGGGCGCCGACATCGCCGCAACCGCAATCGAGGACCTCGGGATCGACGGCTCGCGGGCGCACGTGCGAACGCCTGCCGGCGAGGTGGACCTGCATGTCTCGCTCATCGGGCGCGGCAACCTGCTGAACGTCCTGGCGGCGACGGCAGTGGCACTCTCCTTCGACGTGCCGCTATCCGCGATCGGGCGGCGGGCCGCGGCGCTCGAGGCGCAGTCGCATCGGGGTGCGCGCGTGCAGCTCGCCGACGGCGTTACGGTTGTCGACGATTCGTACAACTCGAGCCCCTCGGCACTGCGGCAGGCGCTCGAGGCCGTGGGCCGCGACCGCCGGCATGCGCGCCGCGTGGCGGTGCTCGGCGAGATGCTGGAGCTCGGCGCCTTCGCGGTGCCGCTGCACGAGGCGTGCGGCCGGGCGGCCGCGGCGGCCGGTATTGCGGCGCTCGTCACCGTGGGCGGCGAACCGGCGCGTGCGATGGCGGATGCCGCGCGCGCGTCGGGGTTAGCGCAGGCCGAGCACGTGCCGACGAGCGAGATTGCCGCCGATCGCACCGCCGCACTGGTCGAGGCCGGAGACCTCGTGCTGGTGAAAGGATCGCGCGGCATCCGCACCGATGTCGTGGTCGATCGCCTGCAGCGGGAGTGGAGCTGACATGCTCTACCACGCCCTCTTCTCGCTGCACCCGTACTTCTCCGTGCTGAACGTGACGCGGTACATCACGTTCCGCACGGCCGCTGCGAGCCTCACGGCGCTCCTCATCAGCCTGCTGCTCGGACCATGGATGATCCGCAAGCTGCGCGAGTTCCAGATCGGCCAGGTCATCCGTCACGAGGGGCCTGCCTCGCATCGCGCGAAGGCCGGCACGCCGACGATGGGCGGCCTCCTGATCCTGACGGCGTCGCTCATCCCGACCCTGCTCTGGGCGGACCTGACGAACATCTACATCTGGATCGCGGTGCTGGCGACGGCAGCGTTCGGCGCGATCGGCTTCACCGACGACTACCTGAAGATCACGAGGCGCACGCATCACGGGCTGCTGCCCCGCTACAAGATCGGCGGCCAGATTCTCGTCGGCCTCGGCGTGGGCGCGTCGGTGATCGTGCTGGCACAGTACAACCTGTACAGCACGCGGCTGATCTTCCCGTTCTTCAAATGGCTCATCCCCGATCTCGGGTGGGGCTACATCATCTTCGCGGTCGTCGTCCTGGTCAGCGCGTCGAACGCCGTCAACCTCACCGACGGCCTCGACGGGCTCGCGATCAGCACGTTTGCGATTGCCGCGGGCGCGTATACGGCGCTGGCGTATGTCACCGGGCACCGTGTCCTCGCCGAGTACCTGCTGCTCGTGCGGTTCGCGCCGGCCGCGGAGCTGACGATTTTCTGCGGCTCGCTCGTCGGCGCGAGCCTGGGGTTCCTCTGGTACAACTCGTATCCCGCCGAGATCTTCATGGGCGACGTCGGATCGCTCGCTCTCGGCGGCGCGCTCGGAACGGTCGCGATCCTCATCAAGCAGGAGCTGCTGCTGCTGATCGTGGGCGGCGTGTTCGTGCTGGAGGCGCTCTCCGTCATCATCCAGGTCACCTCCTTCAAGATGACCGGGCAGCGCGTCTTCAAGATGGCGCCGCTGCACCATCATTTCGAGCTGACGGGATGGAGTGAGCCCAAGGTGATCACGCGGTTCGTGATCGCCGGGATCATCTTCGCGCTCTTCAGCCTCACCACGTTGAAGCTGCGGTGACGGCGATGAGCGCATTCTCCGTGGACGGGCTCCGGGTAACAGTCGCTGGTGCAGCGCGCAGCGGCATCGCGGTCGCGGAACTGCTCGCGTCGCGCGGCGCCGAGGTGACGATCAGCGAGGCGCGCAGCGTCGTGCCCGAGGCGGACCGTCTGCAGGCATTGCGGGCACGCTACCCCGGTCCGCTCTCCGCACCAGAATGCCTGGTCGGCTCGCCGAACGATCCCGAAGCGGAAGCGTTCATCCGCGAATGCCGTCCCGACATCGTGATCGCCCGGTGCAAGACGCTGCTCAAGGAGCGCGTCTTCTCGATCCCGCGCCGCGGGACGTTCGTGCTGCACCCGGGAATCTGCCCGGAATACCGGAACGCTCATGGCTGCTTCTGGGCTGTGGCCTGCGGCGATCTCGACAACGTCGGCGCCACGCTGCTTCGCATCGATCGCGGCGTCGACACGGGCCCGGTGTTCGGCTATTTCCGCGTCACGCCGAACCCCGCGCACGAGTCCCACGCCGTCCTGCAGCATCGAGCGGTGCTCGACAACCTGGACGGCATCCGCGATGCGCTGATTGCGGTGAATGCGGGCACCGCGGCCGCCATCGATACGCGCGGGCACGCCTCGGCAACGTGGGGGCAACCGTGGCTGACGGCGGCACTCCGGGCGCGGCGCCGGGCCCTGCGTCCGCGCGGCGCGGAAGGTGGTGCACCGCACGTCACCACGGCGGCACACCGGTCATGATTGCGCTGATGTACCACGACCTCGTCTCCCCCGAGGCGCCGGACGCCAGCGGCTTCCCCGGCCGGGACGCGGCGCTCTACAAGGTGACGCCGGATCGGTTCGAGGCACATCTTGCCGCCATCGGACGCGTGCGGCCCGCCATCGGCGTGTCGCGATGGGCGCGGGCGAGCGCCGCACACGCGTCGGCGACGCGCGCGACGTCATGGAGGATCAGGTCCAACGCGCTCCGGGTGACGAGCATCGCCGCGGTGTCCATCACGTCCTGGCTCGTCGCACCCCGATGCACCCAGCGCCCGTGCTCCTCCCCGACACGGGCCACGATTGCCCGGACGAGCGGCTCTGCGGGGTTGCCGCTGTCCCGCCCTTCGGCGAGCAGCTCGTCCCAGACGTCGCCCGTCTCGCGGCACGCCTTCGCGATCGCGAGCG
>Ga0210115_1000618_pt1 | contig 10343 bp, 9 predicted proteins | sample MayberryNW_TuleB_2_FD_185526 | JGI IMG/M metagenome (GOLD analysis project Ga0210115, IMG submission 185526) | Wetland microbial communities from San Francisco Bay, California, USA, that impact long-term carbon sequestration - MayberryNW_TuleB_D2... | ecosystem: Environmental > Aquatic > Marine >... | reverse complement strand
GCTCGCGCCGCAGGCCGGCGCTCACTACCTGGAGAAGCCGAAGGGCGGCCGCGGGATCCTTCTCGGCGGCGTCGCCGGCGTTGCTCCCGGCAAGGTCGTGGTGATCGGGGGCGGGATGGTCGGCTACAACGCGGCGGTCATCGCGATCGGCCTCGGCGCGCAGGTGACCATCCTCGAGCGCTCGGTCGACCGCATGCGCTACCTCGAGCAGATCCTGAGCGGGCGGGTCACGCTCCTCATGTCGTCGAGCCTGCAGGTCGAGGAGTCGGTGAAGGAGGCGGACCTCGTCATCGGTGCCGTGCTCATCCCCGGTGCCCTCGCGCCGAAGCTCGTCACGCGCGAGATGCTCGGCGCGATGAAGGACGCCTCCGTGCTCGTCGACGTCGCGATCGATCAGGGCGGCTGCGCCGAGACCTCACGCCCGACGACGCACGACGACCCGGTCTACACCGTCGACGGGGTCGTCCACTACTGCGTCGCGAACATGCCGGGCGCGGTGCCCATCACCTCGACGCGGGCGCTGACGAACGTCACGCTCCCGTACGTCGAGGAGATCGCCGAGCACGGTGTCGTGGACGCGATCCGCCGCGACCCGGAGCTCGCGCCAGGGGTGAACGTCATGGGTGGGCGGATCACGTACGAGGCGGTCGCAGAGGCGCACGGCCTCGACTACACGCCGCTCGACGACGCGCTCGCCGCCGGCGTCACGTAGCGCTTCGCTACGCCGTTCCGCGCTTCGCCCTACGGAAGAGGCGACCGGCACCGGCGCCGTCATCGGACGACGGTCCTTCCGGCTTGTCCGGCTTCTTCGGGTTCCGCTGGGTCGGGAAGATCCTGATCACGGCGAACGTGATCAGGGCCGCCAGCCCGACGATGGCGACGATGTAGAGGGCGAGCAGGAGTAGGCCGAGGATCTCGTCCAAAGCCGCCGTAGAATAGCGCCGTGCCCGGCCCGCGACTCACGCACGCTCGAACGGCGGACGTCTAGTGCCGCGAGCATGCGTGATCGTCCTCGACGCCGTCGGGGCCGGGGAGTTGCCCGATGCGGCCGAGTACGGGGACGAGGGCTCGAACACGCTCGGGAACGTCGCGAAGGCCGTCGGCGGCCTCGATCTCCCGAATCTCGAAGCGCTGGGCCTCGGGAACGTGATGCCGCTCGAGGGCTGCCCGCCGCAGCCGGGGGCGCCCGCTGTGGCTGGCAGGCTCCTCGAGCGCTCGAAGGGCAAGGACACGACGACGGGCCACTGGGAGCTGATGGGCATCGTCACGCCGACGGCGTTCCCGACGTATCCGCACGGCTTCCCGGACGAGGTCATCGACCCGTTCATGAACCGCACCGGCCGCGGCGTCATCGGCAACAAGCCGGCCTCCGGCACCGAGATCATCCAGGAGCTCGGTGAGGAGCACCAGAAGACCGGCCGCTGGATCGTCTACACGTCGGCCGACTCGGTCTTCCAGATCGCCGCGCACGAGGAGACGATCCCGCTCGAGGAGCTGTACGAGGGCTGTCGCGTCGCCCGCGAGCTCCTGACCGGGCGCCACGCGGTCGGGCGCGTGATCGCCCGCCCGTTCGTCGGCGAGCCCGGTCACTACGAGCGGACGCCGAACCGGCACGACTTCTCGCTCGAGCCTCCGAAGGCGAACTATCTGGCGGCCCTCCGCGAGGGCGGGAGCACCGTCCACGGCGTCGGCAAGATCGGCGACATCTTCGCAGGGCAGGACGTCGACGAGTCGCTCCCGACGAAGTCGAACGTCGAGGGCATCAACCAGACGGTTCAGCTCCTCGAGTCGATCGAGTCGGGCTTCGTGTTCGTGAACCTCGTCGAGACGGACATGCTCTGGGGGCACCGCAACGACCCCGTCAACTTCCACCGCTGCCTGCAGGACTTCGACCGCCGGCTCCCCGACATCCTCGAGGCGCTCCGGCCCGGGGACCTGCTCGTCATCAGCTCCGACCACGGCTGCGATCCGACGACGCAGTCGACGGACCACTCGCGCGAGCACGCGCTGCTACTCGCCTACGCTGCCGGGCGGAACGCGTCGGGGCGCGTCCACGAGGAGGGCGAGTTCGCGGACGTCGGCGCGACGGTGAGCTCCTGGCTGGGCGGCAAGGTCTCGGGGCGGAAGCTGCCGGGCCGCGTCATCGAGCTGTGAGCCTCGGCGACCCCGAGCTCGTTCGCGAGGAGTACGCGAGCGAGGGCGGACTGCTTGCGCGACGCGCGATCTACGACAACCGCACCGGCCCGGATCCGCGCGACCTGCTCTGGGACGAGATCGTCGCCGCGGATCCGCGTCGCGTGCTCGAGGTCGGCTCCGGGCCAGGTGAGCTCAGCGAGCGGATGCTCGCGGAGCTCCGCTGCGACGTCGTCGCGCTCGACCTGTCCGAGCGCATGGTCGAGCTCTGTCGCGCGCGCGGGATCGACGCACGGGCCGGCGACCTGCAGGCGCTGCCGTTCCCCGCCGACGCGTTCGATCTCGTCGTGGCTGCGTGGGTGCTCTTTCACGTCGAGCACATCGATGTCGGCCTGGGGGAGATCGCGCGGGTGTTGCGCTCGGGCGGACGGCTCGTGGCCGTGACCAACAGCGAGCATCACCTGTCCGAGGCGCGCGAGCTCGTGGGCATCTCGAGACTGGGGCAGATTTCCTTCTCACGCGAGAACGGGGAAGAGGCGCTGCGTCGCCACTTCGAGCACGTGCGGCGGATCGATGTCGACGGGACGGTGGCCTTCGCCGACCGGGAGGCGCTCCAGGGCTACGTGCGGGCGCTCGGGATCTGGAGGCGCGACCCGGACTCCGTGCCCGACCTCCCGGAGCCGATCGTCGCGACGACGCGGAATGCGATCTTCGTCGCGCTGAAGTCGTGACGGATCTGCTGGGGCGGAGACACCAGCTCTCGGTCGCTGCGAGCCGAGATCGGCGGCCTGCGCCTGACGCTTCTCCGCGTCGGCGGCGGGATCATGATCGGGCTCGTCGGCGTGATCGCCGCGATTCTCGTCAGCCCCACCGGCTGACCATCGCCGCTCCACTCGGCGAGTAGCCTGCCGAGCAATGATCCGTGTCCCCGAGCTGATCGAGCGGAAGCGGGACGGCGGGGAGCTGTCGGACCTCGATATCGCCGATCTCGTCCTCGGTTATACGAGCGGGGAGGTCCCCGACTACCAGATGGCCGCGTTGTGCATGGCCGTCTACTTTCGCGGGCTGAACGGCCGCGAGACGCATGCGCTGACGGACGCGATGATCCGCTCCGGCGAGACGCTCGATCTCGGCGCGGCCCTGGGCCGCCGCGTCGTCGACAAGCACTCGACCGGAGGCGTGGGGGACAAGACCTCGCTCGCGGTCGGCCCGATCGTCGCTGCCTGCGGCGTCCCGTGCGGGAAGATGTCCGGCCGCGGGCTCGGCCACACGGGCGGGACCCTCGACAAGCTCGAGTCGATCCCGGGCTACCGGGTCGAGCTCACGACGGCGGAGTTCGTCGAGCAGGTACGCGAGATCGGGCTCGCGATCGTCGGGCAGACAGCCGACCTCGTTCCCGCCGACAAGAAGCTCTATGCCCTGCGGGACGTGACCGGGACGGTGGACATCGTTCCGCTCATCGCGTCCTCGATCATGTCGAAGAAGCTCGCAGGCGGGGCGGATGCGATCGTGCTGGACGTGAAGGTCGGCGACGGCGCCTTCATGCGGACGCTCGACGACGCGCGCGTGCTCGCCGAGCAGATGGCGGACCTCGGACGCCGTGCCGGGCGGGAGGTCGTCTGTCTCCTCACCGACATGGATCAGCCGCTCGGGCACGCCGTCGGCCACGCGCTCGAGGTACGGGAGGCGGTCGGCACGATCCAAGGGCGGGGGCCGGACGACTTCAACGAGCTCGTCGTCGACGCGTGCGCGCGGCTCCTCGCGCTCTCCGACCTCGGGATCGACGTCGACGAGGGAAGGCGCAGGGTGGAACGGGCGCAGGCCGACGGCTCGGCGCTCGAGGCGTACGAGCGCTGGATCCGCGCACAGGGAGGCGACCCCGATCTCGACGTCCTCCCGGTCGCTTCGGTCGTGCGGGAGGTCGAGGCGCCGCGCGACGGTGTCATCACGCGCCTTCGTGCGCGCGCGGTCGGGATCGCCGCGCTCGAGCTCGGTGGGGGCCGGCGCAGGAAGGACGATGCGATCGACCACGCCGTCGGCGTCGTCCATCGCGTGAAGCGCGGCGCCGAGATCTTGCGTGGCCAGCTGCTCGCAGAGGTCCACGCTCGCGACGAGGCGTCCGCCGCTGCCGGGGTCGCGGCCGTCCTCGATGCGTACGAGATCGGCGACGAGGCGGCGCCCGAGCGCGGGATCCTGCTCGACGTCGTCGCGTGAGCCGCAGCGCGCGCATCGCGCTCGTCTGGCTCTGCGGCTGCCTGCTGATCGCGTCGGCGGTCGTCGCGTCCGCGCGGCAGGAACGCGAAGGCAGCCTGGAGGCGCTGGTCGAGCAGGTCTCCGAAGCCGGCGCCCCCGGCGTGCTGCTCCTCGTCCGCGACGGCGGCGGCACCAGAACGACGGTGCGGGGCATCTCCGCCGGCGATCGACCACTCCGCGCTTCCGACCGCTTCCGTATCGGCAGCGTCACGAAGACCTTCGTCGCGGTCGTCGTGCTCCAGCTCGTCGCCGACGGACGCGTCGGGCTCGAGGACACGGTCGAGCGCTGGCTGCCAGGGCTCGTTCCGGCCGGGTACGAGATCACGGTCCGGCAGCTCCTCTCGCACACCTCCGGCCTCTACGACTACGTCGAGGACCCTCGGGTGTTCGGCGTCTATGCCCAGGAACCCGGGCACGCCTGGGCTCCGCGCCAGCTCATCGGGCTCGCCCTCGAGCACCCCGCACAGTTCGCTCCGGGAGAGCGCTACGCGTACTCGAGCACGAACTACCTGCTCCTCGGGCTGATCGTGGAAGCCGCAACGGGCGAGCCGCTCGCGGACGCGCTCGAGGCACGCGTGTTCGAGCCCCTCGGGCTCGACGGGACATCGTTCGATCCGCGCTACGTCCGCGGTCCCTACGTCCATGGGCACCGGGCGCCCTCGCATCACGGCGTCGTCACGGGCGCCCCGCGCGACACGAGCGAGGAAGCTGCGAGCTGGGCGTGGTCGGCGGGCGCTGTCGTCTCGACTGCGGAGGACCTGAGCCGGTTCTTCGCATCGCTGCTCGGAGGCCACCTACTGACGCCTCCGCTCCTGCGGGAGATGGAGACACTCGTTCCCGGAGGTGCCCTGCGGTATGGCCTCGGCCTCGCTGCCTTTCCTACGCCGTGCGGCGACGCGTGGGGGCACACCGGCAACGCGCGGGGGACCGTCACCGTCGCCTGGAACCGTCTCGATGCCTCGCGCCAGGTCGTCCTCGTCGTCAACACGTACCCGCTCTCACCCGACCTCGAGGCGGCCGTGCACGAGCTCGAGCTCGCGGCCTTCTGCGAGGACGCCTGACGATGCCCGAGCTGCCCGAGGTCGAGACGATCCGCGCCCAGCTCGCGCCGCGTCTCGAGGGCCGGGTGCTCGAGCGCGTCGAGATCCTCGATCCCCGGCTGACGCGGCCGCACGACCTGTTCGAGGTCGCCGAGGAGCTCGAGGGTGACCGGGTCGCCGCCGTCGGGCGGCGCGGGAAGTACCTCGTCCTCCGGCTCGAGAGCGGCCTAGCCCTCCTCGTGCACCTGCGCATGACGGGCGGCTTCGGCTGGGAGCCCGCGAGCCACGAGCGAGCGGTCGTCGAGCTCGACGACGGGACGCGCGTCGTGTACCGGGACGTTCGCCGCTTCGGGACGTGGCTCGTGCTCGACGGCGTCGACGTCGAGCCGTACCTGACGGGGAAGATCGGCCCGGAGCCGCTCGGACCGCGCTTCACCGCGGGCTGGCTCGCCGCGCAGCTGGCGCGGCGACGGGCTCCGCTGAAGGCGGTGCTCCTCGACCAGCGCGTCGTCGCAGGCCTCGGGAACATCTACGCGGACGAGGCGCTCTGGCGCGCGCGGCTGAGCCCCCTCCGACCCGCGTACGGGCTCGACGCCGACGAGGTCGCCCGTCTTCACCGCGCGATCCGGGCGGCGCTCCGCATGGGTATCGCGCGCCAGGGCTCGACCCTCAGCGACTACGCGGCGCCGGACGGCTCACCGGGGTCGATGCAGGACGAGTTCCGCGTCTACGGGCAGGAGGGCGAGCCGTGTCCGCGCTGCGGCACGCAGATCGCGAAGACGCGTGTCGGCGGCCGCGGGACGTGGTACTGCCCGCGCTGCCAGCCGCTCCCGGCGGCGCGCTAGCCTCGCTGCGTGAGCGATCCACCAGAGCACGCGTTCACGGCCGTCGACGACCAGGCCGATCCCTCGGCGTGGATCGAGGTGCTCGACCGCGTGCGGCAGGAGCCTGCCTACGCCGCGTACAAGGAACGGATCGGCGAGCTGCTCGAGCCGTCTTCCGGCACGACCTACCTCGAGGTCGGCTGCGGCACCGGGGAGGACGCGCTCGCGCTCGCGGGCAGATTCGGCATCTCGGTGGCAGGCGTCGACCTGTCGAGCGCGATGGTCGACGAGGCCAGGCGCCGTGGGCTCTCCGAGGCGCAGGTCGCGAGCGCGGACGCGCTCCCCTTCCAAGCCGCGAGCTTCGACGGCTGCTGGGCGGACCGCGTGCTCCAGCACCTCGAACGGCCGCAACCCGCGCTCGCCGAGATGGTGCGGGTGACGAGATCGGGAGGGCGGGTCGTCGTCGCCGACCCGGACTACGACACGCAGGTCGTCGACGTGGAGGACCAGGACCTCGCGCGCCGGGTCCTGCGCTTCCGCGCCGACCACCTGCTCCGGAACGGGACGATCGCCCACCGCACCGGCGGGCTGTTCGCAGAGGCGGGGCTCAGGGACATCGTGGTCGAGGCCGCTCCCGTCGTCCTGCGCGACCCGACCGCCCTCGACAACGCGATGGGACTCCGGACCTGGGCGGCGACCGCGGAGGAGCGCGGTGTGCTGGCAGCAGGGCACGCGGAGGCCTGGGAGCGGGCGCTCGACGCCGCCGTGGAAGCCAATCGCTTCCTGTACGCCTTCACGATCTTCCTCACCGCGGGCACGGTCCCGTAGTTCCGGCGGGCGCCGACCCTAGACTGGACGGGTGGCCCGCAGCTACAAGACGGAGGCGGTCGTGCTGCGCTCGTTCCGCTTCGCCGAGGCAGACCGCGTCCTCCACCTGTACACGCGCGACCGCGGGAGGGTCGGCGCGGTCGCGAAGGGCGTGCGGAAGACGAAGTCGCGCTTCGGCGCGCGCCTGGAGCCGCTGTCGCACGTCGAGCTGCTGCTCCATCAGGGATCGGGCGAGCTGCACACGGTCACGGGCGCGTCGCTCGTCGACCCGCACCGCCCGACCCGCGAGGACCCGTACCGGCTGTCGGTCGCGCTCGTCGGCGCGGAGGCGATGCTGCGCCTGTTCGTGGAGGAGGAGCGGAACGAGCGGGCGTTCGAGGCCCTGACGCGCTTCCTCGTCGCCGTCGACGCGCTCCCCGCGGCCTCGCGCGGCCGGGCGGCTCTCGACCCGCTCGCCCTCGCGTTCCAGCTGAAGCTGCTCTGGCTCTCCGGCTACGTGCCGCACCTCGAGAGCTGCGTCGAGTGCGGCGAGGCTGGGGAGCTCGTCGGCTACCTCCCGCGTGCGGGAGGAGCGGTCTGCGCCGACTGCTCGGCGCCCGAGACGGTGCCGCTCTCGCCCGAGGGCTACCGCGGCATCCAAGGCCTCCTCGGCAGCCCGCTCGCCGACGCGCACGGGCTCGGGCTCGGTGAGCGGGCAGTGCGCGACGCGCTGGCGGTCGTCGTCGCGGCGTACGAGTTCCACGGCGGCTTCCGCCTGCGGACGCTGACGGCGTAGCCCGCGCGAAGACCGCCGCCGGGCCGGAGCCCTGCGGCGGTCTTCGTCGCAAAGGCGGATCAGGCGAGCCGCGTCTTGTTCCGCTGACTTGCCACGAGGAAGAAGCATCCGGTCAGGAGAAGCGCCACTCCGACGCCGCCGAGCCCCCCGATCGCCGCGTCGCCCCAGTCGAAGCCCGAGGAGACCGGCCGGACGACGACGGTCCCGATCGACCCGGGCCCGCGGGTACCCGCACGGTCGTCCGGCCGGAGCGCGACCGTGTCGATCGACCCGGGACCACGGATCCCGGCCCGATCGTCCGGCCGCGGCGCGCCGCTCGAGTGGTTGGTGGATGGCGTTTGCACCGCGGCGATTGCGCCAGGGCCGCGCAGGCTCGCCCGGTCGTCCGGACGGACCGCGCTCGAGGTCGCTGCAGCCTGCATCGCGGCGATGGCGCCGGGGCCGCGGAGGCCTCCGCTGTCGTCTGGTGACTGAGCCTGTGCGACGGGAACGAACACTGCCGCGCCGAGCGCGATCGTCCCGATGAGCTTCGTCCGAGCGTTCATGACTTCTCCCTTCGTCTGGATCGCCTCCAGCGATCTCGTGGGATGAGGATCCGCTGCATCGACTAGGCGGGACCTAAGAGCTGGTAAAGGCCGTCCGGCGCAGTAGCGTCTGCGCGTGGAGTTCAGAGTCCTGGGTCCGCTGGACGTGCTCGACGACGGCCGTGCGCTCGATCTGGGGGCACCGCGGCAGCGCGCACTGCTCGCGTTCCTGCTGCTCCATGCGAACGAGGTCGTCTCCATCGACCGTCTCGCCGAGGCGCTTTGGCCCGAGAAGGTCCCGAGAACCGCACAGAAGGCGATCCAGGTGTACGTCTCGGCGCTCCGCAGGGCGTTCGGCGGCGCGCGCGACCTACTCGAGACGCACGGTCCCGGCTACCTCCTGCGCGTCGCTCCCGGAGAGCTCGACCTGCACGAGTTCGAGCGGTTGCTCGCGACTGCGCGCGAGGAGGAGCCGAGGGCACGGGCCGCGACGCTCGGCGAGGCGCTCTCGCTCTGGCGCGGCGCGCCGCTCGCCGACTTCGAGTACGAGTCGTTCGTTCAGGCGGAGTCCGCTCGCCTCGGCGAGCTGCGCCAGCTGGCGCTGGAAGGACGGTTCGAGGCCGAGCTCGACCTCGGCGCGGGGCCGGAGCTCGTCGCGGAGCTGCAGGCGCTCGTCGCTGCGCGGCCGCTGCACGAGCGGCCGCGGGCGCTGCTCATGCGCGCGCTCTATCGGGCGGGTCGTCAGTCCGAGGCGCTCGAGGTCTTTCGCGAAGGGAGGCGGCTGCTCGACGACGAGCTCGGCCTCGAGCCCGGCCCCGAGTTGCGCGACCTCGAGCGAGCGATCCTGCGCCAGGATCCGGCCCTCGAGGACCGCGCGGACCCCGCGGAGCCCGTTCGCTCGCTCGTCGCGGTTCCGGAGAGAGCCTCCGGGCTGGAGTTGCTGCTGCCGCTGGTCGAGGCGCTCGCAGGCGCTCCCGACCGGCGCGAGCTCGTCCTCGGGCTGATCGTGCCGGCGGCAGAGCTGACCGAGGCCACGACGACGCTCGACGCAGCGCGTCGGGATCTCGCGAGTCGCGGCACCGTCGCACGCGTCGCCGCCTTCTCGTCGACATCTCCGGCCGACGACGTCGTCCGTCTCGCGGCGAAGCAGGAGACGGACCTGCTCGTCGTGTCGACTGGTGGCGACCCGTTCGCCGGTGTCTTCGCGCCAGTGCCCGAGCACGCGACGTCCGACCTCGTGATGCTCGTCGAGACGGGCGGAGCCCTCCGGAGCGGTCCGGTCGTCGTGCCCTTCGGCGCGTTCGAGCACGACTGGGCCGCGCTCGAGCTCGGCGCCTGGGCCGCCCTGGCGCTCGAGCGCCCGCTCCGCCTGATCGGCGCGCTCGAGACGGGGTCGCGCGGTCGCGACGCGAGCCGGCTGCTCGCGGATGCATCCCTGATCGTGCAGCACACGACCGGAGTCGTCGCCGAGCCACTCCTCGGGCCGCCCGGCGGCGCTGGAGTGGCGGCGCTCGCCCACGGCGCGGGGCTCCTCGTGCTCGGGCTGTCGGATCGCTGGCGGACGGAAGGGCTCGGGGAGACGCGCCGAGGGCTCGTCGAGTCCCCTCCGGCGCCGACGGTGCTCGTCCGGCGGGGCCTGCGCCCGAGCGGAATCGCGCCGCACGCGACGCTGACGCGCTTCACATGGTCGATCGAACGGTCGAGAATCTGAGCCTGACGTGGCCGAGCTCGGAACCCAGTTCGCCGGCTACCGGGTCGAGGAAGTGGTCGGCCGTGGCGGGATGGGCGTCGTCTACCGTGCGACCGAGCTCGCGCTCGATCGGCCCGTCGCGCTGAAGCTCATCGCGCCGGAGCTCGCCGGCGATGCCACGTTCCGCGAGCGCTTCCTTCGTGAGTCGAGGCTCGCGGCCTCCATCGACCACGCGGGCATCCTTCCCGTGTACGCGGCGGGGGCGGTCGACGGCGA
>Ga0210115_1000617_pt1 | contig 10349 bp, 10 predicted proteins | sample MayberryNW_TuleB_2_FD_185526 | JGI IMG/M metagenome (GOLD analysis project Ga0210115, IMG submission 185526) | Wetland microbial communities from San Francisco Bay, California, USA, that impact long-term carbon sequestration - MayberryNW_TuleB_D2... | ecosystem: Environmental > Aquatic > Marine... | reverse complement strand
GCAGTACTTCGGCCATGGTCCCCGTGCCCTTCCGTCGGTCCGGTCCGGTCGCTGGGCACCCTAGGCCGCGCCGACGACAGTGCCGATGGCCGGCACGGACAACTCGAGCCGTGGCGACGACCCGCACCCGCACCTCACGCCGGCCGGTGTCCGCCTAGGCGCTGCGCCACCGCGGGCTGGCCGTCACGGTGGTCGAGCTGGAAGCCGGCGCCGACGACGGACCGCCGACCGGGCACGGGCGAGCAGCGCCTGCACCCGGTCGCCGCAGCCGCTCCACGTCACCTTGCCGCTCCCCGACACGTCGCCCGGCTGCACATGGTCGGTCTCTCCCTTCAGACGGGGGGCTCGAGGAGATGGCGGGGAGCCCGCTCGGACGGCTCGGCAGGGCCGTCTGGGGGGCCGGCCGCTCTGCGGCCGTCCACGCCTTGCGTGTCATCCACGCCTGGCGGCAGCGGCGCCGCCAGGATCCGGTCGAACGCGGCGTGCCACCGCTCCTCCTCCGGGGCGTGGCGGTGGTGGTCGTTCCGCACCGCGTCCACCACCAGCCACCCGAACAGGCTCGCCGCGACGAGCACCAGGGCGATCAGGACCATGGGTCGCCGGCTGCGGTCAGCTCGGGTACTTCTCGAGCAGCTCGCGCAGCCGCGCCACGAAGCGCAGCGACTCGTCGTGCTCGCGCTGCCAGACGTTGCGCCCGAAGATGAGCCCGGTCGCGCCGCCCTCCATGGACATCCGGGCCTTCTCCAGCATCGCCTCGTCCCCGGCCCGGCTGCCGCCGGAGACCAGCAGCAGGGTGCGCCCGGCCGATCGGACCACCGCGTCGATGGCCTCCTGGTCGGAGACCTCGCGGTCGTACGACGCGTGCACCCGCTCGCGCTTCGCCGGCTTGGGGAAGTTCACCTTCACCATGTCGGCGCCGAGCTCGCTGGCGGTGCGGGCGGCGTAGTCGACGACGTAGAACGAGTCGTTGCCGCCCTTGGCCGCGACCGCGGAGCCGCGCGGGTAGGACCACACGATCAGCGGCATGCCCAGGCGCTGGGCGTCCTCGCGCACCTGGCGCAGGCGGGCGAAGTCGACGTCGTAGGCCGGGGAGCCCAGGTACAGCGTGTAGCCGACCGCGTCCGCTCCCAGACGCACCGCGTCCTCGACCGTCGCGTGCATCGAGGACAGCGCCTCGTCGTCCGGCGGGATGTCGGTCTTGCCGTTGAGCTTGAGGACGAGCGGGACCTCCCCGGCGAACTCCCAGAAGAACTTCTCCGCGAGCCCGATCTGCAGGACGATGCCGTTGAACCCGCCCTCGAGCGCGAGTCGCAGCAGGTACCTCGGGTCACCCGAGGCAGGGTTGTCCAGGAAGTCGCGCGGCCCGTGCTCGAGCCCCTGGTCGTACGGCAGGAACAGGGCCGTGCCGTTGCGCAGCCCGTGCTCGAACAGGATGCGGTGCAGCCGTGCCTTCTTGCCGGCGTCCAGGCCGAGTGAGCCCAGCGCCGGACGCCCGGTCACCGCCCCGCTCCTGTCGGCGCGTCGAAGCCCAGGTGCACCGGGGGCTTCTTCTCGATCGCCGAGATGTCGCCGGCCGCCGTCGCGAGCAGCGCGTCGGCCAGGTCGTGCAAGGCCCGGGCTGCGGCGACCTCGTCGCCGATCTCCGGGACGTCGCGGTCCCCCGGGTTGCGCACGGTCTCGCCGTGGCCCTCGAGGTGCACCGGTGCCTCGGTGTGCAGGACGGCGCGGGCGACGGTGCGGTCGCCCTCCTCGTCCACGAAAACCTCCACGTGCCAGGTCTTGATGTGCATGGCCGCTCCTCTCGCCACCCCCAGCACAGCCCTCCCGTGCCCGGGCGGGCAGGGTCGAAGGTCACCGCACGGGGGGCCGCACGACCGCGGTCCCGCGCAGCCACGAGGCAGCTCGGGGCGAAGGTCCCGGCGGGCTACGGACGACCGGACCTGGCGTGGACGGCCGCGGAGTGCTGTCCTGGGAACGGCTCCTCGAGTCCAGGGAGGCGGCGCCATGGACAGGACCGTCATCATCGGTCACGACGGCTCCCGTGGAGCCGACTCGGCATTGACCTGGGGTCTCCAGCACGCGCGACGGCGGCGGGCACCGGTGCGTGTCGTGCGCGCGTTCGACGCGGAGATGTACCAGTACGGGCTCACCGGGCTGAGCCTGTCGGTCATCGACGACATGCGTGCGGCGGCCGACCGCGACCTGCGCGCCATGCTCGACCAGGTCCGGGCGGCCTACCCCGACCTCGAGATCGCCGCCGACCTGCGGATGGACAGTCCGACGGCGCTGCTCGTCCAGCTGTCCGAGCACGCCGAGACCGTGGTCGTCGGCTCGCACGGGGCGTCGGCGACCCACCTGCAGCTGAGCGGGAGCACGGCGATGTACGTCGCCACGCACGCCACCTGTCCGGTCGTCGCGGTCCCGCCCGAGCGGGCGGCCGACGCCACGGGTGTCGTCGTGGGCGTCGACGGGTCGCCGGCCGCGGAGGCGGCGCTGGCCTACGCCTTCGAGCAGGCCGAGGAGCTGCGCGAGTCGCTGACCGTCGTGCACGCCTGGATCGACCCGATCACCCTGACCACTCTCGGCGCCGCCTTGCCGGTCGTGCAGGACCCGATGGCCTACGCGCGTGAGCAGGACACGATGCTGACCGAGCTGCTCGCCGGCTGGGGCGACAAGCACCCCGAGGTCGTGGTGCATCGCCGGGTGGAGCACGACCACGTGGTCAAGGGACTGGTGCGGGCGTCGACCGGTGCGGCGTTGCTCGTCGTGGGCTGCCGCGGTCGCGGCGCGGTCGCCAGCCGCCTGCTCGGCTCGGTCAGCCACGGCGTGCTGCACCTGGCGTCCTGCCCGGTCGCCGTGGTGCACGCGCCGCACCGCTGACGCTGCCTGCTCAGTCCGGCTCGGTGACCATGTCGATCGCGCCGGCCGGGCACTCGGTGGCGCAGACGCCGCAGCCCTTGCAGTAGTCGAGGTCGACGGCGTAGCCGAGCCCCGGGCCGAGCTTCACGATCGCGTCGTCCGGGCAGTAGCTGTAGCAGTTGTCGCACTCGAAGCAGGTACCGCACGACATGCAGCGCTGCGCCTCGTAGCGCGCCGTGCCCTCGTCCAGCCCCGCGACGACCTCCTCGAAGCCGGTCGTACGACGAGCGGCCGCGAGCCGCGGTCGCACCGCGTGCGGCGCGTCGGAGTAGTACCAGGTGGTGAGCCGCCGGTACGTCGCCTCCGGCACCGGTGCCGGCTCCACGACGGACGCGGCCGACCGCAGCCAGGCGTCGGCGGCGAGCGCCGCCCGGCGGCCGGCGCCGACCGCCGCCGTCGCCGTGCGGGCGCCGCCCACGACGTCTCCGCAGGCGAAGACCCCGGGCTCGCCGGTCGCCCCCGCCGGGTCCGCCTCGACCAGCCCGTGCGTCACCCGCACCGACGGGACGCTCTCCAGCAGGGTGAGGTCGGACTCCTGGCCGAGGGCGAGCACGACGCAGTCGGCGTCGAGCTGCTCGAGCTCGCCGGTCGGCTGGGGGAAGCCCGTGGCGTCGAGCTCCATGCGCTCCACGGTGATCGTGCCCGGCTCGACGGCGCTGATCGTCGACAGCCAGCGCAGCCGGACTCCCTCCTCCTCGGCCTCCTCCACCTCGGACTCCGCCGCGGGCATCCGGTCGCGGGTGCGCCGGTAGAGGATCAGCGTCTCGGTGGCGCCGAGCCGGCGGGCGGTGCGGGCGGCGTCGACCGCCGTGTTGCCGCCGCCGTAGACCACGACCTTGCGGCCGAGCCGCGGGGCACCGGTGTCCTCCATGTCGTGCAGGACGTGCACCGCGTCGAGCACGGCAGACCCGTCGCCGGCCGGAAGGTACGTCCGCCGGCCGAGCTGCTCGCCGACGGCCAGCACGACGGCGTCGACACCAGGCTCCGCCCGGAGGGCGCCGAGGTCGTCGACCGGGTGGCCGCACTCGAGGCGGACACCGGTCGCGACCAGGCGGTCGATCTCGGCGTCGAGCACCTCGCGCGGGAGTCGGTAGCGCGGGATCCCGTAGCGGAGCATGCCGCCCGGGAGGGGTTGGGACTCGCGCACCGTGACGTCGTGGCCGAGCCGGCGCAGGTGGTGCGCCGCGGCGAGCCCGGCCGGGCCGGAGCCGACGACGACCACGTGCCGCCCGGTGGCCGGACCGGGCGGTGCCAGTGCCCAGCCGGCCGCGATGGCGGCGTCACCGAGGTAGCGCTCGACGGCGTTGATCCCGACCGACTCGTCGAGCTCGGCGCGGTTGCACGCCGTCTGGCACGGCCGGTAGCAGATGCGGCCCATCACCGCCGGCAACGGGTTGGTGTCGGTCAGCAGCCGCCACGCGGCCTCGTCGTCGCGGTCCTCGGTGTGGCGCAGCCAGCCGCGCACGTCCTCGCCGGCGGGGCAGGCGGCGCTGCAGGGTGGCACCAGGTCGACGTAGGCCGGGCGCTGGGTGCGCCAGGCGCCGGTGTGGTTGGTCAGACTGGACGCCGGCGGCAGCGACACGGCGTACGGCAGCTCGGGCGCGTGAGTCACGGCAGCCCACCTCCTGTGTCGGCGAGATCGTCGTCCGGCAGGTCGAAGTCGTCGTCCGGAGCGTCGTCGTCGCGGTCCAGGCGGTAGCGCGCGATGGTGCGGTCTGCGTCGGCCTGGATGGCGGCGAGCACCTGCTCGTCGCGCTCCGGGGCGAAGAGGTGCGCGAACCGTCTCTGCGGTCGCAGGTAGGCCTCGACCGGCTCGCGGTGACGGATCGGCGTCGTCGCCACCACGTCGCCGTCGACCGCCTCGAGCAGCGGGAACAGCCCGGTCTGGGTGGCCAGCCGGGCCAGGCGGACGGCCTCGTCCGACGCCGAGCCCCACCCGAGCGGGCAGGGGACCAGCACGTGCAGGTAGCGCGCCCCGTGCAGCCCCATCGCCCGGGTGACCTTCGCCTCCAGGTCGTGCAGGTCGGCGACGGTGGCCGTGGCGACGTACGGGATGCCGTGCGCCATGGCGATCCGCGGCGCGTCCTTGGCGGGGCGCATGTCCTTGCCGCCGTGCCCGTGCACCACCGGAGTGGTCGCGGTGCGGGCGGCCGGCGGGGTGGCGCCGGAGCGCTGCACGCCGGTGTTCATGTAGGCCTGGTTGTCGTAGCAGACGTAGAGCACGTCGTCGTTGCGCTCGAACATGCCGGACAGCGTGCCGAAGCCGATGTCCAGCGTGCCGCCGTCGCCACCCTGCGCGAGCACCCGCACGTCGGCCCGCCCGGTGACGTGCAAGGCGGCCGCGACGCCGGACGCGACGGCGGGTGCGTTGCCGAAGAGGGAGTGCAGCCAGGGGACCTTCCAGGCCGACTCGGGGTAGGGCGAGGTGAAGACCTCCAGGCAGCCGGTCGCGTTGACCGTCACGAGCCGCCCGTCGCTGGCGCGCGACGCCGCGTCCAGCACGACGCGGGCAGCGAGCGCCTCGCCGCAGCCGCGGCAGGCGCGATGGCCCTTGGTGAGGCCGCTCGGCCGGTCCGGGTCGGCCTGCACGGCACGCAGCGACAGGTCGACCAGCCGGTTGCCCGCAGCGAGGCTGCCGACCTGCAGGAAGCGCACCGGCTCCGGGGCCGTGCCGGATGTCGTGTCCGCGGTCATGACCGCACCTCCTCCGCCCGCCTGGCGAGTGCCGCCGTCCGCTGCATCTCGCGGTCCACGACGTCGCGGTCCAGGTCCAGGAACAGCCGTTGCGGCAGGTCGTCACGGGCCACCCGGTCGAGCAGCCGGTGCAGGACGGCCGAGGTCACCGGGCGGCCGCCGAGGCCGCAGACCACGGTGGACACCGACCGGCCCGAGCCGGCGAGTGCACGGGCGACGTCGGCCGCGACCGGCCCGTCCTCGCCGAGGGCCAGCGACCGTTCGACGACAACGATCCGCCGGGCCGAGCGCACCGCGGCCCGCACCGCGTCGGCCGGGAACGGCCGGTAGCAGGTGAGGCCGAGCACCCCGACCCGCTCGCCGACGTCACGCTGGTCGACGACGTCGCTGAGGGTCCCCAGGACCGAGCCGAGAGCGACGACGACGGTGTCCGCGCCCTCGCAGCTGTACGTCCGCACCAGCCCGGCCGCGTCGCGCCCGGTGGCGCGCGCGTAGTCGGCGGCGACGAGCGGCAGCAGCCGCAGGGCGTCGCGGTGGCGGCGGTCGGCGAGGTAGCGCACCTCGGTGTAGGCCTCGGGGCCGACCATGGCACCGATCGTCACCGGCGCCGCGGGGTCGAGGACCGGACGGGTCGGCGGTGGAGGCAGCACGGCGTCGACCTGTTCCTGAGTCGGCAGCTCGACCTCCTCGAAGGCGTGGGTCAGGACGAAGCCGTCCATGCAGACCATCACCGGCAGCTCGAGCTCGTCGGCGAGCCGGAACGCCATCACGTGCAGGTCCACGGCCTCCTGGTTGTCGGCGGCGTACAGCTGCACCCAGCCGCAGTCGCGCATCGCCATCGAGTCGCCCTGGTCGTTCCAGATGTTGATGGGTGCGCCGATGGCCCGGTTGGCCACCGTCATCACCATCGGCAGACCGAGGCCGGCCGCGTTGAAGACCGCCTCCGCCATGAACAGCAGTCCCTGGCTGGCGGTGGCGGTGTAGCTGCGGGCACCCGTCGCCGACGCTCCGATCAGCGTCGACATCGACGCGAACTCCGACTCCACGTTGAGGTAGGTGCACCCCGGCAGCGAACCGGAGAGGACCAGCCGGCTCAGGTGCTCGACGATGTGGGTCTGCGGCGAGATGGGATAGGCGCTGACCACGTCCGGCCGGCAGAGAGCGACCGCCTCGGCGACAGCCTGGGACCCCTCACGTTGCTGACGCACGGGCTTCTCCTCCCACAGCGGCGAGCGTCGTCTCGAACGCCTCGGTCACCGCGGCGACGTTGCCGGCGGTCGACCGCCCGGCCAGCCGGTCCTGGACCGCCGCGATGACGCTGTCGACCAGGACCACTCCGGTCACGGCGGCGAGTGCGCCGAGCATCGCCGGGCCGGGAACGTCGCGGCCGACGCAGCGGGTGGCGATCGCCGAGGCGGACACCGTCGTGACGGTGCGGCCGGCCGTGGCGGCGAGGACGGCCGCGGGCAGCGACCGATGGGTGTTGACCAGCAGCCGGCCGCCGGGACGCAGGCCCGCGACCACGGAGGGCAGCGAGAGCAGGGTGGCGTCCTGGACCACGACGATGTCCGGCTCCTCGACCGGGTCGTGGCTGCGGATCGGCTGGTCGGAGACGCGCACGAAGGCGGCGACGGGGGCGCCGGTGCGCTCGGAGCCGAAGCTCGGCACCGCCTGCGCGTGCCTGCCCTCGACGAAGCAGGCCAGGGCCAGGACCTCGGCGGTCGTGACGACTCCCTGACCGCCCCGCCCGTGGATGCGCACGTCGACCATGACGCCCTCCTTGTCGACCCAGCGTGCGCGGGCCGGGTCCCCCGGTCCCAGGGTCCGACGGCCGGGCGCGGTGGGACGTTAGGCCCTGATGACCCCTGGCGGCGCCCCGCACGCTGGGAACCGGAGGGCGGCCGACCCGCCGCCCCGACGAGACAGCGAGGACGGAGCACGGCCATGACGGTGCGCGTAGGGATCAACGGGTTCGGCCGGGTGGGCCGCTGCTTCTTCCGGATCGCGAAGGACCGCGGCATCGACGGTGTCGAGGTCGTCGCGGTCAACGACCTGACCGACACGGCGACCCTGGCCCACCTCCTGGAGCACGACTCGACGTTCGGCCGGCTCGCGGCAGAGGTGCACGCCGAGGACGGCGCCATCGTCGTCGACGGCCACCGCATCGCCGTGCTCGCCGAGCGTGACCCGGCTCTGATCGACTGGGCCGCTCTCGGGGTCGATGTGGTCATCGAGTCGACCGGCAAGTTCCGCACCCGCGACACCGCCGCGGTGCACCTCAAGGGCGGCGCCCGCAAGGTGATCGTGTCGGCGCCGGGCAAGGACGAGCTCGACGCGACGTTCGTCCTGGGCGTCAACGACGCGACGTACGACCCGGCACTGCACGACGTCGTGTCCAACGCCTCCTGCACCACCAACTGCGTGGCGCCGATGGGCAAGGTCCTCGACGACGCCTTCGGCGTCGACCACGGCTTCATGACGACGATCCACGCGTTCACCAACGACCAGGTGACCCTGGACTCCCCGCACAAGGACCTGCGCCGCGCCCGCACCGCCTCGGTGAACATCATCCCGACCAGCACCGGCGCCGCCCGGGCAGCAGGCCTGGTCGCGCCGTCGCTCAAGGGCCGGTTGGACGGCCTGGCCGTCCGGGTGCCGGTCGAGGACGCGTCCCTGACCGACCTGACCGTGCTGCTGAAGCGTGAGGCGACGGTCGACGAGGTCAACGCCGCCTTCAAGGCGGCCGGCGACGGCCCGATGGCCGGGATCCTGCACTACAGCACCGCTCCCCTCGTGTCGCGCGACATCGTGGGCGACCCGCACTCGTGCGTCTTCGACTCCCAGCTCACGCAGGCGGCCGGCCGGCTGGTCAAGGTGTTCGGCTGGTACGACAACGAGTGGGGCTACTCGGCCCGGCTGGTCGACCTCGCGGTGCGCATGGGCGCCTGACCGGCGCTGCTCTCTCGCACCACCAGGTCGAAGGGCGCCGCGAGCTCTCGGGGGGCCGGATCGTCCGCCGGCGACCCGCCGGGCCGGACGCCGATGCGCTCGGCGAGCAGGTCGACCGCGAGCTGGGCGAGCCGGGACTTGTCCGGGCGCACCGTGGTGAGAGTGGGGACGGACCACCGGCCGTCCTCGACGTCGTCGACCCCGACGACGGCCACGTCGCCCGGCACCCGCAGCCCGCGCTCGTGCAGCCGTCGGAGCGCGCCGAGCGCGAGCAGGTCGTTGAAGCAGAACAGCGCGTCCGGCTGATCGTCGAGGGCGAGCAGATGGTCGACCGCCGCCGCGCCCTCGGACCGGGTGAAGCTGTGGGTGTCGACGACGAGGGCCGGGTCGGCAGGCAGCCGGGCCGTGCGCAGCGCCTCCTGGTAGCCGTGCAGCCGCAGCCGGGCGGTCGCGGCCGAGACCTCGGTCTGGCGTCCGACGGCCGCGACCCGGCGCCGGCCGAGTCCGGTCAGGTGTGCGACGGCGGTCGCCGCGGCGGCCACGTTGTCGATGGAGACGTGGTCAGCGGGCCCGCCGTAGACCCGTTCGCCGAGAAGGACCAAGGGCGTCGTGGCCCGGCGGGCGGCCAGCTCGTCGGCGCCCGACGCGACCGGGCTGAGCAGGACGCCGTCGACCAGGTGGGTGCCGAAGTTCTCGAGGACCCGCGCCTCGCGCTGCGCGTCGCCGTCGGTCTGGTCGATCAGGACCGTCCAGCCCTGCCGGTGGGCGGCCCGCACGACGTGCACGGCCAGCTCGGCGAAGTAGGGGACCTCCAGGTCGGGCAGGGCCAGGGCGACGATGCCCGAGCGGCCGCTGCGCAGGTTGCGCGCGGAGAGGTTGGGCCGGTAGTCGAGGTCGGCGATCGCCTGGTCCACCCGGCCCCGCGTGGTCGGCGACACGTGGACGTAGCCGTTGACGACGTTGGACACGGTCTTGACCGAGACGCCGGCCCGTCGGGCGACGTCGGCCAGCCGAGCCGGGCGTGACCGTTTCGTGACCTGTTCGTCCGCACCTGGGTGTTTATCGCGCGATGACGGACGCAACATCCCGGCAACGTACCGCGTGCCCCTTTACAACGTTGTAACCCCGCGATAGACAAATTGGTCAAAACGGTCGATCAGGGGCGAAGCGTCGCCGAGGCGCAAGCGGACACGCGGCCGGGACCAGGACGGAGGCGCGGGTGGCGAGCAGCGACCGTACGGCTCGGCTGACCCTGCACCCGGACTTCGTGGTCGGCGAGGTGGACCGCCGGCTCTTCGGCTCCTTCGTCGAGCACATGGGCCGCTGCGTCTACACCGGCATCTACGAGCCGGGACACCCGAGCGCGGGCGAGGACGGCTTCCGCGCGGACGTGCTCGACCTCACCCGCGAGCTCGGGGTGACCGTCGTCCGCTACCCCGGCGGCAACTTCGTGTCCAGCTACCGCTGGGAGGACGGCGTCGGCCCCCGCGAGCAGCGGCCGACCCGACTGGACCTGGCCTGGCGGGCCGTCGAGCCCAACGAGGTGGGCGTCAACGAGCTCATGGGCTGGGCCCGGCGGGCCGCCGTCGAGCCGATGATGGCGGTCAACCTCGGCACCCGCGGGGTGCAGGAGGCGGTGGACCTCGTCGAGTACTGCAACCATCCGGACGGCACCTACTGGTCCGACCTCCGCCGGTCGCACGGCGTCGAGAAGCCGCACGACATCCGGCTCTGGTGCCTGGGCAACGAGCTCGACGGTCCCTGGCAGATGGGCCAGAAGACGGCGT
>Ga0210115_1000616_pt1 | contig 10349 bp, 10 predicted proteins | sample MayberryNW_TuleB_2_FD_185526 | JGI IMG/M metagenome (GOLD analysis project Ga0210115, IMG submission 185526) | Wetland microbial communities from San Francisco Bay, California, USA, that impact long-term carbon sequestration - MayberryNW_TuleB_D2... | ecosystem: Environmental > Aquatic > Marine... | reverse complement strand
AGCGTCGCGGAGAGCGTGTTCCGGGCGACCTCCCGGACGGTGATGCTCGTGAAACCCGAGCGGCACGCCGACCCGGCGCGGATCGACGAGGAGCGGTATCTCCATATCCCGTAGCTCACTCCTGCAGGACCGTCGCCTTCGTTATGGTGACGGGCTGCACGGGGACGTCCTGGAACATCCCGAAGTTCCCGGTCGGCACGGCCCGGATCTTGTCGACGACGTCCATCCCCTCCGTCACCTTCCCGAACACGGCGTAGCCGTACCCCTGCGGGGTCTTCGAGCGGTGGTTGAGGAAGTCGTTGTTCACGACGTTGATGAAGAACTGCGCCGTCGCGGAGTCCACGACCGAGGTCCGCGCCATCGCGAGCGTGCCGCGGTCGTTCGCAAGCCCGTTGTCCGCCTCGTTCTTGATCGGCGGGCTCTTCGATCCGCGCTCCTTCATCTCCTTCGTGAACCCCCCGCCCTGGATCATGAAGGTCCGGATCACGCGGTGGAAGATCAATCCGTCGTAATGCCCCTCCTTGACGTAGGCGAGAAAGTTCTTCACGGAAACGGGCGCCTTGTCGGGGTACAATTCCACCTTGATCACCCCGAGGGTCGTCTCGAGCTTCACCATGGGCTTGCCTCCTTTGCGGGCGGTCTTGGCGCCGAAGGCGATCCCGCAACAGAGGAGAACGATCCCAGCGACCACGATCGATTTTCGCATCGCAACCTCCCGATGGGTTGTCGGAAGAAACATTTTACGTGATTTCGGGTTTCTACAGAGAAAAACGAACGGGGAAAACCATGGCACTCCTCCTGGCCGCGCTCCTCTCCCTCGGAGCCGTCGCGTTCCCCGGCCCCGCGTTCGCGGAACCGGCGCTGCTCTCCGTCGACGACGCCGTCCGGATCGCGGTGGAGCGGAACCTCGGCCTGCGGGTGGAGACGTACAACCCGGCCATCGCCGCGACGGACATCCGGCGGGCCCGGTCGATCTACGACCCGACCTTCTCCGCCTTCTTCGACCATCGCGGGGAAAACCGGCCGATCGGCCCGGCCTCCCCGGACGTCGACCGGGCCCGCTTCTTCGACGCCAACGCCTCCCTGGACCAGCTCCTCCCGACCGGGGCGACGGCGTCCGCGGCGTTCACGAACTTCTGGTCGAAGGACAACCTCGGGCTTTCCACGTCCCGGTTCGTGGAGCCGGAGCTGACCCTCTCCCTCTCCCAGCCGCTTCTTAAGGGAATCGGAAAGCGGGTCACCGAGCGGGGCATCACGACGGCGGACGACGCGATGGAGCTGTCCCTGGCCAGGTGGAACCAGAAGGCGCTCGACACGGCCGCCGAGGCGAGGAACCGGTTCCTGACGCTGGCCAAGGCGCGGGAGAGCCTCGCGACGCGAAGGGCATCCCTCGCGGTCACCCGGCGGGTCCACGAGGAGAGCGAGGCGCGGGTGAAAGCCGGGGTGCTCGCCGCCTTCGAGCTGCAGGACTCCGAGTTCGGAGTGCTCCAGAGGGAGAAGGACCTCCTCGACGCGGAGCTGGCGGAAAGGGACGCGGCCGATCAGCTGCGGTTCACCCTGCATCTCCCCCCCGCGACGGTTCTCGAGCTCCCGGACACCCCCTGGGCGGACGTCCCGGATCCGTCGGAGGAGGAGGCTCTCGGGATCGCCCTGCGACGCCGCCCCGACCTGTCGAACGCCCGCACGGCGCTGCGCACCGCGGAGTTCAACGAGGAGATCTCCCGCAACCTCGCCCTTCCGTCCCTCGCGCTCGAGGGGAGCGCGGGGATCGCGGGGATCGCGCCGGGGTACGGAGAAGCGTTCGACGACATGCGGTCCGGGAAGAACCCGAATTGGGCGGTCGGCCTGCGCATCGTAGTTCCGCTGGGGAACGGCGCCGCGCGTGCGGACGTCGCCGCCGCGCGCCTGAAGGCGAGCCAGGCCCGCGTGGGAGTCGCCGTCCTCGAGGAGTCGGCGGGTCTCGAGATCCGGACCGCCCTGCGCGCGCTGGAAACGCGCAGGAAGCAGGACGAGGTGGCGCGCAAGGGAGTGACCGTGGCCGAAACCCGTCTCGCCTCGTTTCTCAAGCGGGGGAAGCTCGGGCTCTCCACGACCAAGGACGTCCTCGACGCCGAGGCGAACCTGACCCAGGCGCGGGACAACCTCTCCGCCGCGCGCGCCGACTTCCTGCTGCGCTACGACGCGACCGGCCCTGATATCTCCCGTGGTCGGGCCGGTCGCAAGCCCGATCACGGCCGCTGGTACAACCATCCGGTCGTGTGGCGATTCCGGGGCCGCGACGCGCTGTCCGGCCTCCGCCCGCTCGACGTCCCGCTCGTGCACCTGGACGCTGCGCACGCGTACGGTCCGCCCCGTCGGCTCCGCCCGGAGCTCGTCTCCCGCCCCGATCGAGCCCGACCAGAGCGTCCCCGTCACGACCGTCCCGATCCCGCGCAGCGAGAACGAGCGATCGACGTAGAGGCGCGTCGGTCGGTCCGAGCGTCCTCGCTCGACGCCGTCCGCCGCGCGCGCAAGCGCAGCGCGGAGCTCGTCGAGCCCCGTTCCCGCCTTCGCGCTCACGGGGATCACTTCGGCGCCGAGCACGAGCTCCCGCGCCTCATCGATCGCGAGCTCGAGCGCCTCCGCGCCGACGGCGTCTGCCTTCGTCACCGCGACGACGCCGCGCTCGATGCCGAGCAGCCGCAGGATGGCGAGGTGCTCGTGCGTCTGCGGCCGTGCGCCCTCGCCCGCGTCGACGACGAGGAGGAAGAGGTCGATGCCCGTCGCGCCCGCGACCATCGTCCGCACGAACCTCTCGTGCCCGGGTACGTCGACGACGGACAGCCGGCGCCCGTCCGGTAGGTCGAGCGGCGCGTAGCCGAGCTCGATCGAGATCCCGCGCCGCTGCTCCTCGGGCAGCCGGTCCGTGTCCTTGCCCGTGAGCGCGCGCACGAGCCACGTCTTGCCGTGGTCGATGTGCCCCGCGGTCCCGACCGTGAGCGGCCTCATCCGCGCGCGGCGAGCACGGCCGCGGCGACCTCGTCCACCTCGGCCTCAGTGAGCGTGCGGCAGTCGAGCAGCGTGCGGCCGTCGCGGACGATCGCGATCACCGGCGGCTCGCCGCGGCGCAGCGGATCGGCGAGCGCCTCCTCCACGGCGCAGGCGGCGCTCGACAGCTCGGCGAGCGGGAGCGCCCCGCCGCCGACGCGCGCGACGGTCTCCTCGACCTCGCCCCCGACCAGCCCCGCGAGCCGCCGGGCGCGCTCACGCACGCGCTCGATCGGCTCCTGCAGCATCCGGAGCACCGGGATCCGCCCGCGCGTCTCCGGCGCGAGCGCGAGCGCGAGCGTCCCCTCGAGCGCGGCCAGCGTGAGCTTGTCGGCACGCAGCGCCCGCTGGAGGGGGTGACGAAGAAGGCGCTCGACGAGGTCGGCGCGACCGACGACGATGCCGGCCTGCGGGCCGCCGAGGAGCTTGTCCCCGGAGAAGCAGACGAGGTCGGCGCCCGCGCGCAGGCTCTCCGCCGGCGTCGGCTCGTCGCCGACCGGGGCGAGCGCGCCGGAGCCGAGGTCGTCGACGAGGGGAAGCCCGTGCCGTCGCGCGAGCTCCGCGAGATCCGCCAGCCGGGGCAGCTCCGAGAAGCCGACGAGCCGGAAGTTCGACTGGTGCACGCGCAGGACGAGCGCGGTCTCCGGCCCGATCGCCCGCTCGTAATCGACCGCGCGCGTGCGGTTCGTCGTCCCGACCTCGACGAGCTCCGCGCCCGAGCGTGCGAGCACGTCGGGGATCCGGAATCCGTCCCCGATCTCGATCAGCTCGCCGCGCGAGACGACGACCTCGCGTCCCTCGGCGAGCGCCGCGAGCGCGAGCAGCACCGCCGCGGCGTTGTTGTTGACGACGAGCGCCGCCTCGGCCCCGGTCAGCGTCTCGAGCAGGGTCGCGAGATGCCCCTGGCGCGACCCGCGCTCTCCGCGCACGAGGTCGTACTCGAGCGTCGAGTACGCGCTACCGACTTCGACGACGCGTGCGATCGCCTCCTCCGCGAGCGGCGCGCGGCCGAGGTTCGTGTGCACGAGGACGCCGGTCGCGTTCAGGACGCGCCTCAGGCGGGGGCGGCGGGTATCCGCGAGCTCGTCGAGCACTGCCTCCGCGAGCGGCCCGGGGTCGCGGCCCGCACGGATCTCCTCGCGCGCCCGCTCGAGGACGGTGCGCGCCGCGGCTGCCGCGAGCTCGTGCGGCTCGCCGGCGAGGCGCTCGTCCGCGAGCAGACGGTCGATCGAGGGCAGGTCCCGAAGCGTCGGCCTTCCCGGCATGCGGTCAGTGTCCCTTTGCCTTCCCTACGCCGCAAGGTCGGGCAGCAACGCGCGGAGCAGTGACGTCAGCGTCGGTCCCGCCTCCGCGGCCACGGCGAGCACGCCTTCGTGGTCGAGCCGACCCTCGATCACACCCGCCGCCATGTTCGTGACGACGGAGATGCCCAGGCAGCGGACTCCCATGTGCCTCGCGGCGATGACCTCGGGCACGGTCGACATCCCGGCGAGGTCGCACCCGATCGCGCGCATGAAGCGGATCTCGGCCGGGGTCTCGAACTGCGGCCCGAGCCACGCGCCGTAGACACCCTCGCCGAGCTCGAGCCCGAGCCCGGATCCCGCCTCGCGTGCGCGCGTACGCAGGCCCGGGTCATACGCGTCGGACATGTCCGGGAAGCGTGGTCCGAGCTCGTCGTCGTTCGGCCCCACGAGCGGCGACGCCGCGAGCAGGTTGACGTGGTCGGAGACGAGCACGAGCTGCCCGGGCTGAAGCCCCTCGTCGATCGCGCCGGCCGCGTTCGTCACGACGAGCGTCCGCACGCCGAGCCGTCCGAGCACTCGCACCCCGAAGACCGCCCGGTCGGGCGGGACGCCCTCGTACAGGTGCGTGCGGCCCTTGAGCACGGCGACCGGCACCCGGTCGACCGTCCCGAGGACAAGCACGCCGGCATGCCCGACGGCGGTCGACGCCGGCCAGCCTGGGATTTCCGTGTACGGGATCTCGACGCGGCCCTCGAGCTCGTCCGCGAGGCCGCCGAGGCCGCTGCCGAGGACGAGCCCGACCCGTGGCTCGAGCTCCGTCTCCCGCCGAATCCGCGAGACCGCCTCGTCGAAGCTCATGCGGACCCTTCGGCAACGCGCGCGTCGTAGCCCGAGACGACGAGCTTCACGACCTCCTGCGGGTCGTCCGCGGAGAACAGGAGATCGAGATCCTCCGGCGAGATGAGCCCGTCGTCGAGCATCTCCTCTCGGAGCCACTCGAGGAGCTCGCCCCAGTAGTCGGAGTCGAAGAGGACGACCGGGAAGTGGCCGATCTTCCCGGTCTGGATCAGTGTCAACGACTCCCACAGCTCGTCCTGGGTGCCGAAGCCGCCGGGGAAGATGACGAACCCCTCGGCGGCCTTCACGAACATCACCTTCCGTGCGTAGAAGTGGTGGAACGTCAGCGCGATGTCGCAGTAGGGGTTGATCCCCTGCTCGTGCGGAAGCTCGATGTTGAAGCCGACCGAAAGCCCTCCGCCGTCCTTGCAGCCCCGGTTCGCGGCCTCCATGACGCCCGGCCCTCCGCCTGTGACGACGGCGAACCCGGCCTCCGCGAACGCCTTCCCGGTCGCCCGGGCGCGGTCGTAGGTCGCCGAGCCGTCGAGGACGCGCGCCGAGCCGAAGATCGACACCGCGGGCCGATCGATGCGCTGGACCGCCTGGAAGCCGGCGAGGAACTCGGAGGCGATCAGCGAGACGTCGCTGATCAGCGTCTCCTCGGTGCGCCGCAGCACGCGGCGGTCGAGCTGGCCGTCCTTCGGCATCAGAAGTCCCGTTCGACGTGCGTCGCCGAGACCGCGAGCGCGAGGACGGCGATCAGCCCGATGTAGACGATCGCCACGGCCACGCGCTGCCAGACCTCGAGCCGGTAGTACTCCGCGGCCTCGCCGCGCTCGCGCCAGCGGCGCCAGAGCTCGAGCGCGCCGACGATCACGATGATGATCAGGATCGGGTTCGGGCTGACGACCGCGATCGCGACCATCATCAGCAGCCCGACGAGCCAGATCGCGGGATGCAGCGCGCCGACGGCCCTGCCGCCGTCGAGAGGCACGATCGGGATCAGGTTGAAGAGGTTGAGGAAGAACCCGACGAAGGCCAGCGCCATCAGCAGGTCGGAGCCGCTGACGGACGCCGCGACGAGGAACGCCGCCGCGCCCACCGACCCGAGGATCGGTCCCGCGAGCGCGACACGGGCCTCCTTCCACGCGTCGTCGGGAAGCTGCTTCATCCCGATCACGGCTCCGAGGAAGGGGATGAAGAGGGGCGCACTCGCGGGCACCCCCTGGCGGCGCAGCTCGACCACGTGGCCGAGCTCGTGCACGAAGATCAGCGCGACGAACCCCACCGCGAACGGCAGCCCCCAGATCCACGCGTACGCCGCGATCGAGACGAGCATCGAGGCCGCCGTCGTGAACACCTTGAGCTTGAGCAGGACCGCGCCCCACTTCAGCACGACGAATCCGACCGCCAGGATCGGTGCGAGGAACTTGTGAACGAGCTCGCGCAGCCCCGTCCCGGGCTGCACCGGCTCGTATCCGCGCTCGCCGTGCTCGGTCGGAGCCGGGTCCGGGAGCGTCGGCGGCTCCGGCGCCTGCACCGACTCGTACCGCCAGTCCGAACGAGGGTCGCTCACGTCGTAGTTGTAACCGAGCGGGTCGTAGCCACCGCCCGCTGGCCGCGCGTCTAGGGCGACCGCATCATCGAGGTCTCGACGCGGGCCAGGAGCCGCGCGGGATCGGGCCGGAGGGACTTCCGCTCCTCCGACTCGTAGTAGGCAGCGTCCGCCGCGGCCCAGCCCTGCTCGCCCTCGTAGCCGAGGATCCAGACGAAACGACCCTCTGCTTCGATCACCCACGGGCCCGTCACCTCGAAGCCGAACTTCCGCCGGAGCGGCAGAACCTGCCGTCGCCATTCCTCGAGCCACGCCTCCATCTCGCCTGGCCGCACGGTGTAGATCCGGAGCTGGTACTCCATCGGCCGACGATAGCCCTCGCCTCCCCGGACGGCTACCGGCTCCCGCACGTCACGAACCGCGCCCGATCCACTCCTCGCCCCCCACGTAGATCTCCTTCTTCCACAGCGGCACCATGACCTTCAGCTCGTCGATCGCCTCGCGGCAGGCGGTGAGGGCAGCCGCGCGATGCGGCGCGGAGACGGCGATGACGACGCTCGTCTCGCCGATGTCGACGCGCCCCACGCGATGGTGGATCGCCACCGCGCACAGCTCGTGGCGCCGCGTCAGCTCCTCGGCGAGCCCGGCCATGACTTTCTGGGCCATCCCGTCGTAGGCCTCGTACTCGAGGTGCAGAACGTCGCGGTCACGCGAGCGCCTGCGCGTCGTGCCGACGAAGGTGGCGATCGCCCCGGCGTCGTCCGCCCGCACCTCGGCGACCGCGTCCTCGACCGAGAGCGGCGTCTCCGAGAGCCGGAACGCGCCTCCGGAGACGGGCGGGATCACCGCGACCTCGTCGCCCGTGGAGAGCCGTGTCGCCGGCGGCGCGTACTCGCGGTTGACCGCGTACAGGAGCCCTTCGGGCTCGTCGCCCAGCCCGAGGACGGGCCAGACGTCCCCGAGCAGCGCGCCCTCCGGGAGCTCGACGTCGACGCTCCCCGACCCGGCGCGCTCCCGCAGCGCCGCGAACAGCCTCACCCGCACGTGCACGCGCTGAGCGTAGCCAGTGCTCGCCGGACGGTTGCCAGGCGGCGTCTGACATGTTAGGTCCCGCACGTGGCCACCACGCTCACCGCGACGAGCCTGCACGACCAGGTCTACGAGGAGCTCCGCGCGCGCCTGCTCACGCGGCGGCACGTACCCGGCGAGAAGCTGAGCCTCCACGAGCTCGCCGCCGAGCTCGGGGTCTCGCGCAGCCCGGTGCACCACGCGCTGACCCGCCTCGTGTCCGAGGGCCTGCTCACCGTGAAGCCCCGCCGTGGGTACTTCGTCACCCCCGTCACCGCCGCCGCGCTCGCGGAGGGCTACGAGGTACGGCTGGCGCTCGAGCTGCACGCGGCGGAGCGTGCGGTCGGAGAGGTTGCCGACGAGGACCTGCGGGCCTTCCGCTCGCTGCTCCAGGACACTGCCGCCGCGATCTCGCACGAGCAATGGGACGGTGCGAACGCCGCCTTTCACGAGCACCAGATCGACCTGGCCGGGAACGAGCTCCTGTCCCGCTTCTACCGTGAGCTCTCGGTGAACCTGATGATGCAGGTCATCCGGAGCGGGCACCTCGAAGACCATGCCGGCCTCGTCACCGAGCACCGGCGCATCGTCGAGGCGTTCGAGGCCGGGCACCTCGACGAGGCCAAGGAGGCGATCGGGGCGCACGTCGAGACGGGGAAGCGCATCGCGCTCGAGGCGATCGAGCGAGCGGGCGGCGTTCTGTAGCTCTTTCCAGTGCCTGGCACTGGAAAGATGACAACCAGCGCCGATCGCTGCACAGGGTCGCCCGCTCTCCGCACCGTACGATGCGCACGTGGCGACCGCCGAGGATCGTCGGCTGACCGACTCGGGCATCGAGATCGCGCCGGTCTACACGGCCGACGACCTTCCGGCGCACCCGCTCGAGCTCCCGGGTGAGCACCCGTTCACGCGCGGCCCGTACGCGACGATGTACCGGGGCCGCCCGTGGACGATCCGCCAGTACGCCGGGTACGGCTCGGCCGAGGAGACGAACGCGCGCTTCCGCTACCTGCTCGAGCGCGGCCAGACGGGTCTCTCCGTCGCCTTCGACCTGCCGACCCAGCTCGGGTACGACTCCGACGACCCGCTCGCGGAGGGCGAGGTCGGGAGAACGGGCGTGGCGATCGACTCCCTCGCCGACATGGAGGTGCTGCTCGAGGGGATCCCGCTCGGCGAGGTCTCGACCTCGATGACGATCAACGCGCCCGCAGCGCTCCTGCTTCTCCTCTACGAGCTCGTCGGGGAAAGCCAGGGCGTCCCCGGGGAGAAGCTCCGCGGGACCGTGCAGAACGACGTCCTCAAGGAGTACGTCGCGCGCGGCAACTACATCTTCCCGCCTCGCCCCTCGATGCGGCTGACGACCGACCTGTTCGCGTACTGCGCGAAGCGGCTACCGCACTGGAACACGATCTCGATCTCCGGCTACCACATCCGGGAGGCGGGGGCGAGCGCGGCCCAGGAGCTCGCGTTCACGCTCGCGAACGGGATCGCCTACTGCGAGGCGGCGATCGCGGCCGGGCTCTCGCCCGACTCCTTCGGCGAGCGGCTCTCGTTCTTCTTCAACGCCCACAACCAGTTCTTCCAGGAGGTCGCCAAGTTCCGGGCGGCGCGCCGGCTCTGGGCGCAGATCATGAGCGAGCGCTTCGGGGCGACGAACCCGCGCGCCACCGCGCTCCGCTTCCACGCGCAGACCGGCGGCTCGACGCTGACGGCGCAGCAGCCGGAGAACAACGTCGTCCGCGTTGCGATCCAGGCGCTGTCGGCGGTCTGCGGCGGCGCCCAGTCGCTGCACACGAACTCCTTCGACGAGGCGCTCGCGCTGCCGTCCGAGCACGCCGCGCGGATCGCGCTCCGCACGCAGCAGATCCTCGCCCACGAGGCCGGCGGCACGGACACCGCCGACCCGCTCGGCGGGGCCTACTTCATCGAGGCGCTCACGTCCGACCTCGAGAAGCGGGCGCGGGAGCTGATCGAGCGCGTCGACGACCTCGGGGGCGCGGTCGCAGCGATCGAGCAGGGCTTCGTGCAGGCCGAGATCGAGGCGTCCGCGTTCCGCTACCAGTCGACCGTCGAGGCCGGTGACACGGTCGTCGTCGGCGTCAACCGGTTCGCCGAGGACGAGACCGAGCGGGTCGAGCTCCTGCAGGTCGACCCGGAGAGCGAGCGGCGCCAGCGCGCACGCACCGAGCGCGTCCGGGCGGAGCGGGACGCCGCTGCCGTGGAGGCCGCGCTCGCGGAGGTGCGGCGCGTCGCCGAGACAGACGGGAACCTCCTGCCGCCGCTCCGCGAGGCCCTGCGCGCGCGCTCCACGGTCGGCGAGCTCTGCGGCGCGCTGCGCGAGCTTTGGGGCACCTATGACGCGCAGCGCGCGTAGCCCCCGCGCCACGAGGCTCGCCCTCGCCGCCGCGGCGCTCCTCGCACTCGCCGTCCCCCTCGTCGCCCTCCCCTCCGCGAGCCGCTCGTCCGGACCGTCCGCCGACCCGAGCTTCACCCGAGACGTCGCCCCGATCGTCCGCGAGAAGTGCACGGGCTGTCACCGCATCGGGGGGATCGCGCCGTTCCCGCTCGAGACGGCGAGACAGATCTCCACGCGCTCGAGCCTGATCGCCGCGGCCCTC
>Ga0210115_1000615_pt1 | contig 10349 bp, 7 predicted proteins | sample MayberryNW_TuleB_2_FD_185526 | JGI IMG/M metagenome (GOLD analysis project Ga0210115, IMG submission 185526) | Wetland microbial communities from San Francisco Bay, California, USA, that impact long-term carbon sequestration - MayberryNW_TuleB_D2... | ecosystem: Environmental > Aquatic > Marine >... | reverse complement strand
ATCGTCAACCTGCCCTTCGGGCCGAAGGGGGCATTAGCGTGGAGCTTCATCCGGTGTCCTCCTTGATCTGGGTGGCTTCAGCACCCCCAGCCTTCAAGGGGCCCGGATGAACAACGTTGTTAGGAACTACATCTAGCAACTTCCCTCGCAAATTCCGACTTCGGGGCGGAGAGTTTTGCTCCGCTGCGCCTTTGACTCTTATGAAGAGCAAAAGGCGCAGCGGAAACCTGAACCACGAGATTGCACGGCTGGCGAGTTGCCAGCATGGAGTCATTGCGCGACGCCAGTTGCGCGCGCTCGGCCTGAGCGAACCGGCGATATCCGCCCGCGCGGCAACCGGCAGCCTGCACCCGCTTTTCCGCGGAACGTTCGCGGTGGGGCACCCCGCAATCGGACGCCGCGGACGTATGTTCGCGGCGCTGCTCGCCTGCGGCAGTGGGACGGTCCTGTCTCACGGCAGCGCAGCGGAGCTGATCGGGCTGTGGGACAAACGGCCGGCACCAGTCGATGTCATCCCGCCGAACTGGGCGGGCCGCAAGATTCAAGACATCCGCTGGCATCAGGTGCTCTTGCCCTCGGCGGAGGAGATCGAGATCAGGGAGGGGATTCCCTGCACGACCCCCGCCCGCACCCTGGTGGACATGGCAGGACGACTTGGTCGTCCTGCCTTGCGACGCATGGTCGAGCAGGCGGCGGTTCTGCGGCTGCTCGATGTGGCAGAGGTCGATCGGGTCCTTGCCCGCGGACGCCGGCGCGGGGCTCCCCAGCTGCGCCTCATCCTCGATGCCTGGCGCAACGAAAGCGGATCACGACCCCGCTTGCGTAGCGCCCTCGAGGCCCGCCTTTTACCCCAGCTGATCGAGGCCGGTCTACCCCGCCCTCGCTGCAACGTACCGCTGCAACTCGACGGGCACAGGCTCGAAGTCGACCTGCTCTGGGAGCAACACCGACTCGTGATCGAGACGGACGGCGAGCAGACACACGGGACCCGCGCTGCCTTCCAGCGCGATCGCTGGCGCGACCAGCTCCTGGTTGCCGCCGGCTATCGCACCGCGCGAGTCACCTGGAGGCAGGTAACAGACGAACCGGCAGCGGTCGTTGCCCGAATCCGACGCATGCTCGAACAGAGTTAGGCGTTCCGGTGCGCTTTTCGCTGGTTAGACGAGCAGAAAGCGCACCGGAACGCTAGGAGAGGGCGGCGAACAGGCGGGGGTCGTTGGTGCAGATGCCGTCGACGCCGGCGGCTTGGAGCTTGGCCATGCGGCGCGGGTCGTCGACGGTCCAGGCGATCAGCTCTACGCCGGCCAAGTTGGTGATCCGCGCTAGGCGCTTGCTGACGAGGGGGTGGTAGACCCAGATCGAGTCGACGCCCAGCTGGGGCAGGTCGCGGGCGGCGAGGCCGGGGAGGCGCTGGCGCATCCAGGCGAGGGCGGCGAGCATCGGCAGCTTCGCCCAGCGCTTCGAGGTCCAGTCCTTGGTGACTTTGGGATAGGTCCAGCCGCGCCGCAGATCCGGCTCGAGCTCGCCGATCCGGGCCAGGGTCGAGAGCTCCATCGTCGAGACCATCGCCCGGTCAAGCAACCCCCGCTCGCGCAGCGCGGCGACGATCTCCTTCTCGCGCCCGGGCAGTTTGATGTCGAGATCGACCTCTACTTGGTCCAGCGGCGGCCGGGTGAAGGCGTCGAGGCCCTCGGCGAGAGTCAGCGGCTCGCGCCGCTCGGCGTCGTGCCAGTCGTGCGCAACGATCAACGGCGTCCGCTCGCCGGGCGGAATCCGCGGGTGCCCGTCGCGAGTCCACAACACGTCGATCTCGATCACATCGACCCCGATCTCCACCGCCGCCTCGAAGCTGGCCAGGGTGTTGCCGGGCTCGATTAGATCTGCCCCCTTATGCCCGACCCGTTTCACCTGTTCCTCGCTTGAAGGTGGGCAGCCGCGGCCGCCCGCTCCGTCACGTCGGGCGAATCACCATTACGACCAGGACGGCGCTGACGAGCAGGAGGTTGATCCGGCCGACGATCGGCACCCAGTTCCTGCCCGGGGGCGGCGGCTGGCCCGCTTCGATCCCGGCGATCGCCCGTTTCGCCCGCGGGCCGAGGTAGAGCATGCCGATCGCGGTCACGACCACGACGCCCGCCAGGCCGAGTGAGATCCAGAGCTGATCCCAGCTATAGAACTGCTCGGTCATCCAGACGCCCGTGACCAGGACGATGACGGCGAGGACCGGCAAGATCGCGAAGGTGAAGGCACGGCCCAGCTTCATCGCCGCCAGCATGTTCGGCGGTTCGCCGCTGCGCGCGGCCAGGAGCATCGCCGCGTTGAGGACGAAGCCGCCACCGACCCAAAAAGCCGCCGCGAGCACATGGATGCTCTTGAGGATGGTCAGTTCGTCGACCACGCAGAAGCAGCTTAACCGCGCCCGCGGCTCAGAACAACTGGTTCTCGCCGGCGAAGATCTCCGAGACCGAGTCGTCGGTGAAGATGCGGCGAATCGAGTCAGCGAAGGTGGTCGCGGTCGAGAGCACGGTGATGTTGTCGGGGGCGCCGGGTCGCAGCGGGATCGTGTCGGTGACGACGATCCGCTCGATCGCCGCCTCGGCCAGCCGCTCGTAGGCCGGACCGGAGAAGACGCCGTGGGTGGCGCAGGCGATCACCCGCGCCGCGCCCTCGTCGAGCACGGTCTGGGCGGCGGCGCAGAGCGTCCCGGCGGTGTCGATCATGTCGTCGACCAGAACCGCCGTCTTGCCCTTGACGTCGCCGACCACATAGCCGATCTCGGCGACCTGCTGGGCCGGCCGCTCCTTCTCCATCACCGCCCAGTGGGTGCCGATGCGGCGGGCGAAGTTGCGCGCGGTCTTGACCCGACCGGCGTCGGGGGAGACGATCACCAGCTCCTCGCTCAGTTCCTGGTCGACGAACCACTGGGTCAGCATCGGCATCGCCGTCATGTGGTCGACCGGGACGTGGAAGAAGCCCTGCACCTGGCCGGCGTGCAGGTCCATCGTCAAGACGCGGTCGACCCCGACCCCCTCCAGGCACTTGGCCATGATCCGGGCCGAGATCGGCTCGCGCGGCGAGGACTTCTTGTCCTGGCGGGCGTAGCCGTACCAGGGCAGGACAGCGATGATGCGGTGCGCCGAGGCGCCCTGGGCGGCGTCGATCATCGTCAGCAGCTCGACCAGGGCGTCGTTGGGCGTCATCCCGCTCTGCTCGTTGGCGCAGGTCGACTGGACGAGGAAGACGTCGGCGCCGCGGATCGACTCCTCGTAGCGGCAGTAGACCTCGCCGTTGGCGAAGGTCTTCAGCGTGACCTGACCGAGGTCGAGCTCGAGCTTGCCGGCGACCTTGGCGGCCAGCTCCATCGAGCTGCGGCCGCCGAAGACCATCATCCGCTTCGAGTAGTCGTGCGGGATCGCGGTCGGCGCCGGGGTCGGCGCCTCCTCGGGACGCTGCTCGATCGTGCTCACGAATCCTCCTCACGGGTCCGCGCGGCCTTGCCCTCCGCGTAGTCCTCGATGTTCCTCTGGTCGTTCTCGCTCACCGCAAGCGCCCCCTCGGGGACGTTCTTCCTGATCACCGCTCCAGCGCCAGTGTAGGCGGCGTCCCCGACTTCTACCGGGGCGACCAGCATCGTGTCAACGCCGATCCGGGCGCCGGCGCCAATTGTCGTCCGGTGCTTGCGGAAACCGTCGTAGTTGGCGGTGATCGTGCCGGCGCCGAGATTGCTGCCGGCTCCTACGTCGGCGTCGCCGACATAGGCCAGGTGGGGGACTTTGGCGCCGGCGCCGATGCGCGAGCCCTTGATCTCGACGAAGCTGCCCGCCTTGGCGCCGTCCTCGAGCTCGGCACCGGGGCGCAGGTAGGCGAAGGGGCCGACGTTGCAGCCGTCGAGCACCTCGCACTCGACCAGGTAGGAGTGCGGGACGGCGACGTTCTCGCCGAGGCGGGTATCGATCAGCGTGCTGAGCGGGCCGACGACCGAGCCGGCGCCGACCTGGGTCGCGCCGCGCAGGCTGGTGCCGGGCTCGATCCGCGCGTCGGCGGCGATCTCGACCCCGGCGTCGATCCAGGTCGTGCCGGGGTCGACGACGGTGACGCCGGCGAGCATGTGGCGCCCGAGGATGCGGCGGCGCGCCTCGGCCTCGACCGCGGCGAGCTCGGCGCGGTTGTTGACACCCATCGTCACGGCGAAGTCGTCGGCGCGGTGGCCGGCGACGGAGTGGCCGGCCTCGCGCAGGGCGGCGAAGACGTCGGTCAGGTAATACTCGCCCTGGGCGTTGTCGTTGGCGAGGCCGCGCAGCGCGGTCGCCAGCGGCACCGCCTCGAACGCGTAGGTGCCGGCGTTGATCTCGCGGATCGCCAGCTCCTCGGCGCTCGCGTCGCCGCCGGCTTTCGCCTCGACCACACGCTCGATGCCGCCGTCGGCGCCGCGAACGACGCGCCCGTAGCTACCCGGGTCCTCGAGCTCGATCGTCATCATCGTCGCCGCGGCGCCGGAGGAGGCGTGGGCGGCGAGGAAGCCGGAGACGATCTCAGCCGAGATCAGCGGGTGGTCGCCGGAGAGGACGAGGACGGTGTCGGCCTCCTCGATCAGGGGCAGCGCGGCGCGAACGGCGCCGCCGGTGCCGTCGGGCTCGGGCTGGACGACGGTCTCGACCTCGCCGGGAAAGCCGGCGGAGATGTCGCGGCCGGGCGAGACGATCGCCGCGACCCGGCCAGCGCCGGCCTCGCGCGCGGCCAGGATCGGCCAGGCGACCAGCGGACGGCCGCAGACGGGATGGAGCATCTTCGACAGCGAGGAACGCATACGCGTGCCCTCGCCCGCCGCCATAACCAAGACCAGGGGCGAACTCACCACTTGATCGTAATGGCGAATGGGGAGAGGGGGTGGGGGTATCCGGGCGTGTGCTGGATTTTTCGCACCGGCGACGTGCGTCTCTCGCAGAGTTGATGAGCGAAAAATTGACGCCGCTCACGCCCGGATACCCCCACCCCCTCTCCAGCTCAGCTCAGGATTAAGCGGGTGAGCTGGGAGGGGTGCAAGCTTCTGGATATGAGGCGTCGGGCCACCACTCGGACACCCCCCCAACCCCTTTTCCCAGCTCGCGCTGGGGTCGAGCGGGGCGAGCTGGTGAGCGCTTAGCTTCTCGCGCGCTCCTTCGTAGGGTGGGGAGCTGAGGAGGGTGTGGGGGGTGTTCGGGCGGGCAGCGGCGTCTGTTTTTCGCCCTCAGACTCAAGAGAGACGCAAGCGCTCGGGCGAAAAACCTAGCGCCCGGCCGGACACCCCCCGCGCCCTCCCGGATCAACGCGAACGCGCTAGGTCTTTTCCGACGAGGGCGATCGAGGTGAGGGTCCAGCCGGCGAAGATCAGGTCTATGCCGACGAGGAGGCCGATCGCCCAGTCGGCGGAGCTGGGGAGCTTGGCGAGGATGAGGATGCCGATCAGCAGCCCGGCGAGGCCGCTGAGGCCGGCGAGGCCGGCGCCCTGCCGGCCGCGGGCGGCGAAGGCGACGGCGATGCGGGTGAGGCCCATGAAGAGGAAGTAGATGCCGAGGACGACGGTCAGCGTCAGCGTGCCGCTGTCGGGTTCGACGATCAGGTAGATGCCGACGACCACGGTGAGCAGCGCCCAGATCAGCCGCAAGACGACCGAGCCGACCGTCTGCGCGGCAAAGGCGCCGGCGATGAGGAAGGCTCCGGCGATGATCAGGATCCAGCCGATGAAGATCGCCGTCGCGACCGAGGCAACCGCCGGCACGACGATCGCGACGCAACCGACGAAGATCGCGATCACCCCGACCGCCATCAACCCTCTCCAGCTGCGCCGCAGCCCCTCGCGCACTTCCGGGTCCAATGCCGCTCCACCCAGCTCCATGATGTGACCCTAAGTTTTCGCCCGGACGCTAGGCTCGCAAGGCGCGATCCGGGGTGGTGTAGCTGGTTAGCACGTCTGGTTTTGGTCCAGGAAGCGAGGGTTCGAGTCCTTCCCCCGGAGCTCGCGGCTAACCGACCGGCTCGCGCTCGGGGGGGAGCTGGCCGCCGCGCTCGGTGCCGGCGATCAGCTCGTCGGGGGACTTGTCCGCGGGGACGAAGCCGGACTTCATGCCGAAGTAGACGGCCTGGGGGTGGTGGGCGATCACGGCGACGGTCGACTGCTCGGGCAGGACGGCGTAGCCGTCGGAGAGGGTCATGCCGATCTGTTCGAGCTCGAGCAGGCGCCAGACCTTCTCGTGCTCGGACTGGTCGGGACAGGCGGGGTAGCCCCAGGAGTAGCGGCGGCCCTGGTCGAGCTCGATGCCGAGCGCGCGGCGCACCTCGGCGTGCAGCCACTCGGCCAGGCCCTCGGCCGCCTGCACGCCGAGGCCGTGCACGTAGAGCTGCTCGGCGAACTCGCCCTCGCGCTCGAGCCGCCCGATCAGCTCGGTCACCTCGGGGCCGACCGTGACGCCCTGCAGCGCGACCAGGTCGCGTTCGCCCGAGTCGAGCGGACGGTAGAAGTCGGCGAGGCAGATGCGGTCGTGCTTGGGCTGGCGCGGGAAGACGAGCCGCTCGAGCTCGCGCTCGGGGTCGTCGGGATCGAAGACGATCAGCTCGTTGCCCTCGGCGTTGCAGGGAAAGTAGCCGAGCCGCGCCCGCGGGTGCAGGTATTCCTGCTCGCGCCACATCCGCTCCAACCGCGGCGCAAAGCCCTCGTCGTGTCCGTTGCCCTCGACCAGCTCGCGCCAGGCCTCGCCCTTCACCCCTTTGCCCCCCCAGTGCAGCTTGAACAGCACGTGGCGGTCGAGGTAGGGGAAGACCTCGTCGAGGTCGACCTCGACCTCGCGCACGCCGCTGAACGGCGGCACCGGGATCGGGTTGTCGGTGCGCGCCTTGGAGCGCACGCTGGCGTCGCTGGTCGGCGGCGCGTCGTCGGCGACCACCGGCTTCTCGCGCAGCTTCTGTGCCTCGGCGCGGATCCGCTCGACCAGCGCCTCGCGCGCCGCCTCGTCGACCAGCGCGTCCATCGTGTCGAGCCCCTGGAAGGCGTCCTTGCAGTAGAAGACGCCGGGCTCGTAGACGTCGTCGGACTCCTTGCCGTGCGGGTAAAGCGTGCGCCGGCCGAAGTCGCGGTTGATCGCGGCGCCACCGATCAGCACCGGGAAGCCGAGCCCGCGCTGGTGCAGCTCCTGCACGCAGATCGGCATCTGCTTCGAGGTCGAGACGAGCAGCGCCGAGAGCCCGATCGCGTCGGCCTCATTCTCGACCGCGGCCTCGATGATCGTCTCCACCGGCACCTGCTTGCCGAGGTCGACCACGGTGTAGCCGTTGTTGGTGAGGATCGTGTTGACCAGCGACTTGCCGATGTCGTGCACGTCGCCGAACACGGTCGCGATCACGACCTTGCCCTTGCTGTGGCCCTCGATCCGGTCGAGGTAGTTCTCCAGCCGCGCCACGGCGCGCTTCATCACTTCCGCCGACTGCAGGACGAAGGGCAGGATCAGTTCGCCGGCGCCGAACTTGTCGCCGACCTCTTTCATCGCCGGCAAGAGCACCTCGTTCAGCGTCGGCACCGCGCCGATCTTCTCCACCGAGCGGTCGACCCACTCCTCGACCCCATCCTTCTTGCGGCGCAGGATGTGCCAGTGCAGCGCCCCCTCGGGCTCCATGCCCTCGGTCGGGTCGCCCGCCTCCTCCCCCGCCTCCTCGCCCTTCGACTCGAAGTGGGCGATGAAGCGCTCGAGCGCGTCCTCGCGCCGGTTGAAGACGAGGTCGTCGGTCAGCTCGCGCTCGGAGTCGGGGATCTCGCTGTAGGGGGTGATGTGGTTCGGGTTGACCATCGCCAGGTCGAGCCCCGCCTCGACGCAATGGTGGAGGAAGACCGAGTTGAGCACCGCGCGCGCCGGCGGCGAGACGCCGAAGGAGACGTTGGAGACGCCGAGCGAGGTCTTCACCCCGGGAATCTCGGCCTTGATCCGCCTGATCCCCTCGATCGTCTCGATCGCCGAGGGCTTCCACTCCTCGTCGCCGGTGGTCAGGGTGAAGGTGAGCGCGTCGAAGATCAGCGCCTCGGGGTCGAGCCCGTGCTGCTCGCAGGCGAGGTCGCGGATGCGCTTGGCGATCTCGAGCTTGCGCTCGGCCGTCTTCGCCATCCCGACCTCGTCGATCGTCAGCGCGATCAGCGCCGCCCCGTGCGCCACCGCCAGCGGCACGACGACGTTGGCCTTGTCCGGCCCCGCCTCGAGGTTGATCGAGTTGACGATCGCCCGCCCCGGGATCTTTTCCAGCGCCGCCTCGATCACCTCGGGCTCGGTCGAGTCGACCTGGATCGGCGCCGGCTGGGTCAAAGAGATCCGCTCGACCACCGCGCCCATCTGCTCGGCCTCGTCCTGGCGCTCGGTCAGCGCCACGCAGACGTCGAGCACATGGGCGCCGCCCTCGACCTGGTCTTCGGCGACCTGGACGAGGCCGTCGTAGTCGTCGGCCAGCAGCAGCTCCTTTGCTCTTTTCGAGCCCTGCGAGTTGACCCGCTCGCCGACCAGGGTCGGGCGCGGCTCCTGCACGAGCGGAGTCGCGGTCATCATCGAGGAGAGCTGCGGCGGCCCCGGCGGCGGCCGCTCGCCCGGCACGCGGCCATCGACCCGCTCGCGGATCGCGGCGATGTGCGCCGGCGTCGTCCCGCAGCAACCGCCGACGATGCCGACGCCGTAGCGCTCGACGAACTCGCCCAACGTCGCCGCCAGCGGCTCGGGCCGTTCGGGGAAGATCGTCTCGCCGTCGGGCCCCTGCAGGGGCAGACCGGCGTTGGGGATGCAGTGGACCGGCAGCGGGCTGTGCTCGCCCAGATAGCGGATCGCGTCGCGCATGTCCTCCGGCCCGGTCGAGCAGTTGAGCCCGATCGCGTCGACGTCGAGCGCGGCGAGCGTCGTCAGCACCGCGGCGATATCGGTGCCGAGCAGCATCTTGCCGCCCTGCGGCAGCAGCGAGACGCTGCACTGGATCGGCAGCGCGCGGCCCGTTTGCGCAAACGCCTCGCGGGCGCCGAAGACCGCCGCCTTGACCTCGAGGATGTCCTGCGCGGTCTCGATCATGATCAGGTCGGCGCCGCCCTCGACCAGGCCGCGCGCCTGCTCGGCGAAGACCTCGACCAGGCGGCGGAAGGAGATGTCGCCCAGGGTCGGGTCGTCGGAGGCGGGCAGGAACCCGGTCGGCCCGATCGAGCCGGCGACGAAGCGCTGCTCGCCCGCCGCCCTGCGCGCGATCTCGGCCGCCCCGCGGTTGATCTCCAGCGTCTGCTCGCCCAGCCCCCACTCTTCGAGCTTCAGCCGCGAGCCCTGGAAGCTGTCGGTCTCGACCACCTCGGCGCCAGCCTCGAGCATCGAGGCGTGGACACCCTCGATCACGTCGGGGCGGTGCAGAACCAGCGCCTCGTGGCACTTGCCGGCGAGGCCGCCGTAGTCCTCCTCGCTCAGGTCGAACTGCTCCAGGGTCGCGCCCATGCCGCCGTCGAAGACGACGACGCGCTCCCGAGTCGCAGCTATGTAGTTCCGTTCCGACACGTCAAAGCAGGCTACCGACCGGGCGGATCGCTTCCGGTGCGCTTTATGCGTGTATGGGACGCATAAAGCGCACCGGAAGCGAAATGTAGGGTGGCGCTGACGATGGTTGACTCTCATACGCATCTATTTCTCTGCGAGCGGGGCGAGGACGAGCTGGTCGCCGCCGCGCTCGACGCCGGCGTCGAGCGGATGCTCAACGTCGGCCTCGGCGAACGCAACGAGACAGCGGTCGCGGCGGCCGAGCGCCATCCCGCGGTCTTCGCCAGCGTCGGCTGCCACCCGACCGAAGCGGACTCCTTCGACGACGCGCTCGCCGCGCAGATCGACCGCCTCGCCGCGCACGAGCGGGTGCGGGCGGTCGGCGAGACCGGGATCGACTACTACCACGAGACCGCCGGCCCCGAGGCGCAGCGGCGCGCCTTCGAGACCCAGGTAGCGATCGCCCGCGAACACGACCTGCCGATCGTGATCCATGGCCGCGACAAGGACGGCGAGACGGCGGCGATCGACGAGATCTTCACGCTGCTCGACCAGCACGCCGGCGAGTGCCCGGTGATCCTGCACTGCTTCTCCGCCCCGTGGCGTGCCGTCGACGCCGCCGAGCGCGGCTGGTACTGCTCGTTCGCCGGCCACACCACCTACCCCGGCTCCGACGACCTGCGCCGTGCCGCCGCCGAGTTGCCAGCCGAGTTGGTCCTGGTCGAGACCGATGCCCCCTACCTGGCGCCGCAAACCGTGCGCGGCAAGCCCAACGAGCCCGCCTACGTCGTCGACACGGCCGCGGTGGTCGCCGCCGCCCGCGGCGTCTCCTAC
>Ga0210115_1000611_pt1 | contig 10357 bp, 8 predicted proteins | sample MayberryNW_TuleB_2_FD_185526 | JGI IMG/M metagenome (GOLD analysis project Ga0210115, IMG submission 185526) | Wetland microbial communities from San Francisco Bay, California, USA, that impact long-term carbon sequestration - MayberryNW_TuleB_D2... | ecosystem: Environmental > Aquatic > Marine >... | reverse complement strand
CCGCCTCGCTGATCGACGCACGCGCCGCGGGGAGCTCTCCGCTGGCGAGGGCCGCACGCGCGCACCACGCGTGCGCCGAGGTGACGAACCGTACGGGCAGGGATTCAACCGGGTGGTCCAACAGGCGATGCGCGAGCATCGCCACCTCCGCGACGCGTCCTCGCCACCACGCGACCCTGGCGCGTGCAAGCCACGCGGCCGCCTGAATCCCGCTGTCGCGATCGAGCTCGCCGGCTGCGTCAGCCGCACGCGCAGAGACATCGGCCTGGTCGAGATCGAGCACGTCGATGCACACGTGCGCGCGCTCAACCGCAATCAAGGCTGCGGTTCCGGCATCTCCGGCAGCGGCCGCATGCGACGCCGCGCGCGCGAGCCACTCGCAGGCCTCGTTCGAACGGCCGCGCGATCGACAGAGCGCCGCCTGCATGCGTGCCGCGCGCGCAGCCTCGCAGGCGCGGCCGCGGCGATCGGCTGCCGCGTAGTCGCGCCGTACGAGCCGCGCGGCGGACGCATGCCGGCCGCGGACGCGCAGTCGCTCGACCTGCGGATCCGGCACCTCGAACGGGACCGCGACCCTCGGCCCCGGGGCCTGCACCCGCACGTCGATCGGCGGCGAGGCGCGGTACGCCTCGGCCCGTTCGTGAACGGAGCACGCCACGCGGGCCCGACCTTGCCGTGGCGGCTGGAAGAGCCGGGCGACGAACGGCCCCGGAAGACCAGCAGCCACGCGGAGCGCACGCCGCACGCGGGTGGCCATCTCCCTGGGAGGCGCGACCATGACGAGCGAGCCTGCGAGCTCCCCGTCGGACATCGGTTCCAGCGTGATCCCACCGCGGCTCGACGCTTCGCCGACGAGCCGCAGGAGCAGATGACGGCTGCCGTGCACGCCTGCAAGCTGCAGCAGCATCTGGGTGACCCGGCGATCATCGGCCGTACGGTGGCGGCCGTCGTGCAGCACCAGCACGTGCCGCCCCTCGAGAAGTCTGGCCCACGCCGGCGCGCCACGCGGGAGCACGCTCTCCGCCCACGCCTCGGACGCGACCGGCACCCACCCGCGTCGCCTGCCTTCGCGGGCGCACCAGTCGAGCAGCGTGCGTCCGCCCGACCCGTGCGCCGCCGCGATCTCCAGCAGCGACCAGCCGGGCGGCGGCTCGGCCTCGAGACGCTCCAGGATAATCTCCATGACACGCCGCATCGCGAGCCGCACGCCGATCGCAAATCGCCGCCGGCGATCCCGCTCGCCACCGACAGGCTCGCGCTCGTCGAACGAGAACGGCGCAGGCACGAGGGCGCCGTTCCCGACCGATCCCATCACTCTGGGTACAGGCACACCGGACGCTGCGAGGAACGCTTCCACAGCACGTGGACTCACGACCCGCGCGGCGACGCCAGCCGGCGACCGGGCCGCCATTCGATACGCTTCGAAGCGATCCTTCGTGCCAAGCACGCCGAAGTCCGTGCACGGCAGCAGCGCCGGATGCCACAGCCCGCAGAGCATCGCGCAGCGGTCCGCCCAGCCCGCTTGCCCTTCGAGCGTGGCAATCCGTTCGATACGCACCAGCGCGCGCGCGCCGGTCCCGAGGTCGAACCAGCGTGCCGGCGAGAGCGCGACGAACCGATCCGCGATCAACAGGTCGGTCACGAGCACGAACGGTGTGCAAGCCCGCGGCCGCATGCGCCAACCCGCGGGCCGCGGGCCACGCGTCAGCGACTCAGCAGGAATCACGCGGCGAAACGGCGATCCGCGTCACACGCGATCGCTCGAGCGGCGGACCTCGCGTCGGCCCACGTCGCAGGAAGTTCGTCCACGCGCAACACGGCGCGCGCGATTTCTGCAGACACGGGTTGCGCCGCAACCGCGGATGACGCCCGCGTTCACGGTCGCCGTTCACGGTCCGCAATTCACGCTTCGCAGTTCGCAGTGCACGCTTCGCGATTCGCAGTACACGGTTCGCAGTTCGCAGTGCGCGTTGGCAGGCTGGTCCGTTTCGGCCGCGACGTCATCGATGCCCGGCCGGCGAGCAGGCGCCCCGCACGGGAGCTTGAAGCTTCGGAATTGGCAGTTGGCAGTTGGAAGTTGGAAATCGACGACGATCGGCGCACGCGAACGCCTCGTATACAATTCCCATGCATGCTGCGTTTCCTCACGGCCGGTGAATCGCACGGCCCCGAGCTCGTGGCCATCCTGGAAGGCATGCCCGCCGGCGTGCCGATCGACGAAGAGCCGATCGCGCGCGAGCTGCGCCGTCGGCAGGGCGGCTACGGCCGCGGCCGGCGCATGCAGATCGAATCCGACCGCGCTTCGATCGTCTCCGGCGTTCGCCGCGGCCGCTCCACCGGCGCCCCCATCGCGCTCCGCATCGTCAACAAAGACTGGCCGAACTGGCAGAAAACGATGCATGTGGGGACCGAGATGCCGGAGGAGGCAACCGGGGCGAACCGCGCGCCGGTGACGCGGCCGCGCCCCGGTCACGCCGACCTGGCCGGCGCCCTCAAGTACGAGCACGAGGACATCCGGGACGTGCTCGAACGCGCCAGCGCGCGCGAAACCGCCGCGCGCGTCGCGGTGGCCGGCGTCCTGCGGCAGTTCCTCGGCGCGGTGGGGATTGAGGTCTCGAGCCATGTCGTCGAGATCGGCGGCGTCGTCGTTCCGGAGTCGCTTGCAGTTCCTGCCGATCGGATTCGCGCCATTCCCGCCGACTCGCCACTGCATTGCGCAGACCGCGACATCGAGCAGCAGATGATTGCCGCCATCGATCGCGCGCGCGAGGCGGGCGATACGCTGGGGGGAGCGTTCGAGATCGTCGTCACGGGGCTGCCGGTCGGGCTCGGCAGCTACGTGCATTGGGATCGCAAGCTGGATGGACGGTTGGCGCACGCGTTGATGTCGATCCAGGCCATCAAGGCCGTCGGCATCGGCAAGGGGCCGGCCGTTGCGAGCCTTCCCGGATCCAGGATTCACGACGAGATCGTGCCTGCGGGGGACGGCGCCCCGTCGGGCCACCCCGCCGTCGGCGTCTCGCGGCTGACCAACAACGCCGGAGGCCTGGAAGGCGGCGTGACCAATGGTGAAGAGCTGCGGATGACCGGCTACATGAAGCCGATTGCCACGCTCATGCAGCCGCTGCGCTCGGTCGACCTCACGACGCTCGAGCAATCGCCTGCCGCCATCGAACGCAGCGACGTCTGTGCCGTCACGGCCGCGGCAGTCGTCGGCGAAGCGATGATCGCGATCGTCATCGCCGACGCGTTCCTGGAAAAATTTGGCGGCGACTCGCTTGCGGAGGTCCGAAGGAACTACGAGGCGACGAGCGCCGCCGTGCGCGCACGTTTCACGGCCGCCGTACCACGTTGAGCGACCCCGAAGGCAGGACTGCGTGCACCGGAGTTCACCTGACTACGTCAACTCCCGACTTCCAAGTCCCAACTCCCAAGACGCCCGTTACGCATATGCCACCTTTGGGAGCTGGCAATTGGGAGTTGGCAGTTTTCCATGGTGATTTCGCGGATCAAGTCCAACGGAACCGTGGAACCGGCTGATCTTCTCCCGAATGCGCCGCCCGATTGTCAAATACGGCAGCAGGATCCTGCAGCGCGCGACCGAACCGGTGGACGCCATCACGCCGGAGATCCAGACCCTCATCGACGACATGATCGAAACGATGTATGCGGCGCCGGGAATTGGGTTGGCGGCGCCGCAGGTCGACGTCGCACTGCGCCTGTTCGTCGTCGACATCTCCGTCGGCCGTCGTCCGCAGGACCTGATGGTCTTCATCAACCCGGAGTTCGTCGCGCGCGAGGGCATGCAGCTCGAGGAAGAGGGCTGCCTGAGCCTTCCCGGGTTCACGGCGACGGTCGCACGTCCGATCAAGGCGACGCTCAAAGGACAGGATCGTCATGGGGTCGAACGCATCGTCGATGCGGAGGGGCTCCTGGCCCGGGCGTTCCAGCACGAGATGGATCATCTCGACGGGACGCTGTTCGTCGATCGACTCCGCGGCATCAAACGCGACGTGATCGTCCGGCGCATCCACAAGCTGACGCGCTCAGGCGAGTGGGGCTGACGTGGGATTGCGCGTCGCCTTCTTCGGCACGCCGGCCTTCGCGGTGCCCACGCTCGATGCGCTGCTCGCCTCGTCGCATCACGTCGTCGGCGTCGTGACGCAGCCGGACCGGCCGAGCGGGCGCGGACAGAAAATCACCTTCAGCGCCGTCAAGGATCGCGCGCTCGGCGCTGGCGTGCCGATTCTGCAACCGGATCGCCTGAAGGATCCTGCATTTCTCGACGGGCTCGGGTCGTGGACCCCCGACATCGGCGTCGTCGCCGCCTACGGGAAGATCATCCCGGAGGCGGTTATCGCGCTGCCGCGATACGGTCTGATCAACGTGCACGCGTCGCTCCTGCCGAAGTATCGCGGGGCGGCGCCGATCCAGCGTGCGGTGATGGCCGGAGACGAAGAGACGGGCGTCACCATCATGCGGATCGTGAAGGCGCTCGATGCCGGCGCAATCTTCGCGAAGGTCGTGCGCCCGATCCCGCCGGATGCGACCAGCGAAGACGTCGAGGCCGATCTGGCGACCGCGGGCGCACGGCTGCTCGTAGAGATCGTCGATGCGATCGAGGCCGGCACCGCTCACGAAGAGCCCCAGGACGACAGCCGCGCCACATACGCGAGCAAGATCGAGCGGCACGAAGGCACGATCGATTGGCGCCGTTCAGCGCAGGCAATTCACGACCAGGTGCGCGGGCTCGTTCCCTGGCCTCGCGCGTCGACCACGCTGGACGGACGGCGCCTCATCGTCACGCGAACCGCAGTCGCGGGCAATGATGCGTACGGCGAGCCTGGTGTCATCGTCGAAGCCCATGCCGATCGCTTGATCGTCGCAGCCGGCGACGGAGCCCTTCGGATTCTCGAGCTCCAGCCGGAAGGACGACGGGTGCTGGGGGTGCGGGAGTTTCTGGCGGGGCGGCCGATCGCACCTGGGACACGGTTGGGTGGTTGAGGAAGAAGTGGCCGACTAACACGGATTTCCGCGAATCTCATCACGAGACGCGGATTTCCAGGGATTGGCACGGATTCGGATGCGACTAACACGGATTAGTGCAGAATCGAGAACGAAGACTCGAGAAGCGCTGCGCTTGTGGCGAAATTCTTCATTCTTCATTCTTCACTTTTTTTATTGAGGTTGCCGTCGAGTGATCGCGCCTGCCCGCCGCGCGGCCGTCGAGGTGCTTCGTCGCGTCGCTGACCGCCGCAGCGACCTGCCCGGCGCGCTGGCCGACGTCCGGCAACGGCTGACGGACGATCGGGATCGATCGCTGCTCGTCGAGCTCACGACCGGCACGCTGCGGTGGCAGGGCGCGATCGATCACCTGGTGCTCGCCTACGCGAAGCGTCCACTGGAACGGCTCGATCCCGAGGTCCTGGAGATCCTGCGCGTCTCGATCTACCAGCTGCTTCACCTCGATCGCGTGCCGGCCGCAGCCGTCGTGAACGATGCCGTCGCGCTGGCGCGCGCATTCCGGAAGTCGAGCGCGGCCGGATTCGTGAACGCGGTGCTCCGGAACGTGAGCCGGTCGCGGGCGAAGCTGCCGCTTCCCGAACGCCCGCGGGAGCCTGACCACGACCGAGCCGCTGCGGTGGCCTATCTCTCGGTCACGCTGTCGCATCCTGCGTGGCTCGCAGAGCGACGGCTGGATCGCGTGGGCTTCGCCGCCGCCGAACGCTGGGCGCACTTCGACAATCAGCCTGCGCCGCTGACAATGCGCGCGCACACGCTCCGAGTCTCCGCCGCGGCACTTCAGGAACGGCTCGCGTCAGCAGGCGTCCTCACCCACCGCGCGCGCTACGCGCCGGATGGCCTGGTCGTCGATTCCGGCAATCCAATCGGGTCGGCGCTCGCGGACGAAGGTCTCTTCGTCGTGCAGGACGAGGCATCGCAGCTCGTCTCGCTCATGTCGCTTGCGGCTCCGGGCGAGCGGGTGCTCGACGCGTGCGCATCTCCGGGCGGGAAGACGCTTGCGATGGCGGCGGCCGTTGCGCCGTCCGGACAGGTAATCGCCGCCGATACGCGGCCGCGACGGATGGCACTCCTGCGGCAAACGCTGGCCGCGGCATCCATGCCGGTACCACTCGTTCAGCTCGACCTCACGGCCGGGGCTCCCTTCGGTCCGGTATTCGACGTGGTGTTCGTCGATGCTCCCTGCTCCGGACTCGGCACGATTCGGCGCGACCCGGAGATCCGGTGGCGACGGCAGCCGGACGACCTGCCGGCTCTTGCGGCGCAGCAACGGCAGATGCTCGCCCGAGCGGCGGCAGCCGTGAAGCCGGGGGGGCGGCTCGTGTATGCGACCTGTTCGAGCGAGCCGGAAGAGAACGACGAGGTCGTTGATTGGTTCCTCGAGACCCACGGGCACTTCAGGGCGCTGTCTCATCCCGAGGTCACCCGACGGCTGCCGGCGGCCGCAGCGGCGCTTCTGGACGAGGACGGACGGCTCAGGACGAAACCGTGGCGCGACGAGCTGGAGGCGTTCTTTGCGGCGGCGATGATCCGGCTTCCGGTAGGCCAAGGCTGAAGCCCCCCTGCGCATCTGAAGGCTCGAGGATGTCGGATACATACCGTTTTCGCCCGGGGCTTCAGCCCGAGTTCGTCAACGTTCAGCAATCCCGCCGGATGTAGTACTCTTGCTGTTTACATGGCGTTGAAAACCCGCGTCTGGGGCGCGGGCAAATTGATGGTGCTCGGCGCGGCGCTGGTTGCCACCTTCATCGTGTTTGCCGCCGCTGCCATGCGTATCGCCGTGCGCGCGCGCGAGGTCGCCGTGCCCGATCTCGCCGGCCGATCCATCAACGAGGCGTCCTCCCTGCTCGAGAGCTACGGGCTCACCCTCAAAGTGGACGAGAACCGGCGGGTCGACGCCAAAGTTCCCGCCGGACACATCATTCAGCAGGAACCGCCGGCCGGCGCGACGACACGGCGGCCGCGCAGCGTCAAGGTGCTGGTCAGCCTCGGCTCGCAGGCGCCGGTCGTCCCCGAGCTCGTCGGCCAGACCGAGCGGACGGCCGAGATGCGGCTGGAACAGGACGGCCTGGCGGTCGCGTCGGTTGCCGAGGTGCGATCGAGCGAGTTCGCGCCGGGAACCGTGATCGCGCAAACGCCCGCCGCCGGCAACCGCGCGCCAAAAGTGGCGCTGCTCGTCAACCGCGGCGAGCGCAGCGCCAGCTACGTGATGCCGGACCTCATCGGGGTGGACGGCGAGCGCGCTGCCGAGTACCTGCGCGGACGCGGCTTCCGCGTTGCGGTAGTCGGGGATCACCCCTACCCGGGTGTTCCCGCGGGGATCGTCATCCGGCAGACCCCGGCCGGCGGCTTCCAGATAACGCCTGGGGAGGCCATTTCGCTGGAGGTCAGCCAGTGAGCGTCCGGATCGCGCCGTCGATCCTCTCGGCTGACTTCACGCGCCTCGGCGAAGAGGTCCGGATCGTCGAAAATGCCGGGGCCGACCTGATCCACCTCGACGTGATGGACGGCCACTTCGTCCCGAACCTGACGATGGGGCCGGCCGTTGTGGCGGCGGTGCGGAAGGTGACGAGCCTCCCGCTCGACGTACACCTGATGATTACGGACCCGGATCGATACCTCGAGGCCTTCGTCCAGGCGGGCGCCTCGATGATTTCGGTTCACGTTGAAGTGCTGCCGCACCTGCACCGGACGATTGGCGCGATTCACGAGCTCGGCTGCAGGGCCGGCGTGGCGATCAATCCGGCCACCTCGCCGATTTTTCTCGAGGAGGTTGGGGCCGACCTGGACCACGTGCTCGTCATGTCGGTGAATCCCGGGTTCGGCGGGCAGTCCTTCATCGCGCGGAGTGAGTCTAAAGTTCGGGCGGTGCGCGGGTTGCTCGAAAGGACCCGCAGCCGGGCCCTCATCGAAATCGACGGGGGAATCGACGTCCACACGGCCGGCCGGGTCGTGGCGGCTGGCGTGGACATTCTGGTGGCCGGTGCTGCCGTGTTCGGGCAGCCGGATCCGGCTGCCGCGCTCCGGGCGCTGCGGGCCGCCGCGATCGCGCAGCAGACGGCCTGACGTGGCGACCCGGGGGCACGGCACCAGCCGCGTTCGCGTACGGTATGCGGAAACGGACCAGATGGGCGTGGTCTATCACGCCAATTACCTGGTGTGGTTCGAGATCGGCCGGACGGACCTGTTGCGGACGCACGGCTGGACGTATCGTGAAATGGAGGCCGCCGGGTTCTCCTTGCCTGTGATCGAGGTGGCCTGCCGATATCGCCGGCCGGCGCGGTACGATGATGAGTTGACGATCCGGACACGAGGGACCCTGCTGTCTCCGGTCCGGCTGGCATTCGACTACGAGATTCGGCGCGGCGAGGAAGGCGATCCGATCGTCACGGGTCGCACGCTCCACGCCGCTCTCAACCCGCAGGGGCGGCCGTGCCGGCTGCCGGAGCGGGTCAAGGTACTCTTCGCATGAAAGCGCTCGTCACCGGCGTTGCGGGATTCATCGGTTCTCACCTCGCCGGGCGGCTGCTCGATCGCGGGGCGTCGGTCACGGGGATCGACTGCTTTACCGACTACTACCCGCGGCCGATCAAGGAAGCCAACCTCGATACCGTGCGCACGCGGCGTGGATTCAGCTTCGTCGAATCGACGCTGCAGGACGCCGACCCTGGCGCGCTGCTCGAGGGGGTCACGCACGTGTTCCACCTGGCGGCGCAAGCCGGCGTCCGCAAGAGCTGGGGCCGCGATTTCCGGGTCTACACGGTCAACAACATCGAGGCCACGCAGGTGCTCCTCGAAGCGTGCGTTGGCCGGCCGCTCGAGCGGCTCGTGTACGCGTCGAGCTCCTCGGTGTACGGGGACCGCGCGGCCATCCCGATGCGCGAAGACATGCTGCCGCAGCCGCTCTCGCCGTACGGCGTGACCAAGCTCGCCGCCGAGCAGCTCTGTCATCTGTACGCGGCCAATCACGGCGTCCCAGCCACCTCGGTGCGCTACTTCACGGTGTACGGGCCGCGGCAACGGCCCGATATGGGGTTTCACAAGTTTCTGCGCGGCATCATCGACGGCAAGCCCATTCCCGTGTTCGGCGACGGCGAGCAGACGCGAGATTTCACGTTCGTGGCCGATGCCGTGTCCGCAACGATCGCAGCCGCCGAGCGCGGCGTGCCGGGGCGCGCGTACAACGTCGGCGGCGGCTCGCGGGTGAGCCTCAATCACGTGCTCGACCTGATCGGCCAGATCACCGGCCGGCCGGTCCGCATCGACCGCGGCCCCGCGCAGAAGGGCGACATGCGCGACACGTACGCCGACACATCGCTCGCGCGCGCCGATCTCGGGTTTGCACCCACCGTATCCCTCGCCGACGGCCTCACCGAGGAGTACCGCTGGCTGATGTCCGCTCCTGTCGTGGCATGAACGTGGTTCGAAAGCTGTTCTCGTTAAGACTCGTCCTGATCGTGCCGGTGATCGCTCTGGTCGCCGCGGGCGGCTGCGCAGCGAAGAAGGATTCGATGCCGCCCGGCACGACCGAGCCCGATAAGTTCCTCTACGAGAAGGGGACCGAGGCGCTCGACAACAAGAAGTGGCTCACCTCGCGCGAGTTCTTCACGCGCATCGTCGACAACTATCCGCAGAGCCCGTATCGCCCGGACGCGAAGCTCGGGGTCGGCGACGCGTATCTGGGCGAGGGCTCGCTCGAGGCGTACGTGCTCGCGATCAACGAGTTCAAGGAGTTCCTCACCTTCTACCCGACCAATCCCCGCGCCGACTACGCGCAGTACAAGCTCGGATACGCGCACTACAAGCAGATGCGCGACCCGCAGCGCGATCAGACCGAGACGCGGGAGGCCGTGCGCGAGTTCGAGACGTTCGTGCAGAAGTATCCGCACAGCAAGCTGCTGCCGGAGGTGCAGGAGAAGCTGCGCGAGTCGCGCGATCGGCTGAGCACGTCGGAATACAACGTCGGGTACTTCTACTTCCGGCAGAAGTGGTATCCGGGAGCGATCGATCGGTTCAAGTCGGTGCTCAAGAGTGACCCGCAGTTCACCGAGCGCGACGCGGTCTACTATTACCTCGCCGAATCGCTGCTGAAGGTGAAGCTCGACGCCGAGGCGCTGCCGTACCTCGATCGGCTCGTGAAGGAGTTCGAGACGAGCGAGTACCTGGAGAAAGCCAAGGCGCGCCTCGAGGAGTTCAAGACCACGTCTCCGGCGCCGGCTCCCGCCGCGAGCGCCACGCCGGCGGCCGGCGATCCCCCCGCGCCGGCGGCCCCCGCCGCGCCGCCAGCCACCGATGGGAACACGCCCGTCGTGACGCCGGCGTCAGCCGGTACACC
>Ga0210115_1000609_pt1 | contig 10371 bp, 8 predicted proteins | sample MayberryNW_TuleB_2_FD_185526 | JGI IMG/M metagenome (GOLD analysis project Ga0210115, IMG submission 185526) | Wetland microbial communities from San Francisco Bay, California, USA, that impact long-term carbon sequestration - MayberryNW_TuleB_D2... | ecosystem: Environmental > Aquatic > Marine >... | reverse complement strand
CAGGGAATACAGGCTGTTCGTGCTCGCGAAGTCGGCGTTCTCGACGAACGTCAGTCCGGGCCCGCAATGCCGCTTCACGCGTTCAGCCTCGCACCCCACCACGACCGCGATGTCGTGGATCGCGAGCTGACGAAGTGCGCGAATCTGCCGCTGGATCAGCGACAGCCCGCCCACGTCGAGCAGCGCCTTCGGCGCCGTGGTCACGTGGCCATTCAGTCGCGACCCGCGTCCGGCGGCAAGAATCACTGCACGCATAGGCCCGCCCATCCTCCCTTGTGCGAACGACGCGCCAGCCAGGTCGTCGGCTCGTCTGCACAGACGAGATAGACCGGCGACAGGCGCGCATCCGCTGGTGAGATCGCCGCGCCGACCATCGCCTGGCAGCGCGCAACGAGGCACCTGACGGGCAACACGACGGGTCGTGCTTCAGGTCGCAACGTTTGTGCCACGCACCCCCGACGAGCTTTGCTGCGTGCAGTCACTTGGCCCCCTTGCCGAACAAAATCACCTTGACCGTGTCGACGACGATCGTAATGTCGAACACAATCGACATCTGCTTGATGTAATACAAGTCGTAGCGGAGCTTCTCCCGCGCGTCTTCGATCGACGACCCATACTGGTATTTGATCTGGGCCCAGCCGGTGACGCCCGGCTTGACCGCGTGGCGCTGCCGGTAGTACGGAATCGCGACCGCCAGCTGCTCGACGAAGAACGGGCGCTCCGGCCGCGGGCCGACGAAGCTCATGTCGCCTCGCAGCACGTTCCACAGCTGCGGCAGCTCGTCGAGCCGCGTCAGGCGAATGACGCGGCCGACACGCGTGACGCGATCGTCCTGATCGCGGGCCCAGATCGGCGTCCCGCTCTCGGCGTCCACGCGCATCGATCGGAACTTGTACAGCGTGAAGACGCGCCCCTTCTCACCTACGCGTTCCTGCGCGTAGAGGACCGGCCCCTCCGAGTCGAGCCGCACCGCGAGCGCCGTGAGCGCCATCAACGGCGCTGCGCAGATCACACCAACGCCTGACAGCAGGAGATCCAGGCCGCGCTTGGCGATACGCGTCAACCGCCGCGCGCGGAAGCCATCCGAGAAAATCAGCCAGCTCGGCTTCAAATCGTCCAGCAGAATCTTGCCCGTCAACCGCTCGTAGATGGTCTCCGGCTCCTCGACCGTGATGCCGGAGAGCTTGGCCTGGAGCAGCTCGTCAATCGGCAGCTTGCCGCGCCGGTCGGAGAGACCCACGACGATCCGGTCGATGTGCTGCTCCCGCACGATCCGCGCGATGTCGCTCGACACGCCGACGACCCGCGGGTTCAGCACGCTCCTGCCGATCATCGCGGGGTCGTCGGCAATGAAACCGACGATCGTGTACGGATAGTCGTGCTGGTCGAGCACCTGCCGCGCGATCTTGCGCGCGATCGGCCCGGTGCCGACGATCAGCAGTCGCTGCTGCAGTTGGCCGGCGCGGCCGATGTGCAGCAGCAGGACCCGCCACGCGACGATAGCCACCAGAAACAGCACGACCGACGAGATGAAGATGCCGTGGCCGAGGATGAGCGACGGCACGACGAGGTACATCCCGGCGAGCACGAGCGAGGCGGCGCCGCTTGCCTGGAGCAGCCGCACGATCAGCTCGCGGTGCGAATGCACCAGCGTGAAATCGTAGAGGTCGTTGTAGTAGAAGCACAGCTGGCAGATGGCCGTGATCACCACGATTTTCCAGAGCACGGCCGAAAGGTCGTCGACGCCTCCATGCAGGTGTACCGCGAGCGCGAGCGAGCCAGAGATCAGCACGATCTCGAAGGCGAAGGCGGTCAGGCCGCGCGGCGATACGTAGCGGTTGAACAGCTGCATAGGGCGCGTCGTCTACCTCGCCCGGCGCAGGCCGAACTTGTTCCCCGCCGGAGCCGGCCCGCCGGACCCGTTCAGCACGAGGCCGACGATTCGATCCGCATCGAACGCCGCGAGTGCCCGCTGGATCTGCGGCTTCGCCGTGAGCCCTGCGCGTACGACCATGACAGTCCCGTCGGTAAAGGGGGTGATGACACCCACATCGGCCAGCGGCAGCACGGGCGGCACGTCGACGAGCACGCGATCGAACCGCGCGCGCAGCGCTTCCATGGTCCGACGCATGGCCCCTGATCCGAGCAGCTCGGCAGGGCGCTCGGGTGGCAGCCCCGCGGGGACGAACGACAGCCTGTAGTCCGGCAGTTCCACGATCACGTCGTCGAGCGTTGCCGCGCCGGCGAGGACGTCGGCCAGCCCTGGCGTCTGCGGCAGGCCGAACAGCGTGTGCGCACCCGGCTGGCGCAGGTCCGCATCGAGGAGCACGATGCGGCGGTTGAACTCCTGCGCCATCGTGAGCGCCAGGTTGGCGGCCGTGACGGACTTGCCGTCGCCGTGACCCGGGCTCGTCACGAGAAGCACGCGCCGTGCACGCCCGTTCTCCGATTGCATGAGGCGCGTACGAAGCGTCCGGTACTGTTCCGCGGTATCCGCGTGCGGGCTGAGCGCCGCCACGAGCAGCGGACTCAATTGTCCCGCTTCGATCACCCGTTCCGCTGGCGGTGCCGCGACGCCCGGTTCGCGCACCGGTTCTTCGGCCGTGCGCGGCGGGGGAGGCGGAACCGGCAGATCGTCAAGGGTGGCGATCGGCGCGTCAGCGGCATGCGTGCGGCGCACCGCCCCCTCGCGCTCGGCCTTGTTGAGAATGTCTTGAATGCGGCTCATCGTCGTCACTCCTGATCACGCGCCCCGGGCGATCTCACCAATCTCGCCGAGGACCGGCACGTCGAACTCGTCCTGCAGTGCCCGCACGTCGTGCAGGGAGCGATCCATGTATTCACGTCCCACGGCCGCGCCGGCCCCGAGCACGAGGCCGAAGAACACCGACAACAGCAGGAGCCGGAGCACGTTGGGGGATTCAGGAGTCGATGGCAGGAACGCGGCGTACAGGACCTTGAACTGTTCGCCGCCGCGTCCGCGCTCGAGGCTCTCGGCGAGTGAGGCGGCCTGGAGCTTCTCGCTCAGTCGAGCGTACTGCTGGCGTTCGAGGTCGTACTCGCGTTGGACCGATGCGAGCTGCTGGGCGACCATCGGCGCCGCCTCGACCCGGCTCTGGTACATCGCCACCTGCTGCCGGGTACTGGCGGACACGCGCTGCAGCTCGTTGATGCGCAGCCGGGCCGCCTCCCGATCCGCGGTGAGCTGGCGATATGCGGGGTCCACCTGGAGCGATGCCAGCCGATCCGCTTCGGGCTGTTCCCGTTCAGCCGCCGCGTCGCGGCGGGCGCTGGCCAGGTCTTCCTGGAGCCGCTGAATCTCGGGGTGTTTGTCCGTGTAGATGGCGCGTGCCTGGGCGAGCTGCTGCTGCAGTTGCGCGACCCTCGCCTGGGCGCTCGACAACCGCGTGCCGCTCGATGTGACCACGTCGCTGCCGCCCTGCTTCAACGACTCGAGCTGGCGCTCGATCATCGTGAGTCGATCCTGCTCGCCTCGCAGCGCGTTGGCCGTGGACTCCATCTGCTGCTGGAGGCTGGCCACCATCCGGAGGTTCGCATCCGTCTGCTCGGGCAGCCGGCCCATGTAGGCCTCCTTCGACTCACGCAGCCGCCCTTCGAGGGCATCGAGCCGCTGCTTGCTCTGGCTCAATTGCGTGCTGATGAACGCCGACGTGTCCTCGGCGCGCAATTCCCGGACGCGCGACGTCGTCGACACGAACACGTTCGCGAGGCGGTTGGTCACGCGCTGGGCAAGCTGGGGATCGGCGGCGGCATAGGAGAGCAGAAACGTGTCGAGCGGCGGCTTGTCCGACTTGACGGTCTTCAGCAGCGTTGCCGGCTCGATCCGAATCCGATCGGGCTGCAGCATTTGATCGACCGCGCGGTCGAGACTGCCGCCCTCGTCGAGGCCCTCGGCTCGCGCGACCTGTTCGAGCACCGACCGGTTCAACAGCTGCTGGGCGATGGCGCGAACGCGTTCGTCGCGGCTGGTCTCGGTCGCGGACCCGACGAGATCCGGCGACACGCGCGGAGACGCGATCCCGACGGTCGCGAACGAGCGATACACGCGGGGAAGAACGGCCGCGAGGACGATGCCGCCGATGATGCACAGCAGCAGCGGAACGATCGCCCACCACTTGCGGCGGCGGACGAGCGAGAGGTAGTCGAGCGGGTGGAAAGAGTGTTCCTGCATCAGTCGATCCTCATGGGTGCCGACGTGGAGATCTGGACGCCGATCCGGTTGCGCTGGATGTTGCCTTGCGCACTGGTCTTCTGGTAGCCACCGGCGAAATAGCCCTCCAGCCTGGCGAACCGCGCCACTGAGTAGCCCAATGCCACGCGCAGCCAGTTGGAAGTGCTGGCGAGTCCTTCTCCTATAGCGGGCTCGTTGCGGTAGCGGAGGAACTGACCGGAGACGTAGGCGCGCCGCGCGAAAATCGGGACGTGCACGCCCACCAACAGCTGCCGATTACTGGTATTGCGGCCGGAGCCGAACGACGCCCGGTACGACTGGGCCGCACTTGCGGTAAAGCTCGCGTACTCCGTGCGCTTCTCGATGGCAATGTGTCCGGCCGGCGCCGTTTGCGACCCGATCTCGTCCTCCAGCGAAATAACAGAGATCCCGGCCCCACCTTGGAGCTTGAGCGTCGGGGCAATCTGCCACTCGACGACGCCCTGGACGTTCTGGATGTTCGAGGTGGCCGGCGCATCGGCGACGATCGAATGGCGGAGATCATAGCTGCCCCCGAGCGTCCATCTCGGGGACATCTGCCGCCGCAGATCCACGGTCACGCCGTGCGACTGCCCGCCGCGCAGGAAATCGTTCTGGAACGTCGGATCGAAGTCGAGCCACTGGAAGTGGTACTGCGCGTTCATGTGCAGGTACTGCGTCAGGGCGAAAGTGGCACCGCCGTCGAGCGTGTCCCTGCGCGTGCCCGTCCGAACGAAGACGACGTCCGGCTCCGGCACGGCGTCGGTCGACGAGTTCACCGAGAACACGTTCTGGGCGAACAGCTGCAGACGTTTGGTTGCCTGGTGGCGGAACTCGACGCGCCCGACCTGGTCATAGCTGTTGATCTGCTCCAGCGTCCGATACCGCATCAGCGAGCCGAAATAGGAGGCCGCCAGCACCGTGTGCTTCCGGTTGAGCGCCAGCTCGAGGCCGGGCCGGACCAGCAGCACCGTGTCGGATCGTTTCGGATCGGTCTCCGCCACCAGGGTCGCGTTGTCGTCGTAAATGACTCCGACGGTTGCCATCGGCGTCAGCACGACGCCTGGCGCGCCCTGATGCGGCACGAGCTCGAAGTCGACGAGTTGCGCGGAGGCCGGCGATGTGCCGGCGATCACGGCACACACGGCCGCTGCGGCCACCAGCGGCCGGGTCAGGCGCATGAGCGGCTTGGTCGGCATGGCTAGGGCACGACGATCGTGTCGCCAGGCACGAGCGGCACCGGATCGGATTCGCCCTTCACTGCGCGCTTGTAGTTGAAGTCGATCGTCTGCACGCCGCGCGGCGTCTTGCGGAGCACGCGAATGTCCTTCGTCTTTGCGAAGTCCTTGAAGCCGCCGGCCATCGCGAGGGCCTGCACGACCGTGATCGGCCCGTGCATGCCGATCGATCCGGGGTTGTTCACCTCACCCATGACGTAGACCATCGGCGGCACCGTCTCGACCACGATCACGGTAACGGTCGGGTTCGTCACGTACTCCTTGAGACCCGTCGCGATCCGATCTCGCAGCTCGATGGGCGTGGCACCGGCGGCGGGAATGTCCCCCAGCAGCGGGAGCGTGATCTTGCCGTCCGGACGCACCTGCAGCGATTGCGACAACTGCTCGTCCTTGTAGACCTCGACGCGCAGCTTGTCGCCCGGCACGAGGCGGTAGTCGCGCTGTTGACCGGGAGGGGCGATGTTGCCGGTCCGCGGAACGTCGCTCGTGGCGGCTGGCGCCGGCGCCGCTGCCGGCTGCGCGCCGCCGGTGCCCGTTGTTCCCGTCGTGCCGATAGTGCTCGACGTCGACGTGGTGCTCGGAGCGGCAGGAGGGGCCGGCGCCGGCTGCGGGCTCGACCCGCTTCCGGTCGACTGTGCGCCTGCCGTCGCCGTGAGGAGGCAGGCCGCCGCACATCCAATCAGGGCGATGAGTGATCTCGGCATGGTCAGTTGCGCTCCGTCGCGCGGGCCTCCGCGCCGCCGCGCCAGTTGACGATGGGACGCTGCATGGCCTGTCGGCGCAGCGATGCGGAGTCCACCGCGTGAGTGGGGTAGCAGGCGGCGCCCACGCTGATGTGCAGCGGCCGCGGGAAGTCGTAGTGATCGATGCGGGCCATGAGCCGATCGACGACGCGCGTCGAGTTGTCGAAGTCGGCGTCGAGCAGCAGCAGCGAGAGCGTTCCCTTTTCTGTCCGTCCGAATAGATCGGTGTCCCGGACCTCGCGCGAGACGATCTCGGCCAGCTCGGTCACCGTCCCGTCGTCGGCCGTCAGCATCAGCCCTTCCCATTCGCGCCGCGTCTCCATGACGACGAGCGTGAGGAAGTTCTGCGACCGCACGGCCCGCTTGAGCTCGGTCTCGAGCACGAACTCGAAGGCCCCCGGCGCCAGCAGCCGGGAGCCGGACTCGATGAAGGGATCGCTCGACATGTCAGGAGGCCTTGTCCAGCCCGTTTTCCTTGATCTTGTAGAGCAGTGCCTTGTAGCTGATGCCGAGGTGCTCGGCCGCTTCCTTCCGGTTCCACCGCGTGTGCTGGAGCATGCGCAGAATCAGCTCGCGCTCGGCCTCTCGCGCGGCGTGCCGCGAGATGTCTTTGAGCGAATACTGGCCCGGCAACGGCTCGCGCGGCAGCACGGGCGCTGCCGCAGCGGTGCCGTTGGTTGCCGGCGCGGCGGAGACGGGCGGCGGCACGCGCGCAGCGGCCCGCGCGTCGACGAAGGTCGGCGCCTCGGCTTCGAATCGCTGGGCGGCGAGGGCTGCCGACTGCTGGAGCTCGCGGTGGATCGAGGTCTCGCCGCCGAGCACCACGGCCCGTTTCGCGAGGTTCTCGAGCTCGCGCACGTTGCCCGGCCAGTCGTGATCGACGAGCGCCTGCATCGTGTCGTCCGAGAATTCGATCAGGGGCCTGTTGTACTGGACCGAATACTTTTTCAGGAAGAACTCGGTCAACGGCCGGATCTCGTCGCGGCGCTCGCGCAGCGGCGGCAGCGTGATGCAGACGACGTTCAGGCGGAAAAAGAGATCCTCGCGGAAGTGGCCGTCGGCGACCGCGCGCTCGAGATCGCGATTGGTCGCGGCAATCACCCGCACGTCGACGCGGACGTCCGACTTGCCGCCCAGGCGCGAGAACTCGCCGTCCTGCAGCACCTGCAGCAGCTTTGCCTGCAGCGCCGGCGACATCTCGCTGATCTCGTCCAGGAAGATCGTGCCCTGGTTGGCGAACTCGAACTTGCCCGGCTTGTGCTGAATGGCGCCGGTGAACGCGCCGCGCTCGAAGCCGAAGAGCTCCGACTCGAGCAGCTCGTTCGGCAGCGCCGCGCAGTTGACCTTGACGAGCGGCTTGTCGCGGCGTTCGGACGCGGCGTGAATCGCGCGGGCCACCACTTCCTTGCCGGTCCCGCTCTCCCCGCGCACCAGGACGGTCACGTCGGCGTCGGCGACGCGCGCGATCAGGTCGCGGACCTCGCACATCCGCGGACTCCGGCCGATCAGCATTACAGAACGCGATTCGCCCTGGAGCTGCTGGCGCATCTCCGCCACCTCGCAGCTGACCTGACGCTGGCGCATCGCATTGGCGAGCGGGTTCTCGAGGTCGGTGTCGGAAAACGGCTTGCTGACGAAGTCCACCGCACCGAGCTTCATGGCCTGAACGACCGTGGCCGTCCGCCCCTGGCCGGAGATGACGATGACAGGAACGTCGCGATCGATCTTGCGGAACGCGGCAAGCGCCTCGATGCCGTCCATGCCGCCGGGCAGCACGACGTCGAGGATCACTGCCGACGGCCGCTCGACCCGGAAGCGTTCGACCGCTTCCTCGGCCGACCTCATCGCGATCGGCTCGTAGCCTCGCGTTGTGAGGAACGTCACGAGCAGTTCGCACATCCCGGGGTCGTCGTCGACGACGAATATGCGTGCGGGTGCGGCCGCGCGCTTCATCGGCGTGGCGCGCGCCCGCGCTGCGGCTGAGCCGTGAGACACATGTCGCGTCAGTGCTCAGCAAGCGGGATGCCACGAGAGAAAAGCAGGTGAGGGTTTGGGAAATGTCCCGGAAAAGAAAAATGCCGCGCCCTGAGCATCGCTCGATCGGGCGCGGCGGTAAGAGAGTTCCCAGATTGTGAACTTCAGTTCCGGCTGATCCCGCACTCCTTGATCTTGTTGAGCAGGGTCTTGTAGCTGACGCCGAGCTGCTGTGCGGCCTTCCGGCGGTTCCAATGCACCTTGTGCAGCGTTTCCTCGATGGCCACCCGCTCGGCCTTGAGCGCTGCGCTCTTCGCCACCTCGGCCAATGACGCGTTGGCCGGCACCGGCTCGTCGAGCACCGCGACGGTCCCGTCGTTGGCGCTTGCCGACCCGGCGGCTGCCCCGGCCGGCGCCCCCGAAAAGACGCCCGCATACAGTGACGCGGGGCCTGGAACGACGCCGCCTGCGGGCGCCACGGGCGGCAGCGGGACGGCCGCGCCGCCGGGATAACCGGCCGGCGCCGATGCCGCAACCTCGGCAGCCCCAACGGGGGGCGCCTGCGCCGCGGCCACCGCTGCGCTGGGGACCAGCACGCGCGGGGACCGCTGGAGCTCCTGCATCACCAGGGATTCGTCCTGCAGGACGACCGCTCGCTTGATCATGTTCTCGAGCTCGCGAACGTTGCCCGGCCACTCGTATTCCATGAACTTCTGACGCAGCGCGTCAGAGAGCGGACGCAGCGGCCGGTTGTAGCGCCGGGAGTAACGGGCGAGGAAGAACTCGGTGAGCGGCTGGATCTCGTCACGCCGCTCGCGCAGAGGCGGCACCACCAGCTCGATGACCTTCAAGCGGTAATAGAGGTCTTCGCGGAAGTCGCCGCGCAGCATCATCGCCTCGAGGTCGCGGTTGGTCGCCGCGACGACCCGAACGTCGACGGTCACGCGCTTGTTGCTGCCGAGTTTGGTGAACTCCGCGTCCTGCAGCACGTGCAGCAGCTTGGCCTGGAGCGCTGCCTTCATCTCGGCGATCTCGTCCATGAAAATCGTGCCGCCGTCGGCCTGTTCGAACTTGCCGATGCGCGTGGTTGCCGCACCGGTGAACGCCCCCTTCTCGTGGCCGAACAGCTCGGACTCGAGCAGGTCGGCGGGAAGCGCGGCGCAGTTCACCTTCACGAACGACCGCTGGCGGCGGCCCGACTGTTGATGCAGCGCCCGCGCGACCAGCTCCTTGCCGACCCCGCTTTCGCCGCGGATCAGCACGGTGACATCGCTGTCGGCCACCTGATCGACCACCTTGATGATCTGCTGCATTTGATCGTTGCGGCCCCAGACGGCGCGATCCTGGTCGTCGCTCAATTGTTGCCGCAGTTCGTTCAGCTCGCTGACCAGGCGGCTCTTCTCGATGGCGCTCTTGATGGCCGCATCGAGCGCGATCTCGCCGAGCCCTTCGGGGTCATCCGGCTTGATCACGTAGTTGGCGGCGCCGAGCTGCACCGCTTCGACGATCGTCGAGGCGCGCTCGCGGCCCGACAGCATGATCACCTGCAGTTCGGGCCGTGCCGCCTTGAGGTTGCGGAGCGTCTCCAGGCCGTCCATGCCCGGCATCATCACGTCGAGCAGCACGATATCCGGCGGATCGCCCTGGCGGATGGCGGCGAGCATCTCGTCGCCGCGCGAGTACGCGCGCGTCTCGTATCCACGCAGCGAGAGGAATGTCCGCAGGTATGCCGCGAACGCCGAATCGTCGTCAACGACTGCCACGAGGGGCTTTTTCACGAGCGCGTCTCCTTGATCGGCAGACGAAGCCCCACGGCGCCGAGCGCCCGCCCCGTTGCCGACGACCATACGTGTCCGCCGTACTGTTCGATGCGGCGGCGGGCGATCGGCAGAGCGAGGCCCAGTCCGCCACGATATTCGTTCAAGCTCGCGCCGCGATAATCTGCCGCGATGATGCGCGACGCTTCGCCGTCGCGTCCGATGCCGACCAGGACGGTGCTGCCGTCAGGCGAGGTCCCGAGCAGGACCTCCACCTCGCCGGGCTCGCTCTGCTCGCGCAGGACCGCCGTGAGCATGGCGCGAAGCGACTCGCCGAGCCCCAGCCGATCGGCCGCCACGGCAACCGGTTCGGCGGAGCCCGCACGGACCGCGCGCACCTCGCGATCCCGCCCTTCCTCGACCGAGGCAATCACCTCGTCGAGGACCGC
>Ga0210115_1000608_pt1 | contig 10371 bp, 12 predicted proteins | sample MayberryNW_TuleB_2_FD_185526 | JGI IMG/M metagenome (GOLD analysis project Ga0210115, IMG submission 185526) | Wetland microbial communities from San Francisco Bay, California, USA, that impact long-term carbon sequestration - MayberryNW_TuleB_D2... | ecosystem: Environmental > Aquatic > Marine... | reverse complement strand
AAGTCGTACGCGTAGCGCTGCCCGAACCCATCGGTCCCGTGGCTCGGGACCCGGTGCGCCGGCGTCCGTTCCACCGTCCAGTCGCCGCGCAACGGGAAGTCGACGACGACCGGCGTGGCGTGTCGATCCATCGACGAACGCTACCCGGCCTCGGCGGTTCGCAAGCACCTCGATCGTCGGTCCAGGTGATAACCCTGCAACATATGTTGTAGGGTTGGGTCGTGGGAACGATATCCGAGACACACGCGGTGGGCCTGGCCGGCCATCGGGCGCTCGCCCACCCGCTGCGACTGCGCATCATCCGGCTGCTGCGCGTCGAGCCGAGATCTGCGTCGTCGCTCGCCCGCGAGCTCGACGTGCTTCCCGGGTCGGCGCGGTTCCACCTCGGAGTGCTCGAACGCGCCGGGGTCGTCTCGAGGTCCGGGGAGCGGGTCGTGAACGGCGGGCGCGAGGTGCTCTTCGCGGCCCCCGATGTGGTGACCCTCGACGACGACGTCGAGCCGGCGGTCCGGTGGGCGACGGACCATGCGTACCTGCAGGAGCTGACGACGCTGATCGAGCTCGGTGCGACGGAACCGGGCGGGGTCGCCGGCTTCTCGCTCCACGTGTCGCACCTGCGGCCGCGCGACGCGGCGCGGGCCGAGCGGATCGTGCGCGAGGCGAGCCGCAGGATCGCCGAGCTCGACCGACCCGACGACCCGAAGGCGACGCCGCACGTGGTCGCGACGCAGTTGGTCCGGCTTCCCGCGAGCGCCTCGTGAGCGAGACGCGGCGCAGGAGCTTGCTCCGGCAGCACGCAGGGTTCCGCTGGTTCTGGTTCTCTCGCGCGATCTCGTACGTCGGCGACGGCATCGCACTGATCGCGCTCGTCTTGCACGTGCAGGAGACCAGTGGCAGCGGCACGGCGGTCGGCGGCCTCTTGCTCGCGATCGCCCTGCCGAGCCTGCTGGGGCCGGTCGCGGGGTCGATCGCGGATCGCGTGGATCGGCGACGCATGATGATGGTCTGCGAGCTCGGTCAGGGAGTCGTGTATCTCGCGACCGCGATCTTCCTGCCGGGCTACGGGGCGTTGCTGGCGCTGGTCGCGGTCGCGAGCGCCCTCGCGCGATGCGTGGCCCCGGCGGCGAGCAGCTCGGTCCCCTCGCTGGTGCCGGGCGAGGAGCTCGTCGGGGCGAACGCGTGGCTCGGCACGGCGCTCAACCTGCAGGTGGCGTTCGGCGGGCTGCTCGGCGGGCTCCTCGTGGCGGGGGTGGGCGTGCGCTGGGCGCTCGTGATCGATGCGGCGACCTTCCTCGCTTCGGCGCTCGCGCTCGCGAAGGTGCCGTCGCTGCCGTCGCAGGCCGTGGGTGCGGAGGTCGTCTCGTTCGCGCGCACGGTGCGCGACGGCATCGGGTTCGTCGCGAAGCATGCGGTGGCGCGTGCGGTGATCGTCACCCTGTTCGTCGGGGTGGCGTTCGCGGCGGTCGACAACGTGGCGCTCGTGTTCCTGACCCGCGACGACCTCGGCGGCGGCGAGGCGGCCTTCGGCGTCGTGTCCTCGGCGTTCGGCTTCGGCATGCTGGCCGCCTCGCTCGCGCTCACCCGGTGGGAACGGCTGGTCTCGGCCCGCGCCGCCTTCCTCGGCGGCTGGTTCCTCACGGCGGCCGGCACGCTGGCGACGGGGCTGGCGCCGGCGATCGCCGCAGCGGTGGTGGCGCAGGGGATCGGGGGCATCGGCAACGGGGTGGGCAACGTGGGGGGCGACACGCTGATCCAGCGGTCGGTCCCCTCGGCGATGCTCGGTCGGGTCTTCGGGCTGGTGAAGACCGCCGCGTTCCTCGGGAGTGGGCTCGCCTACGCGATCGGCGGCGTGCTCGTCGACCGGATGAGCCCGCGAGCCGTCTTCGTCGTCGCCTCGGCGGGTGTGCTCGGCGCCTCGATCGGCGGCGTGTTCCTGCTGCCGTCGGACCGAACGTCGTCGCCCCAGCGGCCTTCCTGACCTGCCAAGGTGTCCCGGGACATGTCCGGCCGCATGAGCGAGGAGGGTGAGGCCATGAGCACGGATGTCTGGGCGGCGGTCTTCCTGATCGCCGCGCCCGTGTGGTTCAACGTCGCGTTCGCGATGCTCGCGAGCCGGTTCGACTATCCGGCGGTGCTCCGGGAACCGGCGGGCGCGATCCTCGAGCGATTCCGTGCGGGTGGCGACGGCCTCGTCTGGCTCTGGTGGGCGTTCGCGGCCTCCGCATTTCTGCTCGTTCCGGCCGTGGTGCTGCTGTCCGCGACGGCGACCGACGGAGGGCCTCTCGTGGCTGTGGCGACGGTGACCGGCGTGCTCGCGGCGTTCGTCCAGCTGCTCGGCCTGCTCCGGTGGAGCTACCTGGTGCCGTGGCTCGCCAGGGCGCACGCCGCCGCGTCGACGCCGCAGGAGCGCGCGACGTTCGAGGCCACGTTCGAGGCGTTCCATCGGTTCCTGGGCGTTGGGGTGGGGGAGCATCTCGGCTACCTGTTCACGGGGCTCTGGACGGCCGCGATCGGTATCGCGATCGCGCTCGACGGCCTCGTTCCCTCGTGGCTGGGATGGATCGGCCTCCTGGTAGGACTGGGGCTGATGTTCGGATCGACCGAGTTCCTCGGATCGAACTGGGAGGGCGGACGGAAGCTCGCGGGCGACGCGGTGCCGATCCTCTACGTCGCCTGGTCGCTGTGGCTCGTCGCCTTGGGGATCGCGCTCGTGCTGTGAGGCGATCCGGTCGCTCGCCAGATCAGCCGAACCGCGCGATGCCCCCCTCGAACCGGTGCACGAGCATCCTGGCGTTCCCGAGCATGGCGGCCTTCTGTCGAAGCTGCTCCAACAGGCGCGCACTCGGCTCGCCGTAGAGATCGATCGTCGCGAGACGCACGAGCCCGACGAACGGCGCGAACACGGGCCGAGCCGCGTCCAGATGGGCCTCCATCGATGCAGGATCGGGATGGATCTGCACGACCGTCATCAGCTGTCGAGACGCGTCGAGGAAGACCTCGTACATGATGACGTCCGGCTCGTTCGCTTCGACGAACGAGGCCATGTTCGCGATGGCGGTCTCGACCTCCTCGAGCTTGCCATCGAGGATCCCGGAGGTGTCGACGCACATGATCGACCTGGACACGGGTCGTGCCTTCCCGGTGATGATCTCGCTCCGCTCCCACGAGCGTAGTGACACGTCTGCGGAAGGCGCAAGGTGCGTCGGGCGGGGGGGTCATTGCCCCCCCGCCCGATGGTTCACATCACCGGGAAGGTCTCGTAGACCTCGATCTCCCCGCCGCTCGTCAGCACAGGGCAGCCCTTGGCGAGAGCGGTCGCCCCGTCGATCGAGTCGGCCTGCACGATCGAGTACCCGGTCGCGATGCCCGAAGCGGCCACGTCGCCGATCGACCCGTCGCTCCGAACGTGCCGTGCCGTCTCGGTGAACGGGTTGCCGCGGTCCCTGATCGCGCTCCCCAGCTCGCCGAACCACGAGGTCCACGCGTCCATCACGGCAGCGCGTTCCTCGTCGGTCTCGGCCATCGAGCCACCCTTGTACAGCAGCACGAAGTCGGTCATCGGTTCCTCCCCTTCGCCCGGCGCGGCACTCCGTCGTCCGCGCGCTCATCCAGACGACGAACGGACGGGCACCGATATCGACATCGACCGTCGGGCGTCTCGCAATCGTGGAGACCGGATATCCGGTGATGCGATGGCCTACGATCGGTACTGCCCGCCCGAGCGAGGAGACTCCTCATGCATCGGACGTTCAGGCTGCTGGTGCCCGCCTCCGTGCTCGCGGCCCTGCTCGCACCCTCGCCGGCCACTGGGGTCGTGCTCGACCGAGACACCGGGTTCGACCCTCGTGACGTCGAGACGGCCATGCGTTTCGACCCCGACATCAGCTCGACGACGCGACGCCTCGCGACCCACGGCGGCCGGAGGGTGCTCGCGATCGTCGTGCGCTTCTACGATCCCGTCGCAGGCTGGGGGTTGCGGATCCTCCTCGATGCGAAAGGCGGGCCTCGCGTCGACCACATCATGAACACGTTCGGTGAGGATTGCTTCGTGTGGCCCAAGGGGCATCGGCGCGACGCGGTGGAGGGCCGTGCGGTCGCGCGAGGCCGCCGCTTCGTCTGCCGAGTTCCGGCACGAACCGTGTCACCGGCGAAGTCGATCGGATGGAAGGTCCGCACGCAACCACCCGAGGAACCCGACGAGACCTTCGTGATCGACCACGCTCCGAGCGACCACGGCTGGTACCCCTAGCTTCGGCACTGTCCTGATCGCAGCTCGTTCGGGATGGGATGCTCCTCGACATGAATGACGCTCGCATCCCCGCGCTCGGGCCGCGGGGCGAGGGCTGGGTCGCTGCGCAGGCTGTGGTGGGCGCGGCGATCGTGGTGCTCGGCATCGTCGGCCCCGGGTGGCCGAGCTCCGTGCGGGTGGCTGCCGCGGCGCTGGGGATCGCGCTCGTCGCCGGTGGGCTGGCGATGGCATCGTGGGGGATCGCCTCCCTGGGCCCCTCGCTCTCCCCGTTCCCCCGGCCCGCCGTGGGCGCGCGGTTCCTCGATCGCGGGGCGTACGGGCGCGTGCGGCACCCGATCTACGGCGGGATCCTGCTCGGTGCGGTGGGATGGTCGCTGATCCGTTCGCCGCTGGCGCTCGCTGCTTCGGCCGTGCTGGTGGTGATCCTGGAGCTGAAGTCCCGCTCCGAGGAGTCGATGCTCGTCGCGGCCTATCCCGAGTACTCGACGTATCGCGACCGTGTCCGGTGGCGGTTCATCCCCGGCGTCCGCTGACGATCCGCGAGGTCAGCGCTCCCACGATGCCCTCGACGAACCGCGGCACGGCCGACCCGTCGGGGTCGTGGTCCGGGTTGAGCTCACAGATCGTGAACGCCGCCACGGTCGGGTGGGCGAGCAGCACCTCGAGCGCCGTCATCGTCGCGTCGAACGAGAGGCCCTCGTTCCGGTCGACGTTCTCCTGCAGCGGAAGGTCGACGAAGTCGATCACGTCGACGTCGAGGTGCACGGCGAGGTGGTCGACGCGACCCGCGAACGCGTCCAGCGTCCGTTCGGCCGACGCCGCCGGGTCCGCGGCGACCTCCTCGACCGGCGTTCGGTCGATGCCGAGCGCCGTGATCCGCTCGCGCTCGTGGTGCTCTCCGCGGCCGTGTCCGAACAGCCAGAGCTCCTCGGGTCGAAGCAGCGGGGTTCTGGGGAACGCCGTCGACAGGGCCGGCTCGGCGAGGTCGTCGCCGAGGGCGTGGGCGATGCCCATCGAGTCGAGCGCTCCCCACCGGACGGTGGTCGGCGTGTTCATGTCGGCATGCAGGTCGAAGTAGACGAGGCCGACGCGGCCGCCGAGGCGCTGGTGGAGCCCGGTGAGCGTGCCGAGCTCGATCGTGCAGTCGCCGCCGAGCACGAGCGTCATGTCGCCGTCGGCCGAGGAGACCCGCTCGGCGGTCTCGAGGGCGACGTCGCGCACGGCCTCCACGTGCTGGGCGAACGGGTGCTCGCGGTCGGGGAACCACCGCCGGAGCTCCGCGTCGCCGACATCCCGTACCTCGAGACCGCCTCGCTCCAGCGCGGGGATCAGCCCGGCCCGGCGGAGTGCGGCGGGGGCACGTTCCTGGCCGGGGGCGAACGCCCCCATGCTGCTCGGCACACCGATCACATCGATCGAGCCCATCGTCGAAGCCTCCCGCTCCGAGGTACGAGTGACAGGGTGACACCCGACGACGTTACCTGTCAAATGGATACGCTGGTTCGACGTACCACATGCCCAAGCACGAGTTCCACTAGGGTCGCCGATGATGGACATCGACCGGGGGGCGCCCGCGATCGCGGACGGTGAGATCGAGATCTCGGCGCCGCCCGCAACGGTCTGGGCGGTGCTCGCCGATCTCGCCGCCTGGCCGACGTGGAACCGGGACGTTCGCTCGGTGACGTTGGAAGGACCGGTCGAGTCGGGAACGGTCTTCCGCTGGAAGTCGGGGCCGGCCTTGCTCGTCTCGAGGCTGCAGGTCGTGGACGAACCCCGCGAGATCGCATGGACGGGGGTCACGATGCGGATCCACGCCGTGCACGTCTTCCGCCTCTCGCCGAGCGAGGGCGGCACGTTGGTGCGTTCCGAGGAATCGTGGCGCGGGCTGATCCCCACCCTGTTCCGGGCGTACAGCCGCCGGACCCTGCGCTCGGGCATCGAGAGCGTGCTCGCCGCACTGAAGGTGGAAGCGGAGCGCCGCGCCGGGCGATGACCGTCGAGCGCCGGACCGTCGACCGGCTCGCCGAGCCGCCGGGGTACGCCCACGTCGCGATCGCGACCGGATCGACGCTGGTCTTCACGGCCGGTGCCGTGCCGTTGGACGAGAACGGCGACCTCGTCGGAGCGGACGACGTCGAGGCCCAGACCGGGCGGGTGATCGAGAACCTGTTGCGGCAGCTCGAGGCCGGCGGCGCGAACGCCGACGACGTCGTGAAGACGACCGTCTTCGTGGTCGGCGAGTCGCACGAGGCGCAGGAACACGTGTGGCGGGTCGTGCAACGTTCGCCGCTGGCCACCGCGCCCTCGACGCTCGTCGGCGTCGCGCGGCTCGGCTACCGGGGTCAGCTCGTCGAGATCGAGGCGCTCGCGGTCATCGGGTAGCCGCCACCGCCCGCCCGTCCATCGCCACGGCGAGGGGTCGCACGCGACTGGGGGGCAGGTTTCCGCCGGCGACGATCCTGAGCAGCAGGTGCTCGCGTCGCCAGAGGTAGACGACGCTGCGAGGGATCGACCTGTCGACGAAGCGCAGGCCCTCGTCGGCACCGGGAAGTCCGGCGGGCAGCGAGTCGACCAGTCCCCAGTCGAAGTGCAGGCTCACCGCCAGCACGCTCATCGCGGCCTGGGCCGCGACGGGGGAGTCGTACTCCACCGCCCACGCCTCCAGGGAGGCTTCGCGAAGCGGGGACGCCGCCGGTTCAGTCGGTTCGAGGAATCGCACGCTCGAGGCCCGCCGCGCCAGACCGGTCGCCGCCGGCAGGTCACCGAGCAGCGTCGCCACGCCGTGTTCCGTGGACCGGAAGTGGGTCCCCAGGGGAGTCGCCGACGTCGGCATGAGGATCTGCTCCAGCTCGACCGGTGCGGAACCGCGCACCGCGTCGCCGGGTACAGGGCCATCCTCAGAAGAGGGTCGCGCTGAGGCGACGACTCCGGCCACCAGCGCGAGCGCGAACGCGAGCGACGCGACCGCCTCCCGACGACGCCGATGCCGTCGGACCTGCTCGATGCTGCGCACGTCCAGCGTCGCCGGGACGACGGTCGCGAGCTCGCGCTCGAGCTCGGTGCGGACGGAGCGCGCTGTCGGTTGGCGCTGCATCAGTGCGGTCCGGGCCTCGAGCGCCAGGCCGCCGATCGCCGATGCGGGCACGCCGAGGGCACGCCCGGCCTCTGCGGCGTCGTAGCGCCAGAGCTCCGTGAGCACGAGCGCCGCCCGGTCCAGGGGCGTCAGCCGGGCGAACCGATCGTCGGGCGTCGTCTCGGGCCCCGCGTGCGTCCGTCCGATGCGCCGCGCGACGGCTCGACGCCGGGACCGCCTCCGGAACGATCTCAAGGCGACGTGCCGGAGGAAACCGACCGGGTGCCCCGACGACCCCACCCGTTCCCATCGTTCCCACACCGTTGCGAACGCGTCGCGCGCGAGCGCCTCGGCTTCCCCACGATCACCCACGATCAGGAAGAGCGCGGCGAACAGGGGATCGCGTTCTCGCCGCAGGAACTCGTCGACGGGTGACGGCGTCGACAGCGAGGAGCCGCCCTCGAGATGGAGTACCAGGTCGCTCACACCTCCGCGGCCCATGCTACGCCGGCGCGTGACGCCGCGGGACTCGACGATCGGTTGCGCAGCGTGCATCCGTCGGATTCGACAAGCCGGACCGTCCCGGGTATGCAGACACCGTCGACCGAAGGAGGGGCGTCATGCGCATGCGCTGGAAGGTGGTGGCCTCGGCGCTGTCCCTGTCGTTGGTGGCCGCCGCGGCGGTCGGGCCGGTGACCGCGACGGCGACCAAGGGGAAGCAGCCGAAGAAGCCTTCGAGGGTCTTGATCATCGTGCTCGACCAGATGCTCCCCGAGTACGTGCAGCGGTTCGGCATGCGCAACGTCAGATCCCTGATGCGCACGGGGGTGAAGTTCCCTCGGGCGATCGTCGGGCACATGGCGGCCACGACCGTCATCACCCACAACGTGCTGACGAGCGGGCAGCTTCCGAAGCACATGGGCTGGACGAACGAGGTGTACCGCGACACCGACGACGTGCTCGGCCAGGGCGCCGGCGCCTACCACGTGACGAGCAGCCTCGGGTGCGGTGACTTCGCGACCCTCGTGGAGCACGCCGGATACCCCAAGCTCGAGGACTACCTGAGCACGGGTGGCAGCGACGCGACGTTCGTGTCGATCGGGAACAAGACCACGTCGTCGTGCCCCGCGGGCCAGCCGGTCGAGGAGGGCGTCGACAACGACATCATCGTGCGGCTCGGGAGCTCGGCCACGCTCGACTGCGACGGCACGGGAGCGAAGAGCTGGCGCGGGCCCTCGGGCGTGAACGTGCCCGCCTACCTGTCCACGCTGTGCGGCAGGTTCTACGTGCCGGTCTTCGACACGTTCGGAACCGCGACGACGTCGCCGGCATGGATGTACCCGGCCGACGGGGCCCGCTACATCACCGGGAACGACCCGGCGCACCGGGGCGGCGACGTGTGGGCCGCAGACGCGGCGATCGAGGTCATGCGCAACGACCCCGGCTGGGACGGCATGCTCGTGAGCATGCCGGCGATCGACAAGACCGGGCACATGTGGGGCACCGACGACGCCGGGCCGTCGGGGGTCGGCGACGACGTCTACGACTTCGCCCACCTCCCGAAGAGCGCGAAGATCGCCGACCGTCAGGTCGGGAAGCTCCTCGACGAGCTCGACACGCTCGGCATCGCGAAGGAGACGCTCGTCGTGCTGACCACCGACCACGCCGGACAGACGGCGCGTCGCTATCACGGGCTCGACGGGCCCGACCGCGGGAACTTCAACTGGTACTACGGCGAGGATGCCGACGAGGTCTACAAGGACCCCAGTCCCGCGATCGAGGGGCTGGTGACCGCGCTCGACGGCAACGTCGACTTCTCCTACCAGGACGGACACATCGGCGTCTGGTTGAACGACCGGTCCGGAGCGAAGAAGCGCCAGGCGGCGAGGGCGCTGGCCGACCTACCCGACGTGATCGCCACGTACGCGCGCAACGGCGAGCGCTACGCGGAGCGGACCCGCTCGCTCGCCGGAGCGACGCGGGTCGAGAAGGCGTGGTTCCGCAATCACGCACAGCGGCTCGTGAACACGATGGCCGCAGCCGACGGCAACGGTCCCGACGTGGTCGGCCTGCTGCGCGACCACACGTCGTACGGAGTCGAGGGGGACCACGGGGGGCACCAGAAGCAGATCCAGCGGATCCCGGTCGTCTTCCACTGGCCGGGGCTGAGATCGGGCGCCCGGCCGGGCGTCGCGATCCGGTCGGTCGACATCATGCCGACGATCCTGCGACTGATGGGCATCCCCTCCGACCCGAGCCACCCGATGGACGGGAGGAGGATCGCGCTCCCGAACGCGTAGCGGCGGCCGAGCCCGTCCCGTCACTCGCCGAGGCGATGAGGCTGGGCGGGCTCGGCGCCGGGGCGCTCCGCGAGCCAGATCGCGGGCAACGGCGTCTGGAACACGACGTCGGGTACCTCCGGGGGCTCGCGCCAGGGCAGCGGTTCGCGGAGCCCGACGATGTCGTCGGGACGGATGGGGATGCGGTTCAGCCGTCGGCCGGTCGCCGCGCGCACCGCGGCCGCCACCGCCGCCGGGGCGACGATCGTCGACGGCTCGCCGACGCCCTTGGCCCCATACGCGACGCCGGGCTCGGGATCCTCGATCACCTCCGAGACCATCGCGGGCATGTCGAGGATCGTGGGGATCAGGTAGTCGGTGAACGATCCGTTGCGGATCGCGCCGCCCTCGAGCACCAGCTCCTCCATGAGCGCGAACCCGACGCCCTGGGCGGTGCCGCCCTCGATCTGACCGGTGACCCCGGCCGGGTTCAGGGCGTGGCCGACGTCCTGCACGGCCGCGATCTGCAGCACGCGCACGAGACCCAGTTCCTCGTCGACCTCCACGACCGCGCGTTCGGCCGCGAACGCGAACGCCACGTGCACGTCACCCTGCCCCAGCTCGTCGAACCCTTCGACCTGACGATGGCGATACACCTCGGTGGCCGACACCGGGGGCTCGAGCAGGGTTGCGATGTCGCCCAGGGGAACGCCTTCCAGCATGATGCGGCCGTCGACGACCTCGACGTCGGCACCGGCGGGGAGTCCGAG
>Ga0210115_1000607_pt1 | contig 10383 bp, 9 predicted proteins | sample MayberryNW_TuleB_2_FD_185526 | JGI IMG/M metagenome (GOLD analysis project Ga0210115, IMG submission 185526) | Wetland microbial communities from San Francisco Bay, California, USA, that impact long-term carbon sequestration - MayberryNW_TuleB_D2... | ecosystem: Environmental > Aquatic > Marine >... | reverse complement strand
GTCTGGTGGTCGATCCCGCGGTCGATGCCTTCGCGTCGCTTCTCACGTAGCTCTCTCCTTGTCCCTTGAGCCCCTCTGCCGGCCGCTTCGGTGCGGCCCTCGCGGGCTCTGGTTGTTCTGTTCCCTGTGGCAATTCGGAAACACAGACATCTATGTCTCTGAACTGCTAGGCGCATTAAGACATACGTGTCTCTGAATGTCAAGCCCAGGCGCTGTTAACGCGCCGATGTCGAGCGCGGCCCGACGAAGGATGCCCCTGAGGGCGCCCGTTTAAGCAGGTCGGTGGACGCAGGGAGTTGGCGAAACTCGCTGACCGCGCCTGATCAAGCAGATCGGGGGACGCAGGAAGCGTGGCGTGCTAGCTGACCGCCCGCGGCCAAGCAGATCAAGGAAGCAGGGAGCGCAGCGTGCTCTGCACGTAAGCGACCGATGACGCAGATATGCGCCGGCCGCGGGCGGTCAGCCGCCGTTGTTTAGGCCGGGAATCGGAGTGCCGTACTTGTGCAGCGCGCAGTTGACCGAGCCGGGGTCGATGCTGTCGGCGAGGGCGCGGCCGACCGGCTTGCCGCCCGTGCGGTTGCACTGGATGACGAGGTCGCGGACGCCGTCGCGGGCGTCGAGCACGTCGTCGCCGCCGTTGCCGTAGAAGCGGTCCTGGCCGGGCTGGCCGAGCAGGGCGTTCTTGCCGCGGTCGCCGATCAGGACGTCGTTGTCGAAGGAGCCCTCCATGTCCTCGTTGGAGCCATCGAGGCGGACCGGCCTGCAACCGTGACCCATCAGCACGTCGATCCAGGCTTTGTCCTGGGGGAAGGAGATGTAGAGCAGGCCGGGGTGGGCCTGGGTCTCGGCGAAGGAGGCGTCGTCGCGACCCTCGCCGCCGACGATCGCGCCGCCGGCGCAACCGCCGCCGGCGGCGAGCAGGTCGCCGTCGCCTTCGCCGAAGAGGAAGGTCGGACCGGGCAGGCCGCCGACGAGGCCATCGGCGCCGTCGCCGCCGAACAGCCTGTCGGCGCCGGGGCCGGACTCGATCAGGTCGTCCTCGGGGCCGGCCCTGATCGTGTCGTTGCCGAGGCCGCCGGCGATGCGGACGTTGGCGGCGCCGGCGAGCGAGCCTTCGACCCGGAGGCGGTCGTCGCCGGGGCCGAGGTCGGCCATCACCCAGCGCGCCGGCCCCTTGACTTCGCAGATCGCCTGGTTGTTGTCCTCGATCCTGCGCGTGCAGCCGGGGCCGGTGGCGATGCCCTTGGTGGCGGCGATGCCGAAGGTCTGCGAGGCGGCGTCGTAGGCGAGCGCGGTGAAAACATCATTCCCACCTCCACCTACGATCGTCAGCCCAGCGCCGCCGCCTTTGGTGCGGTCGAGCTGGACGTAGGCGGTCGCCTTGGGCGGCGCCTCCTTGCCGCAGGAGAGGGTGCGCCCCTTGGCGCCGCTGCAGCCGTCGGTGCCCTGACCGCCGACCAGTTCGTCGACCCCGCCGGCGCCGCGCAGGGTGTCGTTGCCCGGGCCGCCGTTGATCCGGTTCGGCCCCTTGGAGCCGACCAGCCGATCGGCGAAGGCCGAGCCTTCGATGTCCTCGAGCCGGAAGAGGCGGTCGTGACCGTCGCCGCGCGCCTTGTGCGCCCGCAGCGAGACCCAGACCCCGGCACCCTTGCCGCCGGCGACCGAGGTCGCGAAGGAGGCGATGTCGTGCGCGCCGGGCCCGCCGTCCATGCGGTCGTAGCCGTAGTCGCCGTGGACCAGGTCGTAGCTGCCCGGGCCGCCGTTGAGCGTGTCGATGCCGAGGCTGCCGGCGACCTCGTCGTACTCGCCGCCGCCGCCGAGCACCTTGTCGTCGCCGAGGTCGCCGATCACGCGGTCGGTGCCGGCGCCGCCGTCGACCTCGTCGTTGCCGCGCCCGCCGTGGATCAGGTCGTCGCCGGCGCTGCCGCAGATCAGGTCGTTGCCGAGGCTGCCGAAGATTTCATCGTTCCCCGCCCCACCCCAGATCACGTCGCGGCCGGGTGTCCCGTGCAGGACGTTGTCGCCGCCGTCGCCGACGATGTCCGGCGCGCGCCCATGACAACGCGGCCCATCGCCCTCGGGCGTCTCCCCCGCCCCAAGCGCAAGCGCCACAAGCAGCGCCACCACCCCGATCCCGAGTCCCCTGCCGACAGCCCTCATAGTCCGTCGAGCGTACCGCCCAACTGCGGACGTGCCGTCATCGTGGGAACGCGAGCTTGGCACCGACCGGCCGCGATTCGACTCGCTCATGCGGAAACTACCTGCGGGCGACGTCCTGCCGGCTCGCCGGGCACGGCTCGGGCATGCGAAAGAGGGCGAGGAAGCGGCGTGCCGCCTTCTTTGGGCCCTCGATCTGCACGGTGCCCACCGCGAGCGCGTCGCTCAGCGGCAGCTCGTCGGTGAGGATCGCGGCCATCGTGCCGGGGTCGTCGACCCCGATCGTCGCGGTCGCGCCCCCGGCCGGGCCGCGGTCGAGCGACAGCTCGCCGCCGGCGATGGCGACGTGGAAGCGCTCCTCGCCGATCCGCAGCTCGTATTCGGCCTCCAGATCGCCCGCCGCCTCGGCGTCGAACAGCGAACGCAGGGCGAGGACGATCGAGTCGGCGCCGATCTCGCGGTGCTCGGGCGGGACCGGCGAGCGCGCGCCCCAGGCGCCGAGCTGGGTCACCACCGGCTCCAGCTCGGCTCCCCACTCGGTCAGCTCGTAGACCTGGGTGGCGAGCGGCGGCGGCAGCTTGCGGTGGAGGACGACACCGGCCCCCTCGAGCTCGCGCAGGCGCTCGGCGAGGATGTTGGGGCTGACGTGGGGCAGGCTGCGGCGCAGGTCGGTGAAACGCTTTGGCCCCAGCAACAGCTCCCGCACAACCAGCAGGGCCCAACGCTCGCCGACGAGGTCGAGGGCGTGGGCAAACCGACACGCCTCTCCGTATGAACGCTTGCTTCCCACGCCGACCAGTTTATCCGCTTGATACAAAATTGCAACTAATTAGTTGTCTTTCTGAACTCTCTGCTAGAGTGCCGCGAGCATGACTGAGACCGAAGACCGCAGCCGTTGGCTCGCCCTCTACGTCCTCTGCGCGGGGATGCTGATGATCGTCCTCGACATCACGATCGTCAACGTCGCCCTGCCCTCGATCCAGGACGACCTCGGCTTCTCGCAGGCGAACCTGGCCTGGGTGGTCAACGGCTACCTCGTCCCCTTCGGCGGCCTGCTGCTGCTCGCCGGCCGGCTCGGCGACCTGCTCGGCCAGCGCCGCGTCTTCCTCGCCGGGCTCGCGGTCTTCACCTCGGCCTCGCTGCTCTGCGGGCTCTCGCAGAGCCAGGAGATGCTGATCGGCGCCCGCTTCATCCAGGGGATCGGCGGCGCCCTGACCTCGGCGGTGATCCTGGGCATGATCGTGACGATGTTCCCCGAGCCGCGCGAGCAGGCGAAGGCGATCGGGGTCTACGGCTTCGTCGCTTCCGCCGGCGGCTCGATCGGCCTCCTGGTCGGCGGCGCGCTGACCGAGGCGATCGCCTGGCACTGGATCTTCTTCATCAACGTCCCGCTCGGGATCGCCACCGCGATGCTCAGCCGCCGCCTCGTCCCCGACATCGAGGGGATCGGCCTCGGCAGGGGCGCCGACGTCCTCGGCGCGGTCCTGATCACCGGCAGCCTGATGCTCGGCACCTACACGATCCTCGGCGTCGACGAGCACGGCTGGGGAGCGACCCAGACGCTCGTCCTGGGCGCGATCTCGCTTGCCCTCGGTACCGCCTTCCTCGTCCGCCAGGCGCGCATCGCCAACCCCCTGATGCCGCTGCGGCTGTTCCGCTCGCGCAACGTCTCGGGCGCGAACGCGCTGCAGATGCTGCTCGTCGCCGGGATGTTCTCGATGTTCTTCCTCGGCGCGCTCTACCTGCAGCGCATCCTTGGCTACAACCCGCTCGAGGTCGGGCTCGCCTTCCTGCCGACGACGCTGGTGATGGGGACGCTCTCGCTCGGCTACTCGGAAAAGCTGATCATGCGCTTCGGGCCGCGCAACATGCTGATCCCGGGGATGATCCTCGTCGCCCTCGCCCTGCTGCTCTTCGCCCGCACGCCGGTCGACGGCCGCTACGTCACCGACCTGCTCCCGCCGCTGCTGCTGATCGGGGTCGGCATCGGCATCTCCTTCCCCTCATTGATGACGCTGGCGATGTCGGGCGCGACGCCGAGCGATGCCGGCCTCGCCTCGGGCGTGGTCAACACCAGCGCCCAGGTCGGCGGCGCGATCGGCCTCGCCGTGCTGGCGACGCTGGCGAGCGAGCGCACCGGCGGGTTGCGCGACGCCGGCTCGAGCTTCGACGCGGCGCTCAACTCGGGCTTCCACCTCGCCTACCTGGTCGCCGCCGGCCTGGTCGGCGCCGCGCTCGCGATCGCCGTCTTCATCCTGCGCTCCGAGCCGATGCCCGACCCGGCACCGGAGGCGGGCTCGGAGGCGCAAGGCGCCCCCTCCCCCGCCTACTCGGAGGCCGGATAGGACTTGGAATCGGACGAGCTTCACGTTGAGCCCCTGCAAGGGGCCCAAGGTGAAGTTCGTCCCGACAAAGGAGGAAGAGATGGGTAAGCCAGTTGTTCACTTTGAGGTGATTGGGAAGGACCCGGGGGCGTTGCAGCGCTACTACGCCGAGCTGTTCGATTGGAAGATCGACGCCGGCAACCCGATGAGCTACGGGCTCGTCAAAGGCGAGGACAACCCGTCGAGCATGGGCAGCATCGGCGGCGGCGTCGGCGGGCCCGGCCCGGACGGCTACGAGGGCCACGTCACCTTCTATGTCGCCGTGCCCGACGTCGAGGAGGCGCTGCAGAAGGCGGAGAGCCTCGGCGGCACCCGGGTGATGGGCCCGGAGCAGATCATGGACGAAGTCGAGCTCGGCCAGTTCACCGACCCGGAGGGCCACCTGATCGGCCTCGTCAAAGGCTCCTAATCAGCAGACTGCCCCGAATGGGACGTGCCGCGAGTTGACGGACAACATGGGTACTCAACTCGCGGCACGTCCCTTGGCGGGGTTCAGCCGGCGGCTTCGGCGCGTTTGAGGCCGCTGCGGGCCCAGAGGGCGAAGAGGAGGGGAAGAGCGAGGGCGATCGCGAAGGCGAGGGCGACGAGCTCGGGCTCGCCGGAGATGAAGCCGCGGCCGGCCTCGAGCAGGGCCGTGACCGGGTTGACCGAGGCGACGGCGTGGATCCAGCCGCTGAGCAGGTCGAGCGGCACGTAGACCGGGGCGAGGAAGAGGATGAGGAAGACCGGGAACTGCATGAACGGGCCGCCCTGGATCGAGCGCACCCGCATCGCCACCCCCGCCGCCCACAGCATCGCCGTCAGGTTGACCAGCACGGCGAGGGCATAGAGGCCGAAGATGTCGACGCCGTCGCCGCCGACCTGCATTCCCGCGATCACGGCGACGGCGGTCAGCACCGCCCAGGTGATCGCCGCCCGCACCAGCGCCGCCAGCGCGTAGCCGGCGACGATCGCGCGCCGGTCGGTTGCCGCGACCAGGTAGCGGCGGGCGAAGCCGAGCTCGAAGTCGCGGGCGATGCCGAAGCCGGTGAAAACACCGCCGAAGGCCGCCGACTGAAGCAGGACGAAGACGAACTGGAAGGCGGTGTAGCCGCTCGGGAAGTCGAACCCCGGGACGTTGCCGAGCGCCGAGAGGCCGCCGGCGAAGGCGGTGAAGAAGAAGAGCGGGAAGAGGATCGCCGGCGCCAGGAAGGCGGGGTTGGTGGTGAAGTTGTGGATGCTGCGCCAGGCGACGGCGAGGGCGATGCTGCGGCTCACGTCCTCACCAGCCTCGTCTTCAGCGCCGCCGTTGCGGCGCTCATCCCGGCGATCAGGATCGCCGCGACGATCGCAAAGCCAAGCGCCACGGCGCCCGGGTCCCAACCCTCGATCAGCAGCGAGCGGAAGGCCTGGAGCAGGTAGGTGACCGGGTTGGCGGCGGCGATGTCGTGGAACCACGACGTCTGGAGCAGGTCGAGCGGCAGCGCCATCGCCGAGATGAAGAGGAAGACGAAGAGGACCGGGAAGAGGCTCTGCACCGCCTCGCCCGAGCCGGTGCGCAGGGCGGCGACGAGGCCGACCGAGCCGAGCGCGAGGGTGGTCGAGACCGAGAGCGCGACGATGACGAGGGCGCCGGGCAACCCGGCGGCGAGTTCCGCCCCCGCGGTCAGCCCGACGATCAGGTAGGTCAGGGCCTGGACCAGGCCGAGCACGACCGCGCCGGCGAGCAGGCCGCTGAGCAGCGCCGCGCCGCGCAGCGGAGTCAGCGCCAGCCGGTTGAGGAAGCCGGTCTCGATGTCGCGGGCGAGGTCGGTGCCGGTGTTCATCACCGAGAACAGCGAGCCCTGGACGAAGGTGACGGCGAGGGCGAAGGTGAGGTAGGAGTCGGTCGGGAAGCCCGGCAGGTCGGTCGCGTCTTTGAGCCCGCCCGAGTTGACCGCGAGCAGGAAAAGCGGGAAGACGAGCGCCGGCACGATCTGCGCCGGCTGGCGCAGCGTGCGCACCACCGAGCGCCGAGCCAGCTCGCCGACCTGCGTGGACAGGGTGCCGCTCACGCCCCCACGACCTCCATTTCCTCGCTGCCGGGCTCACCCGGCTCCTCGCCGGCGCCCTCCAGCGAACGGCCGGTCTTGGCGAGGAAGACGTCGTCGAGCGAGGGGGCGTGCAGTTGCAGTTGCTCGATCGCGACCCCCTCGGCGTCGAGCGCCCGGACGACGTCGGCGAGTTGCGACTCACCGCCCTCGAGCCGCACCGAGGCGGCCCCGCGCCGGGCCGCGCCCGCCGCTTCTCCGAACGGGCGCAGCGCCCGTGCCACCCGCTCCCGTTCGGCGGGGTCGCGGGGCACGGCCTCGACCGTCGGCCGGCCGATCTCGGCCTTGAGCTCGGCCGGCGTCCCCTCGGCGACGATGCGGCCGTGGTCGATGATCCCGACCCGGTCGGCAAGCGCGTCGGCCTCCTCCAGGTACTGCGTGGTGAGGAAGACGGTGACGCCCTCGGCCGAGGCGAGCCGCGCGACCTCGTCCCAGAGCGCGGTGCGGCTCTGGATGTCGAGGCCGGTGGTCGGCTCGTCGAGGAAGAGGATGCGCGGCCGGTGCACCAGCGCCAGCGCCAGGTCGAGCCGCCGTTTCATCCCCCCCGAGTACTCACCCACCTTGCGGTCCGCCGCCTCCGCGAGCCCCACGCGCCCGAGCAGCTCGCCCGAACGAGCGGCGCGCTCCGTCCGCGGCAGCCCGTGCAGCGCCGTCTGCAGGCGCATGTGCTCGGCTCCGCTCAGCAGTGGATCGAGCGCCGCCTCCTGCAGCGCGGCGCCGATCGCGCCACGCACCTGGCCGCCCTGCTTGACGATGTCGAAGCCGGCGACCCGCGCCGTGCCCGCGGTCGGCGGCAGCAGCGTCGTCAGCATCAATACCGTGGTCGACTTGCCCGCCCCGTTGGGCCCGAGGAAGCCGTAGATCTCGCCGGGGCCGACGCGCAGGTCGATCCCGTCCACCGCGCGCGGCCCGTTCTTGAACTCGCGCACCAGCCCCTCGACTTCGATTCCCGCTCGCTCTTTTCCCTCGTCAACCAAGTTGATCCTCGCCGTATCGATTTGGGCTGAAGCTACCGGCTAGCGGCCACGGCCGAGCGCCCCTCGCGCGGTGAGCGCGATCGCGCGCGGGACCACGGTCGCGATCGCGCGCCTCAGGTTGACCTGGCGCGTGGCGAAGGCGTCGAAGCGGGCGGCCATCTCCGGGTCGCGCGCGGCTGCCGCCAGCATCACCCGTTCGCTGCGGGTGAAGCGGTGGCCGGTGGCGTAGTCGTGGATCTGCCAGGCGTGCCAGCGCAGCTCGCGCCGGTGGCGCCGCCGGTAGCGGGCGAGAGCGCGTTCGAGCGAGGCGCCTTCGGTCAAGGCCGGGGCGAGCGCCTCGGCCAGCCACTCCGCCGACTGGAAGGCCCAGCCGCAACCGACGCCGAACAGCGGGTCGATCGCCAGCGCCGCATCGCCAACCAGCGCCAGCCCGGGGGCGACCGGGCCGCGACTGCGGTTCGGCATCTCGAGCTTGCCGAGCATCGGACCCACCCGCCGTTCCGCGCGGATTGGCGGCGCCTTCGGCAGCGCGGAGACAAAGGAGACGAGGGCGGCCTCTGGGTCGCGCCTGAATTCGGGCAGGCGTGCCTTCGTCGGCATCGCGGCGATGAAGGTGAGGCCGTCGTCGGTGGGGAAGGCGGCGGCGACATCGGGGTCGAGGAACCAGAGCGAGGCGTCCGGGGCGTCGGCCGGCGCCGCGTCCCGGTAATAGGCGCCGTAGACAAAGCGGTTGTGCGGCCGCGTCTTGATCTTGACCTGGGCGAGCTCGGCGACCCGCGAGTCGCGCCCGTCGGCGCCGACGACGAGCCGTCCGCGCACGGTCGTTTCCTCGCCATCGCGACCGCGGGCGACGACGCCACAGAGGGCACCGTCGGCGCGCAGCAGCCGCTCCGCGCGGAGGCCAGAGCGGAGCTCGACCCCGGGAACCGCGGCGGCCATCTCACGCACCAGCGGGTCGAGGCGTTCGCGGCGCAGGTTGATCGCATTGCCGGCGCGCTCCGGCGGCGCTTCGATCCAGCCCCAGCGCGTCCAGATGTGCGCCCGCGAGCGGACCGCCCCGGCGGCGAGCATCGGCTCGAGCAGACCAAGGCGTTCGATCGCCGGCACCGCGGATGCCTGGATCAGGTGCGAGCAGATGCGCTTGAACGCGGCGGGGTCGGGCCGTCGCTCGACCAGCACCACCCGCGCCCCGGCGCGCCCCAGCCCGATCGCCGCAGCGCAACCGGCGAGGCCGGCGCCGACGATCACCGCGTCGAAGTCCTGCCGAGTGGGGATGACGCCGCCTCCGCTCATTGTCAGACTCGGTTGTACCGCGAACTAACTGGGCGTAGTGTGACATTGGGATGGCACCGCCGGAGACGAGATACGCGCGCAGCGGCGAGATCGGGATCGCCTACCAGGTGATCGGCGAGGGCAAGATGGACATCGTCTTGGCCTCGCCCTTCATCTCCCACCTCGACCTGCTCTGGGAAAACCAGGTGCAGTCGCACTTCGTCCGCCGCCTCGCCTCCTTCGCTCGGGTGATCCTCTTCGATCGCCGCGGGGTCGGCCTCTCCGACCCGGCCGGCGGGGCGCCGACGCTGGAGGAGCGGATGGACGACGTGCGCGCGGTGATGGACGCGGCCGGCTCCGAGCGGGCGGCGCTGCTCGGCATGTCGGAGGGGTCGACGATGTGCATGCTGTTCGCCGCGACCTACCCCGAGCGGGTTTCGGCGCTGGTCCTGTGGGGGGCGATGGCGCGCTCCACCGCCGCACCCGATTATCCCTGGGCGCCCGAGCGCGAGGCGGTCGAAGAAGCGCAGGATGAGCTGGTCGGGCCGATGTGGGGACAGGGCGCGACGCTCGACATCTTCTCGCCGACCCTCGCCGAGAACCCGAAAGCGCGCGAGTTCCAGGCGCGTTTCGAGCGCCAGGCGGCGAGCCCGATGCGGGTCAGCGAGCTGTTCGAGATGTTCCTCGACACCGACGTGCGCGACGCCCTGCCGTTGATCCAGGCGCCGACCCTGGTCCTCCACCGTCGTGGCGATCGCGCCGTCAACTACCGCGCCGGGCGTTGGCTGGCCGAGCAGATCGAGGGCAGCCGCTACACCGAGTTCGAGGGCGAAGACCACTTCCCCTGGGTCGGCGACGGCGAGGCGGTGCTGGCGGCGATCGAGGAGTTCCTCACCGGCGTGCGCCCCGGCCCGGCGCCGGAACGCGTGCTGGCGACGGTGCTGTTCACCGACATCGTCGATTCGACCCGGCTGGCGACCGAGCTCGGCGACCGCCGTTGGCGCGAGCTGCTCGAGCAGCACCAGGAGCTGACCCGCAAGCACCTGACTCGCTTCGAGGGGCGCGAGATCAAGACCACCGGCGACGGCTTCCTCGCCACCTTCGAGGGACCGACCCGGGCCGCCGAGTGCGCGCGGGCGATCGCCGACGAGATGCCATCGCTGGGGATCGAGGTGCGGGCCGGCCTGCACACCGGCGAGGTCGAGCTGATCGGCGAGGACGTCGGCGGCATCGCCGTCCACGTCGCTGCTCGGATCGCGGCGCTGGCCGGCCCGGGCGAGGTGCTCGCCTCGCGCACCGTGCGCGATCTCGCCGTCGGCTCCGGGATCGGGTTCGACGCCGCCGGCCGCCACGCGCTCAAGGGTGTCCCGGATGAGTGGGACGTCTACCGCGTGGCGGCGACGCCACTCTCGGCCGGCAGCCTCGCCTAGTGGCCCTTCTCATAACGTTCGCCCGGAAATGACGGAGTCCAGGCGCCGCCAGGCCAGGACGCAGGGAGCCCGAATAGCAGCGCTATTTGGGCGA
>Ga0210115_1000605_pt1 | contig 10392 bp, 11 predicted proteins | sample MayberryNW_TuleB_2_FD_185526 | JGI IMG/M metagenome (GOLD analysis project Ga0210115, IMG submission 185526) | Wetland microbial communities from San Francisco Bay, California, USA, that impact long-term carbon sequestration - MayberryNW_TuleB_D2... | ecosystem: Environmental > Aquatic > Marine... | reverse complement strand
CACCCGCCTCGGCCACGGCGGCATCGCAGCCCTGGACAACGCCCACGCCGCCCTCTCCCTAACCCTCCCCACGATCCTCTCCCCCCGCCTATCCAGCACCGACCCAAGAGACCGCCACCGCGGCGTGAGCCATCACACGCTGACGGTCCTCGAACTACTGCTGGGTGGAGTGGAGATCCCCATACCGCCGGACCATCCCGCCATCGCAACGCAGCTAGCCGAGGCCGCAGGCTCCCGCCACAAGCTCCAAGAAGCTCTCCCGGACCTGGCCGCCTACGCAGATTCGGGCCTTCCAGCTCAAACCATGGGCCGGACCATCCAGGACGACCCGCTGTTCTTTGCCGCGCCCCTTGCTGCCGGCGCCCACCTCGGAAGCACGCTGACCTAAACGCTCCTCGCGCCGTGACGGGTCCCGCGTGCCACAACGCACAGTCCCTTGCGCCCCAAGGTACACTCCGATCCACCGCGAACCTCCGGGCATGGCGGTAGCAGTCGAGCCCCAATCCAAGGCAGAGGCCCGCTTCGAGGGCCTGGTCCTCGACTTCCTCTCCTACCTGGAGCTGGAGCGAGGCCTCTCCCGCAACACGCTCGACGCCTACCGCACCGACCTGCTCCAGTACGGCGAATATCTCGCGGCGCACGAGCTCGACGCCCTCGACGCCCGCCCTGCCGACGTCGGCGACTTCCTCGCCGACCTGGCGACCGGCAACGGCCGCCCCGCCTGCTCGGCCTCGACGGTGCACCGCAAGACCGCCTGCCTGCGCTCGTTCTATAAGCACCTGCGCCGCGACGAGCTGATCGGCGACGACCCGACCGCGGCGCTGAGCGCGCCGCGCCGCGCGAAGAAGCTGCCGCATGTGCTCAACTACGCCGAGGTGCAGAAGCTGCTCGCCGCCCCGCGCGGCAGCGAGCCGACGGCGCTGCGCGACCGGGCTCTGCTCGAGGCGATGTACGCCTGCGGGCTGCGCGCCTCGGAGACGATCGGGCTCGAGCTGACCGACCTCGACCTGAGCGAGGGGCTGCTGCGGGCACGGGGGAAGGGCTCCAAGGAGCGGATCGTGCCGCTCGGCCGCAAGGCGATCGCGGCGATCTCCGCCTACCTGCGCGGCGGTCGGCCGAAGCTGGTCCCGCCGGAGGGCCACGAGCCGTGCCTGTTCGTCAACTTCCGCGGCGGCCCGCTCAGCCGTCAGGGTCTCTACAAGATCGTCCAGCGCCACGCGCGCGAGGCCGGCCTGGCAGGCCAGATGAGCCCGCACACGCTGCGCCACAGCTTCGCAACGCACCTGCTGGCCGGCGGCTGCGACCTACGCGTCGTGCAGGAGATGCTCGGCCACGCCGACATCGCGACGACCCAGATGTACACGCACCTCTCGGGCGAGCAGCTCAAGGACGTCTACTTCGACGCCCACCCCCGCGCACGGGAGGGGTGAGGTCGCCGCGGATGACTTTTTCCTTGCCCTGGAGGGAAAAAGTCCAACGCGGTGATAGAACCGGGCGCTGATGCCCGAGCTGCCCGAGGTCGAGACCGTCTGCCGGCAGCTTGAGCCGGAGCTGGAAGGACGCCGGATCGAGCGGCTCGAGATCTACGATCCGCGCTGGTGCCGGCCGACGATGCCGACCGAGCTGGAGGGGGCGGTGGCGGGGCGCACGATCGAGCGCCTCGGCCGGCGCGGCAAGTACCTCCTGCTCGGCCTCGACCGCGGCCTAACCCTGGTCATGCACCTGCGCATGACCGGCAACTTGGTCCTGGTCGAGGGCGAGGACAGGCTCGACCCCTCCGAGGGGATGCGGCTGTACGAGGGCGAGCGCTCGACCTCGGAGCGTCACCTGCGCGCCCGTTTTCTGCTCGACGACGGCCGCGAGCTCTGGTTCACCGACCCGCGCCGCTTCGGCGAGGCCCGCTTGATCGAAGACGACGCCCTCGACGCTCACTTCGCGTCCCGCCTTGGCGTGGAGCCGCTCTCCGGCGAGTTCACGCCGCAGGCCCTGGCCGAGATCGCCGCCGGCCGCACGGCGCCGCTCAAGTCGTTCCTGCTCGACCAGAAGGGAATCGCCGGCGTCGGCAATATCTATGCCGACGAGGCGCTTTTCCGGGCGCGGCTGCACCCGCTCTCGCCGGCCGGCTCGATGAAGGCAGACCACCACGAGGCCTTGCGCGACGCCGTTGTCGCTGCGCTCGAAGCCGGAATCGACGGCGGCGGGGCCTCGATCGACGACTACCGCGACGGGCGCGGCGAGAAGGGCCGGATGCAGGACGAGTTCCTAGTCCACACCCGTGAGGGTGAGTCCTGTCCCCGTTGCGATGGCACCGTCGAGCGGATCGTTGTCTCCGGCCGCTCGACCTACTTCTGCCCGGGCTGCCAGGTGAGGCTGCGCCGCCGGCCGCGGCGGCGTCGCGCACGCAAATAGCGCCGGGCGCGGGATGCGATAGACGCTGGTACGGCAAGCTGCGCTCGGCGCTTGCCGCGGCAGGCCCGATCGGCGCCGCGGTCGTCCACCTCGGCGGCGCCCGCTTTCCAACCACCGGGCGCGCCCGGTACACGATGGATGCCGCCGAGGCGGCTGCCGCCGTGCGGGAGCTCGACCCCGGCACCGTGGTCCCGATCCACTACGAGGGCTGGACCCACTTCAAGCAGGGCAGGGCGGCGGTGAAGGAGGAGTTCGACCGCGCCGGCATCGCGGCGAAGGTGCGCTGGCTCGAGCTCGGCGAGCCGGCGCTGGTCGGCGCTTGAGCCTGTAGCGGCCGCCGTCCGAGCCTTGCGGCAACGTTCAATCGTGGCCGGAAAGACGGTGAAGACGGAGGCGGTCGTCCTGCGCAGCATTCGCTATGCGGAGGCCGATCGGATCCTCCACCTCTACAGCTCCCAGCACGGGCGGATCGGCGCGATCGCCAAGGGCGCGCGCCGCCCCAAGTCGCGCTTCGGCGGGCGCCTGGAGCCGTTCTTCCGGCTCGACCTAATGCTGCACGAAGGGCGCGGCGAGCTGCTCACCGTGACCCAGGTGGCGACCGTCGATGGCTACCCGCGCCTGCGCGCCTCCGGCGCTGCGCTCACCGCCGGGGCTCGCGCCTGCGACGCGGTGCTGCGCCTGCTCGACTCGGCCGAGCCGAACCCGCCCGCCTACAACCTGCTCTGCCGCTACCTGGCGCTGCTCGACGACCCGGCGGCGCCGGCGGGCGCCTCGCTGCAGACCGCGCTTTCCTTCCGTCTCAAGCTGGCGCTTGCCGCCGGCTTTGCCCCCGAGCTTGCCTCCTGCGCGCGTTGTGGCGAGGCCGAGCACCTGGCCGGCTTCTCCGGCGCCGCCGGGGGCGTCGTCTGCGCGAGCTGCGAAGCCGGCGCCTTCCCGCTCTCGGCGGCGGCGCACCGCTTCATGGTCGACGCGATCGCCCGGCCGCTGGCCGAGGCGCCACCGGCGGGCGAGGCCGAGCTGCGCCAGGCCGAGCGCGCGATCGGTGAGACGCTCGAACACCACGCCCACGTGCAATTGCGATCCGCGGCGTAGGATCGTGGCCGTGGAGGCCACCACTACGTTTGAGGACCGCATACGCGCCTGGGAGGTTGAGTTCCTCTCCGACCTGGCGACCCCGTCCTACCCCGCCCAGCGCCAGACCCCCGAGCCCGACAGTCCCTTGCGCACGCCGTTTCAGCGCGACCGCGACCGGATCGTCCACTCGAAGGCATTCCGCCGGCTCAAGCACAAGACGCAGGTCTTCATCGCGCCTGAAGGCGACCACTACCGGACGCGGCTCACCCATACGCTGGAGGCGTGCGGGATCGCCCGCACGGTTGCCCGCGCGCTCGGGCTCAACGAGGACCTGACCGAGGCGATCGGGCTCGGCCACGACCTCGGCCACCCGCCCTTCGGCCACACCGGCGAGGACGCCCTGGACGCGGCGCTGCGCGAGCGCTGCGGGACGGGCTTCAAGCACAACGTCCACTCGCTGCGGGTGGTCGATGCGCTCGAGCGCGGCGGCCAGGGCCTCAACCTGACCGAGCAGGTGCGCGACGGCATCCTCAACCACACCGGCGCCGACCGGCCGGCGACGCTCGAGGGGCGGATCGTCAAGCTGGTCGACCGCGTCGCCTACATCAACCACGACATCGACGACGCGCTGCGGGCCGGGATCCTGCGGCCCGACGACCTGCCGAGCGCCGAGATCGAGCTGCTCGGCCCGACCGGCTCGGCGCGGATCGACACCCTGGTGCGCGACATCGTCGAACGCACGACTGCGGTCGGCGACATCGAGCAGAGCGAGGAGGTGGGCGGGGCGATGCTGCGCCTGCGCAAGTTCATGTTCGACCGCGTGTACCTGGGCGAGGCGGCGCGGCGCGAGCACGAGCGGGCGACACGGGCGATCCGTGGCCTCTTCGAGCACTACATGGAGCACCCCGGCGAGGTGCCGGAGGGCGAGCCGGGGGCGAGCGAGTGCCAACGCATTGCCGACTACATCGCCGGGATGACCGACCGCTACTGCATCGCCCGCTTCACCGAGTTGACGGTGCCGGAGGAGGCGCGCTTCTGATGGCGCTGATCTCCGAGGAGAGCCTGGAGCGGGTCAAGCAGGCCGCCGACATCGTCGAGGTGATCTCGGCCCACACCGACCTGCGCCGGCAGGGCTCGCGCTGGGTCGGGCTCTGCCCCTTCCACGAGGAGCGCACGCCGTCGTTCTCGGTCGACGCGCAGGAAAAGCTCTACCACTGCTTCGGCTGCGGCGTCGGCGGCGACACGATCAAGTTCGTCGAGGAGAAGGAGGGGCTCGGCTTCGCCGAGGCGGTTGAGCTGCTCGCCGACCGCTACGGGGTCGAGCTGCAGCGTGAGAAGGAGGACCCGCGGGCGGAGGCGCGCCGCCAGCAGCGTCGCCGCCTCGGTGAGTTGCTCAACCGCACCGCTGCCTTCTACGCCCACTACCTGTGGGACTCCGAGGAGGCGGGCAAGGCGCGCGCCTACCTGGCCGAGCGCGGGCTGGGCGAGGAGACGCTGCGCGCCTTCGGCGTCGGCTACGCGCCCAGCGCCTGGGACACGGTGCTGCTGCGCGGCCAGCGGGCCGGGTTCAAGGTCGCGGAGCTGCGCGCTGTCGGGCTGGCCCAGAAGGGGCGCAGCGGCGGCGAGTACGATCGCTTCCGCGAGCGGATCATGTTCCCGATCCGCGACCGTCGCGGCCGCACGCTCGGCTTCGGCGGGCGGGCGATGCGCTCCGACCAAGGGGCGAAGTACGTCAACACGGCCGAGACCGACTTCTTCCACAAGAGCCAGATGCTCTACGGGATCGACCTCGCCAAGGAGGCGATCGCGAAGAGCGGCCGGGTGGTCGTGGTCGAGGGCTACACCGACGTCCTGGCGCTGCACCAGGCGGGAATCGACGAGGTGGTGGGGGTGATGGGTACGGCGATCACCGAGGAGCAGGTGGCGGCGCTATCCGGCATGGTCGATGAGGTCGTGCTGGCACTTGACGCTGACTCGGCCGGGCAGGAGGCGATGCTGCGCGCGCAACGGGTCGCGGCGGGGCGGAAAATGCAGCTGCGGGTGGCAGCGATGCCGGCGGGCGAGGACCCGGCGGAGATGATCGCAACGGAGGGGGGAGCCGAGCGCTTTCGGGCGCTGGTCGAGGAGGCAATCGACCTTCCTGCCTTTCAGGTCGGCTTGGTCCTCGACCGCACCGATGTCTCCTCGCCCGCCGAGCGCGATCGCGCGCTGGGAGAGGTTGCGCCGATCCTGGCCGGGATGGGGGAGACGGCGAGCCGCGACGACCTGGTGCGGCGGGTGGCCGGCCGGCTCGACCTCGAGCCGGCGCTTGTGATGGGTCGTGTGACGGCGGCGCGGCCGGCCAGTGGCGGTTTCGCGGAACCGCCACGGCCGGATCGGGACCGGTCGGCAGCGCCGGCGCGCAGCGGCGGCGAGCTGACCTCGCGCGAACGCCGCGAGCGCGCCCTGCTGGCGATGTGCATCGCCCTGCCCGCAGAGGGCAAGGAGTACCTCGCTCGCCTCACCGACGAGCATCTCTCGCCGCTCGGCAGCCGCGCCGCGGCCTGGCTGCGCGCGCATCCCGACGACCCCGCCTCCAACCTGCCCCACGACGACGACCAGCTCTCCGGTCTGATCGCCGAGCTCGTCATCCTCGCCCACGACGAGCCCGCCTCGGCCGAGGCGATGGAGCTCAACTACCTCCTGCTCGAGCAACGCCGCCTCGAGTCCCAAATCGCCGCCGCCGGCGAAGCCGACGACTACGAACGCCGCGCCTCCCTAAGTCGAGAACGCGCCGCCCTGGTCGAACGCATAGCCCACACCGAGCGGGTGGGCGGTTAGCCGCTAAATTCCTCTCTTCGTTCCGGGGTAGCTCAATTGGTAGAGCACTCGGCTGTTAACCGAGTGGTTGTGGGTTCGAGTCCCACCCCCGGAGCTTTTCGCCTCCGACCGCGAGTTGTTCGACCAGCGCGACGCCGCGTTCGGCGCCGTCGTTCTGCTGGGCCCACGCTGCGAGCTGTTCGGCGCGCTGTGTAAACGCTGGCTCGCCGAGGATGCGCTGCGCTGCCCAGCGCAGCGGCTCAGGGCGGCAGAGGCGCCAGGGGAGGGAGAGGCCGGCCCTGGCCCAGCTGACTCGCATCGCCGTCTCGCTCATGTCGCCGATGAAGGGGCTGATCAGCAGCGGCGTGCCGGCGGCGAGGGCGCGGCAGACGGTGCCGTGGCCACCGTGGGAGATCACCAGCGAGGCCGCGGGCATCAGCTGGCTGTAGCTGAGCCAGTCGACAAGGATCGCGTTGGCGGGCACCTCGATCGGTCTCTGAGGCACAACCAGGTTTGTCGTTGCCACGACCCGCACTGGCTCGTCGGCGAGGGCCTCGAGCGCCGTGCGCACGAGATGGTTGCGCGAGTCGTGTGCGGTGCTGGGCGCGACGAGCACAAGCGGCTCGTCTCCCGGTGGCAGCTCGATCTCGGGGTGGGGGACCTCGAAGCTCATCGGCCCGATCACCTTGACTCCAGCCGGCCAGCGCCGCGGGTACTCGAGCTGGGGGAAGGTGGCCACGAGGGCCAGGTCGGGGCTGATCCCGCCGTGGAAGCGCTCCGTCGCCGGTAGGCCCAGTCGGGCGCGCTGCTTGTTGAGGTCGTTTCGACCTTGCTCCAAGCCGACGTTGAGCGCCCGCTGCCCCGCTCGCCACACCGCGCGACCAAGTGGCGTGCGCGGTGGTCGCAGGCCGACGGCAAAGAACGGCAGCCCGGGCTCGACCACGGGATAAATGTGCGGTATCAGCGTCGCCCGCGGTATGCCCGCCACCTCCGCAGCGAGCGTCGGCGCCAGCGTGAGGATGTCGCTGACCACTACCGCTGGCCGCATCTCCTCCAGCAACGGCAGTAGCGCTCGCGCCGCCTCCGCCGCGTGCGCTCCCTCGGCCGAGTCGGGGTCCGGCGGTGGGAACATCCGGTATTCCTCGGCGGCGGCAAACCCGAGCCCCGCCCCCTCGACCGCCGCCCGCCGCTCCTCCCAGGTCTCGATCGTCACCGCGTGGCCGCGTCCCGCCAGCGCGCGGCCCAGCGCTATCGCCGGGAAGACGTGCCCCGGATCGCCAAAGGCGGCGACCAGAAAACGCTTAGGGGGTATCGAGACCCTCGCCGGGTCGGGTGAAGGCAATCTCTGGAACGTGGCAGTTGGGCGAGAGGCGCAGCAGGAAGCGCACGGCCTCGCCGATGTCTTCCGGTCGGATCATCTCCTCAGCCGGCACCTCGCCCTTGGCGAAGTCGGTCATCGGCGTGTCGACGAAGCCCGGCGCTAGCGCAGTGCACTGGATGCCGTCGCTGCCCACCTCGCGGTGGGTCGACTGGGTGAAGTTGATCACGGCGCCCTTGGTTGCCGCGTAGACGGAGAGCCAGGCCTGCCCGCCTTTGCCAGCGATCGAGGCGGTGTTGACGATCAGCGCCTTGCGGTGTTCCGCACCGGCCTCGCGCAGCATCGGCAGCCCCTCACGCGTCCCGATGACAAGCGCCCGCAGGTTGACGGCGAGCTGCATGTCGAGGTACTTGGTCTTGATCTCCTCCATCGGCGCGCCGATCCCGACGCCCGCGTTGTTGACAAGCACATCGAGCCGACCGTAGGTCTCGCGGTGCTTGGCGAAGACGCCCACCACATCCTCCTCCTCGGCCATGTTGGCGATGACGCTCTGCAGCTCCAGTCCTTCGCCCCGCAGCTCCTCCGCCGCCGCCTCGAGCTTCTCCGGCCGCCGCGCCGAGATGGTCAGGGCGTAGCCTTCCTCGCCGAGCACGCGGGCAATGGCCAGCCCGATCCCACTCGATGCTCCGGTGATCAATGCCGCGCGGTCGGCCACGTATCCTCCTCGTGCTCGGGGTTGCCGGCTCGCACCCTACCGGCCGCCCGGATACCACCGCCGAATAACATGGTCGCCTGCATGTCCTGGCGCCACCTCACAAGCGTCTCCGCGTGCCTGCTCGTCGCCGTCATCCTTACCGTTGGTTGTGGCGGTAGCGACAACTCGCCGAGCCCGACCGCCGCCAGCGCGGTGAGTAGGCCCGCACCGCCGAAGAGCGACTTCCCCCCCGCCAACGGCAGGACGCTGAGCGAGATCGTCAACGGCGCCGACTCCCATGCCGAATTGGTCGTCTCGCCCGCAGCGCTGGTCTTCCGCAGGGGGGTGAGCCGCTACCCCTTTGGCGTCTTCCAGCCCGACCGCAGTCAAATCGATGCCGCTGAGGTCGCCCTCTACATCGCCAAGGTATCGGCGACCGAGGGGGGAAGCGGCGGAACCGGCAAGAGCGGCAAGCAGAGGAAAGGCGCGCTGGCGCGTGCTCGCAAGGAGGCGCTTGAACGACCGGCGACGGGCCCGTTTCCCGCGGCGAGCGAAAGCCTCGCCACCAAGCCCGCCTTTCGTGCGCAGACGACGAGCAGCGATCCCGACGCCGCCACGGTCGTCTATACGACTGACCTCGATTTCACCAGCGATGGCGAGTGGCGGATCGCGGCATTGATCAAGCAGGGAGACGAAACGGTGGCGACGCTGCTGCCGAGCGCGACCGTCGGCGAGTTCAAAGGGGTGCCGAAGGTGGGGCAGAAGGCGCCGCGGATCCATACGCCGACCGTTGCCGATGCTGGCGGAGACGCTTCGAAGGTCACCACGCGGATACCTCCGGACACGCAAAATCGGGTCGATTATGCGGAAGCGCTGGGGAGGGAACCCATTGTCCTCTTGTTTGCGACCCCCCAGTTCTGCCAGAGTCGGGTATGCGGTCCCGTTGTCGATGTTGCTGAGCAGGTAAAAGAGCAGTACGGCGACAAGGCCGCGTTCATCCATATGGAGATCTACAACGACAACGATCCGAGCAAGGACGTGAGGCCCCAGGTGGAGGCGTTCCGCCTGCCGAGCGAGCCGTGGCTGTTCGCGATCGACCGTAGCGGCACGATCGAGGCAGAGATCGAGGGAGCATTCGGGGTGGACCGTCTGACCCAAGTCGTGAGAGAGTTGACGGAAGAATGAGCGAGAAGACCGCCCCCGATCCAGAGCTGCTCAAGTCCTTCGCGGAGGAGGCGCGGCGACGCTGCGACGTGATCTCGGCCGGCCTCGCGACCGAGACCGACGACTACGAGACCTTGCGAGCCGAAGCCCACGCGCTGAAGGGCACGGCTGGAGCCGTCGGCCTGCGCCGGCTCGCCGAGCTCGCCGGCCTGATGGAATCCGACCTGGCGGACGCAAAGAAGACGGGCGAGCTGCGCGGCGGCCGCTCGCACCAAATAGCCGACGCCGCCAAAGCTCTCGCAGAAGGAGCCGTCGCCGCCGCCGAGGGCAAAGACGAGCCCCCGGACGTAGGCCGCTCCCTGGCCCAGCTCTTCAGCGCCTAAGAGCATCCCCAACAACCCCGTCCGCGCTACCCTCGCCACCCAAGGGGCGGTAGCTCAGCTGGTTAGAGCAGCGGACTCATAATCCGTCGGTCGCTGGTTCGAGTCCAGCCCGCCCCATTCCGCTCAGGCCGCGAGCGTCTGCTGGCTCCTGATCTCGACTCGATAGTCAGCGGGCAGCGGAACGGCGAGCTGACCATCCCTGGGCGTTGCGCGCTGGGTCAGGAGACGCTTGAAGAATGCGAGCGGCCCGCCTCCGGGCGCGGCGATGATCTCGCGGCCCCCTGGATAGACAAGGGCAACCGGCCTACGGCCGCCTATTGCCCGTGACAGCAACACGAAAGCGTCGGGAGAATCGGCGGGGATCAGCACGGTCCCGTCCGGGTAGCGTTCGGCCCTATCCGCGTCGACCGCGATTTCGCTCAGAAGATCAAAGGCGGCGTCCGTGCCTGGCGTGTTCTTGTTGCGACCTGAATTCTCCATGACGCGATTGTCGCTTTCCGAGATGACGTTCGTTTCCTACGGTCATCTTGCCAGTCCGGCCTGGCGACGTA
>Ga0210115_1000604_pt1 | contig 10406 bp, 6 predicted proteins | sample MayberryNW_TuleB_2_FD_185526 | JGI IMG/M metagenome (GOLD analysis project Ga0210115, IMG submission 185526) | Wetland microbial communities from San Francisco Bay, California, USA, that impact long-term carbon sequestration - MayberryNW_TuleB_D2... | ecosystem: Environmental > Aquatic > Marine >... | reverse complement strand
ACCGCCCGGCCGGCCAGGACGAGCACCTTCTGGCCGTCGACGGTGACGCCGAGTGCCGCGGGCAGCTGCTGGAGGCCGATGATGACGGCGATCCCGATCGTGAACCCCTCGACGACGGGCACCGGGACGTAGCGGATGGCGCGCCCGGCGCCGGCGACGCCGAGCCCGACCAGGAACAGGCCCGCCATCAGGCCGACCACGAGGACCCCGTCCGGACCGTGCACGGCGATGATCGGGACGAGGACGACGGTCATCGCCCCGGTCGGGCCGCTGACCTGCACCCTGCTGCCGCCGAAGAACGCGGCGAGGGCACCGGCCACGACCGCCGTGACGAGTCCGGCGCCGGCTCCCATCCCAGAGCTGGCGCCGAAGCCGAGGGCCAACGGCAGGGCCACCAGTCCGACCATCACGCCGGCGACGAGGTCGCGAAGCGGGCGGGCGTCGCTCCAGTCGGACCGTCGGGGCAGCAGGGCGCCGGCGCGCGCCACCGCCGCCCTCAGCCGGCCGCGCCCGGCGGCGGCGGACAGCGGGGTCAACCGGACCGCTCGGCCGGCGTCAGCTCCGGCACCAGGTCGCCCTGCACCGCGATCAACCCGGACAGGATGCGCCGTGCGGCGAGAAGCAGGTCGCGGACCTCGGGGACGCTCACCGAGTAGATGACCTCCCCTCCGAGGCGGTGCGACGTCACCAGCGAGGTGCGCCGCAGCACCGCGAGCTGCTGGGAGAGGTTGCTCGGCTCGATCGCGATGATCTCCAGGAGCTCGTGCACCGCGTGGTCGCGCTCCGAGAGCAGCTCGAGGATGCGGATCCGGGCGGGGTGCCCGAGCGTCTTGAAGAACTCGGCCTTCGCCTGGTAGAGCGGCACGCCCATGACACGTCTCCCGCGCTCGGCCCTCGAGGACGCGCTCGAGGTTACGAGCACGGCATGAAAACTACACCACTTGCGTATGTCTTCATGTCACCCGAGCAGCTGCGCCGGTTTGGTGGCCATCAGCTCAGGACGGCTCGACCGCGCCGGGCTGCACGGGGATCTCGTCGATCACCTCGTCGGGGCTCGACCCACCGGTCCAGCGAAGCAGCACCAGCGTCGCGTCGTCGCGCAGCGGGCCGCCCTGGTGCTCGAGCACCGCGCGCACCAGCCGGCGCAGCACCTCCTCGGGGGCGCGCTCCGACGACGCCTCCCGCTCGAGCAGGTCGGCCAGCCGGTCCACCCCGAACTCCTCCCCGTCCGGCCTGCGTGCCTCCACGACACCGTCCGTGTAGAGGACGACGGTGTCGCCCGGCTGCAGCGCGGTCCGCGCCAGGTGGTCCCCCTCGCCGTCCACGCCGCCGGACCCCCCGCCACCCACCCCGAACGGCACCGTCGCCTCGGTCGCCAGCTCCCCGACGACCTGTCGGTCGCGCAGCAGCAGTGGGGAGGGATGCCCCGCGTTCGTCAGCTCGAGCGCCCCGGTTGCGGTGTCCAGCCGGACGAGCACGCCCGTGACGAAGGCGTCGGCGCCGAACTGCCGGGCGATCGCGTCGTCGATGGTCGCGTGGGTGGCGGGGAGGTCACGTCGCTCGCGGCGCTGGTGCCGGTACGCGCCCATCGCCAGGGTGGTGAGCAGGGTCGACCCGATGCCGTGCCCCATGCCGTCGAAGAGGGCGACGTCGACCCGGTCGCCGTTGATGCTGTGGTCGAAGCCGTCGCCGGCCACCTCGTACGCCGGCTCGAGCATCCCCGCCACGACGACCTGCCCGGTGCGCAGCGTGAGCGGCGGCAGCAGGTCCCACTGCATGCTCGCCGCCAGCGACATCGACCGCCCCCGCTTGCGCACGTGGACCAGGTCGGTGTACCTCGCCGCCGAGGCCACGAGCAGCCCCGCGAGCATCCCGAGGTTCGCGCAGTGGTCGAGCACGTCGGGCGTCGGGTCGTCGACGCTGACGGCCAGCACGCCGGTCCGCACCGAGTGCTCGTAGACGGGCACCCACACCCGCACCGCGCCGTCCCGGTCGGCGGTCACCGCCTCACCGGTCTGGAAGGCGCGGCCGGCCAGGGTGGCACCGACCGACTCCTCGACCGGCACCTCGAGCGACGAGCCGTCGACCAGCGGCTGGAGGATCTCCTGCTCGAAGTCGATCAGGTAGAGCACGACGTCCCGGGCCAGCGGTGCGGCGGCCTCGCCGACGGTGCGCACGACGTGCTGCGGCGACGTGTGGCGCAGCCCGGCCAGGGCGGTCGAGACGTCGAAGACGGACACGGGCGGCTCCAAGCAGGGCGGGAGCAGGCAGGGAGCACTGACGCTAGCCCGCCGGCGGCCGCCATGGAGCGTTCTGCCCGATCTGCCGCATTCCGGGCAGGCTCAGTGGCAGCCGTGCACCCCGGCGGCGCACGCGGAGCCCATCGCGATGTCGGCCAGCGACTCCCAGACGCCGGGCGCGGCCGCGGTGCCGCTGCCGGCCAGGACGAGCGTGGCGCCCTCGACCGCGATGACGACGGCGTGCTGCTGGGCCCCGTCGACCGTACGGTCGAAGGCTGCCGAAGCCTCGCCCAGCCGCGGGTCGCCCGCGGCGGCGAAGCCGCACGACTCCAGGGCCGATCCGACGCCGACCACCGCGGCCCGGGCGGCCCTCGAGCTCGGCCAGGTCGCGACCGACTGCACCAGGCGGCCGCCGGCGTCGTCGGCGGTCAGCACGACCGGCCGGGTGGGCGCACCACCCTGGTCGGCGGCCACGCAAGCGTCGTCCCCCGTGGGTTCGGCCGGTGACCAGCTGCCCCCGGCGACGGCCCCGACGGTCTGGACGTCGAGCAGGGCGGACGCCGGGACCTCGGTGAGCCGGCCGGCGTCCGGCTGGTCGCCGTCGGCGCCGCCCGGCTCGTCCTCGTCGGACTCGTCGTCCCCGTGGTCGTCGGCGTCGGGGTCGTCGCTGCCCGGTTCGTCGGTGCCCGGGTCCCCTGGCGGCAGGGTCGGGACGGGCTGCCCGGACAGCGCCGGGTCGGGGGAGTCCGACGGCCCCGGGCCGTCCGGGCCGAAGTCGGTGCCGGCGGAGCTCGCCGGCCGGTCCGGCGACTGGTCCGCGGTCGCGGCGGTGATGCCCCCGACCAGCAGGCCGAGGCCGACGGCGACCGCGAGCCAGCGCACGACGTGGCGACGCACGTCAGGCCGCCGGGCTGATCGTGACGGTGAGGACACCGAGGTTGTCCGCACGGTCGAGGTCGGCGACCCCGAGCGTCAGCGGCCCGGTGGTGCCGGGTGTCACCGTCCACGAGTAGGCGTGGGTCGTCGTGTCGCACCGGGCGGTGGTCGCGGTGACCCAGTCGCCCGACGTGCCGTTGAGGGTCACGTCACCGAGGTAGCGGCCCTCCGCGTAGAGATCGCTGCGCGAGGTCCGCCAGGTCGGGTCGGCCGTCGTCGCGGAGCACTCGGCGTCGGCGGTGACCCCCGGAGCGGGCGTCCAGGTGCCGGTCGCGGTCAGACGCAGCCGCTGGCCGGCCAGGTAGTTGCGGGTCGTCACGGCACCGGCCGAGCGGGTGTCCAGCGACACCGTCTCGGTACCGACCACCGGGTCGACCCGCTGGACGTGCACCTGGAGCGCGCCGTAGTCGTCGCTCCACGCGGGGTCGTCGACCCGCAGGTTGACCGCCTCGGTGCTGCTCGCCGTGATGACCCGGCGGTAGGTGTGCCCGGTCGCGTCGCAGCCGTCGCCGTCGGGGTCGGTGACCGGGGTGAAGGTCACGTCCTCCCGGTCGAGCAGCAGGTCGAGGTGGTCGGCCGTCGGCTCCGCCGGGTCCACGGAGCGGTCCCGCCGCCACACCTGGTCGGTCGTCGTCCAGGAGCACTCGGCGTCGGCAGTGACGCCGTTGCCGGCGTTCACCAGGCCTGACACGGTCAGCAGGTACGTCCGGCCCCCCTCGAGGGCACCAGGGCTCGTCACTCCGGCACCCGCGGTGGCGTCGACCTGCCAGTCCATGCTGGCCCGCGGGGTCAGGGCGATGATCCGGACGGTGAGGGCGCCGGCGTTGTCCGACAGCGTCGTCGGGTCCCAGAGGGCCAGGGTCACCCGGCCGGTCCGGGTCGCGGTGAACGTGTCGCGGTAGGTGTGGGTCCGGGTGTCGCACCCGTTGTAGTCCTCGTCGTCACCGTCGGCGTAGAGGTCGACGCCGTCGACGTACAGGTCGAGGTGGTCCTCGGACGGCTGCCACGGGTGCACCGAGCGGTCCCGGCGCCAGGTCGGGTCGGCCGGGGTGCGCGAGCACTCGGCGTCGGCGAGCTGGTTGGCCCGGCTGCCGAACCGGTACGTGCCGCTGGCCTCCACCAGGTAGCGCTGACCGGCCGTGAGCGACCCGGTCGTCAGCACACCCTCGCTGGCCCCGGGCACCGAGACCCTCTCGTCGGTCAGGGCCGGGCCGGCGGGCAGCGCGGCCGGCCGGGCCGGCACCGGCCGCGGCGGGGTCGCCGTCGACGTGGGCGACGGCGTGGGCGTCGGGGTGGGGAGCGGGGTCGACGGCGGGGGAGCAGCCTGGACGTTGCCCACCTTGCCGGTCCAGAACGACGTCTTCTTGCGCGCACCCGCCCAGGTGAACGAGATGTGCACGTGGTCGCGGTGCGAGTTCGCGCCGGTGTACCTGCGCCAGCCCGAGCCGGCGGCGTACGAGCCCCAGATCTTGCGGTTCCAGATCACGTACTGGATGCCGAGGCGGCGGGCCATCGCGTAGCGGTTGCCGTACCGGTCGGTCTTGAACAGCCAGGTCGTGAAGCGCTTGACCCGGTCCCGGTCGGCGGCCCTGGCCGCGTTCAGGCCGCCCCAGTCGAAGGCCCGGCCCTCCTTGTGCTCCGAGGTCCCGCCGACCGAGCAGGCCCGGACGATGCCGAGGCTGCGGGTGGTCGGGTAGGCCCTCAGCAGGCGGGCCGCGAGGTCCGAGACACCCGGCTTGGCGGTGGGGGAGCAGGTGGTCTGCGCCTGGTACCGGGCCAGCGGCTCGATGGCCGCCGGATAGCTGGCCCGGGCGGCCTTGACGGCCGCGGCCTGGGCCGGGACGGCGGTCCCGACGAGGGTGGCGAGGAGGGAGATGACGGTGGCGATCAGCAGCGCAGTGGTGGTGCGGCTGCCCGACCGGGGGTGGCTCTCGGGCACGGCTTCGGACTCCGGGATGTCGGTGTGCTCGCTCTGCTCGGTCCTCCGCGACATCGGCGCCGGGCGCCCTGCCTGGAGACAAGGACAGGCAAAATCCGCGGTCTGGCGCGGGGCTGGTCACCCGTTCGGCCCAGGCCCGAGAGGGCCGCGACGATCGGCCGAACTGATGACCCGGAAGCACTTGCACATGTGGTGGTCGAGGGGCAGAGTGACCCCAACATCTTGTGAATCACACCGGTGTAGTTATCCACATGTGACTTCCACAGGTTGTGCCCAGGATCGGGCGGGTCGTGCACAGCGACGTGCACAGCACCGTCCACAGATCGGACGCAGGGACCGCCGTACGACCCCCAAGCTCGACGCTCAGGAGGCCCGGATGCACTGCCCGTTCTGCCGGCACGGCGACAGCCGCGTGGTCGACAGCCGGGCCTCCGACGACGGCACCTCGATCCGCCGCCGCCGGCAGTGCCCGGAGTGCGGCCGGCGGTTCACGACGGTGGAGACGGCCAGCCTGAGCGTCACCAAGCGGTCGGGGGCCAGCGAGCCGTTCAGCCGCGACAAGGTGCTCTCCGGCGTGCGCAAGGCCTGCCAGGGCCGGCCGGTCAGCGAGGACGACCTGGCGCTGCTGGCCCAGCGGGTCGAGGAGACGGTCCGCTCGAGCGGGGTCGCCGAGATCGAGGCCCACGAGGTCGGGATGGCGGTGCTGCCGCCGCTGCGGGAGCTGGACGAGGTGGCCTACCTGCGCTTCGCCAGCGTCTACCGCGCCTTCGACGACCTCGAGGCGTTCGAGGCCGAGATCGCCCTGCTCCGTGCCGAGCACGAGCTCTCAGGGCTGCCCGAGAAGAGTCCCTAGACAAGACCCGGCAGGGCCCGCCCCAGGGCGTCCAGGCGGAGTTTCTGTCGCACCAGACGTGTTGAATCAAGAAGCGGTTTCGGGAGGAGCAGGGATGACGGAGACGTCGCAGGACAAGCCCCAGGTGGTCCGGCAGGGCCGGGGCAAGGGCCTCAAGATCGACCGGATCTACACCACGGCCGGGGTGCACCCCTACGACGAGGTGACCTGGGAGCGGCGCGACGTCGTCCAGCAGAACTGGAAGACCGGAGAGACGATCTTCGAGCAGCGAGGGGTCGAGTTCCCGGACTTCTGGTCGGTCAACGCCTCGACGATCGTCACCACCAAGTACTTCCGCGGCGCGCTGGGCACCGACGTCCGCGAGCAGAGCCTGCGCCAGCTGATCGACCGCGTGGTCCTCACCTACGTCAAGGCCGGCCGCGAGCACGGCTACTTCGCGAGCGACGCCGACGCCGAGGTCTTCGAGCACGAGCTCACCTGGGCGCTGCTGCACCAGGTGTTCTCGTTCAACTCCCCGGTGTGGTTCAACGTCGGCACCTCGTCGCCGCAGCAGGTCTCGGCCTGCCAGCCCTACGACGCCTTGGTCTCGACTCCCTCCGGCCTGGTGCCGATCGGCGAGCTGGTCGAGCGCGGGGCGGTGGGCGAGAAGGTCTACGACGCCCACGGCGTGACGCGGATCCTCGCCGTCAAGAGCAACGGCATCAAGGAGGTCCTGCGGCTGCACCTGAAGTCCGGTCAGGCCCTCGACGTCACGGGTGACCACCTGGTGTGGAAGAGCTCGAGCGCGACAACCGGTCGGTTCGTCGAGGCCGGCACCCTCAGGGTCGGCGACACCGTGGACTGGCACCGGCGGTCCTCCTTCGGCGAGGCCGAGATCTCGTCAGCGGAGATCGCGGAGGCCGCCCTTGCCGGGTGGTTGCAGTCCGACGGGTTCGTCGGGCAGTACGCCGGGACCAACCGGTCCCTCACCATCGAGGCGATGACGGTCACCGACGGTGAGCTCGAGTGGGTGACGCGAGCACTCGATGCCGTGTTCCCCGACGTGCACCGCAAGGAGCGCTCGGTCGAGACTCAGGACACGACCCTTGACTGTCGCCGGACCCGGCTCTACGGCGAGGCCCTGCGCCCGTTCGTGCAGCGGTGGGACCTGCTGACCCGAGGTCGTGACATGGTCGTGCCCGCCCGGCTGAAGACCGCGCCGCTACCGGTCGTGGCCGCGTACCTGCGAAGCCTGTTCCAGGCGGAGGGATACGTCTCGGCGCGCAAGGCGTCCACGCTGGTCGGTCTGGACATGGTCAGCGAAGAGCTGGTCCGCGGCGTTCAGGGGCTGCTCGGCCGGTTCGGCATCTTCGCAAGGGTCGGGTTCAAGCGGGACGAGCGACCGGGCCGCCAGGGCGGCATCTGGGGTCTCCGGATCCAGAACGCCGGCGACCGCCGCATCTTCGCCGACGAGATCGGCTTCGTCGACCCGGTGAAGAGCGCGAAGCTCGAAGCAGGTTTCGACCTGCCGGGCCGTGGCGCCAAGGACGTCAAGCGGCTGCAGATCGCCCGCATCGAGTCGCGCGGTCAGATGGACGTCTACGACATCCAGACCGAGTCGGGTGAGTACCTCTCGCAGAGCCTGCGCGTGCACAACTGCTTCATCCTCGCGGTCGACGACACGATGGACTCGATCCTGAACTGGTACCGCGAGGAGGGCCTGATCTTCAAGGGCGGCTCCGGTGCCGGCCTCAACCTCTCCCGGATCCGCTCGTCCAAGGAGCTGCTGTCCTCCGGCGGCACCGCCTCCGGGCCGGTCTCGTTCATGCGCGGCGCCGACGCGTCCGCGGGCACCATCAAGTCGGGTGGCGCCACGCGCCGCGCAGCCAAGATGGTGGTGCTCGACGTCGACCACCCCGACATCGAGGAGTTCGTCGAGACCAAGGCCCGCGAGGAGAACAAGATCCGCGCGCTGCGCGACGCCGGCTTCGACATGGACCTCGGCGGTAAGGACATCACCTCGGTCCAGTACCAGAACGCCAACAACTCGGTCCGGGTCACCGACGAGTTCATGCGCGCCGTCGAGGAGGGCACCGAGTTCGGCCTGCGGGCCCGGGCCACCGGCGAGGTCATCGAGACCGTCGACGCCCGCGCGCTGTGGAAGAAGATCGCGGTCGCCGCATGGGAGTGCGCCGACCCCGGCATCCAGTACGACGACACGATCAACGACTGGCACACCAACCCCGAGACCGGCCGGATCACCGCGTCCAACCCGTGCTCGGAGTACATGTCGCTGGACAACTCCTCGTGCAACCTCGCGTCGCTGAACCTGCTCAAGTTCCTCCGCGACGACGACACCTTCGACGCCACCACGTTCGCGAAGGTCGTCGAGCTGGTCATCACCGCGATGGACATCTCGATCTGCTTCGCCGACTTCCCGACCGAGCCGATCGGTGACACCACGCGCAAGTTCCGCCAGCTCGGCATCGGCTACGCCAACCTCGGCGCGCTGCTGATGGCGACCGGGCACGGCTACGACAGCCCCGGTGGCCGCGCGCTCGCCGCGTCCATCACCTCGCTGATGACCGGTACGTCGTACAAGCGCTCGGCCGAGCTGGCCGGCATCGTCGGCCCCTACGAGGGCTACGCCCGCAATGCCGACGCCCACAAGCGGGTCATGCGCAAGCACGCCGCCGCCAACGACGCGATCCGGGCTGTCGACACGATGGACCGTGACGTGCAGCGCGAGGCCACCAAGGCGTGGGACGCGGTGCTCAAGGTCGGCGAGAAGGCCGGCTACCGCAACGCGCAGGCTTCGGTGCTCGCCCCCACCGGGACCATCGGCTTCATGATGGACTGCGACACGACCGGCATCGAGCCCGACTTCTCGCTGGTGAAGTTCAAGAAGCTGGTCGGCGGCGGGTCGATGCAGATCGTCAACCTCACGATCCCCCGGGCGCTGCGCCGGATGGGCTACGCCGAGGAGACGGTCGAGGCGATCGTCGAGTACATCGCCGACAAGGGTCACGTCATCGACGCGCCCGGGCTGCGGCCGGAGCACTACGAGGTCTTCGACTGCGCCATGGGCGAGCGCGCGATCGCGCCGATGGGGCACGTGCGGATGATGGCCGCGGTGCAGCCGTTCCTCTCGGGCGCCATCTCGAAGACGGTCAACCTGCCGGAGACGGCGACCGTCGAGGAGATCGAGGACGTCCACTTCCAGGGCTGGAAGCTCGGCCTCAAGGCGCTCGCGGTCTACCGCGACAACTGCAAGGTCGGCCAGCCGCTGTCCGACGCGAAGGCGAAGTCGGCCGACGCGCCCGAGGAAGCCGTCGTGGAGAAGGTCGTCGAGTACCGGCCGACCCGCAAGCGGCTGCCGAAGAAGCGTCCGGCCCAGATGACGTCGTTCGCGGTCGGCGGTGCCGAGGGCTACATGACGGCGTCGTCCTACCCCGACGACGGCCTCGGCGAGATCTTCCTCAAGATGTCGAAGCAGGGCTCGACCCTGGCCGGCGTCATGGACGCGTTCTCGATCGCGATCTCGATCGGCCTGCAGTACGGCGTCCCGCTGGAGACGTTCGTCTCGAAGTTCGTCAACATGCGCTTCGAGCCGGCCGGCCTGACCGACGACCCCGACGTCCGGATGGCGCAGTCGATCATGGACTACGTCTTCCGTCGCCTGGCTCTGGACCACCTCGACTTCGACACCCGCTCCGCCTACGGCATCTACTCCGCCGAGGAGCGGTCCCGTCAGCTCGAGACCGGGTCCTACCAGGACTTCGGTGCCGACGAGTCCGACGAGGAGGTCGAGGAGGAGCTCGAGACCCTGGCCCAGTCGGCGCCGGTGACCGAGTCGCCGGCGACCGAGAAGTCCGAGCCCGCCGGGAGCGTTTCCGCGGAAACGTCCGGCACCGGCTCCGCCGCGGCCAAGGAGGCGCCGGCCCAGGCGCACTCGTCGGCCGAGCTGCTCGAGGTCATCACCGGCCAGGTCTCCGACGCCCCGCTGTGCATGACCTGCGGGATCAAGATGCGCCCGGCCGGGTCCTGCTACGTCTGCGAGGGATGCGGCAGCACCAGCGGCTGCAGCTGACGTGACCGGTCAGCGGATGCCCGCACGGCATCGGTCCGCAGTGGCACCGGGACACTGACGCGGAGCCCGGCAGGAGCCCCCCGACCTCGGTGAGGTCAGGGGGCTCCTGCGCACTGGGCTCGCAGGAACCTCACAGGTAGCCCTGCGACAATGAGAGCTCGCCTGGTCGCCCTGCCCCGGGAGTTCCCGCTTGTCCGACGCCACGCTCGCGCCCCGCGCGGCCGCCCTGCTGAGCCGACTCGACGCATGGGCGGAGCAGGGAACCGTCCGGGCGCTGCTGATCAAGGTCGGCGTGACGGTGGCCGGCCCGTTGGTCATCCTGGCCGGACTGGCCATGCTCGTCCTGCCGGGGCCGGGTCTCGTGGTGAT
>Ga0210115_1000603_pt1 | contig 10409 bp, 5 predicted proteins | sample MayberryNW_TuleB_2_FD_185526 | JGI IMG/M metagenome (GOLD analysis project Ga0210115, IMG submission 185526) | Wetland microbial communities from San Francisco Bay, California, USA, that impact long-term carbon sequestration - MayberryNW_TuleB_D2... | ecosystem: Environmental > Aquatic > Marine >... | reverse complement strand
TGCGCCTCGCGGCGGGCCCGGCGGGCCTCGGCCTCGGCGGCCCGGCGGGCGGCCCGCTCGGCCTCCGCGCGGTCGTGCTCGGCCTGCGCGACGGCGCGGCGCTCGGCCTCCTCACGGGCCCGCACCTCGGCCTCGGCGGCGGCGAGCCGCCGACGCTCCTCGAGCAGGGTCTCCTCCTCGCGGTGGCGCGCCTCGGCCTCGGCGGCCTCGCGCCGGGCGCGCTCCTCCGCGGCGGCCCGCTGGCGGGCCTCCTCCAGGCGCCGGAGCTCCGCGTCGATGCGGGCCTGCTCCTCCGCGGCCCGCCGAGCTGCCTCGCGCTCCTCGCGCTGCGCGGCGCTGAGCGGCAGCAGCGGCTCCAGCCGGGCCCGGATCGCGGCGGCCACCTCGTCGGGCGGCCGGGTCGCGTCGACCACGAGGTAGCGCGGCCCACCGCGGCGGGCCAGGTCGAGGAAGCGTTCGCGGACCCGCTCGTGGAAGGCGAGCGGCTCGGCCTCGAGCCGGTCCGGGGCGGTGACCCGGCGCAGCCCCTCGGCGGCCGGGACGTCGAGCACGACGGTGAGGTCGGGCACCAGCCCCTCGGTCGCCCACCGGGACAGCCGGGCCACCTCGGCGGGGGCCAGGTCGCGGCCGGCGCCCTGGTAGGCGACGGAGGAGTCGACGTACCGGTCGGTCACCACGACGTGGCCGAGTGCGAGAGCGGGTGCGACGACTGTCGCGACGTGCTCGGCCCGGTCGGCTGCGAACAGCAGCGCCTCGGCCCGCGGCGACAGTGCCGGGGCCGGTCGGCCGTCGTCGTCGGTGGGGTCGAGCAGCACCGAGCGCAGCCGGCGGCCGACCTCGGTCGCCCCCGGCTCGTGGGTGACGACGACGTCGTGGCCGAGCGAGGTGAGCCAGGCCTCCAGGGCCCGTGCCTGGGTGGACTTGCCGGCCCCCTCGCCGCCCTCGAGCGCGACCAGGAAGCCGCGGGCCCGCCGGGCCTCGGCGCGCGGGCCCACCGGCTCGCTCTGGAAGGCCGCCGCGACGTCGGCCGCGACCGGCACCCCACGGCGGTCGTCGAGGTGGCGGAAGGACACGATGCCGAGCGCCGCCGCGAGCAGGCCGGCGACCAGGAAGGTGATCGCGGCACCGTTGTAGGTCAGCACCATGGCGTCGCTGACCTCGATCTCGTGCGTGCCGAACGCCGCCGCGAGCAGCGGAGCGACCGCCAGGACCAGCACCAGCACCACCCGGACGGTGGTCTGCACGAAGGCGAAGGTGCGGCCGCGCAGCTCGTCGGGAACCTCCAGGCCCAGCAGCGTGTAGCCCGTCACCCACGCGACGCCGGAGAAGACACCGAGCACCAGCGTCACGATCACCGCGATGACCATGTTGGGGATCAGCGCGAGCAGCGAGAGCGCCAGGCCGGCGGCGAAGATGCTCAGGCCGAAGAGGCGGCGCCGGCTGAAGTCGGGCAGCAGCCGGGGCCCCACCAGCATGCCGAGCGCCAGGCCCATGAACACCGTCCCGAAGAGCAGGCCGTAGCCCGGGTCGCCGGCGCCCAGGTCGGTGACGAACGTGCGGGCCAGGCCGATCACCGCGCCCCCGGCCGCGAAGGCGCCCAGCATGCCGAGCACCAGCCCACGGACCAGCGGGGTGCGCCCGACGTAGGTCCAGCCCTCGACCATCGTCCGCCAGACACCGGGGGCGTGGGCGCCGGCTCCCCGCTCGCGGGCCGGGATGTCCGTGAGCCGGACGATCGTGGCGGCGCTCACCAGGAAGGTGGCCGCGTTGACGTAGAGCGCCAGCTCGACCTCGTCGATCGCCGGCACCGGGTTGTCGAGGATGCCGGACAGCAGAGCCAGGCCGGCGAACACGGCCGCGGCGACCGGTGCCGAGGCGTACGTCGTGAAGAGGCTGAGCTGGTTGGCCGTCTCCAGGCGTTCCCGCGGGACCAGGTTGGGGAGGGTGGCCTCCTTGGCCGGGATCCAGACCAGGCTGGCGACCTCGATCAGCAGCGTCGCGACGAACAGCCACCACAGGGTGCCGACCAGCGGGATCGACAGGAAGAGGGCGAACCGCGCGACGTCGCAGACCACCATCGTCCAACGCCGGTCGAGGCGGTCGGCGACGACCCCGCCGAGCGGGCCGACCAGGACGGCCGGTGCCAGCCGCAGGATGAAGACGCCGGCGATGGCCAGGTTGGCGGCGACGTAGCCGTCGTCCGCCAGCCGCGGGGCCAGCGCGGTCAGCGCGAGCAGGCCGAGCCAGTCGCCGAGGCTGGACAGCGAGAGCGCGGTCCACAGCCGCCGGAAGGCGGGGATCCGCAGCACACCCCGCAGGTCGTGGTCAGGGCTGACCTGCGTGGTGGTGCTCACCGGGTCAGCGTAGACGGCTCCGCCCACCACCTGGCGCAACGTCCCCAGCCGGTCCCCGGCCGCCTACTTCTTGGTCGCGGCCTTCTTCGCCGGCTTCTTCGCGGCCTTCCCGGTGGACGATCTCGCCGTCTTCTTGGCGGCGGCCCGCTTCCGCCCGCCGCTGCTGGGGCCCTTCGCCCGCTTCTCGGCCAGCAGCTCCGCCGCGCGCTCGATGGTCACGCTCTCGACCGAGTCGGCCTTGCGCAGGGTCGCGTTGGTCTCGCCGTCGGTGACGTACGCCCCGAAGCGGCCCTCCTTGACCACCACCGGGTTGCCCGAAATGGGGTCGGGACCCAGCTCGCGCAACGGCGGGGCGGCTGCCCGGCGGCCGCGCTGCTTGGGCTGGGCGTAGATCGCCAACGCCTGCTCGAGGCTGATGTCGAACATCTGCTCCTCGGTCTCCAGCGACCGGGAGTCGGTGCCCTTCTTGAGGTACGGCCCGTAGCGGCCGTTCTGCGCGGTGATCTCGGCCCCGTCCGACGGGTCGGTGCCCACGACGCGGGGCAGCGACAGCAGCCGCAGCGCGTCGTCGAGGGTGACGGTGTCCAGCGACATCGTCGACAGCAACGACCCGGTGCGCGGCTTCGCGCTCTTGGGGGCGTCCTCCGGCAGGACCTCCGTGACGTACGGCCCGTAGCGCCCGGCCTTCGCCACCACCGGCAGCCCGGTCGACGGGTCGGTGCCCAGCTCGCGGTCACCGCTCGGGGCGGCGAGCAGCTCCTCGGCCTTCTCGACCGTCAGCTCGTCGGGCGCCATGTCCTCGGGGACCGAGGCCCGCTCCGACGACTCCTCGCCGTCCGGGCCGCGCTGGACGTACGGCCCGTATCGCCCGACGCGCAGCACGATGTCGTTGCCGATCGGGATCGAGTTGACCTCGCGCGCGTCGATGTCGCCGAAGCCCTGCACCAGCTCGTGCAGGCCGGGGTCGTCGTCGTCGCCGGCCAGCGTCGCCCCGCCGGCGCCCTGCTGGCCGAAGTAGAACCGCCGCAGCCAGGCGACCCGGTTCATGTCGCCGCTGGCGATCCGGTCGAGGTCCTCCTCCATCTCGGCGGTGAAGTCGTAGTCGACCAGCGACCCGAAGTGCTTCTCCAGCAGGCCGACCGTGGCGAACGCGAGCCACGACGGGACGAGCGCGGAGCCGCGCTTGAAGACGTACCCGCGGTCGATGATCGTGCCCAGGATCGAGGCGTACGTCGACGGGCGGCCGATGCCGCGCTCCTCCAGGGCACGCACCAGGGTCGGCTCGGTGTAGCGGGCGGGGGGCGACGTCGCGTGGCCGTCGGGCTCGAGCGACAGGACGTCCAGGGCGTCGCCCTGGCGCAGCTGCGGCAGCCGTCGCTCGCGCTCGTCGTCGTCGTCACGACGGTCGTCGTCGCGGCCCTCCTCGTAGGCGGCGAGGAACCCGCGGAAGGTGATGACCGTGCCGCTGGTCGAGAACTCCGCGTCGCGGCCGTCATCGGTCGTCGCGCCGAGCCGCACGGTGACGGTCTGGCCCCGGGCGTCGGCCATCTGGGAGGCGACCGTGCGCTTCCAGATCAGGTCGTAGAGGGCGAGCTCGTCGCGGCTGAGCTCGCCGGCCAGCTGTCCGGGCGTACGGAACGAGTCGCCGGACGGCCGGATAGCCTCGTGCGCCTCCTGCGCGTTCTTGACCTTGCGCTCGTAGCGGCGCGGCACGTCCGGGACGTACTCCGGACCGTAGATGTCTCGGGCCTGGGACCGCGCGGCGTTCAGCGCCGACTCCGACAGCGTCGTCGAGTCGGTGCGCATGTAGGTGATGTAGCCGTTCTCGTAGAGCCGCTGCGCGAGGCGCATCGCAGTCTGCGCCGAGAACCGCAGCTTGCGGCTCGCCTCCTGCTGCAGGGTCGAGGTCATGAAGGGCGCGGCCGGACGGCGGCTGTACGGCTTGTCCTCGACGGACCGGACCGCGAAGTCCCTGCCCTCCAGCGCGGTGGCCAGGCTTCGCGCGTCGCCCTCGTCGAGGTGCACGCCGTCGAAGCGCGCCACGGGTCGGCCGTCGCTGCCGAAGTCGCGGCCGGTCGCGACGCGGCGGCCGTCGACCTGCACGAGGCGGGCGTCGAACTGCCCGGCGCCGGTCGCCTCGTCCCCCCCGGACTTCTGCATCGTGGCGGCGATGTCCCAGTACGACGCCGAGCGGAAGGCGATGCGCTCCCGCTCCCGCTCCACGACGAGCCGGGTCGCGACCGACTGGACGCGGCCTGCCGACAGTCCTTGCCGGACCTTGCGCCACAGGACCGGTGAGACCTCGTAGCCGTAGAGGCGGTCGAGGATCCGCCGGGTCTCCTGCGCGTCGACGAGGCTCTGGTCCAGGTCACGGGTCCGCTCGACAGCCTGGCGGATCGCGTCGCGGGTGATCTCGTGGAAGACCATCCGGCGGACCGGCACCTTGGGCTCGAGCACCTGCAGCAGGTGCCAGGCGATGGCCTCGCCCTCGCGGTCCTCGTCCGTCGCGAGGAAGAGCTCGTCGGCGTCCTTGAGGGCGCGCTTCAGCTCGGCGACCTTCTTCTTCTTGTCGGCGTCGACGACGTAGAAGGGCTCGAAGTCGGAGTCGACGTCGACCGCGAACTTCCCGAAGCGTCCCTTCTTCTCCGCCGCGGGCAGCTCGGACGGCGTCGGCAGGTCACGGATGTGCCCCACGCTCGCCTCGACCTCGAAGCCCGGGCCGAGGTAGCCCTTGATGGTCTTGGCCTTGGCCGGCGACTCGACGATGACCAGCCGACGGCTGCCCGGCTGGTTCGTGCTGTCCTGCTCTGTCGCGGCCACGTGCCTCTCTTCTCCTTGCCGGATGGGGTCGTGCGGGCCCCAGGATGCCAACCTCTGTCAAACCGGAGGGTCCAGCACCCCCACCTCGACCAGGTGACGCACCTCGTCGAGGAGCCCGTCCGGCACCTCACCCAGGACCTCGCGGACGGCCGCGACCAGTGTGCCCACAGGGAGCCGCCCGTCGCAGGCACCGGCCAGCGCGGCGGTGGCCGTGTCGGCCTCGACGGCCCGACGCAGGCCGACCTGCTGCCGCAGCACGAGATGGGCCGGGTCCTCGGCACCGGGCGCCCCGAGCTGCTCCTGCACGACGTCGGCGGCGAGCACCAGCACGGCCCCCTGCAGCCTCTCGTCGTCGCGGTGCGCGGCCAGCCAGCGCTGCCGGGCGAACCACGCGTCGATGTGCGGCCCGAGCGGCTGCTGCACGGGGTGCGGCCAGTCGAGCGCCGTCACCCGCCGCACCTCTCCGGTCCGCCGCACCGACACGATGCCGAAGCCGAGGCCATGCACACCGGCGTCCTCGAGCGCGGCGAGCCACGCGTCGTAGTGGTCCCGGTACGCGGGTGAGCCCTCCTCGCCGGCGTCGCGCAGCCAGGTGGCGACGTACTCCGCGGGGTCCAGGACCTCGCGCTGCACGACGAGCGCGTCGACGCCGTGCGCCGGCAGCCATCCGGTGACCCGCTCCTCCCACGACCCGTCGGCGACGTGCACCCAGTTGGCGAGCATCTGGAACGTGCCGCCGTCGCGCAGCAGCGCCGGAGCCGACGCAGCCAGCCGCGCCCCGACGCCGTCCAGGTCGTGCCCGGCGTCCCGGTAGGTGTGCCGCGCGTCGCCGGCCGGCGCGCCCACCACGAACGGCGGGTTGCACACGACCAGGTCGAAGGTCTCGCCCTCGACCGGCTGCAGGAGGTCGCCCTGTCGCAGGTCGAGACGGACGCCCGACAGCTCCGCGGTCATCGCCGCCAGGCGCAGGGCACGGGCGGACACGTCGGTCGCGACGACCTCGCCGCTGTGCCGCGACGCGTGCAGCGCCTGCACGCCGCAGCCGGTGCCGATGTCGAGGGTCCGCTCGACGGCCCGGCGCACTGTCACCTGCGCGAGCGTCGTCGAGGCGCCCCCGACGCCGAGGACGTGCTCGGCGCCGAGCGGCCGGTGCCGGCCGTCGAGCCCGGTCCCGAGGTCGGACACCACCCACCAGTCCGGCCCGTCCGGCTCGGCGACTTCGCCGCTCTGCCCGATGACGGCTTCGCCGCTGTGCCCGACGACGGCTTCGCCGCTGTGCCCGATGACGGCTTCGCCGTAGGGCCGGACGTCGACCAGGGCGCGGAGCTCGCCGGCCGACTCCTCCACCAGCCCCGCGGCCAGCAGATCCTGGGTGGGCAGCCCGGTCGTCCGGGCGTCCACCGGGTCCTGCAGCAGGAAGAGCCGGACCAGGGCGCCGAACGGGTCGCGGTCGGCCGTACGCCGTCGGGCGGGGACGGTCTCGTGCCGCTGCAGGGCCGCCGTGGCCTCGGGCCCGAGCCGGTCGGCGACCCCGTCGACGGTGTAGCCCGCCGCCAGGAAGGCCGCCCGCAGCCGCCCCGTGCTGCCGAAGTTGATCACGGCGCCGTGATCAACTTCGGCCGACTGTGGCATGCACGCCGCTGTCGAGCGGAAACGATCACGGTGCCGTGATCATTCGGGAGAGGTGGCGGGCAGGTCAGACCTGGGGGACGCCGGTTTCTTCCTTCTCCTCGGCGACCGCGATGCTCTTGCGCTTGGAGAAGACGACCGCGCCGACGATGACCCCGACGGCCAGGGCCGCGATCAGCACCCGCAGCGCGATGCTCTCGTCCTCGCCCAGCGACAGCGACACGACGGCCGGCGCGATGAGCAGGGACACCAGGTTCATCACCTTGATCAGCGGGTTGATGGCCGGGCCGGCGGTGTCCTTGAACGGGTCGCCGACGGTGTCGCCGATGATCGTCGCCTCGTGGGCCGGCGAGCCCTTGCCGCCGTTGGCGCCGTCCTCGACCATCTTCTTCGCGTTGTCCCAGGCGCCGCCGGAGTTGGCGAGCAGGATCGCCATCAGGGTGCCGGCGGCGATGGCGCCGGCGAGGTACGAGCCCAGAGCACCCACCCCGAGGCCGAAGCCGACGGCGATCGGGGCCAGGACGGCCAGCAGGCCCGGCGTCGCGAGCTCGCGCAGCGAGTCGCGCGTGCAGATGTCGACGACCTTGCCGTACTCCGGCTTGCCGGTGCCCTCCATGATCCCCGGGATCTCGCGGAACTGTCGGCGCACCTCGAACACGATGGCGCCGGCCGCGCGGGTCACGGCGTTGATCGCGAGCGAGGAGAACATGAAGACGACCGAGGCGCCGATGATCAGGCCGACCAGGTTCTTCGGGTCCGACACGTTGAGGACGCCGACGTACTGCAGGTCGCGCACCGAGCCACCCAGCTGCTCGCCGGTGTCGGCGACGGCCGTCTTGACCGAGTCGGTGAAGGAGCCGAAGAGCGCGGTCGCCGCGAGGACGGCGGTCGAGATCGCGATGCCCTTCGTGATCGCCTTGGTGGTGTTGCCGACCGCGTCGAGGTCGGTCAGCACGCGGGCGCCGTCCTCGTCGATGTCGCCGGACATCTCGGCGATGCCCTGCGCGTTGTCCGAGATCGGGCCGAACGTGTCCATGGCGACGATGACGCCGACGGTGGTGAGCAGGCCGGTGCCGGCGAGCGCCACGCAGAAGAGGCCCAGCAGGACCGAGCCGCCACCCAGGAGGTACGCCCCGAAGACGGCCGAGCCGATCAGCAGCGCGGTGTAGACGGCCGACTCGAGGCCGACGGTGAAGCCGGACAGGATGACCGTGGCCGGGCCGGTGAGCGAGGTCCGCACGATGTCCTGCACCGGGCGGCGGGCGCTCTCGGTGAAGTAGCCGGTCAGCAGCTGGATCACCGACGCGAGCGCGATGCCGATGACGACCGCGCCGATGGCGAGCAGCCGCGGGTCGCGGTCGCCCGCGTCGTTGACGATCTCGTCGGAGATGCCGGCGAGCTCCGAGAGCGAGCCGGGCAGGTAGGCGAACGCCGCGACGGCGCAGAGGACGGCCGAGATGGCGGCCGAGGTGAAGAAGGCGCGGTTGATCGCCTGCATGCCGCTCTTGTCGGTCGGCCGCAGCCTGGTGATGAAGACGCCGATGATGGCGGTGACGACACCGATCGCGGGGACGATGAGCGGGAAGACCAGGCCCTCCTCGCCGAAGGCTGCCCGGCCGAGGATCAGCGCGGCGACCAGCATGACGGCGTACGACTCGAACAGGTCGGCGGCCATGCCGGCGCAGTCGCCCACGTTGTCGCCGACGTTGTCGGCGATGGTGGCGGCGTTGCGCGGGTCGTCCTCGGGGATGTTCTGCTCGACCTTGCCGACCAGGTCGGCACCGACGTCGGCGGCCTTGGTGAAGATGCCGCCGCCGACCCGGATGAACATCGCGAGCAGTGCGGCACCGAAGCCGAAGCCCTCGAGGACGGTGGGGGCGTCCCCCTTGTAGATCAGGACCACGGTGGCGGCGCCGAGCAGGCCGAGGCCGACCGTGAGGAAGCCGACGACGCCACCGGTGCGGAATGCGATCTGCATCGCGGTGGCCGCACCGTTGGCCTCGCGCGCTGCAGCGGCCACCCGGACGTTGGCCCGCGTCGCGAGCCCCATGCCGGCGTACGCGATGAACGCGGAGAACCCGGCGCCCACGAGGAAGAAGACGCTGCGCCCGATGCGGATCGATGCCGTGTCGGCTGGCAGCAGCGACAGGAGGACCAGCGCGAGGACGGCAAAGGCCGCCAGCGTGCGGAACTGCCGCGCGAGGAAGGCGGACGCGCCCTCCTGCACGGCTGCGGCGATGCTCTGCATGCGCTCGGTGCCCTGGCCGGCGGCCAGCACGGTGCGGCGAAGTGCCACGGCGAAGCCGAGGGCGATCAGTGCGATCACGCCCACGATGACGACGTAGGTGATGTTGCCACCGGTCAGATCGAGCTGCTCGCCGTCCGCGGCAAGGGTGAGCCCCGACATAAGTCCTCCTGTACGGGGGCACCGCCCACCCGGGGAGGTGGTCCGGCGCCCGGCGACTGCGTCCGCGCGAGGGAAGGATCCCTGGCCGACCCGGAGAGCCCTGCAACTGCGGCGGGGTGGCACTCGGCGCGGCCGGAGTCTACGCAGCCGCCAACAGGAACAACAAAACCGGCCCCGCGCGGAGGTCTCCTGTCACACCCGCCGCGCGGCCGGAGCTCAGGTCTTGGTGGGCCAGGACATCCGGACGGTCATCCCCTGCCCGCCACCGGGGCCGCCCTGCTCGACGGCCACGTCGTCGACCAGTCCGGCGATCACCGCGAGCCCCACGCCCGGGGGCACCACGTCGTCCAGGTCCCCCGCCCCGCTGGACAGGTCGGTCAGGTCGGACAGGCCGATCTCGTCGGTCCCGTCGTCGGCCGGCGCCTCGTCGGCGACGACCACCCGGAACACGTCGGGGTCGTCGACGAGGGTGACGGTGACCGGGCGGTCGGGGCAGTAGCGCCGGTGCAGGTGCACGGCCCGCGAGCAGGCCTCACCCACCGCCAGGCGCACCTCGTCCAGGACCGCCTCGTCGACGCCCGATCGGCGGGCCACGGCAGCGGCCACCAGCCGCGCCGTGCGCACGTGCGCCGGCAGGGCGCTGAAGCGGAGCTCGACGGTCGCCACGTCCACCTTCCTGGGTCGGTTCGTCAGGATCGGCGTCATTCGGTGGCGCTGACCGCCTCGTCGACCGAGGAGTGGATCGGGAAGACCTTGGTGAGGCCGGTGATCCGGAAGATCTTGAGGATGCGCTCCTGGGTGCAGACCAGGCGCAGCGAGCCGTCGTGGGCGCGGACCCGCTTGAGCCCGCCGACGAGCACGCCGAGGCCGGTCGAGTCCAGGAAGTCGACGCGCTCCATGTCGACCACGAGGTGGTACTTGCCGTCCGCGACCAGGTCGACGAGCTGCTCGCGAAGGCGCGGTGCGGTGTAGACGTCGATCTCGCCGCCCACTTCGACGATGGTGCGGTCACCCTCGGTGCGGGTCGAGAGAGAGAGGTCCACGTGTCCTCCAGCAGGTGAGGCCAACAGCTAGGCGTTGATCAGGTGTCCACGGTCTTCCCCGTCGACCGGGTCGTAGTCAACCATCCTCGACGCTTCTTCGCCCGCAGGGGAGCCCGTCGGTGGCCGGTGCGACGATGCGTCGGTGCCGCCGACCTC
>Ga0210115_1000602_pt1 | contig 10431 bp, 8 predicted proteins | sample MayberryNW_TuleB_2_FD_185526 | JGI IMG/M metagenome (GOLD analysis project Ga0210115, IMG submission 185526) | Wetland microbial communities from San Francisco Bay, California, USA, that impact long-term carbon sequestration - MayberryNW_TuleB_D2... | ecosystem: Environmental > Aquatic > Marine >... | reverse complement strand
GCGCTCGACCTCGGCGCGATCTCGATGCTCTGGTACTGCTTCCGCGAGCGGGACAAGATCCTCGACCTGTTCGAGATGGCGACCGGCCAGCGGATGCACACGCGCTACTTCCAGGTCGGCGGCGTGATCGAGGACATCCCGCGCGGCTTCGAGGCGAAGCTGCGCAAGTTCGTCGCCGAGATGCCGGTGCGGGTCGGCCAGTACGAAGCCCTGCTCGACCGCAACGAGGTCTTCCTCTCACGCACCAAGGGCACCGGGGTCGTCTCGCGCGAGCGGCTGCTCGAGCTCGGCGTGACCGGGCCGCTGCTGCGCGCCGCCGGCGAGCCCTGGGACCTGCGCAAGGCCTTCGACTACCTCGCCTACCCCGAGCTCGATTTCAAGATCCCGGTCGGCACCGTCGGCGACAACTACGACCGCTACCGGGTCCGGGTCGCCGAGATGGTCGAGTCGACGCGGATCATCGAGCAGGCACTCGACGGGCTACCCGAGGGGCCCTTCATCGCCGACGACCGCAAGTACGTGCTGCCGCCGCGCTCGGAGCTGTCGACCTCGATGGAGGCGCTGATCCATCACTTCAAGCTCGTCACCGAGGGCTACCGGGTCGACGCCGGCGAGGTCTACTACGCGATCGAGTCGCCGCGGGGCGAGCTTGGCTGTTTCGTCGTCGCCGATGGGTCGGCGAAGCCGGCGCGGGTGCACTTCCGCGATCCGTCGTTCGTCAACCTGCAGGCGTTTCGGGACATGTCGGTCGGTGGGTACGTGGCCGACATGATCGCTTCGCTGGGGATGCTCGATCCGATTCTTGGGGGGGTTGACAGGTGAGAGGGACCGTGCGTCACGGCCGCGGGTCCTGTCGTCGGGTAGGGGGTGTCCGGCCTGGCGCTGGGTTTTTGCTTCGGGGGCCCTCTCTGTTCGACCTGGCGAAAGAGACAGCGTGACCGAACTCCCGATCGATCGTGCGTTGACCCAGGGACGAATCCCCGACCGCACCCCGGAGGCGGTGCCCGAGCTGCATGAAGTGGATTGTCCGCAGGGGCTACGGGAGCAGATCGAGACCTTGATGGACAAGTATCCGGATCGGCATTCGGTTTCGATTCCGGCGTTGTGGGCGGTGCAGCGGCTGTATGGATGGTGCACGCCGGAGGGGATTCGGCAGGCGGCGGCGGTGATGCGGGTTACGCCGGCGTATTTGGAGTCCGTGGCGTCGTTCTATGACCTGCTGCACACGGAGTCGGTTGGGTCTCACAAAGTCGCGGTGTGCACCAACATCTCCTGCTGGATGCGCGGCGGGGACGAGTTGCTTGAGGCGTTTCGAACAGCGGCCGAGGGCAAGGAGGGGAACGTGTTCGTCAGCGGGTTCGAGTGCCTGGGGGCCTGCGACATCGCGCCGATGGCCTCGATCGACGAGCGCTACTTCGGACCGTTGGAGGCTGACGAAGCGGCAGCGGCGATCGAGCAGCTGCTGGCGGGTGAAGAGGTGTTGCCGGAGAAGGCGCTGGAGAGGCGACCGTTGGCCGGTGATCGCGATGGCTGAGACGCGGGTTTTGCTCAAGCACGCCGAGGACCCGCAACTGCGGACGCTCGCCGGCTACAAGCGCCACGGGGGCTACCAGACCCTGGAGAAGGCCTACCGCGAGATGGAGGCCGAGGAGATCCTCAAGGAGCTCGAAGACTCGGGCCTGCGGGGGCGCGGCGGGGCCGGGTTCTCGATGGGCAAAAAGGCCTCCTTCCTGCCGCGCGGGGAGATGGCCAAGTACCTCTGCTGCAACGCCGACGAGTCCGAGCCGGGCGCGTTCAAGGACCGCGAGCTGATGCAGCGCAACCCGCACCAGCTGATCGAGGGGATCGCGATCGCGGCGATCGCCGCCGACGCCGGCCACGCCTTCATCTTCATCCGCGGCGAGTACGACGCGCAGGCCGACATCCTCGACGCCGCCGTCGCCGAAGCGTATGAGGCCGGCTACCTCGGCGAGGACATCCTCGGCTCGCGCCGCGACCTCGAGCTGGTCGTCCACCGCGGCGCCGGCGCCTACATCTGCGGCGAGGAGACGGCGCTGCTCGACGCGCTCGAGGGCAAGCGCGGCAACCCGCGCCTGAAGCCCCCCTTCCCCGCGGTGCAGGGCCTCTACGGCGGGCCGACCCTGATCAACAACGTCGAGACGCTCTCCAACGTGCCGCGAATCGTCGCCCACGGCGCCGAGTGGTTCCGCGGCTACGGCACCGAGCAGTCGCCCGGGACCAAGGTCGTCTCGGTCTCCGGCTGCGTGCGCCGGCCCGGCAACTACGAGGTCGAGCTGGGCGTGCCGACGCGCGAGCTGATCTACGACCTCGCCGGCGGGCCGCTCGACGGGCGCGAGGTCAAGGCCTTCTACCCCGGCGGCTCCTCCTCACCCGTGCTTACCGCCGAGGACCTCGACCTGCCCTACACCTTCGAGGACATGGCCGAGGCCGGCTCGATGCTCGGCTCGGGCTCGATCGTCGTCGCCGACGACAGCGTCTCGATCCCGCTGATGGCGCTGCGCACGGCGCGCTTCTACCACCACGAGTCGTGCGGCAAGTGCACCCCGTGCAGGGAGGGCACCAACTGGACGGTGAAGATGCTCGAACGCGTCGTCCGCGGCGAGGCGACGCCGATGGATCTCGACATCATCAGCTCGGTCCAGGACAACATCATGGGCCACTGCCTCTGCGTGCTCGGCGACTCGATGGCGATGCCGGTCAGCGCGATGGTGAAGAAGTTCCGCGGCGAGTTCGAGGCCGTGATCGACTCAGCCCAGGCGGTGGCTGCATGAGCCGCGAGGTCACGATCCTGATCGACGGCCGCGAGGTCGCCGCGACCGAGGGCGAGATGCTGCACGACGCGGCCAAGCGCGGCGACGTCGAGATCCCGGTCTTCTGTTACGAGCCCAAGCTCGGCGACCCGGTCGGCGCCTGCCGCATGTGCCTGGTCGAGATCGAGGGGATCCCGAAACTGCAGACCTCCTGCTCGACCCCGGTCCGCGACGGCATGGTCGTCCACACCCGCACGGACCAGGTCAAGCACGCGCAGAGCGCCGTGGTCGAGTTCCTGCTCGTCAACCACCCGCTCGACTGCCCGGTCTGCGACAAGGGCGGCGAGTGCCCGCTGCAGGACATCTCGATCGGCTGGGGCCCGGGCAAGAGCCGCATGATCGACGAAAAGCGCCACTTCGAGAAGCCGATCGAGCTCTCGCCGCTGGTCGCGATCGACCGCGAGCGCTGCATCCTCTGCTACCGCTGCGTGCGCTTCAGCCAGGAGGTCTCCGAGGACTCGCAGTTGCAGCTGCTCGAGCGTGGCGACCGCACCTTTGTCGGCACCTTCGACGACCGCCCCTACGTCGACCCCTTCCACGGCAACATCACCGACCTCTGCCCGGTCGGCGCGCTGACCAGCTACACCTACCGCTTCCGCGCCCGGCCCTGGGACGTCGAGCAGGCGGGCTCGGTCTGCACGCTCTGCCCGAGCCAGTGCAACCTCAGCTTCACCGTCCGCGACGAGCAGGTGAAGCGGGCGATCGCCCGCGACAACCCCGACGTCGACGACGGCTGGCTCTGCGACCGCGGCCGCTACGGCTTCGAGATGTTCGCCGCCGAGCAGCGGGTGACCGCGCCGCGTCTGCGCGGCGGGCAGGTGTCCTGGGACGAGGCGATCGCCGCGGCCGCCGCGGCGCTGCGGGCCGGCGGCGCCGAGGCTGCCGCGATCGTCGGCGATGCCTCCAACGAGGAGGGCTATCTCGTGCAGCGCATCCTGCGCGAGGCGCTCGGCTCGCCTCACATCGACTCGCGCGTCTCCACCGGCCCCGGCCGCGACACCACTCTTCGCCTCGCCCAGCCCGAGCTCTCGGCCAAGGTGCGCGAGATCGACGATGCCGACGCGATCCTCCTCATCGGCACCGACCCGCTGCACAGCTCGCCGATCCTCGACCTGCGCATCCGCAAGGCGATGCGCCGCAACGGCGCCAAGCTGGCGGTAGCGACCGAGCGTCCGACGACGCTGGACGGTGGGGCGGCGGCGGTCACCCGCTACGCGCCGGGAGAGGCGGGCGCCTTTCTACTGGAGCTCGCTGCGGGGCTGGCCACCTCCGGTACCCCCTCCTCACGTTTTGCGAGTGAGGAGGGGGTACCGGAGGTGGCCGAGGTGCTCCAGAGTGCCGAGAGTGTCGTCGTGATCTGGGGCGAGCGGATCGGGCGCGAGGGCGAGGTTTCGATCGATGCGCTCCTGGATGTGACCGAAGCGCTGAACCTCGCCGACAAAGAGGGCTCAGGCCTGCTTGAAATTCCCGACCTCGCCAACGCCCGCGGCCTGCGCGAGGCCGGCTGCCTCCCCGACGCCGGTCCCGGCTTGACGCGCTTCACGTTGAGCCCCCCACAGGGGCTCAACGTGAAGGGCGTCGGTAAACCAACCGAGGAGATGCGGGCGGCGCTGGAGTCCGGGGAGCTGAAGACGCTTGTGCTCTTCGGCGTCGACCCGCTGCGTGACTTCCCGGACACGGCGGCTTGGGACCGAGCGCTGACGGCGGCCGACAACCTGATCGTCTTCTCGACCTTCGAGACCGCGACCACGGCCAAGGCCGACGTCGTCTTCCCGCTGGAGACCCACGCCGAGAAAGACGGCACCGTCACCCACCCGGATGGACGGCTGCAACGAGTAAGGCCCAGCGCCGGCCGCCCCGGCGACATCCGCCCCAACTGGGGCGTCCTCGCCGAGCTGGCCCAAGCTCTCGGCCACGACACCGGCATCGACTCCCAACCCTCAGCCTTCGCCGCCCTGACCGAAGCTGTCCCCTTCTACGCCGGCATCTCCGATTCGGAGATTGCAGGTAGGGGCGTGCGCTGGCAGGACCGCGACGCCGCCTCATCTCTTCCAGCTCCCGACGCCCCTTCGACCCAGGGCGACGTCGGTACCTCCCCCGAACGTTTTGCGCGGGAGGAGCAGGAAGCAAGAGGCGACAGCCCAACCCCGCCACAACGACGAGTTGCGAGTGAGGGGGAGGTGCCGACGGCGCCCACGGGTGCTGGGGCCCCGCTCAAGCTTGGGACCTACCGCGACCTATGGGCGGGACCGATCACGGAGCTGAACCCCCCACTGAGGTTCCTTCAGCCGCAGCAACGAGTCGAGCTGTCACCGGCCGACGCCGAGAGGTTGGAGCTGAAAGCCGGCGACACCGTGCAGGTGGCACAGAACGGGAGCAGCGTGCATGCCAAGGTCATCATCCGCGAGCGCCTGAGCGAGGGCGTTTGCTTCCTGATCGAGGGAACCGCCGAGGCCAACGCCAACGCGCTGCTCAACGGCGCCCCCGTGAGCGTGGAGATCCAGAAGGTCGAGAGCTGATGCTGCCCCTGGCCGACACCCAGTTCGTCGAAGCGACCTGGATCATGGTGGTCAAGTCGCTGATCATCTTCGCGGTGATCTTCGGCATCGTGCCGGTGCTGACCGTGGTCGAGCGCAAGCTGATCGGCCGCTTCCAGCACCGCTACGGCCCGAACCGGGTCGGCCCGTTCGGGCTGCTGCAGCCGCTCGCGGACCTGTTCAAACTGATCAGCAAGCAGGGCTTCCGCCCTGACAACGCGATCCCGCTGCTCTACGTGCTCGGCCCGCTATTGCCGATCCTCTCCGGGGTGATGGCGCTGGCGATCATCCCCTGGGGCGACGTCCAGGACGGGGTCGGGCTCTACGGGATCGACGTCCCGATCGGAATCCTCTACTTCTTCGCCGTCGGCTCGCTTGGCTTCTACGGGCTACTGCTCGGCGGCTGGTCCTCGGGCTCGAAGTACAGCCTGCTGGGGGCGATGCGCGGTGCGGCGCAGCTGATCTCCTACGAGGTCTCGATGGGGCTGGCCCTGTTCGGCGTGATCATCATGGGCGGCTCGCTCTCGCTGGTCGACATCGTCCACGCCCAGGGCGCGCTCTGGTTCGTCGTCCCGCAGATCGTCGGCTTCCTGATCTTCATGCTCGCCGGCTTCGCCGAGACCAACCGCACCCCGTTCGACATGCCGGAGGCCGACGCCGAACTGGTGCAGGGATACATGACCGAGTACGGCGGGATGCGGTTCGGCAGCTTCCTGATGGTCGAGTACCTCGAGATCATCGTCGTCTGCGGAGTCGCCGCGGCGATGTTCCTCGGCGGCTGGATGGGTCCCGGGCCGAGCTGGCTCGACCCGGTCTGGATGCTGGCGAAGATGAGCGTCCTCGTTTTCTTCTTCATCTGGGTGCGGGCGACGCTGCCGCGGCTGCGCTACGACCAGCTGATGGGTCTCGGCTGGAAGGTGCTGCTGCCGTTGGCGACGCTGAACGTCCTCGTCACGGCGGTCCTGGTGGTGGCGACCTGATGCCCGATTTCCCCTACCTCGAGGATCAGGACGTGGTCGAGGTCCAGCGCGGGCCGGAGCCGGGCGGGGTCGGCGGCGCCTACCGCGCCTTCGGCGAGACCCTGCGCGGGCTGAAGACGACGATGGCGCGGCTGATCGAGGGGCCGATGACGATCCAGTATCCGGAGGAGAAGACGCCGGTCTACCCGCGCTTCCGCGGCCGCCACAAGCTGCACCGCTTCGAGGACACCGGGCTCGAGAAGTGCGTCGGCTGCTCGCTCTGCGCGGCCGCCTGCCCGGCCGACTGCATCCGCGTCGTCGCCGCCGAGAACATCCCCGGCGAGCGGGTCTCGGCCGGCGAGCGCTACGCCGCCGTCTACGAGATCAACCTCTCGCGCTGCATCTTCTGCGGCTACTGCGAGATCGCCTGCCCCTTCGACGCGATCACGATGGGCCACGACTACGAGATGGCCGACTACGGCCGCGAGGACCTGATCTTCACCAAGGAGATGCTGCTCGCCGAGCCGCTCGACCGCACCCCGCTGAAAGCCGAGGGCGAGTGATGGAAGCGGCGTTGTTCTTCCTCGCCGCGATCGGCGCCCTCGGCGGCGCGATCGGGGTCGTCGCGATGCGCAACCCGTTCTACGGCGTCCTCGCCCTGATCGTCCATCTCTTCTCGCTCGCCGTCCTCTTCCTCCTGCTCAGCTCGGCCTTCGTCGCCGCCGCGCAGGTGGTCGTCTACGCCGGCGCCGTGATGGTCCTCTACGTCTTCGTCGTCGCCTACGTGGGCGGCGGCACCGAGTCGGCCTGGGACCCGATCCCCGGCCAGCGCTTCCTCGCCCCGCTCCTCGGCCTCGCCCTCTTCGTCGAGCTCTCGATCGCCGTCCTCGCCAGCTCCCTCCTAGCTCTCGGCAGCGATGGCCCCGAGGTCGGCCCCGGCTTCGGCGACCCCGCCGCGATCGGCAAGCTCTTCCTCGAGAAGTTCCTGATCCCCTTCGAGGCCTCCTCGATGCTGCTCATGCTGGCGGCGGTCGGCGCGATCGTCCTCGCCTCGCGGAGGACCCGATGACCATCGAGTGGTACATCGTCCTCTCCTCCCTCCTCTTCGCCATCGGCGCGATGGGCATCCTCCTGCGCCGCAGCCCGATCGTCATCCTGCTCTGCCTCGAGCTGATGCTCAACGCCGGCAACCTCGCCCTGGTCGCCTTCAGCCGCATGGTCGGCAACCAGCAGGGGCAGGTCTTCGCGATCGTCGTCATGGTCGTCGCCGCCTGCGAGGTCGTCGTCGGCCTCGGGTTGATCGTCGCGATCTTCCGCCGCCGGCTGCCGCTCAACGTCGACGAGCTGCGGGAGCTGCGCGGATGAGCGCCGGGAGGACAGCGTGAGCGCTTCATCTTGGGCCTGGCTGGTCCTGCTGCTGCCGCTGCTCGGCTCGATCGTCGTCGCGCTCGGCTTCCGCGCGATCCCGGCCCGCGTCGCCGGCGTCATCGGCACCGCCTCGATCGCGCTTGCCTTCGTCTGCGCGGTCGCGGCGCTGATCAACCTGCTCGGCGACGAGCCGGAGGCACGCCACCACGCCTCCTCGCTGTGGACCTACGCCGGCGCCGGCGGCCTCCACGTCGACCTCGGCATCTACGTCGACCAGCTCTCGGTCTTCATGATGCTCGTCGTCACCGGCGTCTCCGCGCTGATCCACCTCTACTCGTTCGGCTACATGCGCTCGGACGAGGGCTACCACCGCTTCTTCAGCTACCTCAACTTCTTCGTCTTCTCGATGCTGCTGCTGGTCCTCGCCGGCAACTTCGTCCTCCTGATCGTCGGCTGGGCCTTCGTCGGCTTCGCCTCCTACGCGCTGATCAGCTTCTGGTACCGGCGCACGACGGCGACGACCGCCGGGATGAAGGCGTTCGTGATCAACGTCGTCGGCGACATCGGGCTCGTCCTCGCCGCCTTCCTGATCGTCCAGCAGCTCGGCAGCTTCGAGTACGAGACGGTGTTCGCGCGGGCGCCCGAGGTCTTCGCCCGCGGCGAGTGGACGGTTACCGCGATCTGCCTGCTGCTCCTCGTCGGCGCCTTCGCCAAGTCGGCGCAGATCCCCTTCCACACCTGGCTGCCCGACGCGATGGAGGGCCCGACGCCGGTCTCCTCGCTGATCCACGCGGCGACGATGGTCACCGCCGGCGTCTACCTGATCGCCCGCACCCACGTGCTCTTCTACCTCGCCCCGACCGCCGCCGACATCGCAGCCTTCGTCGGCCTGGCGACGCTCTTGATCGCCGGCACGATCGCGATCGCGCAGACCGACCTGAAGCGGGCGATCGCCTACTCGACGATGAGCCAGATCGGCTACATGATCATGGGCGTCTCGATCGGCGCCTACTCGGCCGGGCTCTTCCACCTGATGACCCACGCCTGCTTCAAGGCGCTGCTGTTCATGACCGCCGGCTCGATCATCTCGGCGATGGCCAACCGCCAGGACATCGACCGGATGAGCGGCTTCTGGCGGGCGATGCGGTTCACCTCGGTCTGCCTCGTGATCGGCGGCCTCGCGCTCGCCGCCTTCCCGCTCACCTCGGGCTTCTTCTCGAAGGACTCGATCCTCGCCTACGCCGAGGCGCGCGGCGGGATCTACACCTGGATGGCGATCGGCGGCTACGTCGGCGCCTTCCTCACCGCGATCTACACCTTCCGCCTCGTCTTCCGCGTGCTGCCGGGTGAGCCCTGCAAGGAGGCGCAGCACCTGATCGACAGCGGCGAGCTCTACCACGGGCCGCCGCTCAACCCGGCAAACGAAGAGGAAGAGGACACCGAGATCGGCTTCCCCGGCGCCCACCACCACATCGCCGAGCAGTCCTGGCCGATGGCGGCGGCGATGGCCGCGCTCGCTTTTGGCGCGCTGTTCGCCGGCCTGGTCCAGGTGCCTGGCGTCGATAACGTCCTCTTCGGCTTCCTCGACCCGGCCTTCGCCAACTCGCCGCTGGAGGCGATCCACCCCGAGGTTGGCGCCGAGTGGCGTGGCCTCGCGATCGGCGCCGTGATCTCGATCGTCGGCATCGCCCTCGCCTGGTACCTCTGGGTGGCGCGGCCGCAGCTGCCGGCCCTGTTCCGCCGACGCCTACGCCCGGTCTACCTGCTCTGCCTCGACAAGTGGTACTTCGACGAGGCGATCGAGCTGCTGATCGTGCGCCCAGCGCTGGCGATCGGCCGCTTCGCCAACGACACCTTCGAGCGCCTCGTCGTCGACGGCCTCGTCAACGGCACCAAGGAGGCGGTCGGCGATGCCGGCGGCGTCGTCCGCTTCGTCCAGAGCGGCTTCGTGCGCAGCTACGCCCTGCTGCTGATCGCCGGCTTCGCCGGGCTCGCCCTCTACTTCCTGCTGGGCAGCTCATGATCAACTCGCTGCTCTGGACCCCGCTCGCCTTCGGCCTCCTCGGCCTCTTCCTACCCAGGCGCTACGCCGGCTGGTGGGCGACGCTGGGGACGGCCGTCACCCTCGCGATCGCGATCGCCCTGCTCGCCGGCTTCGACTCCGGCGCCGCCGGCCTGCAGGACAGCGTCGACGTGACCTGGATCTCCGGTCTCGGCGTCGACTACAGCCTCGGCCTCGACGGACTCAACGTCTTCCTCGTCGTGCTGACGGCGCTGCTCTGGCTCGGCGGCACGGCGTTCGCTGCCTTCCGCGAGCAGGAGCGCCCGCACCTCTTCTTCCTGATGATGCTGCTCGGCGAGACCGCCACCCTCGGCGCCTTCCTCGCCCAGGACCTGCTGCTCTTCGTTCTCTTCTTCGACCTGATGCTGGTCCCGTTCTACTTCCTCTTCGGCGCCTGGGGCAGCGACCGCGAGGGCGGCCCGACCGCGGCCTCGGCGACGCTGAAGATGATCGTTTACACGCTGATCGGCTCGCTGTTGATGCTGGTCGCCGCGATCGCGACCGCGATCATCGCCGCCGACGGCGGCCAGATCAGCTTCTCGATCGCCGAGTTGGCGCAGCACCCGATCGCCGCGGGCAGCCAGCGCTGGATCTTCTGGTTCTTCGCCGCCGCCTTCCTGGTCAAGATGCCGGCCTTCCTCCTGCACGGCTGGATGCCCGACGCCTACCGGGCG
>Ga0210115_1000601_pt1 | contig 10442 bp, 8 predicted proteins | sample MayberryNW_TuleB_2_FD_185526 | JGI IMG/M metagenome (GOLD analysis project Ga0210115, IMG submission 185526) | Wetland microbial communities from San Francisco Bay, California, USA, that impact long-term carbon sequestration - MayberryNW_TuleB_D2... | ecosystem: Environmental > Aquatic > Marine >... | reverse complement strand
AAATCTAGTTACCTACTAGCAGGCCACTTTGGGCTTATTGGAACCGTTGCATTGACAAATGGCAATGCCGCGCGCAGTCTCACCCCGTGCGAACCCGTCTGGAGCGGCCGGTGCCCAACCGGCCATCGGGACCACGCAATGGAGGAAAACATGGGGTGCTGTAAGACAGCGGCCGCGTTTGCTGGCGCGCTAATTTTGAGTGTGGCCGGGCTGAGCCCGGCTTGGAGTGGGGCGGAGACAGAGGCATCGGCCACAACCAAGGTCAAAGAGGCTCCTGTCCCGTCAGTGTCGCAGGATCAGCTCAATGCCGCCGCTGGTGACGAAAACAATTTTCTTCATACCAACGGCAATTACGATCAGACCCGCTATTACCCCGGCAAGCAAATCAACACATCGAATGTCGGCAAGCTTCGCCCCGCCTGGATCTTCCAGACCGAAGTGAAGGAGTCGCTCGAGACGACGCCGATCGTGGTCGGCGGCGTGATGTATGTCACGACGTCGTTCAATCACGTCTACGCTATCGACGCCAAAACCGGCGAGGAGTTCTGGCACTACAAGCACAAGATGGGCCCGATCACCACCTTCTGCTGCGGGCCCAACAACCGCGGGGTGGCGATCCATGCCGGCCATCTGTACATGGGAACGCTGGATGCCAAGCTCGTCGCTCTCGACGCCAAGACCGGCAAGCAGCTCTGGGAGACGCAGATCGCGGATCCGGAGAAGGGCTACAGCGAGACCATGGCCCCGACCGTCGTAGAGGACAAGGTCCTCATCGGGACCAATGGCGGCGAGTACGGCATCCGCGGGTTCGTGAAGGCCTACGACGCGGCCAGCGGGAAGGAGCTCTGGACCTTCTACACCATCCCCGAGACGGGGCACGAGGGGGTGTGGGCCAAGACCGACGCCACCGGCCGCGACATGAAGCGTGACATCGAGGCCGAGAAGGGGGCCTTCGCCAAGGACGCGTCGTTCTACCAGACGCTGGGTGGCGGCGTGTGGCAGAACCCGGCCGTGGACCTCAAGACCCGCACCGTCTACTTCGTGGTCGGCAACCCGTCGCCCGACCTGTACGGCGCCATCCGGCCGGGAGACAACCTCTATACCGACGCCCTGGTCGCCGTCGATCTGGACAAGGGCACCTACAAGTGCCACTCCCAGTACGTCGCGCACGACGTGTGGGACCTCGACGCGGTGAGCCCGCCGATCCTGGTGGACGTGAAGGACAAGGCCGGCAAGACGATTCCCGGGGTCATCCACGGCGGCAAGACCGGTCACGTCTACGTCCATGATCGCAGCAACTGCAACCTGATCCGGTACTCCGAGGCGATGATCCCGCAGGAGAACATGTGGGTGCTGCCGACGCCGGAGGGTGCCCGGATGCTGCCCGGCGCCAACGGCGGCGTGGAGTGGTCGCCGATGGCGTTCAGCCCCAAGACCCGCATGGCCTACGCCCTGAACCTGCACCAGCCGATGACCTATCACGTCGAGCCGGCCGATTACCCCGGTGGCTCGAAGCTGTGGCTGGGCGGCGCGTTCAAGGTGATCCCGACCGAGAAGCAGTGGGGACGGCTCGCCGCGGTCAACATCGACGACGGCAAGGTGGCCTGGAAGTTCGACACCGAGCAGCCGCTCATCGGCGGCGCCCTGGCGACGGCGGGGGATCTCGTCTTCTTCGGCGAGGGCAACGGCAACTTCAACGCGCTCAACGCCAAGGACGGCAAGAAGCTGTGGAGCTTCAACTGCGGGGCCGGCGCCAACGCCCAGCCGGTGTCCTACATGGTCAACAACAAGCAGTATGTTGCCATGGGCTGCGGCGGCAACGTGCAGCTAGACTTCAAGCGAGGCAACAGTCTCTTCGTCTACACGCTTGGCGACTGACCCCCTGTCGTGAGCTTCATGACGAGGCCGCCCGAGGGCGGCCTCGTCAGTTAGGAGACCCGGTGATTTCGAGATTGGGAGTCGTGGTCGTCGTGGCCCTGTCGGCCGGCGGGCCGCTGTACGCCCAGGACACTGCGGCCGGTGGGAAGAAGGCGGCCGAAGTGTGCGCCGCCTGTCACGGCCCCGACGGCAACTCGTCCCAGGGGATCTACCCGTCCCTCGCCGGGCAGACCGCCCGGTACATCTACCTCCAGCTGAAGGACTTCAACGAGGGGCGGCGGAGCGACCCGCGGATGACCCCGGTGGCGAAGACGCTCACCAAGGACGATATGCTCAACGTGGCCGCGTACTTCGCGGCCCAGGAGCTCCGTCCGCTCGATTTCCAGGCGGATCCGAACAAGGTGGCGAAGGGGTCAGCCAAGGCAGCCGAGACCCTCTGCACCATGTGCCATGGGGGCGGGTTCAAGGGTCAGAACGAGATCCCGCGGGTGGCGGGGCAGCAGCACGACTACATCGTGAAGCAACTGAAGGACTTCAAGGCTGGAAGGCGGACCAACGACGCGGGGAACATGGCCAGCGTCTCGAAGACGCTCTCGGACGAGGATATCGAGAACCTGGCGCAGTACCTGACCACGCTTCAGTGAGATCCGTTCTGCGTTCATCTGCGTTCATCTGCGGCTGATTGGTTTCGTGCCCAGGCCGCCGAGGTATTTCAATGACGGTGATTGAGCCGCAGATGAACGCAGAAGAGCGCTCGTTCAAGCATGCCGAGCTCACTCGGAAGATCATTGGGGTGTTTCTCCAGGTTTACGGTGAGCTGGGGTATGGGTTCCTGGAGTCGGTGTATCGCTCGGCGATGGCGATTGCCCTGACGGAGACGGGGCTCGTGGTGGAACCGGAGGTCAAGCTGCACGCACGGTTCCGTGGACGTTCCATCGGAACGTTTCGTGCGGACTTGTTGGTGGAGGGGGCCGTACTTGTCGAGCTGAAGGCAGCACGTTCGATCGACTCGGCTCATATCGCGCAGCTGCTCAACTATCTCCGCTGCACGGTCGTCGAGGTCGGTCTCATTCTCAATTTCGGTCCCACGCCCAATGTCCGCCGGCTGGTGTTCGCAAACCACCGCAAAGCCCCTTCGACCTCCCTCAGATAGCCGCCGCCCTCCTTCAACCCTGCGTTCATCTGCGTTCATCTGCGTTCATCTGCGGCCCAAAACGAAGGGCCAGCACCGACGCTGGCCCTCCATTGAACCGGGAATTCGCTCGCGCGGCTAGGCTTTGACCGCCACCGGCCGATGCGCCCCCGCGGCCACTTCCTGGGTCTCGATCCGCATCCCGTAGAACGACCGGTGCACGAACACCAGCGCCGCCACGAAGAACGCGACCGCGAGCCCCCTCGCCAGCGTGCTGCTGCCGCCCGCCGAGAGGTAGACGCCCAACTCCACGGCCAGCAACCCGAAGAGCGTGGTGAACTTGATCACCGGGTTCATGGCGACCGACGAGGTGTCCTTGAACGGATCGCCGACCGTGTCGCCCACCACCGAGGCGGCGTGCAGCTCGGTGCCTTTCATCTTGAGCTCGGTCTCCACGATCTTCTTCGCGTTGTCCCAGGCGCCGCCGGCGTTGGCCATGAAGATCGCCTGGAACAGCCCGAACATCGCGATCGAGATCAGATAGCCGATGAAGAAGAACGGCTCGATGAACGCGAACGCGAGGGTCGAGAAGAAGATGCCGAGGAAGATGTTGAACATCCCCTTCTGGGCGTACTGGGTGCAGATCTCGACCACCTTGCGGCTGTCCTCGACCGAGGCCCTGGTGACCCCCTCGAGCCGGATGTTGGCCTTGATGAACTCGACCGCGCGGTAGGCACCGGTGGTCACCGCCTGGGTGGAGGCGCCGGTGAACCAGTAGATCACCGCGCCGCCGGTGATGAGGCCGAGCAGGAACGGCGGATGGAGGATCGACAGATTCTCCATCCCGCTGGTGAGGCCGTGCGTCAGCGCCATGATGATCGAGAAGGTCATCGTGGTCGCGCCCACGACCGCGGTGCCGATCAGCACCGGCTTGGCCGTCGCCTTGAAGGTGTTCCCCGCCCCGTCGTTCTCCTCCAGCAGCTCCTTCGCCACCTCGAAGTTGGGCGTGAACCCGTACTGCCGCTTGATCTCGTCGCTCACGCCGGGGATCTGCTCGATGGTCGAGAGCTCGTACACCGACTGCGCGTTGTCGGTGACCGGGCCGTAGCTGTCCACCGCGATCGTCACCGGGCCCATGCCCAGGAACCCGAACGCCACCAGGCCGAAGGCGAAGATCGCCGGGGCCTTCATCAGCTCGCCGAGGATGCCCATCGTGCTCACGCCGTAGGCAATCGCCATCAGCGACATGATGGCGATGCCGAGCCAGTAGGCGGAGAAGTTGCCCGCGACGAAGCCGGAGAGGATGTTGAGCGAAGCGCCGCCCTCGCGGGAAGAGGTCACCACCTCGCGCACGTGCCGCGACTCGGTGCTGGTGAAGATCTTCACCATCTCCGGGATGATCGCGCCGGCGAGAGTGCCGCAGGTGATCACCGTGGAGAGGTGCCACCAGAGGTCGCCGTTCCCGCCGAGCCGGGGAATGACGAGGTAGGAGACGATGTAGGTCAGCACCACCGAGACGATGGACGTGAGCCACACCAGCTGGGTGAGCGGGGCCTCAAAGTTGAACCGGGGGACATTACCGTACCGCGCCCCGGACACGGCGTTGCTGATCAGGTAGGAGAAGCTGGACGCGAGGACCATCATGATGCGCATGAGGAAGATCCAAACCAGCAACTGCGCCTGGACCGTCGTATCCGGCACGGCGAGCACGATGAAGACGATCAACGCGACGCCGGTGACGCCGTAGGTCTCGAATCCATCCGCGGTCGGGCCCACCGAGTCGCCGGCGTTGTCCCCGGTGCAGTCCGCGATCACGCCCGGATTCCGCGCGTCGTCCTCCTTGATCTTGAAGACGACCTTCATCAGGTCCGCACCGATGTCGGCGATCTTGGTGAAGATGCCGCCCGCGATCCGGAGCGCCGCGGCGCCCAGCGACTCACCGATGGCGAAGCCGAGGAAGCAAGCGCCCGCCACATCGGCCGGGATGAACAGCAGGATGGCGAGCATGAACAGCAGCTCGACCGAGATCAGCATCATTCCCACGCTCATCCCCGCGCGCAGCGGGATGTCGCTCACCGGCCATGCCTTCCCCCGGAGGCTCGCGAACGCGGTCCGGGAGTTGGCGAAGGTGTTGATCCGGATACCGAACCAGGCGACCCCGTAACTGCCCGCCATGCCGATCACGCTGAACAGCAGGATGATGGCGATTTTCGACAGCTCCAGGCCCGTGAGCAGGAAGTACACCACGATCACCGTGCCGATGAAGCCCAGCAGCACCAGCAGCAGCTTGCCCTGCTGGATCATGTACACCTTGCAGGTCTGGTAGATCAGGTCGGAGATTTCCGCCATGGAACGGTGCACCGGCAGGTTCTTCACCCGGGTGTAGCTCCAGAGACCGAACAGCAGGCCCAGCACGCAGACCACCAGGCCGGAGAGCAGGATCTCGTGCCCGGTGAAGCCGAGGAAGTCGCCCTGGTTCAGATCGGGAAGGCGGATGTTCACCTCACCCCCGGGGCGGTGCTCGGCGCCCGCCTGCGCGGGCTCCTGGGCCACCGCGGCCGTGAACGGCGCGGCCACCGGGGCCAACACCCCGATCAACAGCAGCAGCAACGTGAGGGGACGGAACGCCGGGCGGACATGCTTCATCGTGGTCTCTCTCCTGGGCTTCTCTGGCGGCGCCTTAGTAGGCGCCGATGGGACGGTGGCTCGGGTGGGTCGCGGCGTGCGCCACCGTGAGGAAGCGCTTCGCCAGCTTGTCGGCCTCGCTCTCGCCGACCTGGTCGGTCTCGACGGTCACCAGCGTGTAGTGCCCGCCTTCGGCCTGCACGGTCACGCTGATCTTCCCGATGGCGCCGGCGAAGGTGCGCCGGTGCGGCTCCTCCTGGGCCGGGGTGAGTCGCGCGCCGAAGAACTCGGCGGCGAGGCCGAGCATCTCCTGCGGAGATGTATGCGTGCGGTGGAAGTACTTCATGCCCTCGGTTCAGTCATCCTGGTAATACTCGATACCGAGGTGGGTGATCTGCTCCTCGCCCTTCAGGTACCGCAGCGTGTTCTTCAGCTTGGTCTGCTGGATGAAGAGGTCGTGCTCGGGATAGAGGCCCGGCGCCACCTGGGGGCTCTTGAAGTAGAAGGAGAGCCACTCCTGGATCCCGCTCAGGCCGGCGCGCTGCGCCAGGTCGAAGAAGAGCGCGAGGTCCAGTACCAGGGGGGCGGCCAGGATCGAGTCTCGGCAGAGGAAATCGACCTTGATCTGCATCGGGTAGCCAAGCCACCCGAAGATGTCGATGTTGTCCCAGCCTTCCTTGTTGTCGCCCCGGGGCGGATAGTAGTTGATCCGGACCTTGTGGAAGACGTTGCCGTACAGCTCGGGATAGAGGTTCGGCTGGAGGATGTACTCCAGCACGCCGAGCTTGGACTCCTCCTTGGTCTTGAAGCTCTCCGGGTCGTCCAGCACCTCGCCGTCCCGGTTGCCCAGGATGTTGGTCGAGTACCAGCCCGACACGCCCAGCATCCGGGCCTTGAACATCGGCGCGAGGACCGTCTTCACCATCGTCTGGCCGGTCTTGAAGTCCTTGCCGCCGATGGCGATCCCGCGCTCCTTGGCGAGCTGCTCCATGGCAGGGAAGTCACAAGTGAGGTTGGGCGCGCCGTTGGCGAACGGCACCCCCTCCATCATCGCGGCCCAGGCGTAGAGCATGGAGGGAGCGATCGAGGGATCGCCCGCGTCCACCGCGCGCTCGAAGGCGTCCAGGGTCCAGTGCGCGGGGCCGGGGCTGATGAAGATCTCGGTGGACGCGCACCAGACCATCACCAGCCGGCTGCAGCCGTGCTTCGCCTTGAAGTCGCGGATGTCCTTCCGCAGTGCTTCGGCCAGCTCCCGCTTGCTCTTGTTGGTCTTGACGTTCTTCCCCTCGAGCCGCTTGACGTAGTTCTGGTCGAAGACGGCCGGCATCGGCTTCAGCGAGCGCAGGAAGTCGCCGATGGGCTCGAGGTGCTCGTGCCGGTCGAGCACGCCCGCCCTGACCGCGGCGGTGTAGGCGTCGTCGGGCACCGGATCCCAGGCACCGAACACGAGGTCGTCGAGCGATGCGAGCGGCACGAAATCGCGGATCAGGGGGGCGCGACCCTCGGTTCGCTTGCCCAGACGGATGGTGCCCATCTGGGTGAGGGAGCCGATCGGGCGAGCGGCGCCGCGGCGCACGTTCTCCACACCGGCGATAAACGTGGTCGCGACCGCGCCGAGTCCGACGCAGAGCACGCCGAGCTTCCCCTCCGCCGGCGCGATCTGCCGGGCCCCCTGTTCAGCCACTGCTAACGTCCTTTCGCGAGAGGATCCAGCGCCGCGGCGCGCTCGCGTGGGCGGGGCCGCACCGGCTCGCCGAGCCCGGCCGCGGCGTCCACGCCGTTGGCCGCGCGATGCACGTAGGCGAACCGCTGGATCACAGTAATGATCGAGGCCACCGCCAGAAGCGCGACCAGACCTTCCAGCACGATGGCATGGGGGCCGGCGCCCACCAGAAGCGACGCGACCCCCAGCCCCAGGATCCGCTCCGCGCGCTGGGCGATCCCCACCTTGCAGTCGAGACCCAGCCCCTCGGCGCGCGCCCGGGCGTAGGAGACCAGGAGCGAGCTGAGGATGGCCACCATGCAGGCGATGACGGCCGGAACCCGGTACGCGACATCGGGCGCCGTGAGCAGGAACGCGCCGATGCCGATGAAGGTGGCCCCGTCGCCTACCCGGTCGAGCGTCGAGTCGTAGAACGCCCCGAACCGCGTAACCATCGCCCCGCCGCGAGCCACCTGGCCGTCCAGGGTGTCCGCCACCCCGCTCAACAGGAGCAGGGCCCCCCCGAGACGGATCTGCCCCACGCCGTAAGCGATCGCGGATACGAGGACCAGACCGGTTCCGATCGTCGTGATGGTGTTCGGCCGCACGCCGGTCCGGATCAGCCGCTGGACCAGGGGATCCACCACCCGGTAGAACGGCTTCTCCAGTGCTCCCAAGAGCTTCACGCTCGTCTCGACCCTCGGCTCTCGCCTGGAGGTTTCCCTTCGGCCGCCCCGACCCTGTTTGCCGGGGCAAAGGATAACCGGCAGAACCCCTTAGAGCAATCAGACCCTGGCGTCATCCCGACCCTTCTGTCATCCCGACTCTTCTGTCATCCCGACCCTTCTGTCATCCCGAGCGAAGCGAGGGATCTTGCCAGTGCGGGCAAGATCCCTCGCTTCGCTCGGGTTGACAGAAGTTCACTCCGGGTACAACAGCACCGGACGCCGGCGCTCCAGGTATCGCCGCCGCTCCGTCTCCCAGCCCCGGACAATGGCCGCCGGGTCCTCGCCGGCCTCGATGGCCTTCCTGAGACGGCTGGTCCCGGCCAGGCGGTCGAAGTGCTTCGGAATCCAGCCGAGCTCGGTGGGATGCTGGCGCCTGATCGCGGTCAGAAGGTAGACCGCGGTGGCGGTCGGGTCGTACGCCGCTCGGTCGGTGACCTCCAGGCGGATCCCGGCCAGGAGGGTATCCGCGTACTTCGCGTCCCCCGGCGACCGTGGCGTAAAGCTGACGCCCCGCGCTCGCACGCCCGGCAGCGCGGCCTTGCGCAGCGCGGAGAGAACGGCCGTGGTGTCGAGCCATGGTGCTCCGATCTGCTCGAACGGTGCATCGGAACCCCGTCCCACCGAGAGGTTGGTGCCCTCGAAGAGACAGGTGCCCGGATAGTGAAAGAGGCTCTCCAGAGTCCTCAGGTTGGGGCTGGGCGGGACGAACGGGAGACCGGTCGCGTCGAATGCCATGGCCCGCCTCCACCCTGAGACCGGCACCACCCGCAGCTCGCCCGCGATGCCAAGGTCGGCCCGTGCGAGGCGGGCCATCTCCGCGAGCGTGAGCCCGTGCCGCATGGGCACACGAAGCCGGCCCACCGGGGAGATGTGCGCTTCCTCGAGCACATTGCCCTGCACCGCCCCGCCGATCGGATCGGGACGGTCCAGCACCACCACCGGAATGCGCTTCTCCGCGGCCGCCTTCATCACGTCCACGGTCGTGGTGATGTAGGTGTAGTAGCGGGCACCAGCGTCCTGCAGATCCACCAGCAGCACGTCGATCCCGGCGAGCATCTCGCCGGTCGGGGCAGAAGTCCGGCCGTAAAGGCTGTAGATTGGGAGCCCAGTGGCCGAATCAACCGATGACGCGACGGCGGCACCGGGATCGGCCGCGCCGCGGAAGCCGTGCTCGGGGCTGAACAGTGCCACCAGCCGGACTCCGGCCGCCCGCAGCCGCACCACGTCGCTGACACCGCTCGCATCGATGCCCGACTGGTTGGTCACGAGGCCGACCCGCCGGTCGCGGATCAGGTGTGCGCTGTCCGCGAGCAGCACCTCGATCCCTGGCCGGACCGCTTTTTGCTCCGACCGGGCACCCGGCTCCCCCGCCGCTCCCGGGCCCGCGCACCCGACCGGGCCGCACAGCACACCCAGCAGCAGGACATGAGACCTGTGCACGCCAAGCTCCTCGCGCTCGTGATGGTTCTGCTCTGCGCCTGCGGCGGCGGACCGGCCGTCGCTCCCGCGACGCCGCAGCCGGAGCCGTTCCGTCCCGAGGTGCGCCCGGCGCCGACCGTGGACGACCTGGTCGCGGGCCTATCGGTGCGTGACCAGATCGCGCAGCTGGTCGTGCCCTGGATCCCCGGCACCTACGCGGCCTACGACGCCGAGGCCTTCGCCCGGATGCGGATGTGGGTGGACTCGCTCCACGTGGGCGGCCTGATCGTCTCGGTGGGATCGCCACTCGACATCGCCGCCAAGCTGAACCGCCTGCAGGAGCGGTCCGCCGTGCCGCTCCTGATAGCCTCGGATCTCGAGGGCGGCACCAGCATCCGGTTCAATGGCGGCACGCCGCTGCCCCCCAATATGGGCGTGGCCGCGACGGGGAGCGACAGCATGGCGTACGAGATGGGACGCATCACGGCGCTCGAGGGTCGCGCCGTCGGCATCCATCTCGCGTTCGCACCGGTCGCCGACGTCAACAACAACCCCGCCAATCCGATCATCAACGTCCGCTCCTACGGCGAGGACCCCGCCACGGTGGCCCGCATGGTCGCCGCCGAGGTGCGCGGACTTCAGGACCACGGGATGCTCGCCACCGCGAAGCACTTTCCCGGTCACGGCGACACCGGCACCGATTCGCACCTGGCCCTTCCCGTGATCACGGCCGACTGGCGGCGGCTTGACTCCGTCGAGCTGGTGCCGTTCCGCAGCGCGATTCAGGCGGGGGTGAAAGTGGTGATGTCGGCCCATATCGCGTTACCGGGCGTGGACCCGGGTCAGCTCAGGCCCGGCACGGTCGCGCCCAACGTGCTGACCGGCATCCTGCGCGACTCTCTCCATTTCAAGGGGCTGGTCGTGACCGACGCGCTCAACATGTCGGGAGTGGCGGCCG
>Ga0210115_1000600_pt1 | contig 10447 bp, 11 predicted proteins | sample MayberryNW_TuleB_2_FD_185526 | JGI IMG/M metagenome (GOLD analysis project Ga0210115, IMG submission 185526) | Wetland microbial communities from San Francisco Bay, California, USA, that impact long-term carbon sequestration - MayberryNW_TuleB_D2... | ecosystem: Environmental > Aquatic > Marine... | reverse complement strand
CCGGATGGTGCACCGCCAGGACTGGGCCATCACCCTGGCCCCCAACGGCTACCCGCAGCTGCACCCGCCCCCGCACATCGACCCCACCGGCCGACCCCGACAGCACCACCGGTTCACCATCAACGACGCCCTGCGACAAGACGCCGGCAACCCGGTGATACCGCATGCGCGGACGTAGGCCGACGGCAGCCGAGGGTCAGTCATGAACTCCGGTTTCGCCGGTTGCGGGCGCGCCGCTTCCCCTTGCTCCGGCTGCCCTTCTTAGTGGGTCCGGACGTCTTCCTCATCGGCTTCCCGGCCGCGCGCAGGTTGTCGTAGGCACCGGGCTTCTTGCCGCGCCGCCGGGCGTTGCGCCGGGCGTTGGCCTTCTTGCGCTGGGAGAGCGTCGCCATGCGATAACCGCTTCCCACTTCCGCGACGATCAGTCGTGCGCCAGGCTGGCCGGGTGCGGGTCGTCGTGGTCGGTGCCGGGGTCATGGGCCTCACCTGCGCGGTGCGGCTCGCCGAGGCCGGGCACGACACCCACGTCCTCGCGCGGGACCTGCCGCTGGAGACGACGTCCGCCGTGGCGGCCGCCATGTGGTACCCGTACCTCGCCCAGCCCAGGGAAGCGGTCACCCGGTGGGCCGGCCGGACCTTCGAGGTGCTCGAGGGTCTGTCCCGCACCCACCCGCAGTCCGGCGTCCGGATGCGCGCCGGCACCGAGCTGCTCTCGACCGACCGGCCGGTCGACCCGTGGTGGCGCGACGCGGTCCCGAGCCTGGAGACGGTGGCCAGGCCGCGCGACGGCTACGGCTCGGGCTGGCGGATGACCGTGCCCGTGGCGGACATGGCGACGTACCTCTCGTTCCTCGTCGACCGGCTGACTGCGGCCGGCGGCACCCTGACCCGCGCCTGGCTCGCCGACCTGCCGGACACCGGCTACGTCGTCAACGCCACCGGGCTGGCCTCGCGCGCGCTGGCCGACGACGAGAGCCTGACGCCGGTGCGCGGGCAGGTGGTGCGGGTCGTGCAGATCGGGCTGGACGAGTGGCTGCTCGACGACTCCGACCCCGCGCGGCCGCTCTACGTCGTCCCGCGCGAGCGCGACGTCGTCGTCGGCGGCACGGCCGAGCGGGGCTCGTGGGACCGGACGCCCGACCCCGCCACCACACGCCAGGTGCTCGCCCGGGCCACCGCCCTGGTGCCCGAGCTCGCCGGAGCCCAGGTCGTCGGGCACCGGGTCGGCCTGCGCCCGGCTCGCCCGACGGTCCGGCTCGAGGCGGTGCCCCACCAGAGCGGGTCGGAGGGCGGCGTCGTGCACTGCTACGGCCACGGCGGCGCAGGCGTCACGCTGTCCTGGGGATGCGCCGACGACGTCCTTCACGCGGTCGAGCACCTGGCCGAGGTCACGCCGGTGGCGCAGAAGCCGGCGCTGCGGTAGGCCGGCAGCGACTACCGGGGCTCGGCCGCGCCCTCCAGGGAGTCGTCGTTGTCGTCAGCCGGACCCTCGCCGGCCCGGTACCGGACCAGCGCCGGCACGGCAGCCGCCAGCACGAGCACGACCACCACGCAGGCGATGCCGCCGCCCACCCACGACCAGGTGACACCGAAGGCCGCGGCGCTCGCCCCCGCGCGCAGGTCGCCCAGCCGCGGCCCGCCGGCGACGACCACGATGAAGACCCCCTGCATCCGACCGCGCAGCTCGTCCGGCGCGTAGGTCTGCAGGATGGTCTGCCGGTACACCGCCGACACCAGGTCGGCCGCGCCGCCGACCGCCAGCAGCGCGACGACCAGCCAGAGGTCGCCGGCCAGCCCGGCCGCCGCCACCGCGAGACCCCACACGACGACCGCGCCGACCAGGGCCGCGCCCTGCCGGCGCACCCGCCCGATCCAGCCGGACAGCAGGCCGCCGACCACCGACCCGATCGCGATGGCTGCGAACAGCCAGCCGGCCGCGGCAGGACCACCGAAGCGCTCCTCCGCCACCTCGGGGAACAGCGCCCGCGGCATGGCCAGCACCATCGCGATGATGTCGACGGCGAACGACATCATCAGCACCGGGTGCCGCCGGATGAACGCCAGCCCCGCGACCACCGACCGCAGCCCGGGCCGGGTGACCTCGCCCAGCGGCGGGATGGGCGGCAGCCGGTGGGCGGCGTAGAGCGCCGCCGTGAAGAGAGCGGCGTCGATCGCGTAGGCCAGGGCATAGCTTCCACGCGCCAGCACCACGCCGGCGAGCAGCGGGCCCGCGACCGCGCCGAGGCCGAGTGCGGTGGAGACCAGCGTGTTGGCCGACGGCACCAGGTCGCGCGGGATGATCCGCGGCACCACCGCCCCGCGGGTGGGCGAGGTGAAGGCGAAGCCGACCGACTGCAGCGCCACCAGGCCGAGCAGCACCCACCGCTGCTCCAGCCCCAGCACCGCCTGGACCAGCAGCCCGAACGTGCTGACCCAGGTGAGGTAGGACGACACGACCAGCAGCCGGCGACGGTCCACGGCGTCGGAGACGGCTCCGCCGTACAGCCCGAACACCACGAGCGGCACCAGCGCCGCGACACCGATCAGCCCCACCCACAGCGACGACCGGGTGATGTCGAACATCTCGACCGCGACCGCCACCCCGGTCAGCTGGAAGCCGACGACCGACACGCCCTGCCCGAGCCACAGCCGGCGGAAGGCGTCGTGCCGGAGCGGGCGTACGTCGACCGCGACCCGGCGCAGGAGCGACATCCGGGCTGACGCGTCGGCGCCGTCTGTCACCCGGCTCCCTCCGCACTCCAGTCGTCCGGCATGCTCCTCCCGTGGGTCACCAGGGGGCAGCCGTGGTCGTCCGCGGGCTGCGCAAGAGCTACGGCGAGCGTACGGCCGTCGACGGGGTGGACCTCGAGGTGTCCACCGGCGAGGTCGTCGCCCTGCTCGGCCCCAACGGCGCGGGCAAGACGACGACCGTCGAGATCCTGGAGGGATACCGGGCCCGCGACGCGGGCGAGGTCAGCGTCCTCGGCACCGACCCGGCCGAGGCCACCCCTGCCTGGCGGGCCCGGGTCGGCATCGTCCTGCAGTCGGTCAACGACCTCTCCGAGCTGACGGTGCGCGAGACGGTGCGGCACTTCGCCGGGTACTACCCGTCGCCGCGCGACCCGGACGAGGTCGTCGAGACGGTCGGCCTCACCGGCAGTGCCGACCAGCGCTCGCGGCTGCTCTCCGGCGGCCAGCGACGCCGGCTCGACGTCGCCCTCGGCATCCTCGGCCGCCCGGAGCTGCTCTTCCTCGACGAGCCCACGACCGGGTTCGACCCGGCCGCCCGGCGCACCTTCTGGCGCCTGGTGGAGGACCTCGCCGCCGAGGGCACGACGATCCTGCTGACGACCCACTACCTGGACGAGGCCGAGCGACTGGCCCAGCGGGTGGCCGTCATGTCCGGCGGCCGGTTCCTCGACGTCGCGCCCCCGTCGTCGCTGGGCGGCCGTCACCAGGAGGTGGCGACCGTCTCGTGGACCGAGCCCGACGGCGCCCGGCGGAGCACCGCGTCGGCCGAGCCGACCCGCACGGTGACCGAGCTCGCCGCCCGCTTCGACGGTGAGGTGCCAGGGCTCTCGGTGACCCGGCCGACGCTCGAGGAGACCTACCTGCGCATGGTCGGTGAGGCATGAGCCCGCCCGCCACCCGCGGCGCCGCGCCCGCGACTCCAGGCGTCCTGGCGATCGGCCTGCGCCGGGTCCGCATCGAGCTGCTCACCTTCAGCCGGGACCGGGAGTCGGCCTTCTTCACGGTCGTGCTGCCGGTGCTGCTGCTCGTCGTGTTCGGGTCCGCCTTCAACGACGACGTGGCCCCCGGCGTCCCCTTCAGCCAGTACTTCCTCGCCGGCATGATCGCCTCCGGCGTCGTCTACACGGCGTTCCAGAACCTCGCGATCACCATCTCCCAGGAGCGCGACGACGGCACCCTGAAGCGACTGCAGGGCACGCCGATGCCCAAGGCGGCCTACTTCGTGGGCAAGATCGGCCAGGTCCTCGTGCTGTACGTCGCGCAGGTCGCCCTGCTGCTCGCCATCGGCGTGGCGCTCTTCGACGTCCACCTGCCCGACGACCCGGCCGACTGGTGGACGTTCACCTGGGTCAGCGTGCTCGGTCTGGTGTGCTGCACGCTCCTGGGGGTCGCGTTCACCGGGCTCATCCGCACCGGTCGCGGGGCGCCGGCCCTGGTGTCGCCGGTCGTCCTCGTCCTGCAGTTCACGTCCGGCGTGTTCTTCCAGTACGACGAGCTGCCACCGTGGATGCAGCAGATGGCGGCGCTGTTCCCCCTGAAGTGGCTCTGCCAGGGCATGCGGTCGGTCTTCCTGCCCGACTCCTTCCAGCGCCAGGAGCTGGCCGGCTCGTGGGAGCTGGACCGGGTGGCCCTGGTGCTGCTCGCCTGGACCGCGCTGGCGCTGGTGCTGGCGCTGCGGGGCTTCCGCTGGCGGCGCCGCGACGAGCTCTGACCGGACGGCAGACGCCCCCGCGAAGATACTACGGACTCGTAGTACCTTGCACCGTGGCGGGGTCGGCGGGCAGGCCGTGCGCGACGCGCACCACCCGGACGATCTGGCCGATGATGCCGGTGATCTCGAAGTCCTTCGGCGTGAAGACCGCGGCCACGCCCTGCTCCTCGAGCCAGCGGGCGTCGGCGTCGGGGATGATGCCGCCGACCACGACCGGCACGTCGCCCGCCCCGGCCTCGCGGAGCAGGCGCAGCACCTCCGGCACCAGCTCACGGTGGGACCCGGACAGGATCGAGAGCCCGACGCAGTGGACGCCCTCCTCGACGGCGGCCGCGGCGATCTGGGCCGGGGTCAGCCGGATGCCCTGGTAGGCGACCTCGAAGCCCGCGTCGCGGGCCCGCACGGCGATCTGCTCGGCCCCGTTGGAGTGGCCGTCGAGACCGGGCTTGCCCACGAGCAGCCGCAGGCGGGTGCCCAGCTCGGCGCCGGTGGAGCGCACGGCCTCGCGCACCGCCTGCAGGTCCTCTCCCGCGGACGCCGTCCCGACGCTGCCGGTCACTCCGGTCGGGGCGCGGTAGGAGCCGAAGACCTCGCGCAGGACCCCGGCCCACTCCCCCGTCGTGACCCCGGCCCGGGCGCACGCCAGCGTGGCCGGCACCAGGTTCTCGTCCGTCTTCGCGGCGTCGCGCAGCCCGCCCAGGGCGGCGTCGACCGCGGCGGCGTCGCGCTGCTCGCGCCAGGCCCGGAGGGCAGTGACCGCCCGCTCCTCGACCTGGGGGTCGACCGCCTGGATCGCCGCGTCGAGGTCGGCGGTCAGCGGGCTGGGCTCGGTCTCGGTGAACCGGTTGACGCCGACGACGACGTCCTCGCCGGACTCGACCCGGGCCCGGCGGCGCGCGTGCGAGGTGACCAGCTCGCCCTTGAGGTAGCCGTTCTCGACGGCCGCGACGGCGCCGCCCATCTCCTCGATCCGGGCCATCTCGGCCCGGGCCTCGCCCACCAGCCCGGCGACCCTGGCCTCGACGACGTGCGAGCCGGCGAAGAGGTCCTCGTGCTCGAGCAGGTCGGACTCGTAGGCCAGGACCTGCTGGATCCGCAGCGACCACTGCTGGTCCCACGGCCGCGGCAGGCCCAGCGCCTCGTTCCAGGCCGGCAGCTGCACGGCGCGGGCCCGGGCGTCCTTCGACAGGGTGACCGCGAGCATCTCGAGCACGATCCGTTGGACGTTGTTCTCCGGCTGGGCCTCGGTGAGGCCGAGCGAGTTGACCTGGACGCCGTAGCGCAGGCGGCGGGCCTTGGGGTCGCTGACGGCGTACCGCCCGGCGGTGAGCTCGTCCCAGAGCTGCACCATCGCGCGCATCTTGCACATCTCCTCGACGAACCGCACGCCGGCGTTGACGAAGAAGGAGATGCGCGACACCACGTCGGCGAAGCGCTCGGGCGGCACCTGGCCGGAGTCGCGGACGGCGTCGAGCACCGCGGTCGCGGTCGACATCGCGAACGCCAGCTCCTGCACCGGCGTCGCGCCGGCCTCCTGGAGGTGGTAGCTGCAGATGTTGATCGGGTTCCACCGCGGCATCCGCTCGACCGTGTAGGCGATCAGGTCGGTCGTCAGGCGCATCGACTCGGCCGGCGGGAACGCGTAGGTCCCCCGCGAGAGGTACTCCTTGATGATGTCGTTCTGCGTCGTGCCGCTGAGGTCGGCCGGGTCGGCGCCCTGCTCCTCGGCGACGACCTCGTAGAGCGCGAGCAGCCACATGGCCGGCGCGTTGATGGTCATCGAGGTGTTCATCCCGGCGAGCGGGATGCCGTCGAAGAGGGCCCGGAGGTCTCCCACGTGGGCGACCGGGACACCCACCTTGCCGACCTCGCCGCGGGCCAGCTCGTGGTCGGGGTCGTAGCCGGTCTGGGTGGGGAGGTCGAAGGCGACCGAGAGGCCGGTCTGGCCCTTGGCCAGGTTGCGCCGGTAGAGCGCGTTGGACTCGGCGGCCGAGGAGTGGCCGGCGTAGGTGCGCATCACCCAGGGGCGGTCCCGCTCGGGGGGCGGCGGGGTCCTCATGCCCGGCGATAGTACTCGCCGGTAACCACGGGTCCTCAGGCCGGGACGGCCTCGTCCACGGTGAGGACCTTGTGCAGGCGGGTGGCCCGGAGCAGGCGGAGCAGGCGGGGACCGGCGTCGCGCAGGACCACCCGGCGGCCGGCCAGCTTGGCCCGGCGGTCGGCCCCCAGCAGCATCCCGAGCCCGGTGGCGTCGATCGTCTCCACGCCGGAGACGTCCACGACCAGGTCGCCCGAGCCCGCGTCGATGGCGGAGTACAGCGCCGAGCGCACGTCGGCGACCGACCGGACGTCCAGGCGCCCGGACAGGGCGATCTCGCACCCCGAGGCCACGCTGACGACCATCCGCCTCACCCCCTCACCAGACAAGACGCTCGAGACGGCCGTCTGGTTGCCTCCAGGATGGCCCCTGTCACGCCGGTGTGAAGGACGGTACGGACCGGACTTGCAGAATTCTTGACGCCACGCTGGGGCAGATGTGACTGGTGTGACTGGTGTGACTGGTGTGACCGGAGCCTACTGGTCGTAGGTGTAGAAGCCGCGGCCCGTCTTGCGGCCCAGGTCTCCCGCGGCGACCATCCGGGTCAGCGACTCGGGCGGGAAGAACTTCTCGTCGGCGGTCTCGGCGTAGATGTTCATGCTGGCGTTGCGCAGGATGTCGACGCCGGTCAGGTCGGTGGTCGCGAGCGGCCCCATGGCGTGCCCGAAGCCGAGCCGGCAGGCGGTGTCCACGTCCTCGGCGGTGGCGACGCCGGTCTCGACCAGGCGCACCGCCTCCATCGCCAGCGCGCAGATCAGCCGCGTGGTCACGAAGCCCGCGACGTCGCGGGTGACCACGACGCAGGTCTTGCCGACACCCTCGGCGAACCGCCGCGCGGCGGCCAGGGTCTCGTCGCTGGTCTTGTGGCCGCGGACCAGCTCGCACAGTCCCATCAACGGCACCGGCGAGAAGAAGTGGGTGCCGACCACGGCCTCCGGCCGCCCGGTCACAGCGGCGATCCGGGTGATCGGGATGGCACTGGTGTTGGTCGCGAGCACGGCGCCGTCGCGGCAGACCCGGTCCAGCACCCGGAACACCTCGTGCTTGACCTCGATGTCCTCGAACACCGCCTCGACCACGACGTCGGCCTCTCCGACCGCGTCCAGGTCGGTCACCGTCCTGATCCGGCCCAGCGCCTCGTCGGCCGCGCCCTGGTCGAGCTGGCCCTTCGCCACGAAGCGGGACAGCGACTTCTCGATCCCCGCCCGGCCGCGGCCGACCGCCTCGTCGGTCACGTCGCGCAGGACCACCCGGTGGCCGGCGACCGCCGCGACCTGGGCGATGCCGGCGCCCATCAGGCCGGCTCCGACGACGCCGACGACGCCGGTGCCTCCGGTGCCTCCGCTGCCTCCGGTGCCTCCGGCGGTGGACGGGCTCGACGTGCTCATGTGGGGTGCTCCCTCGGCTGGACCTGGGTTCGGCGCGACCGCGGGAGCCTATCCAGCCGCTGCCGGGGCACAATCGCAGCCGTGCTCGACTGGCGCAGCTACGCGATCGCCCTGGCCGTGGTCGGGGTGCTCATGCTGCTGCTGCGCTGGGCCTTCGGCGGGCGCAGCCGCTCCCTCGTCGAGCGCAGGGCCCGGGCCGGGCACGAGGACGAGTACGGCCTCATGGTCGCCGTGTCGGCCCCCGGGACCTTCATCGAGGGCGAGGTCGCCCGGCAGCGGCTCCAGGACGCCGGCATCCGGGCCTCGCTGGTCACCACGACCGACGGGCCGCGGCTGATGGTGCTCGAGCCCGACGAGGCCGCTGCCCGCCGGCTCCTCGCGAGCTAGGAGTCGGGATCAGGCTCGCGGGTGACGTCTGCCCCCAGCTCGCGCAGCTGGGCGTCGAAGCCCGGGTAGCCCCGGTCCACGTGAGAGACGTCGCTGACGTAGGTGACTCCGTCGGCCACCAGGCCGGCCAGCGTGAGAGCGGCACCGGCGCGGATGTCGCTGGCCCGCACGGGTGCGCCGGACAGCCGGGGCACCCCCCTGACCACCGCGTGGTGGCCGTCGGTGCGCACGTGCGCCCCGAGGCGGGCCAGCTCACTGGCGAAGACGAAGCGGCCCTCGAAGATGTTCTCGGTGATCATCGCGGCGCCCTCGGCGATCGCGTCCAGCGCCATCACCAGCGGCTGCAGGTCGGTGGCCAGGCCCGGGTAGGGAAGCGTCACCGCGTCCACGGACGTCGGTCGGCCGGTCATCACGACCCGGAAGCCGTCCTCGGTCACGTGCACCGTCGCGCCGGCCCCGACCAGCTTGTCGAGCGCGATCTCGAGGTGCTCGGCGCGAGCGCCGTGCACCGTGATGTCGCCCTGCGTCATCGCGGACGCGAAGGCCCAGGTGCCCGCGACGATGCGGTCGGGGACGATCGAGTGCGTCGTCGGCGAGAGGTGGTCGACTCCCTCGACGGTGAGCGTCGAGGAGCCGAGGCCGTCGATCTTGGCGCCCATCTGCTGCAGCATCCGGCACAGGTCGACGATCTCCGGCTCGCGCGCCGCGTTGTCGATGACCGTGGTGCCCGAGGCGAGCACCGCCGCCATGAGGATGTTCTCGGTGGCGCCCACGCTGGGGAAGTCCAGCCAGACGGTCGCGCCGGTCAGGCCGTGCGGGGCGCGCGCCACGATGTAGCCGTGCTCGTTGTCGAGCTCGGCACCGAGCTTGGCCAGCCCGGCGAGATGGAAGTCGAGGGGCCGGCTGCCGATGGCGTCGCCGCCGGGCATCGCGACCTCCGCCTGGCCGCACCGAGCCGTCAGCGGGCCGAGGACGCAGATCGAGGCCCTGATGCGACGTACCAGGTCGTAGTCCGCCTGGTGCCCGAGCACGTCCGGCACGTCGATCGCGACCGTCGCCGCCGCGGCGTCGTAGTCGACCTCGCAGCCCAGCCGCCGGAGCAGCTCGCCCATGATCTCGACGTCGAGGATGCGCGGCACGTGGGTGAGCGTGGTGCGCCCCTGCGCCAGCAGGGCGGCCGCCATCACCTTGAGGACGCTGTTCTTGGCTCCCGTGACCTGCACCTCGCCCTCGAGGCGGGCTCCACCCACGACCCGGAAGCGCTCCATGGCGAGCATCGTAGGGTCGGGGGTCCTAGGGTCTCCGACATGGTCAACCTGACGCGGATCTACACCCGGACCGGCGACGACGGGACCACCGGCTACGGCGGCCGGGGCCGGATCGGCAAGAACGACCTGCGGCTGCAGGCCTACGCCGACTGCGACGAGGCGGGCGCCTTCCTCGGGCTCGCGCTCGCCACCGGCGGCCTGGAGCCGGACGTCGCCGCGCTGGTCACCCGGGTCCAGAACGACCTGTTCGACGTCGGCGCCGACCTGTGCACCCCGGTGGAACCGGACCCGGCCTACCCGCCCCTGCGGATCGTCCAGGAGCAGGTCGACGCGCTGGAGCACGAGATCGACCGCTACAACGCCGACCTGAGCGAGCTCCGGTCGTTCGTCCTGGCGGGTGGCACCCCCGCCGCCGCGCACCTGCACGTCGCCCGCACGGTCGTACGTCGCGCCGAGCGCTCGACCTGGGCCGCCATCGAGGCCCACGGAGAGACGGTCAACCTGCTGACCGCCCGCTACCTGAACCGGCTCTCGGACCTGCTCTTCGTCCTGGCCCGCCACGCCAACCGGGCGGACGGCGACGCGCTCTGGGTGCCCGGCGCCAACCGCTGACGACGGCGGAGCACCACCGCTCACCAAGATCGTTCGTACCCAGTCGGCCGCCTCCCGAGCCGGGAAGCCGCCGACATGGCGCAAACGATCATCTGCGGCGATGAGCATCCGGCGCTGGACCGGTCCACCTGGTTGTCAGCGGTCGGCAGCATCGTCGACGACAGCAGCGGGCACCGTCCCGAGGAGGACGCCATGAGAGACGACAGCACCCTCGACACGACGTTCAGCGCGA
>Ga0210115_1000599_pt1 | contig 10448 bp, 10 predicted proteins | sample MayberryNW_TuleB_2_FD_185526 | JGI IMG/M metagenome (GOLD analysis project Ga0210115, IMG submission 185526) | Wetland microbial communities from San Francisco Bay, California, USA, that impact long-term carbon sequestration - MayberryNW_TuleB_D2... | ecosystem: Environmental > Aquatic > Marine... | reverse complement strand
TCCTGTACGCATCCTTTCCGCTTCTGATCCCGCTGATCGCGCGGTTGCGCTCCCGTCGTGACCTGATCCTCGCGGCTGTCGCCGGGACGGTCGTAATGGCCGGTGTTGTGGCCTGGTTTGTGGTCACCGGGAGGGGCGATCTTCCCTGGGCCGATCCGGCCTCGGCTCATCGGTGGCTCTACAGGAGCCCGCTCGCCAGGCTCGGAGACTTCGCGCTCGGAATCCTCGCGGCGAGGCTCTTCGTCCAGATGGGGAGCACGCAACGCGCTACGACCGTGGCGTCTTGGATGGGCCCTCTCGCGGCCGCGGCGATCGTCGCCCTGATGGCTTGGCCTGCTCTCTTCTACACCGCTTGGAGTTGGGACCTCGCCTACGCGGTGCCGTCCGTGATTCTGATCTTCGCCCTGGCAGCGGCTCCGGCCAGCTGGCTCTCGAGGGCACTCTCGCTCCCGCTGATCGTGCTCCTCGGCGAGGCCTCCTATGCCTTCTATCTCGTGCACGCCCCTGCGATCTCGTTCCTCGGTGCTGGCCAATGGGGCACCCAGGAGACCTCGGTGTCGATGGTTGCCTTGGAAGGGCTGAACCTGGGTGCGATTGCGGTTCTTGCGGTCGGCTTGCACTTCGCGGTCGAGCGTCCCACCCGGCGTTACTTGAGGCGGCTTCTCTCTCTCAGAAACGGTCGCGAGCTCGCAGACGCATCGAGCGCTCAACCGTCCACGCCCTAGAAGGAACGTGCAGGGGGAAGTCACGACCAAATGCGGTAGCGGTAAGGCTTCCGCTGAATTTGGTGGCAGTTTCACTAGGTCGGGACACTTGCAATCCCGCACGGCCCACGCGTCGGCGAGATGACCTACTCGACATAGCGGAGTAGACCGGGGCACCGGAGGCTCTCGACGCCCTCCTCTTCGGCTTCGTAAGCCGGTAGCGCATCGCGAAGCTGGAGTCGGCCTGCCGGTCGACGTGAAGAATCTCAGCGCCCTTATCGAACCAGAACGATCGCCGCCGGAGCGCCAGCCGGCCGCGGATAATCCCAGGTCGAATCGAAAAGCAAGAAGAAACCCAAGGGCAGGGGCCAGGAGCACACAAGGCCAAGTCACCCAAAAGGTCGATGAGAAAAACGTCCGTGAGTTTTGTCATGCAGAAGATCGAGGGTTCGAATCCGATCAACCGCTTTTTCGGGGCCCCGCTCCTGGGGCGGGCTTTCACGTCGTCGGGGTTCGGGTACGAAGACGGCGCGGGAGGCCTTTGGCGGCGCGTTTCGGTTGTTAGATGACTCTTGCCGGCACACCGGCGCGGTGGCGCCGGTACATCTCTGCCACCCACTGTCCCCCCGGCCGTTCGAGCAGCGAGTCGACGAACTCGCGGGCGGGCCCCGGTGGGTCGGTCACCGATGGGTAGGGGAACTCGGGTGGGCGAGCCACCGGGTAGAAGAGCGCGGCGGCGGTCAGGTCGGCGACGGTGAAAGAGTCGCCGACCAGGTAGCCGCTCGGTTCGATCTCCGCCTCCAGCCGGTCCATCGCGGCAACGGTCTTCTCGCGGCTCGCTTCCGCGGGCTTCGCATAGATGTTCATGCTCCGTCGCATCCCGATCCGCAGCAGCGGGAACGTCGCGCGCAGCATCAGGCGCGCCCACGGCCGCTGGCCGTTGGCGAAGAGCGGCACGGTCAGCTCAGGGTAGGGCAGCAGCTCCTGGTAGACCACGCGGCGGAGGTGGGGCCCGAGCTCCTCGTCGAAGAACTCCTCCAGTTCGAGTGCGCGCCTCCGCTGCGCCTCGTCGGCCGGGTAGAGGGGCGGCTGCGGCCAGCGCTGCTCGAGCGCGGCGATGATCCGGGTCGAATCGCCGATCGCGCGACCGTCGAGAGTCAGAACCGGCGTGGTTTCGATCTCGCCCGTGAGGCGCTTCGCCTTGATCGCATGCAGCGCCGGGAGCAGCGAGCGTCGCAGGTGAGGAATGCGCTTGTGGTCGAGCGCCCAGCGCACCTTCTCGTTGTAGTGCGAGATCTGCAGTTGCCAGAGGATCGGACGGTCGTCCCCTCCTGCGGGTTGGGAGCCCATCGTCCGGTTATACCGGAGCCATGCCGAGCTCGGTGACGGTCCCTCTTCGAGCGCGGCGCAGGCAGTTCCTCAACCCATATGCGACCGAGGGGCATGCGACTGGCGCCGGAGAGCCCAGCGGCGCAGCTCGTCGGAGCCCCAGACGACGAGCGGAAAGGGGGCGAGGACGATGAGTTGCCATGGTGCCAGCGCTGCCGTCTCGAAGACGTCCTGCAGGGGTGGCAGGTAGATCAGCGCCGCGGCAAAGGCCAGCTCGAAGGCGATGCCCCACAGCAGCAGGGGATTGGAGAACGGGCCGATCTGCCGCAACGAGGCGCGGTTGGTGCGGGCGGCGAAGGCGGTGCCGACCTGACAGGCGGTGATCCCGGCAAAGGTCATCGTCGTCGCGGCGAGATAGTCGCGGTGCAGGGGTGAACCGTCCCCGGTCGGGTCGCCCGGCGCCCAGCCCGCCGCGAGCAAGACCGCAAAGAAGCCGCCGAGCACCAGTGCTGCCTCGAGCAGGCCGAGCCAGAGCCAGGCCCGGGTCAACATCGCCCGGGTGACGATGCTTTCCCCGCGCGGGCGCGGCGACCGCTCGAGGATGCCGGGCTCGGCTGGCTCACGGCCTAGGGCGAGCGCTGGCAGGGTCTCGGTGCCGAGGTCGATCGCAAGGATCTGCAAGGCGGTGAGCGGCAGCGGGATCGAGCCGCCCGAGAGGGCAAAGAGCAGGAAGGGGACCACCTCGGGAGTGAGGTGGGCGAAGATGTAGGTGACGAACTTGCGGATGTTCTCGTAAACCACCCGTCCCTCCTCGATCGCGGCGACGATCGAGGCAAAGTTGTCGTCGGCGAGCACCATCGTCGCCGTCTCGCGGGCCACGTCGGTCCCCGAGGCCCCCATCGCGACGCCGATGTCGGCCCGGCGCAGAGCGGGCGCGTCGTTGACGCCGTCGCCGGTCATCGCCACCGTGTGGCCCTCGGCCTTGAGCGCCTCGACCAGGTGCAGCTTGGTCTCAGGGTTGCTGCGGGCGACGATCAGCTCCGGCGTGCCGGCCAGCAGTCGGTCGAGCTCGGGCTCGGGCATCGCGTCGACCTCGGCGCCGCCGACGACGGTCGGCTCGCCGCTGACGATCCCCGCCTCGTGCGCGATGGCCGTCGCGGTCAGGCCGTGGTCGCCGGTGATGACGACGATCCTCACCCCGGCGCCACGGCAGCGGGCGACTGCCCCCGGCACCTCGGGTCGCAACGGGTCGGTGAGGGCGATCAGCCCGACAAAGGTCAGGCCGGTCTCGGCTGCGCTCCGGTCCTCGGGTGGGGCTGCCGCCCGCCGCTCGGCGAACCCGAGCACTCTCATGCCGCGCCGCGCGTAGCGCTCAAAGGCGTCCCGCACCGCCACGCGGTCGGCGGTGGAGATGGCCCGGTCGCCGTCGCGGCCGCGAATTGCCTCGCAGCGTTCGAGCAGCTCCAGCGGCGCCCCCTTGACGTGGAGCCAGAGGCGACCGCCAGGCTCCAGGTCGAGCGTCGACATCCGCTTCAGTCGCGGATCGAAGTGAAACTGCGCCCGCCGGACCTGCTCGCGCCCGGCCTGCGCCAGCTCGACATCCTGACCCAGCTCGGCCGCGGCGACCAGCAATGCGCTCTCGCTTGGGTCACCGTCGCGGCTCCACTCGGAGCCCCGGCGCCGCACCGAGGCGTTGTTGCAGCGCAACGCGGTGCGCAGCACGGCGGAGAACGGCTCGCGCGCTGCTCCCACGGGCGAGTCGCGGCCGGGGTGCAGCTCCTCGCCCTCTGCCCAGACCGCATGCACGCTCATCCGGCCCTCGGTCAGCGTGCCGGTCTTGTCGGTGCAGACGATGTTGGTGGAGCCGAGCGTCTCAACCGCGGTGAGGCGCTTGACGAGCGCCCGTCGGCGAGCCATGCGGCGCACGCCGACCGCGAGCGCCAGGGTGATCGTCGGCAGCAGGCCCTCGGGCACGTTGGCGACGAGCAGGCCGATCGCGAAGGTGGCCGAGTCATCGAGCGAGAGGCCGGCGATCGTCGTGCCGAGGGCGAAGAAGACCAAGCCGGCCGCGAGCGCGATGGCGGCGATCAGCAAGGCGACGCGATTGACCTGGACTTGCAGCGGGCTGACGTCAGCGCGGACTCGCTGCGAGAGCGCCGCGATCCGGCCGAGCTGGGTGCCCATCCCGGTCGCGAGCACCAGGGCTTCCGCCCCGCCTGCCGTGCAGAGGGTGCCGGAGAAGATCAGGTCGGCGGCCTCCAGCGACGGGGTGTTGGGCGGCGTTTGCCCGGCGAAGCGGGCGACCGGCTGCGACTCGCCGGTAAGGGGGGAGGCATCGATTTCGACCTCACCCGCGACCAGGCGAGCGTCAGCAGAAAGTCGGTCGCCCTCGGCGACCAGCAGCAGATCGCCCGGGACCAGGGTCGTGGCGTCGACCCGGACCTCACGTCCACCGCGCCGTACGCGTGCCTGTGGGGGCAGGAAGTCACGCAGGGCCTCGGTTGCCCGCTCGGCCTCGAGCTCCTGGCCGAAGGCGAAAACCGCGTTGAGAACGATCACCGCGACGATCGCGATCGCAAGCGCCACGATCCCGGTTGCGCCGGCCAGCGCCGCGGCCACCCAGAGAAGCAGTGCGAGCGGGTGCGTGAACTGGGCGGCCAGATCGCGCAAGCGGTTGGGCCGCTCACGTCGCTCGATCGTGTTCGGGCCGTGCTGCGCCAGTCGCCTCTTGGCCTCTCGCTCCGAGAGTCCAGGGTGCCGATGCAACTCGGAAGGCAGGTCGTTCACTTGGTCAGGCGATCCCTTCCCTTGACACAGTTGGGCTGGGGAGTAGTTTGCCTTGCGTGCGATGGGGACGGACAGGCTCGGTGCTTGCTTGCATGGCTCTTGCTGGGATCGCGCTTCTCGCCCCTGGCGCCCAGCCGGCTTCAGCCGCCCAGCCGGCGCTCGTCGTCTGGGCGGGCCCACTGGTTCCGGGCACGCCGCTGCACGGGGTGAAGCTGAACGCGAACGGCACCGGTACTCGCCTGCTGGTCAAGCCGAGCCACCGCGCTGGCGGCAAGGTGACGAAGGTGGGGTCGTTCACGCCCGCGGCGGCGCAGTTGGCGGGAATCAGGGCGGCGGCCAAGGCGGCGTTCGCCAAGCCCGGCGTGAAGACGGCGCATGGCAAATCGAGGGGATCGCACGGCGGCTACGCGTCGGCGGTGGTCGGCATCGGCGGCAAAACGCGGACCCTGCTCGGGGTCAACACGAGCTCCGCCGCGCTGCGCGCTCTGCTCGTCGAGCTCAATAAGGCGTTGCCCGCGCCCTCCCAGCTCGATGACCCCGAGACCGGCTTCGCTCAGATCTCGAGCGGGCCATCCACCGCGTCCTGTCCGCCGGGGCAGGGGCCGACGACGATCTCGCGCCGCCTGCCGCTCGACAAGGCGGCCGAGCTGGGGATCGTCACCCTCACCGCAAAGGGAGGCTTCAACGGCGATGCGGTCGCGGTCGATGCCAAGTGGAAACCGACTGACGTGCCGGTCACCGTCCAGATCGACATCGAATTCAGCAGCTACCCGGGCGGGCCGACCGCCTCGCAGGTGGAAGCCTCGATCGAGAGCCGCCTGCCGCCCCGGACCGCGATCGACGGCACCGAAGTCAAGTTCGACATCGTCGCCCGCGAACGGGCGCCCGGCGCGAGCCCTTCGCCCTGCTTCCACCAGGTCGAGCTGTTGCACGACTCGAAGTACCGCGGCGACGCCGGCGAGGCTGACCAGAACCCATTGACGACGCCGCAGTCCGGTCAGTGGCCGACGGGCCGGGGGGCGGTCGGGGACCGGCAGATATGGACGCATGAGGCGCTGCACTTCGCCGGGCTGGGTGACCGCTACGGCTCCTTCTTCAAGGTCGGCAACAAGCTCTACCCGATTCCCGATGACATCGACCTGGAAGACAAGCAGGCGCTGGCGGAATGGGCGAAAAGCCAAGGTCTCGATATCGACGCGGGCAAGGCGGGGACCAAGGCCCTGCCGGGCCACGAGCAGGACATCATGGGCGATGTCTTCAAGGGCACCGAGAAGCTGCTGCAAATCGACGTGGACACGTTCGCGGTGGTCGGGACCGATGAGTTGACGATCGAAGGCAAACCCGGCGATCTGCTGCTCAACAAGGAGGCGACCGCGCAGAACCTGATGGTTGGAGCTCCCTTCGAGCTGACCGTCAAGCCGGGCAAGGATGGCCATGCCGACGGCCTGGTTGCCTATTGCATCGACCTCAGCCACCACAGCCCGAGCGAGGGCCAGGGATACGACGTGCTCGGCAGCGCCGGCGCGCAGCCGCAGGAGTCGATGCACTACCTCCAGCGCCTGGCCGATGTCGCCGCCGCCCTGCAGACCGAGCCATTGCGGACGCCGGCGGGCGCCCAGGACGCGATTTGGCGGATCACCGACGACAGCCCGCCGTTTGAATCGGGGGAAGCGGTCCTCGCCTTGGCCGGTATTCCCGACATCGTCTTCGACGCGCCGCACTTCACCAACCCCAACGCCGGTTCGCCCGAGACGAGGGCCGTAAGCACGACCGGGGTGCTGCCGCCGCCGGCTCCGACCCCCTACCTGAGCGGCATCCGCGTGCGACCGTCGAAGTTGGCCGCGGGCAAGGCGAGCGCAGTCAAGATCAGGATCGCCCTGCGCGGTCGCCGCGATCGAATTCGAATCGAGCTGCAGCGGCGCAAGCACCGCCAGTGGCACCGCCTCAAGCGCCTCGGCAAGCGCAAGCTGCGCCCCGGCAAGACCAGCCTCCGCGTCAAGCTGCCGAAGCTGCGCCGCGGATCGTTCCGCCTGATCGCCATCGGCAGCGCCAGCAGCGCGACCGCACCCCTGCGAGTCCGCTAGCGCGTCGGGCCCACCCAGTGCTCCAGTGGATTCCCCACATCGGGTGACGGGCTAAGCTTCCCGGCGCGTACTTAGCCAAGCGCAAGTACGTCCCCGGCGCCTTGGCGGAGTGGCTACGCAGCGGCCTGCAAAGCCGTTTACACCGGTTCGATTCCGGTAGGCGCCTTCGGCTCTAGCAAGCGGTTTTCAGCTTGCCAAGAGCGGTTTGCGGCTGGTTTCCCGGCACGACCCAAATCCGGCTGATTCCGGTTGAAACCGGCTATTTGGGTGGCAGAGGTGGCGGGTCGGCGAGAGCAAGAAGAGCCACCCACCCGCAGAGGGCGCGGCCGAGGATCGGCCTCCGGCGGGCGAGCACGTACCCGCGTTGCCGCGCGCTGAGCATCGTCAGAACACGATTCTCATAGGCACGCCTGCGCTGTCGCGTCGTCCGTCGCCGAGCTCCTCGTGCCTCCCGCGCAGACAGCGCAACGCAGCGCTCAGGGCGGCGTATGCGTCGAGGCTGTCTGCTAGGTCGGCCGTCGGGGCCGTGAGGGCGCCCACCTTGTCTTCGAGGTCGGGGAAGAGAGCTCGAAGGAGGCGCAAGCGCTCGACTGCGCCGGCCGGTGAGTGCTTCGACGGCGCGGGTTCGCCGCCGCGCAGCCGGGCAAACGTCAGCTCCGGGTGGCACTCGAACAGCCAATCGACGCTCGTTGGGTGTTCGCGAATCCACGTATCTACTTCCGCGATCTTGGGGATGAGAGCGACGCTCTGGCGAGTCAAGCCGCGCGCCTCGGGATCGGTCTCCCGTATCTTGGCAACGAGTCGCTGAGCGGTGGAGTAGTCGCCTCTGCTCGCCAGTAGATCTCGGGAGGGAGGATTGAAGACGCAGCTCGCTCGTCCCGGCAGCAGCTTCCTCGCGGCGATGTCGCAAGCGCGCGGCTCAACCTGGTCGGGAAGCCCGATCGGGATGTCGATGGCCAAGGTCGACCCGTGTTTGGCGGCATGGGTCGCGACGGCCTGGAAGTCCGGGAACAGCCGAACATCCGTTTCCCAAGTCGAGGGACTCAGAGACGGCGAAGAGCGCAGGCAAGCGCCAACCCAGCCGGCGCGCGCACCGTCGACGCCGATGGCGACGATCGGCTTCATGGCGAGAAGGGTAACTGCGGCAGCACGGCGTCTCGTGCGGCTAACGTACTTCGGGCCATGGAGCTAACCGCCCGCATCCATGCCGAGGACGGCAGCTACTGGGCCGATGTGCCCGAACTGCCCGGTTGCTTCGCGTCCGGCGACACCCTGGGTGAGCTTTTCGAGGCTCTGCAAGAGGGCGTCGTGCTCTACCTGGCCGGCACGGGCGAGCAGAACGGCCCGCCGCACGTCGCTACCTTCAGGTTGGTTGAATGACCTAAATATAGGCCAAATGAGCTATATTTAGGTCATTATGGATGTAGCGCGACCCTTTTCTGCTCTTTCGGACAGCGTCGATATCGACGTTCTTGTGGTGCTGGCTGGGGCCTCGACTCCCCGCAGTGGTCGAGAGCTGGCGCGTTTGAGTGGCCGGTCCAACACCGGCGTGCAGCACGTGCTCGATCGCCTGGTCGACCACGGCCTGGTCGAGCGGATGGAGGCGGGTCGCGCGTTCCTCTATGTCCTCAACCGGGACCATTTGCTTGCGCCGGCCGTCGAGCGCATGGCGGAAGCCCGCGTGGAGATGGTTCAGAGGCTGCGTGGGGCCATAGGCGAGTGGAAGGTTCCGGCAGCGCATGCTTCTTTTTTCGGTAGCGCGGCCCGCGGCGATGGCGATACGAGCAGCGATATCGACCTCTTCATCGTCCGGCCGGCGGACGTCGACGCGGACGATCAGGCGTGGCGGAGGCAGGTCGACGACCTCGCTGAGAGCATCCGCCGCTGGACCGGCAACCATGCCGGCATGATCGAGATCTCCGAGAGCGAGCTGCCGCGGTTGCGATCCGACCGGCCGCCGGCCCTGCAAGAGGTCGGCGCCGACGCGATCGACCTCGCCGGCGAGCCGGCCCGACAGATCCTGGCGGAGGGCCGATGACCACGAAGCGGGGGAGAGCCCAAAAGTGCGGCGCCGCCCAGGCTCGGCAGCGACCTGTGCAGGCGCGGAGCTACTTGGACGTGGCTTCGCTCACTGCGGACGAGAACGACCCGACGCTCGAGTACGCCGGGGTGGCCGCGTCGGTCGCGATCCTCGCCGGCATCGCGGCAGCTGACGCGGCGTGCTGTCAGGCCCTCGGGCGCCGGTCCCGATCCGACGATCACCACGACGCTGAGGCTCTACTGACCCAGATAACGCCGGGCGGCAAGCGGGCGGCCGGGCAGCTCCGCCAGCTCATCGACATAAAGGACACCGCGCACTACGGATTCATCAGCGTGACCTCTTCCCAGCTCAAACGGGCCCTTCGCCAAGCGCAGCATCTCGTCGATTTCGCAGAGCGGCAGCAGCTTCGATCGGGATCTCGCTAAATCGCGCCCTGGCGGTGGCGCAAAGGGTGGCGCGGTTCCGTGGAACCGCTTGGGCAAGCGGATTGCGCCGCTTGTAAACGCGCCCTGCAAAGCCGTTTACACCGGTTCGATTCCGGTAGGCGCCTTTTTCGTCTGAGCAGGTATTTTGGCTCTGGGAGCCGGTTTGCGGGGCTGTCTTCGATCGGTGTCTTGTCCGGTTGACTCCGGTTCTAGCCGGTTACTTCGTGGTAAGACTGGCCCATGGGTCGGGTCCGAGCGGCCATCTAAGGTCGCCCGCGATGGCTCCGTTTCCGTCGGTCAAAGCGAAGCGTCTGCTCGTGCTTCTCGAACGCGCGCCGCTGAACTACCGAGTCGTTCGCCAATCGGGCTCCCATCGGCGAATGGAATCGCCGAGCCATCCGCCGCTCACGTTCGCCTTTCACGACAAGGCGACGATCGCTGGTGGCCTCGTCCGCAAGATCCTCGTCAGGGACGTCGGCCTTGATGAAGACGAGGCCCGGAAGCTACTCTGACCCGGAGGACTAATGGAGACCGTTCGCGTCATCTATCACCACGAAGACGACGGCTGGTGGGCCGAGTCGCCCGACGTTGAGGGCTGGTCCGCCGCCGGAGACAGCTACCCCGAGGTCCGCCAGCTCGCGATCGAGGGCGTTCCGTTCGCGCTCGGCCGAGCCGCCGAGCTTGAGCATTACGTGCCCGCGGGCGAGCGGGTTGCCGCTTGAGCGTCGTGGAATTGGACTTCCCCCGGTTCGGGCGACACACATTGATCTACCCCCGAAAAACTGGTCAACCTGCCGGCATTAGCGTGGAGCTTCAGCCGGTGTCCTCCTTGATCTGGGTGGCTTCAGCACCCCCAGCCTTCAAGGAGGCCCGGATGAACAACGTTGTTAGGAACTACATCTAGAAACCGAACTCCATCAGATCGGGGGTAGATCAAAGCGCCTCTGGCTCTGGCAAGCGGTTTATGGCTTGTCTGAGCGGTCGCGTCCCTGAACCGCTGTAACTTCGCCCACGGCGCAGGTTCCCGATGACGGCCTGAGTCTACGCGGCGATCACCTCCTCGGTGCGTGTGTCCGCC
>Ga0210115_1000598_pt1 | contig 10455 bp, 9 predicted proteins | sample MayberryNW_TuleB_2_FD_185526 | JGI IMG/M metagenome (GOLD analysis project Ga0210115, IMG submission 185526) | Wetland microbial communities from San Francisco Bay, California, USA, that impact long-term carbon sequestration - MayberryNW_TuleB_D2... | ecosystem: Environmental > Aquatic > Marine >... | reverse complement strand
TCGCCGCCCGCCGCGACATGGTCTCCGCCTTCCTCGAGCCGATCAGGCGCGCCGGCCTCGAGCCGGTCGGGGTCGACCTCGCCGCCTTCGGCATGATCCGTGCCCTCGCCGGTCTCGCCGCGCCCGAGCCTGACCCGGAGGGCGAGCGACCCGCTTCCGCCGCCCTCTACTGCAGCATCGGCGACGTCACCAATTTGGCGGTCGCCCGCGGCCAGTCCTGTCTCTTCACCCGCGTCTCCCACGCCGGCCTCGAGGCAACCGCCGGTGCCCTCGCCGCCGGCCTCGGGCTCAGCACGGAGCACGCGGCCCAGTGGCTCGCCCACGTCGGGCTCGAGCAGCCGCCGGAGCAGGTCGAGGGCGACCCACAGGTCGTCGCCGAGGTGCGGCAGGCGCTCGAGCAGGGCGTCGTCACCCTGCTCGACGAGCTGCGCCTCTCGCTCGACTACTACGGCGCCCAGGAGGCGGCGCTGCCGGTCGAGCGGATCGTCCTCTGCGGTCCCGGCAGCACGATCCCCGGACTCGCGGCGCGGATGGAAGCCGGCCTCGGCCTGCCGATCGCGGCCCCCCGGCCGGCGGCGCTCGGCAACTTCAACCCAGACGAGGCGGCACGGCTCACCCTGCCCTTCGGCCTAGCCCTGGAGCACTGAGCGATGCGTCCCGTCAACCTGATCCCACCCGAGGACCGCCGCGGCGACCAGGCGCCCCTGCGCACCGGCCCGCTCGCCTACATCCTGCTCGGCGCGCTTGTGCTCGCCCTGGTCGGGGTCGTGGCGATGGTGCTGACCGACAACCAGATCTCCGAACGCGAAAACGAAGTCGCCAAGCTGGAAAGCGAAGACACGGCGGCGGCGGCGAAGGCGGCGCGGCTCTCTGCCTATACGCGCTTCCGCGAACTGAGCGAAGAACGGGTCGCGACCGTGCAGAGCCTCGCCGACAGCCGCTTCGACTGGGAGCGGGTGATGCGCGAACTGGCGCTGATCCTGCCCGACGATGCCTGGCTGGTCAAGCTCACCGCGACCGCGGCGCCGGGGGTCGACGTCAGTAGCGAAGGCGGTGGAGGAGGAGGTGGTGGCGGCAAGTTGCGTGCCGCAGCGCCCGGTCCGGCACTCGAACTGAGCGGCTGCGCCAGCGGACAGAAAGCCGTGGCGAGCTTCGTTACCGCACTCAATGACATTGACGGCGTGACCCGGGTCGGGGTGGAATCCTCCGAACTGCCGAACAAGGAAAGCGGCGCCGGCGTCTCTGCTGGTGGCGACGCGAGCGGCAGCGGAGCGAGCGATGATTGCCGCACGCGCGAATTTATTGCCAAATTCGAGATCGTTGTCGCCTTCGACGCCGCCCCGGTTCCGCCGACTCCTGAAGAAGAAGCTGCCGCCGAACCGCCGGCCGAAGAAGCCGAAGGTGCCTCCAAGGAGACGGCGAGCAAATCCGAAGAAAGCACGGAAGGCGGCTGAGGTGGAGGCGCTGAAGAAATCGCGCAACCTGACGATCGTTGCGGTCCTCGCGGTGGCGGCGCTCGCGATCGCCTTCTGGGCGCTTGCGCTCAGCCCGAAGCGCGAGGAAGCGGCGAAGCTCGCCGATGAAGTCGAGCAGGTCGATTTCTCGCTCTCCCAGCACCGGGAAGAAATCGCCGAAGCGGAAGAGGCACGGCGCGAATTCCCCCGCGACTACCAGCAGCTTGTCGTGCTTGGCAAGGCTGTGCCGAGCGATGACGATACCCCCTCGCTGTTGATCCAAGTGAGCAGCATCGCCGAACGTATGGGGGTCGAATTCCAAACCATCGAACTCGACTCGCCAAGTGGCTCGGGAGAAGCGACGCCCGCGCCGACGGGGGCTGGCGAAACGCCGGTCTCGGCGACCGAGGCGGCGGCGGCGCTGCTGCCGCTCGGTGCCTCGATCGGGCCCGCCGGCCTCGCGGCAATGCCTTACACGCTTACCTTCGAAGGTAGCTTCTTCAAGGTCGCCGACTTCATCAAGGGCCTCGACAAGCTGGTCAAGACCGAGAGCAACGGGGTTGTGGTCGACGGCCGCCTGATGACGCTCGACGGCTTTGCGCTGGAAGCGGGCGACCCCGGCTTCCCCTCGCTCTCGGCGACCTTTGCGGTCACCACCTACCTGACCCCACCGAGCGAAGACGTCGGCTTTGGCGGCGGTCCCGCCGGCCTTGATTCCAGCTCGGCCACCCCCGCCGCGACCAAGCTCGGAGGCGCGCAATGAAGCTGCCGCGCCCCAAGGGTCCGAGTCTGAAGACGCCCCAGATCAAGCCGCCGGCGTTTCTTGCCGACCTCTATTACGACTTGCGCGACCGGCGCCTGTTGCCGCTGGTCGCGCTTGTCGTAGTTGCGATCGTCGCCGTGCCGTTTCTGCTCGGCAACTCCGAAGAAATGTTCGAACCGCCGGCGGGGGCGGGCGTGATCGGGGCGATCGAATCGGGGCAGGAACGCGCCGCTCGACTTACCGTGGTCGAGGCCAAGCCCGGCCTGCGCGACTACCGCAAGCGGCTCAGCGGCCGCACTCCCACCGACCCGTTCAAGCAGCGCTACACCAGCTCCTCGCTGAAGGGCGCTGAGCTGAACGAGAAGAAGGGGGGCTCGGGCGGGAAGGGCCAGCAGACCTCGAAGAGCACCACCAACGGGTCGTCGGGTGGCGGCGCGGGGTCGGCGCCCAGCCCCGGCGGGGCGCCGCCGAGCAACCCGGCGGTGCCGCCGAGCCAGGTGGGCCCGAAGACCCCGGGCCTGACCTTCTTCACCTACGCGATCAACGTGCGCATCGTGAAGAGCAGCGACGGCAAGAAGGAGGACCCGATCGTGCGCAAGCGGGTGCTGCCGCAGACCCCGCTGCCCGGCAAGAAGGCGCCGGTCGTCACCTACATGGGCGCGGGTCGCAAGGGCACCACCAACAAGATCACCGGCAACGCGCTGCTGCTCGTCTCCGAGAAGGTGACCGAAATCGCCGGCGACGCGAAGTGCCTCTCCGGCGATGAACTCTGCCAGCTGTTGGAAGTCGAACCGGGCTTCCCCGTCGCGCTCTCCTTCGGCGAAGGCGTCAGGTACACGGTCAACGTGTTCAAGCTCGGCCTCGTCGTCACCGGGCACAGCAAGCGCTGACGCTGCCCGACTCGCGCCTGGACGGGGCCAAAACTTCAGTAAGTGAAGCGGGGTCGCTAAACTGGCTCTAGCGAGCCGATCCAAGGCAATCCCGGTTCGCCTCGATGGCTTCACCTATGAGTGCCGAGCGCAACTCCCGCTGTCCCGTTTGTCGCACCGCCGACGTCGTCTGCGGCAAGTGGACCCTCCTCGTGATTCGCGACTTGGCCGACGGCTGCAGTCGCTTCTGCGAGCTCGAACGCTCGCTCGAAGGGATCAGCCCGCGCACCCTCTCGCTGCGCCTGCGGGCGCTTGAAGAGGAGGGCATCGTCGCCCGCAACACCTTCCCCGAGGTCCCGCCCCGGGTCGAGTACGAGCTGACCGAGAAAGGCATGGCGCTGGTGCCGCTGATCGAGGACATGCGGCGGTATGGGGCTCGGTGGTTGCTCGAAGAGGAGCCGGCGGCGGCCATTCCTGCTTAGGGCCTCAGCGCGTTGCCGGTGATGTCGGTCCCGGCGGGGGTCCCCCCGGTGGAACCCGCATTGGGGCCGGCTGCTCGGGTTCTTTGGTTGGTGTGCTCACAAGTTCCCCCGGGGGGACCCCCGCCGGGACCTTTTGCAAGCGGGCGTGCACACGCAGGAGCGGGCCTTGGTGGGGGAAAGCTGCAAGGGTGCGTGACGCTCTTATTAATGAGGCCCTGCGGCGGCTTGCTGCGGAGGCGGCTACTCGGTTGACGACGCTGGTTGCTGGGGGGGATCAGATTCCGTTTGATGTGGCGGAGTCGGCGGGGCCGGATGAGGCGTTTTTTCATAGCTATGTGCCGTTGACGGGGCGGTATGTGCGGGAGCGGGAGTCGGAGCTGCGGACGCTGCCGGCGTTTGAGCCGGCGCGGGAAGCTGTGGCGATGGCCGGTGTGGGCGCGGCCTACTTGGAGCAGCGGGGGGAGCAAGTCCCGGCTCAGCCGGAGGAGCGGGCAGCTCGGATGCTTACGGTTTTCCTTGCCTCGCTTTGGGACGGTTGCACCGAGTTCGCGCTTGACCGGGAGCGGCTGGAGGGTGCGCTGGCAGCGCTCGACGCCGAGGTCGGCGATGTCGACGAGGCGGAGATCGTCCTTGCTCCGATCGCCGGGTTGAAGCTGCCGCTGGCGCGGTTGCAGCTGCCGCATGGGATGCAGATCGTCCGCGCCGACAGCTTCGAGGCGCCGATCGAGGCGATGCGAAGCGAGGGCATGGGCCGCGCCGCCTGGGAGCCGCAGTTCTTGGCGATCGCCGAGCAGGACGAGGGCGGCGACAGCGCCGCTGCGGCGCTGCGACAGCTGGGCGAGCTGATCAGCGTCATGCGGCTGTTCAAGCGCGGCGGTGTCGGGCTCGGTCCATACGCCTTTGCGCCGACCGGCGAGGGTCGCTGGCGGCGGCTGGCGACAGGCGCGCCGGCGCCGCGCGCCGGCGGCTACGAGCTTTCCGAGGCGGAGGCCGCCGAGCTGGTCGAGCTGGCCGAGGCGCTGGAGGCCCGACCCGACCCGGCCGGCCCGCTGGCCTGGGCGGTGCGCCGCTTCGAGCTTGGCTGCGAGCGTCCCGCGGCGCTGGAGGGCCTGAGCGATCACCTGCTGGCGCTGCGCGCCGTGCTCGACGGGCAGGGCCCGGTCGGCGCCTCGCTGCCGATGCGCGCAGCGGCGCTGATCGCCGACGGCTCGACCGATCGCCTCGTCGTCCGCGAGCGGGTCGAAGCCGCGCTGCAGCTCGAGCGCGCCGAGATGTCCGGCGTAGAGCCCGCCGGCGCCGCCCAGCTCGCGACCTGGGTCGAGGACAGCGTTCGCCGCATCCTCCGCCACGCCGCCCTGGGCGAGATCGGCACCGACCTCAACCAGGCCGCCGACGAGGCCCTGATCGCGACCGGCCTCGACACGGGCGACGCTGCCATCGCCGTTGCCGAGGAAACCGAGATCGCGTTGGACTTTGACCCCCCCATAGCAAGGAAAAGCTCCGCAGCGCCGAAAAACGAGGCGACGATTGAGGAGGACTACGAGATGGACCAGGAGACCCGCATCCTCGAGCCGGTTCCGGCCGAGGACGAGATCCGCATCACCGCCCGAGACTGGATCGAGGAGGTGGAGGAGGACGACCGGGTCGAGGTCGCCGAGAGCACCCTCGACTTCCCCGCGGTCACGGACGACCTGGAACGCCGCGAGCGCATCGACACCCCCCGCGTCCGCCACCTCTTCCCAGTCCCCGAGGACGCCGACTGGAACGTACGGGAGCTCGACTACGACCACTACAACCGCCGACGGGCCTGAAAGCGGACTATATGTCCGCTTTCAGGCCCGTCGGCGGGAGATTAGGCGCGGCCGGCGGCGATTGCTTCGCGTTGCTCGCTGGTGGCGAAGAGGTAGCGGTTGATCTCGGCGAGGCCGGTTAGGTCGTGGACGTCCTCGTCCAGATAAGGGACGCGGATCGTGGCGCTGGTGCGCAGCTCGCGGGCGAGGTGTTCGATGTTGCGGGCATCGCGCTCGGCCAGGGCCTGGTAGTCGGCGAAGTTCTCGGCGACACGGCCGGCAAGATCCTCGTCGAGCTTGGCGGCCAGCGCGGCGCGTAGGGCGTCGTCCCCGTCCACATCGCCCCCTCCGGCGGTCGCAGCGGCGCCGTTCCCGCGCAGGCGCTCGGCCGGGTAATGGACCTTGTTGACGATGACGCCGCCGAAGGGCAGTTTCGCCTCGACCAGCTTGCGGTGGAAGTAGACCGCCTCGTCGATCGGCTCACCCTGCGGGCCGCAGACGACGAGGAAGCAGGTGTGGGGGTCGGCGAGCAGGTTGTTGACCCGCTTGGCGCGGGCCTGGAAGCCGTCGACCATGCCGCTGAAGGCGTTGAAGAACTCGGCCAGGTCGGCGAGCAGGTCGAAGCCGACGATGCGCTTGAAGACCGAGAGCGCGACCGAGGCACCGCGCCCGGCGACTCGCGCCGCCAATCCGGTCGGCCGCATGAACATGCGCAGCGAGCGGCCCTCGATGAACTGGGTGAGGCGGCGTGGCGCGTCGAGGAAATCAAGCGCGTTGCGGGTCGGCGGCGTGTCGAGCACGAGCAGGTCGAAGCGACCTTCGGTGTGCAGCTCGAACAGCTTCTCCATCGCCATGTACTCCTGCGAGCCGGCGAGCGCGTTGGAGATCTGCTGGTAGATACGGTTGCCGAGCACGCGGTCGCGCGACTCCTCGTCGGGGGCCTGGCGGGCGACGAGCTCGTCGAAGGTCGCCTTCGCGTCGAGCATCATCGCCCACAGCTCGCCCTTCATCTCGATGCCCTGCTGGGCGAACAGCTCGGGGTCGACGCGCTTGGCCTCGTTGCCGAGCTCGCGCAGGCCGAGCGAGTCGGCGAGCCGTTTGGCGGGGTCGATCGTCAGCACGCAGACCCTCTGCCCGCGTGCAGCCATCCCAGTGGCGATCGCCGCCGAGGTCGTCGTCTTGCCGACCCCGCCCGAGCCGGCGCAGATGCAGATGTCCTTGCCGGCGAGGATCTCGTCGACGGGGGGCATCAGTGAAGTCTCCGGGCGAGCTGGCGCGCGCCCTCGACGCCGAGCTCGGGCTCGAACAGGAAGGGCAGGGTTTTCACCGGAGCCTCGACCCGGCGGCGCAGGCGGGCGAGCTGGGCGCGCTGCGAGCGGGCGCGACCGTGCTCGGAGACGGCGGCGCGGGCGGCGGCGCGCACCGCGCCGTTCTCGCCGGCGGCGAGAACGGAGAGGCACTCGGCCTCCTCGCCCGAGAAGCGCTCTGGGTAAAGCCCATTGAGGTAGACGCGGTCGATCGCGACGCCGACCTCGTCGCGCAGCTCGGCCTCCAGCGCCGCCGACTCGTTGACCGGCATCTCCTCCGGCAGGGCGACGATCGCGGTGCCGGTGTGCGCGTGGTCGACGATCAACCGGTTGAGCTGCTGCGCCTGCGAGTGGATCGGGCCGACGCGGGCGATGTTGGCGAAGGTGCGCGGCGTCTGCAGGAAGCCGATCCCGTGGCCGGTCGCCGGAGCGTCGACGATCACCAGGTCGTACTTGCGTCCGCTCTTGACCTTGCGGTCGAGCTGCGCCAGCTCCCAGATCTTGCCGATCGTGACCAGCTCCTTGAGGCCGGGGGTGGCGGCGGCGAGGTAGGAGAAGAAGCGGCTGCGGAAGAGCAGGTCGCGCATCGCCCGTACTTTCAGCTGCAGCAGCATGTACTCGCGCATCGACTCGTCGGGGTCGATCGAGATCGACCAGAGGTTCTCCTCCATCTCGACCTCGTGGAAGCCGACCTCGGCATGGCCGAAGAAGCGCGAAGCGTTCTCCTGGGCCGCGACCTCGCAGACGATCGTGCGCTTGCCCTCTTCGGCGGCGCGCAGGCCGAGGGCGACCGCGATCGTCGTCTTGCCGACCCCTCCCTTGCCGGTGACGAAGATCAGCCGCTTGTCGAGGAGGTCGGGTGCGGGCAAGCGGGCAATTCGTAGCAATTTCCGCCGCGGGGAGGAAACACGGGCGGCTATCCGAATACCCGCGCAATGGGATTTCTCAGCCGTAAAAGGTCCAAGTCCGCGTCCGTTGCCGAGCCCGTCGAGGAGCAGCACCCGATCGTCGAGGAGCTGGAAGAGATGGAGGCCGCCGTGCCGGAGCGGCGGGACGGCGAGGGTTCGAGCGGTTCAGCCGCGGGGCCCGACGTCGGCGAGGGGGTGTCCGACTCGTCGCTGGGTTTTTCGCCTGAGGAGGACGCACCATTCGCTGAGTCTGAGGGGCGAAAAAGAGGACGCCGCGTCGAGTCGGACACCCCCTCACCGACGCCACCCGCGGGAGATGCGCCTGAGGGAGACGCCGAGGGTTCGGGCGAACCGGGGCGGATGAAAGCTGAAGATTTGATTGCGCCTGCCAGGCGTGGGGCTGTAGCTGAGGAGGTTGAGCCTGAGCAGCCGGTCAAGCAGGCTGAGGTGATTGCGTTTGCGAATCAGAAGGGTGGGGTCGCGAAGACGACCACGACGCTGAACTTGGCTGTGGCCTTTAAGGAGTCGGGGTATCGGGTGCTTTGCATCGACCTTGATCCGCAGGGCAACCTGACGATGAGCCAGGGGATCGATCCGGACAAGGTTGAAAAGAGCCTTTACGACGTGCTCGTCCACGATATGCCGATCAGCGAGGTGATCCAGCAACGCGAGATCGACATCGCGGTTGCCTCGATCGACCTCGCCGGGGCCGAGATCGCGATGAGCACCAAGATCGGCCGCGAGCGCTCGCTGGAGAAAGCATTGAAGGAGGTCTCCGGCGACTACGACTTCGTCTGCATCGACACGCCGCCCAGCCTCGGGCTGCTGACGATCAACGCGCTGACCGCGGCGAGCAAGGTGATCGTCCCCGTCCAGTGCGAGTATCTCTCGATGCGCGGGCTGGTGCAGCTCCAGAACACGCTGAAGATGATCCAGGAGAACCTCAACCCGGACGTCAAGATCGAGGGCATCCTGCCGACGATGCTCGACTCGCGCACGGTCCACGCCAAGGAGGCGGTTGAGATCCTCGAGGAGAACTTCGGTGACCTCGTCTTCAAATCGCGCATCCGCAAGGCGATCAAGTTCGCCGAGGCGCCGGTGAAGGGTTCCAGCGTGCTCAAGTACGATCCCGAGGGCAACGCCGCGGGGTACTATCGAGACTTGGCCAAGGAGGTCTTGGAGCATGAGTCGGCGTAAGCGGGCGAGTATGCGCGAGGGCCCCCTCTCGGAGCTGTTCCGGTCAACTTCAGACGACGCACCGCTTGATCCGCCCGAGGCGCCGGAGGCGGAGGAGACTTCTCCTCCCGTGGCCGATGACGCTGAGTCGGCTCCGGAGCGGTTGAAGAGGGTTTTTTCCGAGGAGCCGCAGGTTCACCAGGAGACGCCGCGGTACGGACGGGAGGAACCGGAGTACGAGCCGCCGGGCAGCGGTCAGCCGCACCAGCCGCGGATCCGGGTGGTCGGCGTCGGCGGTGCCGGCGTCAACGCCGTCAACCGCATGGTCGAGGCGAACGTGCCCGGGGTCGAGTTCATGGCGGTCAACACCGACTTGCAGTCGCTGCAGCTCTGTGTCGCCGACGTCACCGTCCACATCGGCGACGAGCAGACGCGCGGTCTCGGCGCCGGCGCCGATCCCGAAGTCGGCCACCGCTCGGCCTTCGAGGAGCAGGACAAGATCAAGCGCCTGCTCAAGGGCTCGGACATGGTCTTCGTCGCTGCCGGCGCGGGCGGCGGTACCGGTAGCGGCGCCGCCCCGGTGATCGCCCGGCTCGCGCGCGAGGTCGGCGCGCTCACGGTTGGCATCGTCACCAAGCCGTTCAGCTTCGAGGGCACGCGCCGAGGCAGCCAGGCGAACAAGGGAATCGAGGAGCTCGCCGCCGAGGTCGACACCCTGATCGTCGTCCCCAACGATCGCCTGCTCGAAGTGCTCGACGAACAGACGTCGATGGTCGAGGCGTTCCAGGTCGCCGATGACGTGCTGCGCCAGGGCGTGCAGGGGATCTCCGACCTGGTCACGCTGCCGGCGCTGATCAACCTCGACTTCGCCGACGTCCGCACGATCATGTCCGACGCCGGCAGGGCCTTGCTCGGAATCGGCATGGGCGCGGGCGAGAACCGCGGCCTGCTCGCGGCCGAGAAAGCGATCTCCTCACCGCTGCTGGAGACCTCGATGGAGGGGGCGCGGGCGATCCTGCTCTCGATCACCGGCGGACCGGACCTCTCGTTGGTCGAAGTCAGCGAGGCGGCGAAGCTGGTCGGCGAAGCCGCCCATCCCGACGCCAACATCATCTTCGGCGCCAACATCGACGAGGAGCTGGGCGACCAGATCTGGGTCACCGTCGTCGCCACCCGCTTCGATGGCCAGGCGCCGCCGCGCCGCGCCGACGAGCCGACGATCCGCCGCACCAAGGATGCCGGCCGCGGCCGCGCTCCACGCAACGAGAAAGCCGGCGAGCTGAGCTCGCTGGACGTCCCTGAGTTCCTGCCCGGCTAGCGGCCCCTCCCTTGTACCCGGGTCCCTGTTAATGAAGGGCGTGGTCGCTGCCGGGCATCCGTTAACTGCGGAGGCTGGAGCCGAGGTATTGCGCGAGGGAGGGAATGCGGTGGATGCCGCTGTCGCGGCGGTGTTGGCATCGTTCGCCGTAGAGAGTCCCTTGACCGGATTCGGGGCGGGCGGGTTCATGATGGTGAGCCGGGGAGAGGAGACGGCGCTGATCGATTTCTTCGTCGCGGCACCGGGGAAGGACGGGGTCGAGCGGGGGGTGGAGCTGGTGCCGGTGCCGGTCCACTTCGACGCCGAGACCGTGCAGACGTTCTACGTCGGGCCGGCATCCTGCGGGGTGCCGGGGACGGCGGCGGGATTGGAGCTGGCGCTGCGGCGG
>Ga0210115_1000592_pt1 | contig 10512 bp, 7 predicted proteins | sample MayberryNW_TuleB_2_FD_185526 | JGI IMG/M metagenome (GOLD analysis project Ga0210115, IMG submission 185526) | Wetland microbial communities from San Francisco Bay, California, USA, that impact long-term carbon sequestration - MayberryNW_TuleB_D2... | ecosystem: Environmental > Aquatic > Marine >... | reverse complement strand
CGCATGGTCTCGCCCAGCGTGGTCACCGAGCGGTCGCCGGCGCCGGGAGCGGCCGCCTCGATCGCCACACCCGGATGCCGCTCGGGGACGATCGTGGTGTAGGTGTTGTTGAGCAGGGTGATGGTCCAGCCGATGGCGAGCGCCGAGGTCACCGCCCCGATCAGGATACCGATCTGTTGCCGCTTGGGTGTCGCGCCGACGTAGAACCCGGTCTTGAGGTCCTGGCTGGTGGCGCCGGCGTTCCCCGCCGCCACCGCGATGACGGCGGCGATGGTGAGAGCGCCGACCCGATGGTCCACTCCGGTCCAGCCGATCAGGAGGAAGATCGTCGCGGTCCCGATCAGCGCGGCGATGGTCATGCCCGAGATCGGATTGGCGCTCACGCCGATCTCCCCGGTGATGCGGGAGGAGACCACCACGAAGAAGAATCCGAAGATCACGATCAGCACTGCGCCCAGCAGGTTGACCGCAAGCTGCGGGAGCATGGTGAGGACCAGCACCAGCAGCACGGCGCCGACCGGCGTGACCCAGATGGGGAGGTCGACATCGGTCCGTACCCGGGCGGCCGCATCTCCGACACTGCGGCGCAGGTCCTCGAAGCCGGAGCGGAACGCGGCCACGATGGTCGGGAGCGCGCGGACCAGCGCGATGATTCCCGCGGCCGCGACCGCGCCGGCGCCGATGTAGAACACGAAGTAGGAGCGCACCTCGCTCGGGCTCATCTCGCCGATGAGCTTGGGCTCGGCGAAGATCGGGGCGGTGAGCCCGGAGCCGAAGAGCTTGATCGCGGGGATGAGCACCATGTAGGCGAGAAACCCACCGGCGAACAGATAGCCCGCGATCCGCGGCCCGATGATGTAGCCGACCCCCATCAGCTCCGGCGAGACCTCCGCCGAGATCGAGGCGCCCTGGTAGGTCCGCGAGGTCCAGCCGGGATACTCCTTCCACCCCCGAAGGCCGGCCATCAGGAACTTGTAGCCGAACGCGACGCCGAACGCCTGGAACAGCCGCCGCGCCTGGAGCCCACCCTGCTCACCGGCGATCAGGACTTCCGCGCAGGCGGTGCCTTCGGGGTAGGGCAGTCGCCCGTGCTCCTTCACGATCAGCGCCCGGCGGAGCGGGATCATGAGCAGCACGCCCAGGATGCCTCCGACCACCGCGACCACCGCCACCTTGCCGACCGTCAGGTCGTACCCCAGCAGGAGAATGGCCGGGAGAGTGAAGACGATGCCCGCGGCGATGGATTCGCCGGCCGACCCGGTCGTCTGCACCATGTTGTTCTCCAGGATGGTGGACTTCCCCAGGGTCCTGAAGAAGGCGACCGCGAGCACGGCGATCGGGATGGAGGCCGATACCGTCAGGCCGATCTTGAGCGCCAGGTAGACACTCGAGGCGGCGAAGACGATGCCGAACACCGCCCCCAGCGCCACGGCGCGAACGGTCAGCTCGGCCGGCGACTGGGTGGGCGGAACAAAAGGCTGAAAGCCCTGGGTCTCGGACGTCGGGCGGGGTACGGATGCGGTGGTCATGCGTTCCGGTGGGTGGAAGGTGTCAGGATAGTACGGCCACAGGCGTCGCGCCGGAAGTCGCGCCCCGGGGGCGGTCACGTGCCGCGTCCCGCCCGCATTCCGCGCGGCGGGTGAGGATCGTCACCGCGGTCAAATCCGTCTCCCCATAGGATATGCGGGTCCGAAGGACCGCCATGGATTCAATACCTGGGAGGCCGGTATGCTCTGGACGATCTTCGTGATCCTGCTGGTGCTGTGGCTGCTCGGAATGGTGTCATCGTACACCCTGGGTGGGTTCATCCACATTCTGCTGGTCATCGCCTTGGCGATTCTCCTGATCCGCGTCATCCAGGGCCGGCGCCCGGTATGAAGCCCGGTACGATCATCGGACTCGTCCTGATCGTGCTCGGCGTGGTGGGGTTCGCCCTGGGCGGATTCTCATTCACGCACAAGGAGAAGGTGCTGGACGTGGGGCCGATCGAGGCCACCGCAGACGACAAGGAATCCGTGCCGATCCCGCCGATCCTGGCCGGTCTGGCCCTCGTCGGTGGCGTGGTCCTCGTGGCCGCGAGCGCGCGCAGGACGTAAGACGCCGGCCGCGGGCATTCGCCCGCGGCCGGCACCATCACCCCCGATTTCCACCGCCCCGGGTCAGTCCGTCACGGCGTCCGCGGCGGCGGTTGCGTCGGTGCCCGTCGTGTCCGAGTCGCTGCCCATCTGAACCGGCGGAGCCGGCACGCTGTCGGTGGGAATGACCACACCGTCGGCGCCGAGCTCCCGGAAGAGCTTCCACTGCGCCTGCCGTGCCGCCCAGGGGCGGCTTCCGTTATACATCAGGCTCACCAGCAGCACTCCGTCCGAAGTGCCGAGATAGCCGACTACGCTCGAGACCTGCTGCAGGGTTCCGGTCTTAGCCCGCACCACGCCTTCGCCGGGGAAGCCGGTGTTGAGCCGGCGCAGGGTCCCGGTGCCGTTGGCCGGCAGGAGCTGGGGGAAATTCTGGCCGGCCGCCGTGCCGGGGAACTTGGCCAGGTAGGCGATGAAGGCCGACGGCGCGACCCGATCCTCGTACGACAGTCCGCTCCCGTCCGCCAGGTACACACCCTCCGATGAACCGATCACGTCGCGCACGTGCTGCGTCAGCCGCTCGTGGGCCCGATCCCGGCCACCGGCCCACTGGAGCAGCAGCTCGGCGCCGAGGTTGAGGCTCCGGCGGTTGATCTCGCTCGCGAGCGAGTCGAGCGGGGCCGACGCCACCTCCGCGAGAACCTGGGGCGCGCCGTCCGGCGGCGGGCTCGCCGAAGGGGCACGATTCCAGGAGATCCCCGCCTTGGCCAGCGCTGAGCCCCAGACCGCGTTCAGCACCATCTTGGGGTCCGAGGCTACGGCGGTCAGGCGCCGCGAAGAGGCACGGACGCCGATGGTCCCGGACACGATCCAGCCGCCGTCCTTGCGGCGACCGAGCCGCAGCCGCGACCGTCGGCCGGCCTTGGTGGTCGCCGTCACGGTCACGAGCGATGTGATGCCCTGGGGAGCGGTCTCCACCAGCCGCGCCTTGCGTCCGACCTTGGCTCCGGGCCGCACAGTGATCCACACGATGTTCTCGTGCAGGGTCAGCGGTCCGACCGGCGGCGCGAAGAGGCGGCCGCGGTGGCGGCTCGACCACGCCGCGGGGTAGGCCGCATAGGCCGGACCCTCGGCACTCTGCACGTGCAGTGGGCCCTTGAGTTTCCGGATGCCCCCGCTGGCGAGTTGGAGGGCGAGGTCGTAGAGCGACGGACCAGATCCCTGCGCGCGCTCCAGGGTGGGGTCGCCGTTGAGCTCCAGGGCCCAGCTCCCTTCCCAGGCGCCGGTCTCGGGATTCAGGCCCCCGAGGCCCACCACCCGGGTCGGTCGGCGAGCCGTGCCGCCAAGCACGCTCCGGGCGAAGCCGGTGGTGAAGAGCTTCACCGTGGAGGCCGGCACCAACGGCTGGTCGGGATTCATGCTCCAGAGCATCCGCCCCGAATGGTCGGCCACGGCGACGCCCCATTGACCTGGGGCCCTGAGGGAGCTGGCCTCGTACCAGGCGGTCAGTCGGGCGGTGAGCGCGAGGTTGGTTGTCCGGAGGTCGGCGGTGGCCTGGGCGAGCGCCTGAGAGGCAGGCGCGAGCGCGCAGGCAAGGGCGAGAGCTGGGGCGAAACGACGGCAGAACGACGGCAGCGACAAGTGCGAGCCCTCGTACGGCGAGACTTGGCAGCGTGCGAAAATGTTGGGCAGTCCGGCCGGCTATTGCGGGTAGGCCACGAAGGGAGCCCGCAGGAATTTCACCAACCAGGGCTGGATGTCAACCTTAATGGCCGACCCTGCTGAGAGTTACGAGGTCGGGCCCGGATTCATGCACCGGGGGGAGGAGCCGGGCGTCTCCTCGACCGCCGGGAACAAAGCAAGTCCCAGGCCGGACCTCGACTCCCCCGGTGAGCTAAGTCACGGCTCCCGTTGTCGCTTAACCGATACACTCCGACACGCGCCGGTGTCCGGAGTGATGGCGCCGGCGGCGTCACCGATGACGAACCAGGGAGGTACAAGATGAAGCGTTCCACCGCAACTCTGGCCGCGGCCGCGTGGCTCTTCGGCACCCTGGCCTGTGCCGGGTCAGCCCAAGAGGACGACACGGCAGCGGCCCCGCAGCAGGATACCGCCCAGGTGACCGAGCCGCCTCCGGGCTACAGCGGCATGGAGCAGGACACCACCGGCGTTGAGCACCAGCCGACGGCCGTGGACACGTTCCTCAACACGCAGGGCACCGGCGTTCCCACCGATACGGCGGGATACAGCGGCATCGAACACCCCGATACCAGCGGTGCGGCCGCGGCGGGCGATACCTCTGGAATGATGGGGGCGGACACGTCCAGCACCACCGGTACCGACACCTCCGGCACTTCCGGCATGAGCGACACGACCGGTACGTCCAGCATGGACACGACCGGCCAGCAGTAGGGCCCCTGGTCGAAGTCAGCTCGGTGACCACAAACAGACGGGGGCGCCAGATGGCGCCCCCGTCCTAGTTTCGGGTCCTGCCTAGCTACTTCAACATGCTCTTGGCGATGGTCTGCAGCTGCATGTTGCTGGTGCCCTCGTAGATCGTTCCGATCTTCGCATCACGATAGTACTTCTCGACTGGATACTCCTTGGAGTAGCCGTAGCCGCCGAACAGCTCGAGACAGTTGGAGGTCGTGCGGTCGGCCACCTGGGAGCTGAAGAGCTTGGCCATGGCGGCCTGTTGCTGGAACGGCTGCCCCGCGTCCTTCAATCGCGCGGCGTTGTACACCATGAGCCTTGCCGCCTCCAGGTCGGTGGCCATCTGGGCGAGCTGGAACTGGATTCCCTGGAACTCCGCGATCGCCTTCCCGAACTGCTTGCGCTCCTTCACGTACGCGGTCGCGGCCTCCAGGGCTCCGGTCGCCACCCCGATCATCTGCGCGCCGATCCCGATCCGCCCCTCGTTCAGCGTTTCGATGGCGATCTTGTAGCCCTGGCCCACCGGCCCCAGCACGTTCTCGTCGGGGACCACGCACTGCTCCAGGATCAGCTCGGTGGTGCTGGAGGCACGGATGCCGAGCTTGTTCTCCTTCTTGCCCACCGCGAAGCCGGGGAAGTCGCGCTCCACCAGGAACCCGGTGATGCCCTTGTAGCCCTTGGCGAAGTCGGTGTTGGCGAAGACGATGAAAAAGCCGGCCTCGGCGCCGTTGGTGATCCAGAACTTGGTGCCGGTGAGCTCCCAGCGGTCGCCGCGATGCTCGGCCTTGGTGGCCAGCGCGAAGGCATCGCTGCCGCTGCCGGGCTCCGAGAGGGCGAAGGCGCCCAGCAGGTCCGTGGTCAGCCGGGGGAAATAGCGCTCATGCTGCTCGGGGCTGCCCCAGCGGAGCAGCGCGTTGTTGACCAGCGTGTTGTGGACGTCCACGTAGATGGCCGCCGAGGCGTCCACCCGGGCCAGCTCCTCGATCGCCAGAGCCGCCATGAAGATGCTGCCCCCGGCACCGCCGAACCGCTCGGGAACCTCGATCCCCATGAGGCCGAGCTCGAAGAACCGCGGGATGAGCGAGAGCTCGAACTTCGCCGCCTCGTCCATGGCGTGGACCAGCGGCCGCACATCGGTCTCGGCGAATTCCCGAACCGCGTCGCGGAACAGCGTCTCCTCTTCGGAGAAGGTCGTGAGAGGCGAGGGTGGAGTGGCTACGGTATCGGCCATGCTGGGCTCGGCTCGAGGTCAACGGTCAGTGGAAGAAATACCGGACCGGCGGGAAAGCAACAAAGGGCTTACGTTTCGCCACCCGATGACCACCAGTTCCGCCCCCGGCCGCAGCTCCGTCGTCCGGCGGCTCGCTGAAGACCGGCCCCTGGTGGCGGTCGAGCTTCGGCCGCCGCGGAGCGGCATGTCCTACGACGCGAGCGTCGACGCGTGGATCGACATGTACCACTCGATCCGGCGGCTGGCGCGACAGGACACACTGATCTTCCTGACCGACAATGCCGTGGGCCAGGCCGAAGAAGAGAACCTGGCCCACCTGACCGCCAACCTCGCCGGCGAGCTCGCGCCGGCTCGGATCGTTCCGTTTCTCACGGCCAAGCATTCCCAGGGGTACATCCAGCTCTACGCCGCGCGGGCCGCGTCGCACGGCTTCGAGGCACTCACCGTCGTGGGCGGTGATGTGTCCACCGGTCCGACCCGCTGCTTTCCCCACGCCTACCAGCTCCGGCAGTGGCTCCGGCGACGGGTGCCTTCCCTCGACCTGGGCGGCTGGGTCAACCCGCTCAAGGACCCGGTCAAGCAGGTGGACTTTTTGCTTCACCCCGAGTTCGAGGCGGAGTTCTATCTCACCCAGATCGTCTCCCACCATTCGATCCGCGAAGTGGAGCGCTTTCTGGCGGAGGCTCGGCGTCGCGGAGTTTCCTGCCCCGGCGCGTTCGGCGTCTTCCTCTATCGTAGCGCCAATCCGCGCACGCTGCGACAGCTCAGCGACTTCCTGCCAGTGCCGGTGGAGGGGATCACGCGCGACTTCGAGGCGGGGTTGTCGGCGGAGGAGATCTGCGCCCGCAGCATCAGGGCGTTGCGGGAGGTGGGCGTGGACAAGGTGTATCTCAGCAATCTTGGCTTCGAGCGGCCCGATGTGCGCCACCGGAAGGTCGTCGAGCTCCTGTAGCCGGTGGGCCGCGGATGAACGCAGAAGAAGCCGCAGATGGGTCTGTGTTCGTTGCGGCCTCTCCCTACATTCGACCAGATGTCATGGTGTGCTGTTCACTACAGATCGCCAAGCCTAACAGGGCAGCGGAGTCCACGGTTTTTCTGGGAGCGATCGGCGGCTTCTTCTGCGTTCATCCGCGGCCCCACACGACTATCCCGTAAGCTGACCCAAGGTCTCCAGCGCCACCTCGAACCGCCCGCCCGGCGTGCTGACCTGCACGCCCTGCACCAGGCCCCGTACCGCCTCCATCACCTCCAGCGCGATCCGGATCCCTTCGGCGTGCGCCGCATCCGGACCGCCGGCTTCGGCGCGACGCATCCGTTCCAGCACGCCCTCCGGCACCCTGGCGCCCGGCACCTCGTTCGCCAGGAACTCCGCGGTCCGTAGCGAGGTGAGCGGCCAGATCCCCGCGATCACGGGAATCCGCCAGGGGGCGATCCGCTGGAGGAACTCGGCCAGCTCCGCCGGATCGAACACCGGCTGAGTGACCGCGAACTCCGCGCCGGCCTCCACCTTCCACCGGAAACGTTCGAGCTCGCGCTCCTGGTCCACCGCGCCCTGATTCACCGCCACCCCGATCACGAATCGCGTGGGCTCTCCGATCGACGTCCCGCCGGGGTCGAGGCCGTGATTCAGGCGGCGCACGACATTGGTCAGGCCGATGCTGTCGATGTCGAAGATGGCCGTGGCATCGGGGTAGGGCCCGGCAGTCGGCGGATCGCCGGTCACGATGAGCAGGTTTCGGAGACCCCCGGCAGCCGCGCCAAGCAGATCGCTGAGCATGCCGAGCATGTTCCGGTCTCGACAGGTGTAGTGGAAGACGGTCTCCAGGCCGATCTCGCGCTCCACCAGGAGGGCGGCGGGGACCACCCCCATGCGGCTCTGCGCGCGGGCTCCGTCCACCAGGTTGACGGCGTCCACCCCGGCTTCGCGCAGCGCCCGGCAGCGCTCGAGCAGCGTGGTGGGGTCCCAGCCCCGGGGAGGCACCAGCTCGACGCTGCGCACGAACGTCCCGCTGGCGAGCCTGCGACCCCACTCGGATCGTGCGGGCAGCGGCACCGGTGGGCTTCCCGCCGGCTCGGACTGCGGTCCGGCCGGAGCCCCGACCGAGACTCGCCTCGGCCGCGACTCGGCGATGCACTCCCTGATCCGTCGGATGTGATCAGGGGTGGTCCCGCAGCATCCCCCGATGAACGACGCTCCCGCCGTGATCAGCCGGCGGGCGTACTGCGCCATGTAGTCGGGGCTGGCGAGGTAGATCCGCCGGTCGCCGACCGAGCGCGGGAGGCCCGCGTTCGGCTGGGCCGAGAGCGGTCTGGTCGAGAGCTCCGCCATGCGCTCGATGGCCTCGAGCATCGGGCCCGGTCCTACCGAGCAGTTGAGGCCGACCACGTCGGCACCCCATTCGATCAGGCGCGCGGCGATGGTCTCCACCGGCGTCCCGTAGGAGGTGGCGCCGTCCTCGCCCACAGTCATCTGGGCGACGACGGGCAGGTCCGGGGCCACGCTGCGGGCGGCTTCCAGCGCGGCGTGGATCTCCTCGAGGTCGCTGAAGGTCTCCAGGATGAATCCGTGCACTCCACCCTGGGCCAGTCCGGTCGCCTGGCGGGCGAAGAAGGCTACGGCCTCGGTCCTCGCCGTCGGTCCCCAGGGCTCGATGCGGATGCCGAGTGGACCGATCGCTCCCACCACCGCGGCGCGGCCGCGGGCGGCCCGGTGGGCCAAATCGCCGGCGGCGCGATTGATCTCCTCCGTCCGCTCCTCCAGCCCGAAAGCCGAGAGCTTCACCGGGTTCGCGCCGAAGGTGTTGGTCTCCAGGATCTCGGCGCCCGCCCGGACGTAGAGCTCGTGGACCTCCTGCACCAGCGCCGGCTGCTTGAGGGTCAGCTCGTCGTAGCAGACGTTCACGAACACGCCGCGGCTGTAGAGCATGGTGCCCATCGCGCCGTCGAGCACGTGCACGCCGCCATCGCCGAGCATGTCCCGAAGCGGCTTCATGTGCGGTCGTAGCCCAGGTTGGGCGAGAGCCAGCGCTCCACGTCCGCTACCGGCATCCCCTTCCGCCTGGCGTAGTCTTCCACCTGGTCCCGCCCGATCCGGCCGACACCGAAGTAGCGCGCGTCAGGGTGCCAGAAGTAGTACCCGCTCACCGCGGCCGTCGGAGTCATCGCGAAGCTCTCGGTGAGCGCGATACCGGTGCTCCGCTCCACCTGGAGCAGATCGAAGAGCGCGCCCTTCTCGGTGTGATCGGGACACGCGGGATACCCGGGTGCCGGGCGAATGCCCTGATATACCTCACGGATCAGCCCGGCATTGTCGAGCGCCTCGTCCCTGGCATAGCCCCAGAACTCGCGACGCACCCGTTCGTGCAGCCGCTCGGCGAAGGCCTCCGCCAGCCGATCGGCAAGCGCCTTGGCGAGGATGGCCCCGTAGTCGTCGTGTCGCGACTCGAACTCCGCCACCAGAGTCTCGAGCCCGTGCCCGGTGGTGACCGCGAAGGCTCCGACATGGTCGGGCACGCCGCTGTCTCGTGGAGCGACGTAGTCGGCGAGGGCAAGATTCGGACGCCCCGGCGGCTTGGCCATCTGCTGTCGGAGGGTGTGAATCACGGCGATGCGCTCCCGTCGGTCAGGGCCGCCGAAGACCTCGATATCGTCGCCCACCGAGGCCGCCGGGAAGAGGCCGAACACGCCGCGAGCCGTGAGCAGCCGCTCGCGGACGATGCGGTCCAGGAGCGCGCGGGCGTCGGCGAACAGACTCCTCGCGGCGGGCCCCACGGTCGGATCGTCCAGGATCGCGGGGTAATGGCCCGCCAGCTCCCAGGTCTGGAAGAACGGCGTCCAATCGATCCGTTCCACCAGCTCGGCGAGAGGGTATTCGTCCAGCACATGGACGCCTGTGGTACACGGCACCGGAGGCGCGGGGGCACTCCAGTCGAGCACCAGGCGGTTGGCCCGCGCCTGCTCCACGCCGACCTGGCGCTCCGCGGGGCCGCGCCCTGCCCGCTGCTCGCGGATCTCGCGGTACGCCTCGCGCACCTGCCGGATGAATCCCTCCCTGAGTCCGGTGCTCAGGAGGCTCCCCGCCACGCCCACGGCCCGCGACGCGTCCAGCACATGCACCGTGGGCCCGTGGTACCGTGGCTCGATCTTCACGGCGGTGTGCACCCGCGACGTGGTCGCGCCGCCGATCAGGAGCGGCAGGTCCATCCCCTCCCGCTCGAGCTCACCCGCGACGAAGCTCATCTCCTCGAGCGAGGGTGTGATCAGGCCGCTCAAACCGATCAGATCCACGTTCTCGCGCCGGGCCGTGTCCAGGATCCGTGCGGATGGCACCATCACGCCGAGGTCGATCACCTGGTAGTTGTTGCACTGGAGGACCACGCCCACGATGTTCTTGCCGATGTCGTGAACGTCGCCCTTCACGGTCGCGAGCAGCACCTTGCCGTTGGAGCGCGAGACCGCCGACTCGTCCCGCTCGGCCTCGATGTACGGCACCAGATGGGCGACCGCCCGCTTCATCACCCGCGCGCTCTTCACCACCTGGGGGAGGAACATCTTGCCGGCCCCGAAGAGGTCGCCCACGACGTTCATCCCCGCCATCAACGGGCCCTCGATCACCTCGATGGGGCGCGCCGCCTGCAGCCGCGCCTCCTCGGTATCCGCCACGATGTAGTCGGCGATCCCCTCCACCAGCGCGTGGGCCAGCCGCTCGGCAACGGGCTTTTCCCGCCACGACAGGTCCGCGCCGGGTCCGGCAGCGCGGCCCCGGACCGTATC